>JACCDG010243179.1_pt1 | contig 67122 bp, 91 predicted proteins | sample 7442471 | NCBI WGS metagenome assembly JACCDG01 (sample SAMN15323444, study PRJNA562643) | freshwater metagenome | isolation source: river surface water | place: USA:Blue River Watershed | collected 2017-08-17 | reverse complement strand
GCGGGGCTCAATCCCGACGATCAGGCCTATCCCCAGAATACCGACCTTGGGCAGGAGCATTACCGCGGCTGGCAGGACGGCCAGGAGGTGCACCGGCAGAAGTTCCTGCAGGTGAACCAGGAGGCGCGTGAGGCCGAGGCGGCGAAGGAAGCCAAGCTCGTCGAAGCGGCCAAGCGCAAGGAAGAGCGCGCCGCTGCCAAGGCCGAGAAGGAAGGCCGCAAGGTGCCGACGACCGACACGGGCGAGACGGTGAACTAAGCCATGCGCACAGTCCTTCCGATCAAATATCTGCGCGAGTGTTTCGAAGTTGACTTTGGGACCGGGGAACTTCGTTGGAAGTTGCGACCTCGTAGTCATTTTGAAAGCGAAGGCGGGTGGAGAGGGTGGAACAAGCGCTTTGCGGGCAAGGCGGCTGGGGGGCGAGTGGGCGAGGGGTACATAATGGTTCGCGTCCACAAACAGGGGCTCTTAGTTCATCGCGTTGTTATGGCTTTGGCGACAGGTCGATGGCCCGCAGAGGTCGATCATATTGATGGGCGCCGCGCCAACAACTGTCTATCAAATTTGCGCGAAGTCACCCGCGCTGAGAACGCCAGAAATCAGTGCCTGCGAAGCAACAACACTTCCGGTGTCGTCGGAGTTTGCTTTGATGTGTCTCGCGGGAAGTGGCTTGCTCAAACCAGAAGGTTAGGAAGGACCATTTTTCTCGGGCGGTTCGACACGATGGCTCAAGCAATCGTCGCTCGCAGGGCTGCTGACATCCACTACGGCTTCCACCCCAACCACGGGAGGGCCGCATGATCGTGTTGGCTCTCGACCTCGCCAAAAACCGGAGTGGGTGGGCCCTCGGTGGTCCTGCGTGGAATCGGCCACACTTTGGCGTCTTCGAGACGGCCAATTGGGATAAGCGCCCCGGCTACAATCTCGTGAACTTCCGCAAGTTCTTGGATGCCCGTGCCGTCAACTTCCCAATTTCGCATGTGGTGATCGAGCAGGTCTTCGTCGACGTGCGTGGAGCGGAATCGAAGGCCTTTAATTTCTCGGGCACGCAATTCCAGATGATGGCGTCCGGCGTCGTGCTGGAGTGGGCGGAGTCGCGCGGCATCAAGCAGCTCGAAGCGAATGTCGATGATTGGAGGGCTAGGTTCTTGGGCCATAACCGCCGCCCCAAGGACGCCGCCAAAGAAGGCCTCTACTGGAAAAATCTCGCCATCAAACGCTGCGCCGAATTGGGATGGTGGGTGGAGCATCACGATACCGCTGAGGCACTGGGGATTTGGGACTTCGCGCTTGCTGCGCTCGACCCGGCTTACCGGCGCAACACCGACGCAAGGCATGCCCGCATCCAGCAGGACCGCGACTTCAAGAAAGGAATGTTCGCATATGAAGGGTAATCGCAACATCATTCTCGCCGCCGCAGCGCGGGGTGCCGCATATGCGGCCAACACGATGGGCCACATCACCGGGCTCGACGTGGCAAGCATCGTCGACGGGGCCCAGGCACGTCACCAGACCATCAAGCAGATGGCGAAAATGCGCGGCCGCGGCCTCAATGGCGAAACCATCTATGTGCCGTCGCGCAAGTGGGTGGATCGCAGCCACTACCGCCCTCATCAAGGCAAGCAGGAAATGGCGCGCCGCGTCCGGCAGGGGGTGGCGTCATGAAGATCCTGTCGATCAAGGCGCGCCTACGGGCGCTGTTCTCTCGCGGCTTTGTCGGCACGCCCGACGAGGCGGCGCAGCAGATACGGGAGAGGATTCTGAACGTCCGCCCGCGCTGTTCCGATCTGGTGGCCGAAGGCTACATCGAGCGCCTGTCCGGGGTGCGGCGCCGCGCTGTCGGTGGCGGCATGGCGGCAGCGCTGCGCAAGGTGCGGGGGAAGCGCTGATGGGGCAGACCTCCGTGAAAATTGGTGCGACTTACGGGCGGTGGCACGTTCTGTCTCGGGAACCGGGAACGCCCCTCCGGTTTTATTGTCGCTGCGCGTGCGGCACGGAAAGGCCAGTGCGATCGAACCATCTGGCGGCAGGCGTGTCGTGGTCCTGCGGGTGCTTCAACCGCGAGCAGTCATCGAGGCGCGCCACGGCACGAAATACGAAGCATGGTCACTGTCGCCGGAAGAATTTCACCGGAGAGTACAACTCATGGACAGCCATGAAGGGTCGCTGCCACCACCCAGCAACGCGCGACTACCACCTCTACGGCGGTCGCGGGATCAAGGTGTGCGCCCGATGGGAGGCATCGTTTGAGGCTTTTCTGGCCGACATGGGGAGCAAGCCCAGCCCGAAGCATTCGATAGACCGCATCAACCCGGACGGCGACTACGAGCCGGGGAACTGCCGTTGGGCAACGCCGCTTGAGCAATCCGCAAACAGACGGGATCGCCGCATCAACAAGGAAGAGGTGAAATGAACACAGCCGCTCATTACGGGGCAGTTGCTGACGCTGCGACGCTGCGCATCTGGCGCAACGGCGATCACGTCAAGCTGACGCGCAACGAGTTCATGGTGGCCTCTGCGCTGATAACCGCGGGCCCCAAAGGCATGCTGCAGGACGACCTCTGCCAGGTTGTTTGGCCCGGTGCCGTGAAGAGCGAGAAGAAGATGGAGTTTCGGATGCAGACCGTGGTTGGGCGGCTGCGCGACGCGCTGGCCATCGTCGGCTTGGGCATCACGAGGCCGAAGACCGGCCCCGTGCGGATCTTCGAGGTGCAGTCATGACTGAGCGCTCCTGCGAAACCTGCGCCTTTGGGCAAATCGTCCGCAACACCACCTGGCCGAAGGGTGAGCTACGCTGCATGCGCCCGGCCCGCTTCCGCAATGGCGAATACGACGATCCGCTGGGTGTTGGCCGTGATGTCGGGGCCGAGCGCGGCAACTTTGGCGAACTGCACCGCTGGCCAAACGACAAGTGCCACGTCGACGGCCGCAACTGGACCCCGAAAGGAGAACAATGAACGCTCATTCTTCCACTACCCCGCTTGAGACGACGCGCTTCGAGACGGAGCGCAGGCTGATCGGCGCGCTTTTGTGCATGCAGAATCCTGCGGCCAACCGGGCTGCGGCCATGATCGTCAAGCCGGACCATTTCTCTGAACCGATGTACGCCCGGATGTTCCACCTTCTCACCAAGGACGACAAGAAGGAACTCCAAGGCCCGGCGATGGTGGCGGCGCTGCTGCACGACCTGCACGCGGACGAATCCGTCCTCGCCGAAATCAAATGGACGCCGGAGAAGCTTGTCGCCAACTGTGTGGCCTTTGCCGCACCGGGCATTGCGCTGGAGTACCACGCCCGCACCGTGAAGTATGCCGCCCTCGATGTGATGTTGACCGCGGCGGCGGAAGAGGGCGACCTTGGCGCCGTTCAGTCGCTTGGCGCGGAAATGGAGGCCCTCAGCCGCGCGCAATACGCCACGCCGTCGAATTTTGAGCCCCTGGCCGCTGTTGCCGAGCGCGTCCTGACCGAACTGTCCGTTGCCTATCAGGCGGGCTCAGAGGCCAAGGATTTTGCCGTTGCGGCCCCTTCCAGCCTTGGCCGGCAGATTGGCCACTGGCGCCGCAAGCGGTTCTACGTGATCGCAGGCCGTCCGGGCATGGGCAAATCCACCCTTGCGCTCTCCTCCCTCGTTCGCACCGCCCTGCGCGGCTACGGCGTGTTGATGTTCTCGCTGGAAATGGGCGAGGACGAGCTGACCGAGATTGCTCTGTGTGACCTCGCCTGGACGCCATCGCGCCGCATTGAGTACAACTCGATCCGCCCGAACGCTGTCATGCGCCCCGGCTTTGCCGATAAATACGCCGAGGTGCAGCAGGTGGCGCCCATGCTTGGAAGCGCCCCGTTCTACATCTGCGACAAGGGCGGCCTCACCATTGGCGATATTCGCAGCCAGGCTCTCACCTACCAGCAACGGCTTCACGCCATGGGCAAGCGCCTCGATGTGCTGTGTGTCGATCACCTTGGGCTGATCAAGCCCACTGGCAACTACCGCGGCAACAAGGTGGCCGAGACTGAGGAAGTCTCTGCCGCCCTGAAACAACTGGCGAAGGAACTGGACTGTGCCGTCGTCGCCCTTGCCCAGCTTTCACGTCAGACGGAAGGCCGCGAGGACAAGCGCCCCACCCTCTCGGATCTGCGCTGGTCGGGCGGCATCGAGCAGGACGCCGACGTGGTGATGATGGTGTACCGCGAGGAATACTACCTGCGGAAGGAGGAGGCGGACACCGACAAGGAAGCGCTGCGGCAGCGGAAGCTCACCGCTTGCAAGAACACCCTGCAGGTCTTCGTGGAAAAGAACCGCGGCGGACCTACGGGCGAGGTGAAGCTGTTCTGCGACATCGGCTGCGGCGTGGTCCGGAACCTGGAGGGAGATCACCATGGCTGAGGTTTCTTTCTCATCCCTGCCCTACAGCGTGGCTTGTGCGCTTGTAAAAAATCAGCGTCGCTACTCGCCGGAACAGGTGCAGATGGCACGGCATTCGCCGGTGCTGATTTGGGTTAGGCCACAGAACAGAGGGCTTCCTCAGCGGCTTCGGATGGCTGTGTTCCAGCAAAAAGGCCCGCATTGTGCTTATTGCGCCGCACCTCTCGCTTTGGACAGCTTCACCGTTGACCACATTCAGGCTCGGGCTGTCGGGGGGAACAACAATATCGACAACCTTACCGTGGCGTGCCGTCGATGCAATTCCAGCAAGGGAGCCAGGTGATGGGTAAGCTCCGCTGGTACAAGCGCGATCCGGACGCCGCCTTGGGCGGGATGATGGGCCTCACTCTTGAGGAACGCGGCGCCTACAACACAGTTCTCGATCTGATTTATGCCCGAGACGACCAGTTGCCGGACGACGATCACTTCGTCGCAGGGTGGTGTCAGGTCGATGTGCGGGTGTGGAAGCGCATCAAAGCAAACCTTATCGCCAAGAAGAAGTTGACGACTTGTGACGGACTTCTCCGGAACTTCCGGGCTACTTCCGTCATACTTGCAGGGCTCGAAATAATTAGTCAACGCGAAGAGGCTGGGAGACAAGGCGGGCGCAAGTCAGGGGCTATTCGTAGGCAAAACAATGAATTGACCGAAGCAACCGCTCAACCAAGTGCCGCACCAAACATCAAAGCAAAATCGAACACAACCACAACCACAACCACAACCACATCTATAACCCCTCCTAAAGGAGGGGTGGGTACCACCCCGCCGCCGTTCCTCTGGGAAGCCGATCTGTTCGCCATCGAAGGCGTCAAAGGCTCCGGTCTGGAAATCTCCCCCTACCCCGCCATGGTCCAACTCCAGCTCGACGGCTTCGACCTCCACGCCGAGGTCATTCCCGCCGTCAAGCGCGACATCCTCCGCGCCCAGCAGCAAGGCCGCACCAACCACCTCTCGTGGCACACCATCGCCCGGCGCGTCAGGGAAGGCCGCTCACAGGCCGATGCCGTCCGCTCAACCCCAGCCGCCAGCAACAACTCCCCCGACACCGGCTACGTCGCCCCATGGGAGGACCGCATGTTCGCCGCAAGGCAGCGCAAACAGTGGCCCAGGGCGAAGTGGGGGCCCATGCCCAACGAGCCCGGTTGCCTCGCACCGCCTGAACTCGTCCTGCCCTCTGACGGCCAAGGCTGGACGGAATGGAAATTCGGAGAAAGCTCAGCATGACCACCAAGCAACCCGAAATGGTCGTCCAGTGGATTACCGACGTGGCCTCCGCGCCTCCCAACACCCTCCACGTCGCGTGGACCCAGGGCGGAATCAACACCGGCTACGTCGACGACGTGGGCCAGTGGCGCAGCCGCTCTGGCCGACCAGTGCAAACCCCCAAGGCATGGATGCCGGCCTTCGACGGCCCCGTTTCGGAGGCAGCATGACCCGGATCTACGTCACCGATCACGCCGTCCTCCGCTACATCGAGCGCCACTACAGCGTCGACCTGACGCGCATCCGTGCCGAAATCGAAAACAAGGCCGGTGCTGCCGCCAAGCTCGGGGCAAAATCCGTCTCGGTCGGCGATTTGAAGTTTGAGCTATCGCCCGACCGCGAAGGCACCGTCGTCATCAAAACCGTACTGGAACGCTGGATGAAACAGAAGTTCCGCCCACCCCGCAAAAAAAATCGTCACAAGGAGGTCGAGCTATGAGCCTGCAAGCAGACACCGAAACCAAGCGCGAGGCGTGGCCAAAGGCCGAGGTAAACCAGCTTTTGACCCTCTGGGAATCGGGCCTTCCCGCATTCCGCATCGCAGCCGCCCTTGGCACCGGCAAGAGCCGCAGCGCCGTGCTGGGCAAGCTGCACCGCCTGGGCAAGCTGGACGGCAAGCCAATCGAGCGCGAAACCGAAGAGCGCGAGCGCCCACGTCCTCCCAGGCCGCCGCGTGCGCAGCCCTCCATGCCGGATGTGCCGCAACGCCCGCGCCTCGTGAAGCCCGAGCCTGAGCCGCTCGTGATCGTGGCGCCCGTACCTGCCCGCAAGGGCGGCGAGCCGATCACCGTCGCCCTGCTTGAGCCGCATCACTGTCGCTGGCCGCATGGTGATCCGGGCTCGCCCGAGTTCCATTTCTGCGGGGCGCCGAACAACGGCATTTCCAGCTACTGCGAGTTCCACGCAGCCAAGGCCTTCGCACCCAGCGAGGCCAACCGAAGCCTGAAACGCGCGACCCGCGAGGCCGCCGTCAAGCACGCCGTCAGGAGAAGCATGTGACCCAACGCTACACCCACGAGACGCGCGCCTGGGCCAGCCGCATCCTCGCCGCGCTCCTGCCCGAAGGCGTGACGGCCAACGTCACCCTGCTGCGCGAAGGCTGGGGCATGAACATCACCATCTGCGGCAAGTCCGCCTGCCACACCTACGAGTTCGCGCCGGGCATCAGCGAGTATCACCTGATCCGCGTGGCCGACCAGTGGAAGACCGGAGACATGGTGCTGAGCCTGGACCAAGAGCCTCGCGCTCCTGACGCCATCGGCCTCTTCGTCGACACCGTGGAGGACCTGCAAGCCTGGGTACGCACGGCCAAGCGCGGCCAGCGCGTGGTGTATTTCACCGGCAACCTCGCACAGTTCCGCTCCGACGCATCCAAGGAGGTGGTAACGCTGCAGGCCCGAGGTGACGAGAAGCCGTCCGGCAATGGCATCACCGCGGCCGAGCGTGTGAGGATGACCACGATGCAGGTTCGCCTCGCCATGCTGGCCGCCGTCTCAACCCTGCAGAACGCCGGCATGATCGACCTGACGCAGCTCCGCATGAGCGACGGCGCCGGGTTCACCTACTACGCCGTCAAACGTTAACCGAAGGAGACTGAAACCATGACCACCACCCGCACCATTGACTGGTTCAACAACCACGTTCGCTTCCTCAAGGTCGAGGCGGAATCCACCAAAGAGCGCCGCGTCGCCCGCTGCGAGGACGAGCCGCGCCTGACCGTCGTCACCACCGAGGCCGAGCGCACCTATCACGTTGACGGCAAGCCGGTGGCCGACCAGAGCGCCGAGGGCGTCGTCGCCGCGCTGAATGGAGGTGCGGAATGAACAAGCTTGAGGCGCTGGCCCTTGCCATCACAACCTGCATCATCGCGGGCGGCATGGTTGCCTCCGTGCAGGTCGACCGGGTGCAGAACGAAAGCATCTTCCGCATGCAGGACCGGCTTGCAATCGTGGAGTCGGTCTGCCGCGAGGTGAAGCCATGACCGGCCTCATCCTCCCCCGTCGCAAGTTCCTCGTGGGCGCCGCTGCCTTCCTCGCCGCGCCCGCCATCGTCCGCGCCTCCAGCCTCATGCCCGTGAAGGCGGAGAAGATCATCAAAGCGGGCGAATACGTGTGGGTGCACATGGGGCCAAGGGTGGACGACGCGTGGGTGTACAACCCGACGCGGGACTCGTGGCGCAACATCAACAACGACGGGATTTCCCTCGTGGCTATGTCGCACCCAGGGTGGCCGGACGAAGAGGACGCAGCGCAATGACCGCCTGGACGCTCGTGCACCTCATCTGGTTTGCAGCCGCACCGCCCGACGCCCTGCCGTCGCGCTTCGTCAGCAACGGGTTCCAGACCCGCGCCGCGTGCGAGCAAGCCCGCGTCATGGCGCTGGCGTGGTGGGAAAGCCGTGCCCGCCACCAGAAGGCAATCTGCGTGGAGGAGACAGAGACGTGAGCCGCAACCTCAGCCGAACCACATGCCGCACCTGCGACGGGCAAGTGGCAATCACGGGAACACCCTACGTCCACCGCCACAATGCAGAGCGCATTGTCGTCGCCGAGGCGGAATGCAAGACCTGCGGCACGCGCTACCTCGCATGGCTGAATGAGCCCGACGCGGACATGCGTTTCCCCGTGAGCCATCGCATGGATGAACACGGTGGCGGCTTCTACGACCTCAGCTACCGCTCCACCTTCAACGACGAGCCCGGCGAAGGCGACATCCCGAACAAGGTCGAGGTGATCGAGGTCGTGCGCGTCAACGGCATGGTGGCAGCAGAAAGGACACGCACATGAGTCCGATCAAGGCCCACATCGAAGAGGCCTACCAGCAACTCACGGGAGAGGCCTACCGTGTCCCCGCCGAGGCGGTCGACAACCCAGCAATAGGGGTGCCGCTGACCGAGTTCTGCGTCGTTGCCGTGGAGCTGGAGCGCATCGACGCCGCGCTGGGGCCGCCCGGCAACAGCATGTTCGCGCGCCTGGCTGACCGAGTGCGCGCCGCCTACGTCGAAATCATCGCAGCCCGGAAGCTGCTGGAGGAGCCCACCACATGACCAAGCGCTACATCCTGCCGACGTGGGAAGAGTTCTCGAAGGACCGCATGGTTCTCGTGGGCTACACGAACGATCCCTTCACCGTGAAGGTGGGTGACAGGCCCGTTCGCAAGGACGACTACAACGCCATCCGCGAGGCCACGGCGGTCGAGGACGGGCGCTCTCCCCTTGCCACCGAAGCGCTGGTCGAGTTCGCCAAGAACGTGTTGCGCAAGCAGAACCGTGAGACGCTGGCGACACTCAAGACCGATGACACGGTGACCATTTCCATTGCGGCCCCGCAGTTCGTCCACCTGTGGTATCTGGCCCACGGCGAGGAGTCGCCACTGACGCCACTGATCGAGGAATCCGAGCGCCTGGTGGGCAAGGCGAGGGGCGAGGATGGGCTTGGCTGGAAGGACGTCTTCGGGCCGAAGCCCGGCGCATCATGGGCCGACGTCGGCGGCGGCGAGGAAAAGCCGGTGCGGGAGGTTGACGGTCAGCTCTGCCCAATCGACGGCGAATGGTGCTCTTGACTCAAAGATCAGTGCAAACTGGAGAAGCTGGGACATGAGCCCAAGTTCGACAAGCCCCGCTGCGGCACATGCCAGTTCTACGGCAACGACCGGAACGACTATCAGCGTGTTTGCAAGCGTTATCCGGACGAGAAGCCTCACGAGTTCAACGACTGGTGCGGCGAGTGGAGGGCGAAGTGATGCCAATTGGCGATATGATCCGGTCCATCGCAGCAAGGAACCAAGCGATCAAAGAGGCCAAAGAGGCCAAAGCGCAGCGAGAAAATCAAAGCCTCCTCTACGACTGGCTCAAGAAAGACGTGGAGCAAGTGGAGAAGCTGGGCCACCTCGCTGGCCGTTTTTACGAGCAACTGTGCGACGGCAAAGTGTATATGGGCTACCGCTTCTGGAACCTTCGCACCGTGCCGCGCTCCTTGCCTCTGGGCCGCCCGCCTGCCCCGTGGTGCCTCATGCCTTGGAGCAAGCGCCGCTATCGCCACGAGCAGGTCGCCATGACCATCGCTTTCACCGACGACTACTACCGAGACGTGATTATGCGCGACGGACAGAAAAGGGGATGGACATGAGAAAGCGGCACGCCGCGGCTCCGTGGTGCCGCAAGCTTTACACCCGGACCATCTACACATGGGTGGAGGTGAGGGAGGGCGCCCGCATCCTTCTCAAGCCCGAATGGCCGTTCTCTCTCGTCGGGCAGCGCCTCGTCCGCGCAATGGACCGGCTGCGCGTCAATCAGTGGCACGAGCGCCAGGGCATGCGCGACGGCCAGCGAAAGGGGTGGACGTGATGACCGGCCCCGCCCTGCAACGCTTCCTCGCCCAGCGCTCGCCCAAGATCCGCGCCCGCATCCTGCGCCTCAACCACAACTACGAGCCCGGCGCTTGGCTCAACGGCTGGCATCCCGGCTTCACCGTCAGCCGCGAGTGCTTCTATCGCCGTGTCATGACCAAGGGCCAGTTCATCCGCAAGCAAGGGCGCGAGGCGTGGAACATCCTGCGCTGGCACTGGCCCGGCACCTGGTATCGCCGTGGCCGCCATTTCTTTGTGACTATGGAGGCCGTCGAAGATCGGCTATGGGAAATGCCGCGCGAGAGGATGGCCAACTGTGCTACAACGTGAGAGTTCCGAATTGCGAGGAGGCCATCATGGCAAAGAAGGTGGGCAAGAAAGCCAGCAAGGCTGGCAAGTGTTGCGGCAACTGCGGCGGCAAGAAGGGTTGCAAAGGATGCTGACCCGCGAGGAAGACTTCGGCTATCTCGAAGGTTGGGGCGGCTTAGGCCGCTGACGAAATCAGGGCAGCGGGTGCCGCCCGGCATCCGGCGACGGGGCAAGCAAGGCCTCACCGCCTCCCCTGGCAAAGACGCCATCACGGGCCGCCAAACCCCGTGGTGGCGTTTTCAGTTTCGTGCTATGGTCAGCGTGTCGTTGACAAGTCTGGACCTCCCAATTTCACCCATCGACCCGTCATGCTTCTGCAATGTGGACGGTTGCCTTGTACAGTCAGGGGATCGGTGGCGCTAAGATTGCTGTAGGGGACGGGGCTGCGTGGTGAAAGCTGAAGGCCTCCTTTGGACACCAGACGGGCGACACCCTCGACAGGCTGCACGTCTCCATGGTTTGAAGCATGGGGACGTGCTATTCCTCGCGTATGGAAGCGGAACTCGTAACCACCTCTCTCACGCCCGGCATCTACGACGTCTTCTACAGCCTCGACACCAAGGCCCTCGTGCCCGGCATCCGGTGGGCCGGCGAGCGCCACCGCGGCGAAGGCCCCGGCACCGCCGAGCTGCTGCGGGTGAGCGACGGGGACGGACGCTGGACCAATCCCCACGACAATCCCGGCCTGGCTTCCAAACGGGGGCTCTACGTGGGCACCGTCGTCATTGACGAGACGGGCAAGGTTGCTGCTGCTGCCCGCTTCAAGTTGCCTGCCGTTCTCCCTGCCTAAATCTCAAAACCCGCCCGCCACCGCTTGCTAAACCGTCAGTCCTGCAATGATAGGACGACCCTGCAATGATACCTACCGACTTTGCCGACCATCCTCAGACCGTGGGCGAAATCCGCTCCGACAAGACCCAAGCCGCCAAAGACTGGTCAATCCGCGACATGCTGATCTGCCTCCTCCGTGACATCGACAGCGGCGGGGAATACTCCAAGGCCAACATGGCGGTGATCTGCCTGGGCTACGTGGGACCGGACGGCAGCACCAACACCCACGTCATGCGGGCCCAGACCCAAAGCAGCTTCGAGAGCATCGGCCTCGTGACCGAGTGCCTGCATCGTATGGTCGACGGCTGACCATGAGCGGCGGAGACGGCGGAGGCCGTAAACCAAACTCAGGCCGCAAGAAGGGTGTGCCCAACAAGATCAGCCGCGAGGACCGCGAGAAGGCCCGCGCCTCCGGCGCCCTTCCCCTCGATATTGCCCTCGACATCATGCGCAAGCGCCACCGTAAACTGGAAGCCCTGCGCAAGAAGAAGGGCGTCACCGAAGGCCAGATCAAGGACGCGGAAGACCTCACCTTGGCCGCTGCCGAAAAGGCCATGCCCTACCTGCACCACAAGTTGCAGGCCATCCAGCACAAGGTCGAACCCATCGACCTCAGCACCCTGACACTGGAGGAGCTGGAAGTCCTTGAGCGACTTAAACTCAAAACTGACCAGTCTGGCGCAGGCGACAAGTCTCGAATCCATTAAGGCGGCCAAGCAGCGCCTGCTGATGCAGGTGACGCAAAGCTCGCAGGACCAGTCACTGGAAGCCAGCAAGGAGCGCTGCAAGACCTTCGCGGGCTTTGTCCGCGAGGCCTGGCACATCGTCGAGCCCATCATGCCGCTGGTCTGGGGCTGGCACATCGACGCCATCTGCAACCACCTCGAAGCCGTCACCCGCGGCGACATCACCCGCCTGCTTATCAACATCCCGCCCGGCACCATGAAGTCCCTGCTCGTCTCCGTCCTGTGGCCGGCGTGGGAATGGGGACCGGCAGGCATGCCCGGCCTGCGCTACTTCACCACCTCCTACGTGATCGACCTTGCCATCCGTGACAGCCGCAAGATGCGCGACCTCGTGGCCTCCGAGTGGTTCCAGGAGCGCTGGGGCGACCAGTGCGGCATGGAGCGCTTCGGCGAGGCGTCCTTCTCCAACACGAGCGGCGGATGGCGCGAGGCCATGGCCTTCACCTCCCTGACAGGTGGCCGTGGCGACCGCCTGGTGATCGACGACCCGCACTCTGTCACGACCGCCGAAAGCGTCGTCCAGCGCGAAGCCGTCATCCGCACCTTCCGCGAATCCGTCCCCTCCCGCGTCATGGACCCGCAGACATCCGCCATCGTCATCGTCATGCAGCGCCTGAACGAGGAAGACGTCTCCGGTGTCGCCATCAAGCTGGGGCTCGGCTACGTCCACCTCATGCTGCCCATGGAGTTCGAGGCCGACCGCGCCTGCGAAACCCGGATCGGCTTCAAGGATCCACGCAGCTACGACGGCGAGCTACTCTTCCCCGAGCGATGGCCCCGCGAGGTGATCGAGCGCGACAAGAAGGCCCTCGGTGCCTTCGCATGGGCAGGACAGTACCAGCAGCGGCCGCAGGCGCGTGAAGGCGGCATGTTCAAGACAGACTGGTTCCGCAAGGTGAAGGCCGCCCCTGCGAATATCCGCTGGGTGCGCTTCTGGGATCTGGCCGCCACCGAGGAGCAATACGGGGCCGACCCGGCCTATACCGCTGGCGTGAGACTCGGACGGGCCGCCGATGGCCGGTTCTACGTCGACGACGTGCAGCGCATGCGGGCCGAAGCGCCGGGAGTCCGGCGCCTGATGCGGGAGACGGCCAAGGAAGACGGCCTCTTTGTCGAGATTGGCTTCAACAAGGACCCCGGACAGGCTGGCAAAGCGCAGTCCCAGGACATCATCACCGAGTTTCCGCAGTACATCATCAGCGCCATTTCCGAGAGCGGAGACAAGGCAACCCGCGCTGCGCCCGTCGCGCGCCAAGCCGAAGCCGGAAACCTCTACCTCGTCGAGGGAGACTGGAACGAGGCCTTCATCAACGAACTCACCACGTTCCCCGGCTCGAAGTTCAAGGACCAGGTGGACGCCCTCTCAGGAGCTTACTCGATGCTTATCCAACTCCCCCTCTTCAACACCCCGGAAGACAGCTTCGCCGTCACAGGCGGGACCGTGCCGGCCACATGGCCGCGCGTCTTTGCCGTCGACATGACGCAGAGCCATTTCAGCGCCGTGTGGGTGGCCTTTGAGCCTGCCACCTCCGTTGCCTACGTCTATGAGGCGGTGTCGCTGCCGCGCAACGACTTGGCCATCCACGCCCGCACCGTCAATGCCAGGGGGGCATGGATTCCGGGGCTCATGGATTGGAACGCGCACAAGCGCTCCAAGATCGACAACGAGGCTCTGGCCAACGCCCTTGTGGATCTTGGCGTCAGCCTGATGGTGGTGGAGTACAGCTTCGAGGCCGCCATCGAGGACATGGCCGCCAAGTTCCCAACCGCTGAAATCCGCGTGTTTGAGAACCTCTCGCCGTGGTGGGCTGAGTACCGTCGCCTCGCGCGAAACGAGAAAGGTCAGATTGAGGAGGCGCAGGCGAGTATTTTGCGTGCCACTGGACTTGCACTCGGGACCGGCAGGAGCGTGGCGGTGACAGAAAACGCCGCCCGCTCCAATGCCCAAGGGCTTGATCAGGACGACTATCAGGACCGCAACCCCATCACTGGATATTGATCCCATGGCCAAGAAGAGCGCCCCCTACGTCCCTGTCACCACCAGCAACAAAGGCGCCAAGGGCTCGCTGCCCAAGGGCGTGAAGATCCCCAAGGAACCAACGACCAGCACCATGCAGGTCATAACAAAGGACCAGAAGGGCCGAACCGTGGCCATCGGCAAGCGCGAGCCGATCAAGATGACGCGCATCAAAGACTCCGAGTTCTGAGCCCGACATCATGAACGAGTTGGCCGCCCTCGCCTTTCCGCCCGAAGCTGAGCTTTCAGAGTCGGACCCCAACGAGCCCGCGCTGTCTGTCGACGTCCAAGTGACCGAAACAGTCATGGAGAAGCTGCAGCGCTGGGCTGACGAGCAGCGCACCGACAACATCTCCGAGGAACTGGACGCTGGCCTGCTGTCCACCATCGGCATGACGGTCATCGAGGAATACCGCATCGACGAGCGCAGCCGCGAGGAGTGGTTTACCGAGGCAAAGACCGCGCGCGACCTCGCATTGCAGCGCTCCCAGCCCAAGAGTTTCCCCTGGCCGAAGGCGTCGAACGTCATCCTCCCGATCATGACCGAGGGTGCCGACCAGTTTGCCGCCCGCGCCTATCCCGCCATGGTGTCAGACCGTGGCGTGGTGAAGGGTGTCTCGACCGGAAACGACGCTGGCGTGCCCATGATTGGCCACAACGGCGGGCCGGAACTGGACCCCGAGACGGGCGGACCAAAGTGGAAAGTGCCGCCCGGCGAAGTGCAGCGCCGCGCCGACCGCATCGGCGATCATATGTCCTGGCAGCTCCTCGAAGAACAACCGGAATGGGAAGAGGACACGGACAAGATGATGCACATCCTGCCCATTGTCGGGTGTGCCTTCCGCAAGACCTACTTCGACCCGGACATGGGCCGCAATTGCTCCGTGTTCGTCTCGGCCCTCGACGTGGCCATCAACTATTGGGCCAAATCCTTGGCCACGGCGCCCCGCATTTCCGAAATCCTGCGCCTCTACCCTCACGAGATTGAGCAATATCGCCGCTCTGGCCATTTCGGTAAGCACTTCGACATGCCGCCAGCGGCGGACCCCAACGACAACGACGCACCTCACACCTTCATCGAACAGCATCGCCGCCTCGATCTTGACGAGGACGGCTACGCCGAACCCTACATCGTCACCGTGCACCTTGAGACAATGCGCGTGGCTCGCATCACCGCCCGCTACGACATGGAAGGCGTGCATTTCACCAAGGACCGCGAGACAGGTGACGCCATCGTCGCCCGCATCACGCCGATTGCCTACTACACGAAGTACGACTTCCTCCCGAACAAGGAGGGGGCAATCTACGGGCAGGGCTTTGGCCAGTTGCTGCGACCTCTGAACGAGGCGGCCAACACGGTCCTGAACCAGATCATCGACGCGGCCACCTTGCAGACCACGGGCGGCGGCTTTGTCGGCAAGGGCTTGTCCCTCCACACCGGCACGCTGCGCCGCAAGCTGGGCGAGTGGACCGTGGTCAACGCCGCGGGCGGGGCAATCCGAGACGCGGTTGTCCCCCTCCAGCACAACGGGCCGTCTCCCGTCCTCTTCGAGGTGCTGGGCTTCCTGGTCGATCAGGCCAAGGGCGTATCGTCGGTGAAGGACATCCTCACCGGCGAAATCAAGGCACAGACCATGAGCCCCACGGTGTTCATGTCGCTGGTCGAACAGGGCCTCAAGGCCTTCACCTCGATCTGGAAGCGCCTGCACCGGGCCCTCAAGTCGGAGCTTGAGAAGCTCTATCGCCTGAACCGCATCTACCTGCAGGAACAGGTGAGCTATCGGAAGGGCGACCAGTGGAAGCACATCACCCGCGCCGACTATGCGGAAGGCTCGGGCGTCGAGCCGATGTCCGACAAGAACATGGTGGCCGACATCCAGAAGCTGTCGCGGGCCGAGTTCCTCGACAAGCTCAAGGATGACCCGCGCGTCAACGGCAAGGAAATCCTGCGCCGCATGATGGAGGCCGCCTCCATCCCCGACATCGACAAGATCATCAAGCAGCAGGAGGACGCCAACCCGATCTTGCTCATGCAGATTGGCGAGTTGGAATTGAAGCAGATGAGCGCGCGGGCGACGGCGATCAGGGAAATGGCAACAGCCGTCAAAACGCTGGCCGAAGCCGACGCCACAATCATGGAACCGTTCAACAACTGGATGACCATGCAGCTCCAGTTCATGCAGGACCGCATCAATGCACTCACAGCAGACAAAGCAGGAAATCCCGCTGGAAGTCCGGGAACTGACGCCGGAGGCGTTCAGCCAATGGAAGCATCACCCGGTAACGCGGGCGTTGCGGGCATGGTTGCGGGAATGCCGGGCGCTGGCGCTGGAACAGCACAGCCAGCGGTGGGTGGAGCGCCAGGAGCTGCCTGACGGCGGCGAGGATGAGTCGCGCGCCCGCTGCCTTGTCTATCAGGAGTTGGCCGACGTTGAGCTGAACCACATCATGCGGACCTACTATTCCGACGACGAGTTGGAACCGGATGGCCGCCTGAAACCACCACCTAAAAACCAAGAGGAGACTGAGGAATGAATGCAGCAACGCGCATGCTCCAGGCGGAACATGCCAACTACATCGAAGCCGAGTGGAGCGGCAAGAACGACTCCCTTGAACACCCCATAGGGAACCAGATCATCGTCAAGGTCGATGAAGTTTCCGAAACCGTGGGCCGTGCCGGCGTGATCCTGGCATCTTCAACCACCGTGCAGACCAATGCCAAGGCCGTCATCACCGGCGTGATCGTCGCCATGGGCGCCGAGGCATTTACGTTTGCGCAGGACCGACTGACTCCGTGGAAGGGCCGTAAGCCGCAGATTGGCGACCGCATCACCTTCAAGCGCTACGCGGGCGAGGCGTTCCAAGACGGACGCCCATACCAGTACATGAGCGATCACGACGTCCGCGGCATTCACTTCACCAAAGAGGAAAAGCAGCAATGACCACGCTGAACGAGCGCGACTACACAGATCCGGATGAGGAGGCAACCGCGGCCGCCCGCGAGGAGGTCGACGCCCCGGAAAAGGACGGCGAGGAGGACGAGGAAGAACCTCCGGGACTAGACGCCCAGACCGACGAAGAGATTGACGCGCGAGCCCGCTCTATGGGCTGGGTGCCGGAAGCCGAGTGGGATGACCGCCGCGCCGAAATCGAAGGCAGGCGCAAGCCTCGCACCTTTGTCACCGCGCGCCAATGGCTCGAAAAGATGGAAGTCTCCGGGCCCTTGCTCCGTTCCGCGGTGCGCCGTCTGGAACAGGAGCTGCGCGAAAGCCGCAAGCAAGGCGACGAAATGTACGCCATCCTGCAGGACCAGCGCAAAAGCCATGTGGAGGCTCTTGAGCGTGCCCGCGCCGACGAGCGTGCCAAGCTGGAGCAGGAGCGCCGTCAGGCCATTGCGGAAGGCGATGTCGAGGCCTTCGACAAAGCTGACGCTGCCCTCAAGGAACACGAGCAGAAGCGGCCTAATCCGCAGCAGGAAGACCCCGAGATTGTGGCGTTCAAGGACGCCAACAAGACGTGGTTCACCGTCGACGCACGCCTGACCAACAACATGATTGACGAGTTTGGCGAGGTCAAATCGGAGATGCCAGGGGCAAGCATGCGCGAGCAACTGGCCGAAGCCAAGCGCCGGATCATGAACCGCTTCCCCGAGAAGTTCGGCATCAATCCGCGCCGGGAGGCCGCTCGCCGTGGCCCGACTCCGCCGACCGGAGGCGCCGACCAAGGCTCCGTGGACCGCAAGTTCGCAGCCCTGACCCCGGACGAGAAGGAAATGTGGAACCGCACACGCAAGCTCGTCGAGGGCCGTGGCGGCACCATCACCAAGGCCGAATGGCTCAAGGAAATTGGAAGGTAATCGACAATGGCAAAGACACCGGCAAACTTCACACCCAAGGCCCGCGCCGAAATGGCCGTGGCCGCCCCTCCCGCCTCGGCGCAAATGCCGCTGCAAGCCGCACAGGTCCTGCAGCAGACCGCCCCGCCTTCTGCGACCGTGGCGTCTCCGCCTCCGGCCCCTGTTGAACAGGTGGTCGATATTGACCCGGATGTGCTGGCTGACATTGCCCGTCGCCGCGCCAATGCCCCGCCCGTGGGCTCCACCAAGATGGCAATTCCCCAGCGTGTCGGCTGGGTGCGCCGCTGGTTCAACGACAGCCCTGGCCGCATCTACCAGAAGCAGCAGAAGGGCTGGAACATCTGCAAAAACCCGGAAACGGGCGAGAATTGGATGCAGGTGGTCAACAACGCCGTGACCGAAGTTGGCGGCCTCAAGGGCTACGTCATGGAAATCCCCCTGCAGTTCTTCCAGGAGGATCAGGACGCCAAGCAAAAAAGGTTAGACGAGCTTGACCAGCAAATCTATGGTGGCACCTACAACGAAGAGCCGGACGATAAGCGTTACGTTCCCAAGTCGACACCCATTAGGGTGGAGACGCGGGTCGGTCCCGGAAGCGGCTGAATAAGATAGCCGCCATATAGCGCCCCCCAAGTAATGATCCATCATCCAATCAATCTGCCGTGCGCGGACGCAAGTCCGCTCACAGCCTTTGAGGACCATGAAAATGGCAAACGTCAACGCACCCTTCGGGCTTCGCCCGTTGAAATATGCGTCGGGCGGCCCGTTCAGCATCAGCCAGGCGAATGAGTATTTCGCCACGGGCGCTACAGGCGCAATCTATCCGGGTGATCCGGTCGTGCTGGCGGGCTCCGCCAACACCTCGGAAGTTCAGGGCCGTGCCCCTGGCACCCTCGCAACCGTCACTGTCGCCGCTGACGGCGATGGCGACCCGATCCTTGGCGTCTGTGTCGGCGTCGTCCCCGTGGACAGCTCCTCGCTGGCCTATCGGGCTGACTCGACCGATCGCATCATCCTCGTTGCTGACGACCCCGATCTGGAGTTCGTCGGCCAGTGCGATGCTGCGTCGACCGCGTGGGCCGCTACCGATGTTGGCTCCTATGCCAACCTCAAAGTGGGCTCGGGATCGACCTACTACGGACGCTCCGGCTGGACCCTCGACACGACCGATGGCCCGGACCCGAACGATCCGTCCAACCAGCTTCTCATCAAGCGCCTGTATGCCGTTCCCGACAACGAGATCGGCGCATACGCTCGCTGGGTAGTCATGATCAACAACCACCAGCTTGCCAACGTCGGTGACGGCGGCAGGTTCACTGGCGTGTAACGGGAGGCTCCGATGTCAGTCATCAACACGGGCTCATTCCCGAAACTCCTTTGGCCCGGCATTAAGCGTGTCTGGGGCATGGAGTACAAGCGCAACACGCCTGTCTGGAACAAGGTCTTTGAAAGCCTTACCTCCGACCAGGCGTACGAAGAAGATGTCGAAGCTGTCGGCTTCGGCCTCATGGCGGTCAAAACGCAGGGCGGCGCTGTCAGCTACGACACCGCGCAGCAGGGCGTCGTCTCCCGCTACACCCACCTCACCTATGGCTTGGGTTACTCCGTCACGATGGAGGAAATTCAGGACAACCTCTACGAAAAGGTGTCGATGAAGCGCGCCACTCGACTGGCCCGCTCCGTGTACGAAACCGAAGAGATTGTTCACGCCAACGTGCTGAACCGCGCCTTCAACTCCAGCTACGCTGGCGGCGACGGCAAGGAACTGTGCGCAACCGACCATCCGAGCATCGCCGGCAGCCAGCAGAACGAACTGACCACCGCCGCCGACCTCTCGGAAGCCTCGCTTGAGGACATGATGATCCTGATCAACGGCGCCACGGACTCCCGCGGCCTCAAGGTCAACATCATGCCCAAGAAGCTGATTGTGCCTCGCCAGCTTGAGTTTGACGCGGCTCGTATCATGAAGTCCTCGCTCACCCCGGATTCGGCGAACAACGCCGCGAACGTGGTGCGGGGCTCCATCGACGAGGTGGTGATGTGGCGTTACCTGACGGACGAGGATGCGTGGTTTGTGACCACGGATTGCCCGGAAGGCCTGACCCACTACACCCGCATGGCGGCCGAGTTCGACGAAGACAAAGAGTTTTCGACGAAGAACGCCAACTATTCCGTGGTGGCTCGCTGGTCGCAAGGCTGGTCGAACTGGCGCGGCATCTTTGGCACGCCGGGCGCCTAAGAACGTTCCACATGAAACAATCCGGGCGGGGCTTCGGTCCCGCCCTTCTACCCAAGCAAAGCGGCGCAATGGCTGCGCTGTTTCACCCCTAGAAACGCTTCCTGCAAGGACCTACGGCCATGGTTAAACCCGTGCACTACCCCTCCGGCATCTCCAACGCTGCCAAGCGCTCCACGCTCGCCGTCATGGGCATGCCTGACCCAACCCGCTACCATGTGTGGTTTGACGATTTCGACAAGTACACCGCTGCCGACTGGACGCTCACCACGACCGAAGCCGGCGCCGGATCTGCCACTGAGGCCGCCTCAAGCGCCGATGGCGGCGTGCTGGTCGTGACCAATGACGCAGCAGACAATGACGCCGACTTCTTCCAGTGGCCGGTGGAAACCTTCAAGTTTGTCGCAGGCAAGGAACTGTGGTTCAAGGCTCGCGTGAAGATCAGCGACGTGACCCAGAGCGATTTCGTGATGGGCCTGCAGATCACCGACACCACGCCGCTTGCCGTCTCGGATGGCGTTTACTTCCGCAAGGATGACGGCGACTCCATCCTCGACTGCGTGACCATCAAGGACTCGTCGGCCACCACGGAAAGCCTCTCCGGCCTCCTGGCTGACAACACCTGGGTGACGATGGGCTTCCACTATGACGGCAAGAACGGCATCGAGTGGTTCGTGGATGACGTCAAGCGCGCCACAACCGCCCTCACCAACCTGCCCGACGACGAGGAACTGACGATCAGCTTCGGCATCCAGAACGGTGAAGCTGTCGCCAAGGTCCTGTCCGTCGATTACATCGCGGCAATCAAGGAACGCTAAGGCTGAGGGGGCTTCGGCCCCCTTTTCTCCCTCAAGGAAGGAACCACGGCCATGGCCGACGCAGTAACCTCGCAAACCCTGCTCGACAACGACCGCAACGTGGTGATGAAGTTCACCAACGTGAGCGACGGAACGGGCGAATCCGCCGTCCTCAAGGTCGACGTTTCTGCGCTTGTGGGCGCTCCGACCTCCGTCAAGATCACCCGCATCATTGCCACCACTGACGGCATGGCCGTGAACATCCTGTGGGACGCCACGACCGACGTTCCCGCCATTGTGGTGCCTTCCGGAGCCAACCTTGACTTTGACTTCGGGGAGTTTGGTGGGCTCATCAATAACGCGGGCGCTGGCGTCACCGGAGATATTCGGTTCACCACGATTGGCCATACCGCCAACGACACCTATTCCATCATCCTCCACATGAAGAAGAACTAAGCCATGGCCACCTTTGTCATGTTCCATGAGGCGATGTACAACATCGGCAACGGCGCCGTGGACATGGACAGCCACACGTTCAAGGCGGTCCTGACCAACTCGGCCCCTAGCCAGGCCGCCGACGACGAGCTGGCCGACATCACCCAGATTGCGGCCTCCAACGGCTACACCACGGGCGGCGTCACCCTGACGGGCGTCACCTGGGCCGAAACCGGCGCAGGCACCGGCATCTGGCAATGGTCCTGCGACGACTTCTCGTGGACCGCCTCGGGCGGCACCATGCCGGACTTCCGCTATGTCGTCATCTATTCGGACACTTCCACCGGCGACAAGCTGTTGGCCTACGTGGACTACGGCGGCACGGTGCAGATCACCAACGGCAACTCCTTCACGGTCGACATCCAGAGCAATGGCGTCGTCCGCTTCACGGTGACATGATGACCACAATCGCAGAACAGATCACCCTCCTCCGCGGCGAGCGCGAGCAACTCAGCCTTGAAATTGAGCGCCTGCGCACCCGCCGCACACTTATCAACGCCCAACTGCTTGGGCTGGAAAAGTCCATTGCCCCGCGCAAGCTGCCGCCGCTGGCAAATCCCGGTGACGTGGTGATGAAAACAGAACCGGCGCAGGCCAGCATGAAGGGCGCGCCCAAGTAAGGAAGGCTTGCGCCCATGGCGAAGAAGTACCTCAACCGTGCATGGATGACGACATCCACGACGGGCACCGGCACGATCACGCTGGGCACGGCCAAGAGCAACGACTACCTGACGTTTGCCGAAGCCGGCATCGCCAACAGCGATACCGCCAACTATGTCATCATCGACGGCACCGACTTTGAGGTTGGGCTTGGCACCTACACATCTTCGGGCACGACATTCAGCCGCGACACCGTGATTGTGTCGAAGGTGGGTGGAACGTCGGGAACCTCGAAGCTGAACCTCTCCGGCTCGGCCACCATCTTCCTCACCGAGACGGCCAGCGACGCACAAGCCGTCTATGACCTGCTGGTCAACCTGGCCGCAAACTCGGTGCTGGCGCGGGCGGCAAGCTCTGCAGGCGCGGCCTCGGGCGTGGCCTTGGCCGCCTCCCAGGTCATTGGCCGTGGTTCGAGCGGCGACGTGGCGGCGATTGGCCTTGCGCCAAGCGCTCTGGCCATGGACACCACTACAATTCGCGTCGTCGGTAGCTGCACCAGCTTTGTCAACCTCAAGACGTTCAACAATACCACCACTCCCAACTCGAAAATGGACATCACCGCCGACGAGGTGGTGGTTAAAAATTCGAGCGGATATGCGGTGTGTCTCTCAAGCGTCAGCGAAACCGTGGACATCACCGTTTCGGGCGCGAGCGGCCTTGATACGGGCTCCGAGGCGTCTTCGACGTGGTACTACATCTACATCATCTGGGATGGGACGAACGTCAACGCGCTGCTTTCGACCTCGGCCACGGCTCCGACAATGCCATCGGGCTACACCTACAAGAAGCTGGTCGGCGCGGTTTACAACAACGGCAGCAGCAATTTCTACACCACCAAGAGCTTTGGGAATATGGTCCACATTTCCCCTGTCGTCGCATTAAACGGTGCTGGCGTGACCACGCTGGGCTCGCTGTCTTTGACGGCATGCGTGCCAGCCATTGCCGTTCGCTGCGGGGGCAACACATACACCAGCGCCAACATCAATAGCGGTACTTTGATTGCGGCGGACAGCACCCCGACCTACAAACGCTACTATTGCCTGGAGGCGGCGGCCACGATCACAATTGACGGCTTTTTCCCTGGGATGGAATGGAGCATGCCGCTTTTCACGTCTCAGACCATTTGGCGCAAAAATCAGAACACCAGCAGCGGTTACGTCATCGCCGTTGATTGGTTTGAGCTGCCCATCTGATGGCCGGTCTTTTCCCCATTGCAGGACAACCCATAGCAGGTGCGCCCGCCGCCGCTGGTGGCAGCGACATCACCATGACAACCAGCCCGGCCGCAGTCTCCATCGCTGGCCAGACAGGGCTTTATATCAACACGCTTGCTGGCGCGACCGCCGCCGCCGTCAGTGAGGCTGGGCAATCCGCCCTCTTTTCCGTCACCATGGCAACCGCCAACGGGGCCGTGACGATCAACGGGCAGAGCCCCCTCTTCATGCTCACCATGCTGACGACCAATGCGGACGCATCCATCGCGGGCCAAACGGCGGATCTGGTGCACGAGCTTGAGGCTACCGCCGCGGGCGCGGTAAGCGTTGCCGGCCAGTCAGCGCTCTTTGCCTTCACCGCTGTTGTGGCGCCGGGAGGCGTCACCATCGAAGGCCAGTATTTGCCGCTCACCATTGAGCTTGAAGCCACGGGCGAAGGCGGCGTCACCATTACCGGGCAAGATGCTGCATTCGCTGTCGGGCTCATTGCCGCTGCTGCCAGTGTCACGATTGAGGGGCAGACCGCCATCCTTCGCTATCTCGCGCCCGCCGCCGTGCGCCGTGCGCTATACAAGATGGCATCGCAGGGCGGCATGCTGGGCCGGGGCCTGTGGAAGGGCAGGAGCAACTGATTACCGCCCGTGGTTGGGGTGAAAGCCCCGTTCCTGCTCGGCATGTCTCCGGGCGGCGACAGCATCATCGAACTTCAAATAAAAACCAAGATGAACGGCGCAACCATGGTCGTGCAGGTATGCGTGCCACTTCTTTTTGGTGAGGTCGAAGGAAACTCCAGTCACGCCGCTTGTATTGTCCATGCGGCGCGCCGCGTTTTTGTTGTTGAGGTCTTGACCGACGTTCCTGAGATTGGGGAACCTGTTGTTGGTCTTGTCTCCGTCGATGTGGTCAATATGCGGCGGCCACTCACCGGTTTCCATTGCCCAGATGACTTGGTGCGCCTTAACAGAACGTCCCAAGATCCGCCCGACGCAATAGCCATTAGGGTCAACAAAAGAAAGGGCGCGTGCGCCCGCGTGTCGGGCGTTCCACCGCTTCGCTCGGCGACGGCCATCATATTTGCCACCACTGAACCACTCCTCTGCCCGTTTCCTCCAAAACAGGGTGCCGGTTCCGCTATCATAGCGCAGTAGTTCGTGAAGTACGGCGGCGGATGGCTTGCTTGTGATGTTCATGACGTAATGAATACCACGTTGGGCATGGTGAAAAGAAGGCGCTAATGACGACCAAGATTAAAATTGGGGACCACTGGCTTATCGACGATATTACAGGCCAGAAGATCCCCGCTTCGGACAGCCAAAAGATGTGGAATGGCCTGATTGTCTCCCGGAAGAATTGGGAGCCTCGCCACCCGCAGGATTTCGTCAAGGCAAGGCCGGAACGGTCCATTGTGAGGGAAGCGCGGCCTCGCCCACCCAAGACGTTTATCGGGCCTCTGGACACCACAATTACCGTGGCCGCAGCCATTGGCGCCACGTCGATCACCGTCGCCTCGTCCGTGCGTATGCAGGCGGGAGACTTCCTCACCATCATGCTCGACAATGGCGAGCCCTTCCGCGTGCTGCTGCAGGACGTGCCGGACGCATCGACGGTGACAATCTTGACCGGCCTGCCGTGCACCGCATCAGCCGGCAACATGGTCTATGACAATTCCGCCGTGGCCCAGGCCACCCTGCCATAAGGAAACGCCACCATGGCCACGTCCGGTACCTCCATCCTCACCGCCACCCGCGACCAGATCATCCGTCAGGCGGGTCTGCTTATTCAGGCCTTTGGCGCGGGGCTCACCCCGTCTGCCACCACCGTCAACGACTTCGCCTTCAACCTCAACGCCATGGTGAAGCGCTGGCAAGCCAAGGGCATCCACATCTGGACCGTCTCGGAGGCCACCCTGTTCCCGCAGCCGGGGCAATACCGCTACACCCTGTCTTCATCGTCGACCGATCACGCCACACTGACGTGGCATTCGACTGCGCTATCTGCCGACGAGGCTTTGGGGCAGACCGTGCTTTCCATCGATAGCAACAGCGACATGCAGGACGCGGACAATATCGGGATTGTGCTGGATGACGGTACGTTGCACTGGTCCACAATCGTCTCGTCGACCTCCACGACCGTCACCATTGCGGACGCACTGACGGACAGCGCAAGCGAGGACGCCAAGGTGTTCTTCTACACCACGAAGCTCATGCGTCCGCTCAAGGTCGTTGACGGCAGGCGCTACAACATTGAAAGCCGCACTGAGACGCCAATCATGGCGGCAGCGCGCCGGGACTATCAGGCCATCCCGACCAAGGAAGAGGCCGGAAACATCAATCAGTTCTTCTATGACCGGCAATTGGCTTCCGGTTTCCTGTCCCTCTGGCAGGTTCCGGCCGCCGTCAGCGAGCTATTCAAGTTCACCTGCCACCGACCGATTGAGACGTTTGAGGCCGCAGGCGACAATCCGGATCTGCCCGAGGAGTGGATTCAGACCCTCTACTACAACCTCGCTGCCGTCATGGCTCCGCAGTACGAGGTGCCGATGCAGCGCTTCCAGATGATCGAGGCCAAAGCCAGGGAGTTCCTCGACGACATGGCGGGCTACGACCGCGAGGACGAGTCAATCTTCATGCAGCCGGATTTGGATTGACGGCCATGGAAGTGAACTTCGGCATCCAGTCCTACAAGCACGCGGGCTCCGGGCAGCTTTCCTCGCAGCGAGTCATCAATGGCTACGCAGAAACACAGCCGCAGGACGCCAAATCGCGCATTGCCCTCTTTGGCGCCCCCGGCGTGCCGCTGTTTGCGACAGTGGGAACGGGCCCCTATCGCGGGGGCGTGGTAGTGGCGGGCGTTCCTTATGTCGTCTCCGGGCAGGAGCTTTACAGCCTGGGCAGCGACGGCAGCATCCAGTTGCGGGGCAACGGCATCACCGGTATTGGCCGGGTCGGCATCGACGCCTCGTTGACCGAAATCGTCATCACCAACGGCGTCAATGGGTTTTCGTACCTGATTGCCACGGAGGACTTCGCACAAGTCTCTGACAGCGATTTTGTGGCCGCTAACACCGTCACCTGCATCAACAACACTTTCGTGCTGGACGAGATTGATACCAACTATTTCCAGCTCTCCGACATCCTCGACGGGCGCAATTACCTGGGCGACGAGGCGCAGGCAGAGTCCAACCCCGACAAGGTGCTGGCGGTGAAGGGCCGCAACTCGACCCTGTTTGTCTTCGGCGAAAAGTCAATCGAGCCATGGGACCACACGGGTGCGACCGACTTCCCTTTTTCGCGCTTCAAGGGCGCCACCCTCGACCGCGGCTTGCGCGCCGTGCACGCGCTGGTGAACGAGGACCAGTCCAGCTTTTTCCTCGGCAACGACCTCGTGGCCTACAGGCTGTCCGGGGGCGGCCTGCAGCGGATCTCGACGCATGGGCTGGAGTCGGAATGGAGGACCTACACCACGACGTCGGACGCCTTCATGTTCTCGGTGCCCTACGGCGGCCACAAGTTCATCAGCCTGACATTCCCGACGATGAACCGGACATTTGGCTTCGACATTGCCTCGGGGCTCTGGCACGACCGCGCCAGCTATGACCCGTCCGGCCTTGTCCTCAAATGGCGTGTGGGTGGCGCACTGGAGGCCTACGACAAGGTTCTGGTCGGCGACCTCAACTCCGGGCGCGTCGGCTATCTCGATCCGAGCACCTTCACTGAGTTTGGCGACCAGATGCTGCTGTCCGTCGTGTCTGCCCCGCTCTTTGCCAAGGGCAAGAAGATATTTGTTCCCAAGTTCGAGGTGGATATTGAGGCCGGTGTTGGCCTCACCACGGGACAGGGCTCGGACCCCATGATGATGATGAGCTACTCGACCGATGGCGGCTCAACCTGGACCGCGCCGGAAGAGGCAAAGGCCATGGGCAAGATCGGCGAGAAGACCACGCGCCTGCAATGGGACCGGCTCGGCTCGGCCTATCAGTGGACGTTCAAGCTCTCGGTATCGGACCCGGTGAAGCGCGTCATCACCGGGGCCCGCTGCCCCGGCGCCTATACGGGGGACTGACATGCCGCAGCCCAACGCTCCGACCGCACCTCGCAACGATGCGCCTTTTGTTGACCGCAACGGCATTCTGACGCCGCAAGGCTACTCGATCATGCAGCAGCTCTGGCGGCAGGTCGTCGCCGGGCACGTCATCATCCCCGTCCAGATCACCAACGTCGGCAATCTCTACACCCTTGTTCCCAAGCTGCACGAGGAAGGGGCGAACGCCTACGGCGATCACATGGCCTTTTTCGGCCCGGCCAGCGCAGCCTCGACGGGCTCCGCGACTGCCAAGGCGCAATCCGCGAGCGGCCAGAAGATCCTCTCCACCGTCAAGGTGTACAAGAGCAACGGCGCCGCCCAGGCGGGCAACACTGATATTGTAAACGGGGCCTACTACCTCTGGATCTATGCCGCGGCTCTTGACGGCGGCGCGGGCGGTTTCATCCTCAAATAGAAAACCCGGAAGCGACGGTGCGGCATTGGTAATTTCAGGGCCTTGAAAGGCACCCTCCAATGGCAAATCGCTTCACCGATCCGCGCTCCCAATTCCTCGACTCTGCCGGTGCCGTCTATTCGGGCGGGTTGCTGTACTTCTACGAGACTGGCTCGACCACGCCTGCGGACACCTATTCGGATTCGGTTCTCACCACGCCCAACACGAACCCGGTGGTACTGAATAGCGCGGGCCGCTTGCCCAACGACGTCTTCCTTGACCCGAACGTCACCTACAAGGTGGTGCTGAAAGACGCGGACGGGAACACGATCTGGACCGCCGATCCGGTGGACGACCCTGCCGCCAACGTCACCGCCGCGTTTCAGGTCTATGCCGGCAATCCCAACGGCAACCTTGCGGGCTCGGCGGGCACGCCGGGCGGCTCTGGTTCGTCGGCCTGCTGGGACATCACCAACAACCTCCTCTATATCTGTACCACCACCGGCACGGCCTCGACGGCAGTCTGGACGCAGGTCGGCGCCACGCTGGCAGGCGGTGTGCAGATGACGGGCATCATCAGCCCGACCGCCATTGGCACCAATCAGAACGACTACTCGCCAACCGGCAACGCTGCCGCCTCGATCATCCGCCAGGACCTGAGCGCCAGTTGCACCCTCACCGGCCTTGCGAACGGAGCAACAGGCTTCCTCAAGACCATCACCAACATTTCCTCGGCCTACAACTTGACACTGGCCGACGACACGATCAGCACGGCCTCGACTGCCGCCAACCGCTTCAAGCTCGGCGGCTACAACGTGGTCCTCGCGCCGGGCCAGTCTATCGACCTCTACTACGACAACACCTCCTCCCGGTGGCGGCCGAAGTCGGCGACGCCAGTTTTTGCCGGGATCATTCCGGGTGGACGCCTCACGCTCGAAAGCGGCGTGCCAGTGTCGTCGACAGACCAGACCGCCAAGACGACGGTCTATTACACCCCTCACCTCCACGGTTATGTGCCGCTCTACAACGGCACGACCTGGTATGTGGCCGCCTTCTCTGAGCTTTCACAGACCCTGGCCGACAACACGGTCAGCCCTGCAGCGGCAGCGGTTTCGTCGGTCTACGACCTTTTCGTCTGGAACAATGCGGGCACGATCACCCTGTCGCGCGGACCTGCGTGGTCCTCTTCCACCTCGCGCGGCACGGGCGCGGGCACGACCGAGCTGGAGCGCATCAATGGGCGCTACACCAACAAGGTGGCCATCTCCAACGGCCCTGCTGCCAATCGCGGCCTTTATGTCGGCACCATTGCGACGGACGGCAACGGCGCAAATGGCCAGTTGAGCATGGTCTTTGCGCCGGCAGCGGCTTCGGGCGGTTCGACGAACAGGCTGGATGTCTGGAATATGTACAACCGCGTGAAGTTGTCCTCGACCTGCAAGGACAGCGCGGACTCGTGGACCTACACCACGGCGACGTGGCGCGCCGCCAACAACTCTGCCGCGAACTGCGTGAAGGTTGTTTGCGGGCTTCAGGAAGACCAGTATGAAGCGGTTGCCGTCAACACCGCGCAGAGCAGCGCGAACTGGAACGTGGGCTGCGGCATCGGGCTCGATTCCACCTCTGCGTGGACCGGATTGCCGGGGATGCAGGCGGCAGCCGTGTCCACTCCTGAGAACTCGACCGCTTTCTTCACTGGCCATGTCGGCATCGGCCTGCACACCTTGACGCGGCTGGAGTGGTCCGTCGCCGCTGGCACGACAACGTGGTACGGCGACAACGGCGCTCCGACGAACTATCAGAGCGGCATCACCGTCAGGGGAAAAATGTGATGACGCTGATCGCAGGGTTCCTCCTGGCCGCCCTTTCCTTCCCGCTCATGCCCATGAAGCGCTGGCTTCCGCGCAAGCCATCCAAGGTGGACGTGGAATGGGATCGCAGCCGCTGGTTTACTCACAACCTTGTGAACGAGTGGGTCGAGTGGGTCGACGCAGATCCGCAATGGTGGGGCAAGTGCCTCGCCTTCCTCCTCGTGGTGGCGGTGATCGTATGATTGAACGTCAATTCACGGCCTTCCGGGTCAATGAAATCCTCAATCACCCTTCCGTCTATCCGTGGGTGCACGGCCTTGTGGATGGACCGCTTGACCTGACGCCGGCCATCGAGGACCGCCGCAATGTCCTGCTGATGGGCGAACACGGCGGCATCATGTTTCACCATCATGGGCCGGGCCTGTTTGAGGCGCACAGCCAGTGCCTGCCGGAAGGGCGAGGCGATTGGATGCTCACCTTCACCCATGCCGCCCTGCATTGGATGTTCACGCAAACCGGCTGCGTGGAAGTCATCACCCGCGTTCCCAAGGGCAATCTCGCGGCTCGGGCGCTAACCAAGGCCGCGCACCTCACCACACGGCTTGTGCACCCGCAGGGCTGGACGCTGGCAGGCAAGATTGTTCCCGCCGAAGTGTTCGGGCTCACCGTGCAGGACTGGATTTTGACGGCGCCTGCCTTGGGACCGGGCTGGGATAGCGTGCCCTCCAGCGTGCAGCGGCTTCTTGGTGCCTTGGACCCTACGAACAGGCGCTATGCGGTCGCGGCTCTGGATATGATTTCCGGAGGGGTGCCGGAAAAAGGTGTAGTGTTCTTCAATCGCTGGGCGGCCATGACCGACCAGCCAGAACTTTCAATGGTGTCACGGAAGCCGATGGCTTTCGAGTACGGGAATGGCCTGATTGTATTTCGCGCATCAGGAGACTACTACGCTACAGGCTCAGACCTGCAAGCGGCTTCCTGATCCTTCACGTTTCAAGGGGTTATTGAGCCATGCCGGTCGGCGGTCTTATTGCAGGGGTAGCATCGCTGGGAAGCGCGGCCATTGGCGCATATTCAGCCAACAAGGCCGCAAAGCAGCAGGCCAAGGCCGCCAAGCAGGCGCAGGCCACCGAACTCGAAATGTACCGCCAGTCCCGCGAGGATCTGGCCCCCTATCGTGGCGTCGGCGAACAGGGCGCCTACAGCCTGGCCGATATGTTCGGCTTCAAGACGCCGAACAACCCGGATGGCTCATCGCCCTTTGCAGAGAAGGCCTGGGGCGCTTTCAAGGACACGCCCTACTACCGCGTGCCCTACGAGGAAGGCATGCACGCCATTGACAGTTCCGCCGCGGCGCGGGGCAATCTCATGTCGTCCGGGCACCTCAAGCGGATCGGCGAATTTGCCGGCAACTATGCCTCGAAGCAGTTCGGCAGCTACATGGACCGGCTCTATCAGCTTGCCGGGCTGGGGCAGAACTCGGCCACCAATACCGCCAATGCGGCGCTTTCGACTGGCCGCGGCGTGGCGGGTTCGCAAATGGCTGCGGGCGAAGCCGCCGCGTCCGGCATCGTCGGCTCGACCAATGCCATCACGTCCGGCATCGAAGGCGTCGGCAACAACCTCGCTTACCTCGCCATGCGACCCACCTCCGGGTACGGCAGCAATGAGATTTCCGGCGCAAGGGGGATGTATTTCTGATGAGCCAGACAATCGCCCTCGGTGTGAAAACCCCGACCATCAGCCTCGCCGACATCGAGCGGGCCGCCCAGCAGCGCCAGATGGACGACTATCGAATCCGCGACATGCAGCGGAAGGACGTGCTTGGGCAGATCGGCACCCAGCAGCAGCTCGACGAGGCCCGCGCCCTCGACGACTACCGCATGCGCGCCGACGACAAGGACCCGGAAGCAATCGAGGCCCTGAATGCCTACCCCGAACAGCAGAAGAAACTGTGGGATGCGTTTGATGGTATGTCGCCGGAACAGTACAAAGAGTCCGCCAAGATGGCGAAAGCCTTCGGGGCCGCGGCCAAGCGTGTTTCGTCCTTTGCGGAAGGCTCGCCCGAACAGGCAGAGGCCTGGGCCTCCGAAATCACCAAACTCCATGACGACGGTTTCATCGACGAGAACACCCGCGACCTCTACCTGAAACAGGGCCCGGACATGAACATCGTCAACGAGGCGCTGGATATTGGCAAGTGGGCCGAGAGCTACACTGGCAAGAACGCTGTCAACCGTGCACGGGCCGAGAACTATGAGGGCAAGACCGAGAACGAGGCGGCACTGACGCAGGCACGGGTCGGCACCGAGAAGTCCAAGGCAGAACTCAACACCGTCCGTGGCAAGGTGGCGCAAGAGAACGTCAACAGTCTCGACAAATACCGGACGGGCAGCGTGGAGCAGAAGGCCGAGGCCGCCGCGGCCGAGACGGAGCGCAAGACCAAGGGCCAGGAAGCCGAGACGGAGCGCAAGGCCGCCAAGGACGCCATGCCGCCAAAACCGCGTACTGCCGCTCCGCAGGACCCGAACAAGGCCAGGAACACGGCGCTTACTGTGGAACAGAAGATCGAGAACTTGCTTAGGAACAAGCGCAAGGCACTCGACATCGAGGAAAGCGACATTGCGACCGCCGAGTCGGGCCGCGCTGACAATATGGCCGACGTGGACGCGCTGACCAACTTCAACGACACGAAGCGCCGCGTCGAGGAATACCGGGCCTACGAGGCTAACCTGCGCAAGCAGGGCGGGCCGACGCAGGCGGCGGACGGGAAAAAGCCGCTTGGCGCGAGCGGCGATCAGGACGGCAGCAGGGCCAAGCCCTACACGCCGAAGTCTCGTGACGAGGCTCAGAAACTTCCCGCGGGGGCGTGGTTCATGGATCCCAAGGGCAATCTTATCCAAAAGCAGTAAGGCACCATGGCTGAACAACTCGAAGACTGGTCGGACCTCGGGACAGTGGCGACCCCGGAAGCCTCTGCGACGCAAGGGGACGATGGCGACTGGTCGGACCTCGGCGCCGTTGACGATGCCTCGGGTCCGCCGCTGCACACCAAGACGAAGAACAAGATCATCTACGAGAGCCTGTTGCCACCGACCGAGCCTCGGGACGGAAGCACGGTCGGCCCGGCGCCCGAGACTGGCTACATGAAGGAGTTTGGCAAGTCACTTGCGCATGGTGGCGTGACAGCATTGGGCGCTGCCTTTGAAGGTGGCGCGGTGCAAATGCAGTCCGACAAACCAACGGTGGACGGCATCGAGGCATCTATCGCGGCAATCACTCCGCAATCGACCAATGTGGAGGGCGAGAAGATCATCGCTGACATCCGTTCGGCGGTTAAGTCTGGATATGTGAACCCTGTCGCCGGCATGAATTACGAGGCCGCCTTGCGTGCTTTCTGGCGCGGCGACGTGAAAACCCGCGATGAATACCTGGCGACGGCTCGCAACTATGCCAGCACCGGGCCGCTGGAAGAAAATCCGTACTATCGGGGCGGCAAGGCCCTCAAGGAAAAGGCGGACGCCCAGGTCGGCCCCGCACCGGGCTGGAAGGATAGCTGGACCGTCGCGCTTGGCGACGCGCTTGGGCAGTCGGCATTGTTCCTGCCCGTGGGCGCGGCCTCTGGTCCGCTGGGCGTTATGGCTTTTGGTGGAGCGCAAAGCACCGCTGAGCAATATGACACTGGCCTCAATGAACTGAACAAGTTCCGCTCGGGACAGGCAACGGAAGGCTCCAAGCTCAAGGGGCTTGCAAGCGAAGAACAAGCCCGATTGATCTTGCAGCAGGCCAAGGTGGGTGCGCTGCCCGGCATGACCGAGGATCTGCCCATTGAGCTTGTGTTGCATCAAGGGTTGAAAGTTGTTCCCGGTCTTCGCACTCTTGCCAACAGCCCGGCGTGGCCGAAGATGGTCAAAGCCGCTGGCCGCATATTCACGCAGGCCGCCGTCGAAGGTGGACAAGAGTACGGCCAAACCGTCATGTCCAACTTCATCACGCGGGTGATGTTGAACAGCGACCAGCAGTTGACTGAGAACGCTTGGGACGCGGCGCTTATCGGCGCGATGGTGGGCGGCACCATGCAGACCGCGGCAGAAGGTGTAGGGGCGGTCAAGGCGCTGGCTTCCGGCCCCGGCAAGGGCGACCTGCCTCCCGGCACGGAAACCCCTCCGGGCGCTCCGCCGCCTGGCGCTCCGCCTCCCGGTGCTCCTCCGCCAGGTGGTCCCACGGCTGGCGCTCCGCCCTCGGGCCCGAATGCTGGTACGCCCGCCCCTCCTCCCTCCGGTCCCGGCGCTCCGCCTCCTCCTCCCGGCACGGCTCCCCGCGCTCCGACCGACTGGACCGACCTTGGACGCAAAAGCAAAGGCACGGGAGACCGCACCGCTCCGGTGCACGTCTCCTCGCCGCAGGATGTCGCCGACGCTGGCTCCGTGGCCAACACCGCGCCGACCGAAGCCCAGAAGGCGGCTGGCAACTACAAGAAGGGCCATGCCAATGTGCAGGGGCTCAACATCAGCATTGAGAACCCGCAGGGCTCGGCCCGCACCGGCAAGTCACCGGATGGCACCGAATGGTCGGTCAACATGCCGGTGGCCTATGGCTATGTGAAGCGGACCAAGGGCGCGGACGGCGATCAGGTCGATGTGTTTCTTGGACCAAAGTCGGACACCTCGCAGAAGGTCTTTGTGATCGACCAGGTGGACCCGGAGACGGGCAACTTCGACGGGCATAAGGCTGTGCTTGGCGTCGATACCGCCGAAGAGGCGGCCAAGATTTACGACGACAGCTACTCGGACGGGCGCGGGCCGGAGCGCATGGCGAACATGGTCGAGCTGACCATGGACGAGTTCAAGACGTGGGCGCGCAAGGGCGACACGACCAAGCCGTTCTGGGGCAATCGGATGTTCCCGCCCGTCAAGGTGGACCGGACACCGAAGCCTGCCGCCGCGGCGCCCGAAATTAAGCCCCAGCAGCCGCGCAGCGAGTTTGCCCCTCCGCCAGCACCGGGAACGGCGAAACCCGCCCCACGGGCCCAGAAATCGCAGCCGGAGGCACAGGCCGCCCAGCCGTTACAAGCCGATAATTCGGCAAATTCGGCAGATAATCTGTCAAAATCTGGCGGGAAATCTGAACGCATTGAAAACGCTGGGGAAACAATTCGGCAAAATTCGGCGGCGACGCCCGAAACTGCCGAAACTGCCCCCAAGGCTATCGCCCGCCGCGACGTGGGCGACGACGAAGCCATCACCGCGTCCGGCCGCCGCGTGCCGGTGAAGTATGCCGTGGTCGAAGCCGCCGATCTGGTCCCCAGCCAGAACGACGACGGCAACGCCAACCCCGCCTATCCCGCCGAACTGCAACCCCGCGACCGGGAACGCCGCATGAGCGGCGCCCAGGTGCACGACATTGCCTCCAAGCTGGAACCTCGGTGGCTGGACAAGAGCGCCAAGGCTTCGGACGGCGCGCCTATCGTGGCCGAGGATGGCGTCGTCGAGTCCGGCAATGGCCGCACGCTGGCAATCCGTCGCGCCTATGAGCGTGGCATGCCAGGCGCTGAGCGCTATCGGGCATACCTCAAGGAACAGGGCTACCCCGTCGATGGCATGGAGCGCCCGGTGTTGGTGCGCGTGCGTCAGGGCGACATGACCACGGAGGAGCGGATTTCGCTGGCCGAGGATGCCAACGAGGACGACAAGCTGGATCTGTCCACGCCCGAGCGGGCGATGATCGACGCCCGTCGCCTCACGGATAGCGTGCTGCAGCTTTACCGCGGTGGTGACGTGGACGAGGCAGGGAACAGGGAATTTACCAAGGCCTTCCTCGACAAGGTTGCCTCGAAGGGCAGTCGCGGCAAGATGGTCGACAATGCCGGTGTCATCAATCAGGACGGCATGAAGCGGATCGGGGCCGCGCTTCTGGCAAAGGCCTATGGCGACAGTGATCTGGTCGGCAAGCTGATGGAAAGCACCGATGTCAACATCAAGGGAATCGGCTCTGCCCTTCTCGATGTTGCGGGCTCATGGGCGCAAATGCGGGGCGAGGCTGCGGCTGGCCGGATTTCTAAGGAGGTTGACCAGACCAAGGCGCTGCTGGAAGCGGTGCGGATCGTTGATCGCAGTCGCCGCGAAGGGAAGCCGATTGCCACCTTTGTGCAGACGGCAGACATTTTCAGCGGCACGGGGATTGCGGTCGAAACCGAGTTCTTCCTGCGGCTGATGTACCGCAACGACGAGAACTGGAAGCAGCCTGTCTCGCGCAAGTCGCTGTCCGAGGCCCTGACGTTCTTTGTGACTGAGGCGCGTAAGACGTTTGAGGGCACCGACCTGCTGGGCGAGACTGCGCCCAAGTCAAAGGATATTCTGTCAACTGCGAAAAGGAAGCAGGTCTATGACTACGAAGGAGACGCCGCCGACCAAGAACAACTCGACCTCACGAAGCCAGAAAGGCCCGTCAAAGAAGATGGCGGAAGTGATGGCGAAGACGCTGGACAGGCAGGCGGAGAGCGAGACAAGCCTGCGGTGGGCGGCGATGAAGAAGCACCGCGCGCAAGTGATGAGGACCAAGGGCCGGTAGAAGAGCCTGCCGATCAGCCTGCCAAGGCGACCGAGAGGCCGAAAGAACAGCCTGCGAACGAGCCTGTCACAGATAGGCCAGTGGCCGACCAGTCAGCGGATGAGCCCCGTCGCAGCAAGCCTACCTCTGATCGTGTTGCGGTGGATGCCGGTCAATCGAGCGATGGCGCGCAAGGAGTGACCGCCGCGAAAGAGCCGGACCAAGCTATCAACGTCGAAGCAGCGCGTGGCGTGGTGGCGAAGGTGGTCACGGCTATCCAGAACCGCGAGATTCTGAAGTCGGTTATCGAGGCTGTCCCCGTTGATGTGATGAACATGCTCATCGGGACGCAATGGACGCCCGAGGGCCTCTTGCGCGATCCGGCGATGCTCCGGCAGGCGCTCACCGTTCCAATCGGTGCCGCGGTATCTCCCGCGGTACTCCGTTTTGCTGATGCGGTGCTTCCGGTTAGCAACACCCCAGCATTTCTGGCTGCAGTAGCAGGCGCCGGGCCGAATGTTGGAGTGGTGACGGGTGAAGGGACTAGCGCAGACAACGCACGTCAGGGCGAGGTAGGGCAAACCAGTGTCTCCGACGCTAGGGCGACGGCCCCGGCGAAGCGCCTAGTGTCAGATGAGCGGGCGGCTGAATTGAGGCAACGTCTCAAGGACAAGCTGCGCAATCAATTTAACTCCGGAATAGACCCGGAAATGCTTGCCATCGGCGCAGAACTTGCCGTGTGGCATATCGAGAACGGCGTCCGGAGGTTTGCCGAGCTTGCGCGCGCAATTGCCCGTGACCTGGATGTGGGGCTCGGCACGCTGAGGCCTTATCTGCGCGGCTTCTACAATGGCGCGCGAGACCTCATGGAGGACAACGGCCTCGACGTGTCCGACATGGAGGACGCGGAAACCGTCAAAGCTGAGTTGGCCAAGCTGTTCGGGCAGGAGGCAAAGGCCGTCGCTCCTGAGCCTGCGGCCGCTGCCGCTCCCGCTCCCGCTCCGGTTCAGCAAGGCGACCCTCTCGACCGTGCCGGCCCATGGCGGGAGGCTGACATCGTGGTGACGCTGGACGATGGCTCCAAGGACAAGATGAACGCAGGGCAGGCCGTGGATCTGATGAAGCGCCGCATTGCCGCCGTCTCGCAACTGCTGGAGTGCGTCCGTGCGGCTTAAACGTGACAGGTTCAACCGCCTGACTGGCAAGGCCGCGCCACCACCGGCGTCCGCGCCTGAGCCCGCGCCTGAGCCCCCTATGCCTGTCGCGGCGCCAAGCATCGACGTGAGTGCCTTGGAGCGAAAGCTGGAAGGGCTGGAAAAGATGATGAGCGGCGTGTTCGTCTCGCAGGCTCGCATGGCCCGTCGCGCTTTGGACGAGCCGGAGGTGGCTCCGTCAGCCCCTCCTGACCCGGTTTTGAATGCCAGGCTTGCCAGCATGGAGGCGAACCTTCGCGCGCTGGCCAAGAAGGAAACGGGCGAGACGTGGCTATTCTCGGTGAAACGAGACGGAAGCGGGCGGATCAGCACCGTGGAAGCGACCAAAAAAGCCGAAACCGACTAGCGCATTTTGGCAAAGTGCCGTTCTCATTCACGGGATTACTGGCCATGCCTAAATCGACAAGCCTCTGCAATTCGATGCTCGCCCTTCTCTACAACGGGACCGCCATTGCGGACGTAGCAGAGAATGACTCGTCCTCGCCCATGACGAACACCTATGCGTCACTGCACACGGCCTCGCTCAGTGCATCATCGACGCAGGCATCCAACGAAACCGCGTACAGCAACTACGCCCGGCAGGCTGTGCCGCGCAGCACTCTGGGCTGGGATGCTCCAAGCGGCGGGGCGACGCAGAACGCGGCGGCCATCGAGTTCCCTCAGTGCGGCGTAACGGGGGCCACGATCACCAGCGGCGCAATCGGCAAGGACTCAAGCGGTGCCGGCATCATCTGGCACTACGGCGACCTCAACGCCTCCATTGCCGTCTCCAACCAGATCCAGCCGCGTTTCCCTGCCGGGTCCGTCACCATCACTGAGTCGTAACCGCCATGAGCATGATCGCGCGCTACATCGGTGACGTTGCTTTTGAGGGTGCGTCAGCCGCCTATATCCGGCAGCAGGTCGAGCTTGCGCTTAAACCTCTGGCCTCCCTCAAGAAGCTGGGCAAGGACGCCGAAGCGCAGGCGCTTCTGGTCGTCGGTTCTGCTATCGCAAACCGCATCGAGGAGCTGCGCAAAGATGCTGACCAATAAGTTTCCCCACCTCTACGAGTGTTCTGTCTGTGGCGCCCCGGTGAAGGTGACGCCGCGCGGTGAGGGTGTGGAGCCTGACAAGCAGTTCACCTGTTCCCACACTGACGCAATCATCTGGGCCAACCGCAAGGTGACGCTGCGCGGTGTTGGCAACGTGGGCTTCCTGACCAAGCAGAAAATCAAAATCACCATCACGCTTCGCCAGCTTCTGAGCGCCATGACCGGGAGAAGCATTTAGTGCTGACCCATGCCAAGCTCTTTTCCTGCCCCGACGAGGGCCGAACCCTCTCCCGCCCTTGGATCAAGAACCCCTCGGTGGTGACGGCCTCGGGCATCTGGATGGACCTGAGCATGTTCGGGCGCTATCCGGCTGCAAACTACTTCACGGACGGAACGCCGCTTGCTGCAAAGGCGCTTCGGCGCAGCACGGACGGCGGCCTGGACCACGGCGAGGCCAAGGGAGACGGCTACCGCAAGTTCCTGCAGGGTGTGTCCTTGCTGTCCGTGACCGCCGCTGCGGCCATGCCGATCAAGGTCATGGACTATCTGATGTACTACCCGCTCATTCCCATGGAAGACACGCAAACCATGGACAACACCGTCACCCTGCCCCGCTACACGGATGGCAAGGGCGTGCAGATCATGCTGGTGGAGCAGTTTCCCTACGTCGGCGGTGGCACGGTGCAAGTGACGTACACCAATTCGGACGGCGTGGCCGGGCGGCAGACCCGCATCACGACGATCAACACCCAGACCGCTCTGGGCACGGTGGCTCATTCGGCGGCCACCACGTCGGGCGCGTCCGGGCTGTTCATGCCCCTGGCGTCCGGTGACGGCGGCGTGCGGGCGATTGAGTCCATCACCTTCCCGGTGGCCGACTCCGGCAACCTCGCGGCAATCCTCGTCAAGCCGCTCATGCCTGCTGGCAATTATGAAATCACATGCCCCTCCGAGTGGGAGTCATTCCGCGACCTGGGCATGCTGGAACAGATCGAAGACGACGCCTACCTCTCCTTGGTGTGCCAGCCTGTTGGCTCGCTGAACGGCGCCATCATCGAAGGACAGATCAGAACCCTTTGGGTGGAGGACTAAATCATGGCTGGCTTCACAAGCCTCGACAACAGGCTCAACGCAATGTCGTATCTGGGAAAGCGCTTCCAGACCGTCTTGTCCAAGCAAATGAACCCAACCGCCGCTGCCGTGGCAAACGAATGGCACACGCTCTTCCGTGGCGGTGGCTATCCGCAGGCCGACGCCATCTTTGACGCAGGCACCAACCTGCTGTTCCAGTCCTTGAGCGATCAGACTGCAAACGCGGGCTCGCTCTACCATGGCGGTGACGTCGGCGCGGCGGGCGATGACTTCAAGATACTCGAAACGGCCATGGCCTGCACGGCGGCTGCGACCACCGTTCCCTGCTGGCTCCAGCTCGTCGACGTGCTGGGCTTCTTCCGTGTGACCACGGTGACCACCACGACCGCGCAAAACGTCATCTGGCCGTACAATGACGGCACGGCCACGGGCGGCGGCGAAACCGTCACCTTCTCCTCGTCGTCGGGCCTGCTGGGCACCTACACCAACGACATCCAGAACCTCTCGAAGGTCCGCTTCCGCAACTCTGGCGGCGCTCTGCCCACGGGTCTGACGGCTGGCACCGACTACTACACGATCCGCGTCTCGGCCACGACCTGCCGCTTTGCCACCTCGCGCACCAACGCGATTGCGGGTACGGCGATCAGCTACACTGATGCGGGCTCCGGCACCAACGTCATCGACGTGCGCCTGCCGCGCTATTCGGATGGTGTTGGCGTCGACGCCATGTTCTTCAATCCCTCCGCCACAGCGCTGGGTGCCGGTACGCCCGGCCTGTCTCTCACCTACCAGAACGGTGCAGGCACGACGGCCAGGGCGACGCCATCATCTCCATCGCTGCCGATCGGCAAGACCGCGGCATCCAACAGCCACATCCTGTACACGGGCGCGACGGGTGCCGGTAAGTTCGGCCCGGTCATGCCGTTGCAGGGCGCGGATAGCGGCATCCGGTCGATCCAGCAGGTACGCAATAACGCCACCTATACGTCCGGGTCCTATGCCGTGGCGCTCATCAAGAAGCTGGGCGAGCCAATCCCGCTGCAGGTTCTCGGCCAGGCTGTGCCGTGGCGCTTCGATGGCGGCGTGCGCGTCTATGACGGCGCTGCCGTGTACGGCATCCTCAAGAGCGGTGTTGCCACGCCGGCCAACTCACTGATTGAATGCCACCTCAATTTCGGCTGGACGTAAGCCATGGGGCTGGTGAACAACTGTTTCAGGATCTACCACGACGCGGCGCCGCCCGAAGGCTCGGCGCATGCGCTGTTGCCGGGCAAGTGGAACAGTTACCACCAGTGGCAGAAGTTCATCACCCCTGACGGCGCAAGCGAAGTTCTCGACACCGCCGCCAACCCTGTCGGCCACTATCTGCATAGGGTGTGGCATCCTCCCATTGCCGTGGGCGAAATGTCGCTGCGCATCGACGGCGAAGGCGACCTCGCAGGAAGCCTCATTCCAACCCGCACCATGGAACTCGACCTGACGGGCTCCGGCACGCTGGAGGCTATCGGCGCCCTTGCCGTGGCCATGGCGCTGGCCATGACCGGCTCCGGCACGCTCGAAGCGCAGATTGTGGGCTTCCTCAATGCCAGCATGGACCTGACGGGCTCGGGAGACTTTGCCGCCGACCTCAGCGGCATTGCCAGCATGGTGCTTGCGCTCACGGGCGAAGGCTCTCTCGAAGCCACCATCGCCGCCTATGGCAACATGGAGCTGGATATTGTCGTGACCGGCACCGGCCTTTCCACGGCCAACGTGGGGCAGGCGGTCTGGTCTGCGCTTGCCGCCGCGAACAATGACGCCGGCACCATGGGCGAGAAGCTCAACGACGCCGGATCTGCGTCGAACCCGTGGACGGAAGTGATCGAGAGTGGCTACACCGCTGCCGAAATCCTGCGCCTGATTGCAGCGGCGGCCGCAGGCAAGATGTCGGGCGCCGACACCGGAACCGTCACCTTCCGCGATCTTGCCGACAGCAAGGACCGCATTGTGGCCGACGTCGACGCAACGGGCCGCACCGCGACGACGCTCGATCCGACATGAGCGGCTATTTCCCGTCACCGTTCTTTGCCTCGGCCTACATGCCCGGCCTCTATTGGCGTCCGGACGAGACGATTCCACCGACGCCCACAACCTCGTCCTCGGGCGTGTCGCGGCTCATTCGCAGCCGCCTGAACTATGGCGATTTCTTCCAGGGCGCCAAGCTCGCGGACGATGACGAGACGATCATGGCGGTGATTGCGGCCTTCCTACAGAAGGTCAGATAGCCAGGGCGCAAGGCGCTATGTTCTGGAGGTCATCAACTCCCTCCTGAGAGTGTCGCAGCGTGAGCAGCCTCGCCTATTGCATCCGGACCATCCTTCTTGATCCTGACGACCTGGCATTGGTGCGCAAGCACGTCGAGATGGCCGGCAATGAAGAAGCTGGCGTGCGGGCCTTCCTTGCTGAATTGCAGGGCGAACTGGAGGGCCTGCGGCAGCAGCTCGTGGCGCAAGGGTTTGATGTGACTGTTGTCAAGCCGGAGGAGGAGCTTCCGGCTCTGATTGCCACCTCCCTGCAGACCGGCAAGACGACAAAGGTCAATCTCAAGACGCCGAAGGAAAAGGGGCCGACGACAGGCGACCTGTTCGGCTCTATCGAGCCCACGGCTCCCGCCGAAGCGGCGCGCAATTGGAAGGCCGAAGGCGACGCAGCCTTCAAGGCAGGCAAGGCGCGCATGGTTCCTCGGGACATCTGGCAGGGCGTGTCGGCTGGCGAAGGCAACAAGCGGGCTGACGCATGGCTCAAGGGCTGGGACCTTGCCAATTTGGCCGCTCCGGTTCCCGGCTTCCCACCGAAGAGATTGACGCCACCCCCAACAGAGGTGCAGATTGCGCCCGCCCCGAAGGAGGGCACTGACAATGGACCAGATGCGGGCGAAGGGCTACGCACAGGCTCACAAGAAGTTTCTGGAACAGCACAACCCGGCGCTCCTCAAGAGCCAGCCGGACCCGCAGGCGTATTGCAGCCAGGTGGGCAGGGAAGCGGCGCAGGCGCACAGCCAACTCTCGGACCAGATGCAGGCGGCAATCAACAGCCGGTACAAGGACCAGCCGGAGGCGATGCAGGCCAAGCTCAAGGAGCTGGAAGCAATTCCGGCGACGGTGGACGAAATCGTAATGAACGACCTGATCCTGCAGCCGTCGACAACAACGTAGAGTCCGAGCGCGAAATCGCGCTGCCGCCGAACTACCAGATCACCGACGACGATCACATTGGCGAAGGCGGGCCGAAAGCCAAGGTTGCCGCCAATCTGGAAGCGCTGCGTCTTCTCAAACAGCTTGAGGCTGAAAACCGCAAGGCGACCCCTTCCGAGCAAGCCGTCCTCGTCCGCTATGTGGGCTGGGGTGCGTTCGCTCAGGATATGTTTCAAGACACAAAGCCGGAATGGGCGAAGGAGCGCACGGAACTCAAGAGCCTGTTGACGCCGGAAGAGTACGACAGCGCGCGGGCTTCGGTTCTCAATGCCCACTACACCAGCGCCGACGTCATCAACGGCATGTGGGATGCGCTGAAACACCTGGGCTTCAAGGGCGGCAGGGCGCTTGAGCCTGCGTCCGGTGTCGGTCATTTCCTCGGGCTGACGCCTGCCAGCATGCGCGACCGCATGAAGTGGACGACGACCGAACTGGACAAGGTGACGGGCGCCATCGCCAAGCAGCTTTATCAGCGGGCCGACGTCAACGTGCAGGGCTTCGAGACGCTGAACCGTCCGAATGGCTTCTACGACCTCGCAATGTCGAACGTGCCTTTCGGCTCCTTTAACATCCGGGACCTGCGGTACAAGCAGGAGTTCCTGATCCACGATTACTTCTTTGTGCGCTCGCTGGACCTTGTGCGACCGGGCGGCATTGTTGCCTTCATCACCTCTTCGGGCACCATGGACAAGGCGAACGATAGCGCTCGTGCCGAAATCATGAAGCGCGCGGATCTGGTGGGTGCAATCCGCCTGCCGGGCGGCAAGAAGGGCGCCTTTGCTGGCAATGCCGGCACTGAGGTGACGACCGACATCATCTTCCTGCGGAGGAAGGGCGAGCGGATTCCGCCTATCGAAAACGCCTGGCAGAACACCAAGGAAATCGAGACGCCGGACGGGCCGGTGCGCATCAACGAGTATTTTGCCGATCACCCGGACATGATGCTCGGCCAGATGAGGCTGACGGGCTCGATGTACCGTGAGAAGTCGCCGGTGCTGGAAGGCGACGCGACGGACATCCGGACAAAGATACTGGCCGCTGCCCAAAAGATGATGCAGGGCGCCTTTATCGAGGCCGGTGCCGCGCCTGTTGCCGAGCCCAAGGTGATTGACGCGGAGACGTCGGGGCGGATCAAGGAAGGTGCCTTCTACGTCGACGGCGCAAAGGTCATGCGCAAGGTCATGGGATTGGGCACCGATCCCGGACTGAACAACACGGATCAGGAGAAGGTTAAGGGCCTGATCGACATGCGCGACACGGTGAGCCAGTTGCTCGACGTGAACCGCGACCGCTCCAAGGACGCGCTGGCACGGCAGCGCCTGAACAAGCTCTATGACGCATTTGTCAAGAAGTTCGGGCCGATCAACAAGGAAACGGTGACGACGACGACCCGCCTGAACAAGGCCGGGGAGAACATCGTCATCCGGCGCCTGCCGAACATGAGCGCGTTCCGCGCCGATCCTGACGCCTACAAGGTGGCAGCAATCGAGAACTATGACGCCGAAAAGGGGACCGCCACTAAGGCCGCCCTCTTCAAGGGCGAGGTGGTGAGCGATAGCCCCGCGGCTGAAATCAAGAATGCCACGGACGGCATTGGCTGGTCCCTCAATGCCTTCGGCGAGGTCAACCTGACCGCGATTGCCGACCGCCTTGGCAAGAGCAAGAAGCAGGTCATCGACGAGCTGGGCGACCGCATCTTCCTCAATCCCAACGGCGACCGCTGGGAACCTGCCGAACAGTACCTTGCCGGTGATGTGGTCGAAAAGCTCGACGATGCCAGGGCGGCAGCGCAGGCTGACAAGGCTTACGAGCGCAACGTCGCCGCGCTGGAGGCGGTGCAACCGGCCCCACTTACGCAAGAGGAAATCACAGTTCCGTTTGGCGCAAGCTGGGTGATGCCATCGGTCTATGAGCAATTCCTTGAAGAGGTGATCGGCACGCAGGGCAAAGCCAGGGTGTCGCTCAACCCCGTCACAAAGCAGTATCTGCTGGCGGGTGTGAACTTCTCGATCAGCGCGCAAACGCAGTTTGGCACGAGCAAGGTGAACGTCGCGGAAATCATCAGCCTGGCGCTGCAGATGAAGTCGCCGCGCGTGGTCGATACGGTCAAAACCACCGAAGGCACCAAGGATGTTGTCAACGAGGAAGCCACCCGCGAAGCGCAGGTGAAGTCGAACCTCGTGCGCAAGCTCTTCGAGGGCAACGCCGAAGAAGGCATTGAAGGCTGGGTGTGGCAGGACGCGGATCGCGCGGAACTGCTGGCGCGCGTCTATAACCGCAAGTTCAACCGGCTGGTGCCGCAGAAGTTTGACGGCGGCCACCTCACCCTGCCCGGCCTTGCCACCAAGATCACGGATGGCAGCGGAAACGTCATTCCGTTCGCGCTGCGTGACCATCAGAAGGCCGCCGTGTGGCGCGCCATCCAGAACGGCAACACCCTGCTCGACCATGTGGTCGGCGCCGGTAAGACCTTCACCATGATTGCCGTCGCCATGGAGATGAAGCGGCTGGGGCAGATTCAGCGCCCCATGTTCATTGTGCCCAATCACATGCTGGAACAGTTCAGCCGCGAGTTCCTGCAGGCCTATCCGAACGCCAACATCCTTGTTGCTCAGAAGGATGAAATGACGCGGGCGAACCGCAAGGCGTTTGCGGCCAAGATCGCAGCCGAGCGCTGGGATGGCATTGTCATCACGCACGACTCCTTCGGGCGCCTGCCTCTGTCGAAAGAGGTCTATGTCAACTTCATGAAAGCCGAGATTGAGGAAATCGAGGCGGCCATCCGGCACATGAAGGCGGCGCAGAACAAGAAGGACCCGACCGTCAAGCAGTTGGAGCAAATGAAGAAGCGGGCGGAGACGAGGCTGAAAAAGCTGATTGCCTCCGAGCGCAAGGACGAGGGTGTGCTTTTTGAGGAGCTTGGCGTCGACCAGTTGATCCTCGACGAAGCTCACCTTTTCAAGAACCTCGCCTTCTACACGCAGCATACGCGCGTGAAGGGTCTGTCTCAGGCGGCCAGCCAGCGGGCCATGGATCTGTTCTTGAAGGTGCGTGAACTGGAAAAGACGAGGCCGGGCCGGTCGTCGATCTTTGCCACCGGCACGCCGATTTCCAACACCATGGCGGAAATGTACACGATGCAGCGCTACCTCCAGCTCGACGAGCTGGTGAAGCTGGGCATTGACCGCTTTGACGCCTGGGCATCCACCTTTGGCGAAATCCGCACCAACATGGAACTGTCGCCGGATGGCCGGACGTTCCGCGAAACCTCGTCATTCTCGCGCTTCCGCAACCTGCCGGAACTGGTCGCCCTCTACTCGAAGATGGCCGACACCAAGACGGCGGACATGCTCAACCTGCCCCGCCCGAAGCTCAAGGGTGGCAAGCCGATCATTGTCGAGGCGGAACCTTCCCTGCGCGAGGAGGATTACATTGCCAGCCTTGTGGCTCGGGCCGAGTCCGTGCGCGGCAAGAAGGCCGAAAAGGGCGGCGACAACATGCTCAAGGTGGTGAGCGAGGGGCGCAAGGTCGCGCTCGATTTCCGCCTCATCGACCCGGAGTATCAGGACCAGAACCCGCAAGGGAAGGTCGCCAAGATGGTCGAGAACGTCACGCGCATCTGGCGCGATGGCACCGACGACCCTGTGGCAAAGGCGCAGTTGATCTTCCTCGATATGGGCGTGCCGTTCACGGAGGACGCCAAGCCCGCACCGAAGCCGGAAACGGAAATCACTGACGACGAGGACGTGCAGGACGAGCAAGACGCCGACGAGGTGGAAGAGGTGAGCGCTGACGAAAGCGAAGCGCTGCGCTCCCGCTACAACCTCTATGAGGAAATCCGCCGCAACCTCGTCAAGCAGGGCATCCCGCGCGCTCAGATTGCCTTCATCCATGAAGCGAAGGACGACAGCAAAAAGGCCGCGCTCTTTGAGAAGGTGCGCCGTGGCGAGGTCCGCATCCTGCTGGGCTCCACGAGCAAGATGGGTGTGGGCACCAACGTGCAGAAGCGCCTCAAGGCCATGCACCACTTGGATGCACCGTGGAAACCTGCCGAAGTCGAGCAACGCGACGGGCGCATCCTGCGCCAGGGGAACATGAACCCCGAAATCGAAATCTACCGCTACATCACCAAGCGGAGCTTCGACAGCTTCATGTGGCAAACGCTTGAGCGAAAGTCGAACTTCATCTCTCAGATCAAGGCGGGCGCGCGTGGCGTGCGTATCGCTGAGGACATCGACAGCCCATTGCCGGAAGCGGCGGAACTCAAGGCTGCGGCCTCGGGGGATCCGCGCATCATGCAGCACGCTGAGCTGACCAAGGAATTGCGCGACCTTGAGGCACAGTTTGCCTCGCATGTGCGAACAATTGGTCAGGCTCGCAAAGACTACCTGCTGCGTCAGGAGGAACTGGCGGGGCTCGAAAAGCGCGTCTTCAAGATGGTCGAGGACGCGGCCAAGGTGCCGGTCACCAGCGGCGACAAGTTTAAGGTGGAGGTGCTGGTCGGCCAGAAGGGCGAGTACACCAAGCGCGCCGAAGCGGGCGCCGTGGTTGCGGCCTTCTTGCAGGAACAGGCGAAACTGCCAGCGAAGACGATCAACGAATTGAAGGTGGCGAACTTCAACGGGCTCAACATCATTGCCCGGCTAGACACCCGGCACGACACGCCGGCAATCATGATGTTTGTCGAAGGCTATCTGGGGCGCGGCGTGGAGTTTGGGTTGTCGATTGACCGCACGCCGCAACTGGACGCGGCGCTCATGAGCCGCATGGAAAGCGAGCTTGCTGATTTGGTGGCGGCCAAAAGCCACACGGAATACCGCATTGAACAGATCCGCAAGGAACTCCCCAAGGTGGCGGCGGCGGCCGAGGACCGCGCTTTCCCGCGCATGGAGCGTTTGAAGTCGGCCAAGAATGAACTGGCTGAACTCACCAAGGCGCTGGGCGAGGAGAAGAACAAGAAGCCGTCCGGTCCCCGCATTATGGGCATGGCCGCATCCGGTCCCGCCTTTACCGATCAGCAGTTTGCCACCGTCAAGTCCAAGATGGAAAAGCTGGCGCAGCAGATCCTCAAGCGCCGCATCGACGTCAGCCTCATCAAGACCATGCCGCGCGACATCGCCGACGAGTTCCTGGCCTTCTATGACGCCAACTCGCGCTCCATCATGATTTCCATGAAGGCGGCCTATGACCTCGCCGCTGCCGTGGGCCATGAGTCCCTGCATGCGCTCCGTGACGCTGGCGTCATCAATGCGGCTGAGTGGGAATCGCTGCGTGCGCAGGCCAACAAGCTGGGCTACCGCGCCATGGTGGAGAAGCAATACGGCGACCTCTACCGCGACCTGTACGGCAAAGAATGGGGCCTCTCGGAGGCTGGCGTCGAGGACAAGATTGACGAGGAAGCCGTCGCCTACATGATGGGCGACTACACCGACGCCAAGGAGAAGATGACCACCTTTGCGCAGAAGGTGATCGACCGCCTCATGGAGTGGGCGCGGGCTGTCGTGAGTGCGCTCAAGGACGAGGGCATTACCGCCGAGCAGGTGATGGCCGACATTTACCGGGGCAAGATGGCCGACCGCTTGGCCTCTCCACAGGGCCAGGTGATGCAGCCCGGCCTTGCGGTTGCGGCCTCCGCACAAAGCAGGCGCGACGCACGCAACGAGCTTCCGTTCAAGCGCTTGCTCGACACCGTGGCGCAGGGCTTCGGCTACAAGATCGTCGATACCGGCCTGCCCTTCGGCTACACCGACCAGTGGGGCAAGTTCTGGTCGTTCGGCACGCAGATCATCGACAAGGCCATCCCCGGCGACAAGATCGGCAAGTGGATGGACTCGGGCTGGAAGGCGAGCCCGGAGCTTCGCGCCTATATCAAGGAGCACATGACCGCACCGTGGGCGCATCGCGTCTGGTTCGGGCATGACCCGCTGGCCAACCTCCCGGCCTTCATCGACAAGTTCGGCGTCTCCGCGCTTCCTGAGTGGGGCGTGCAGTTGTTCAAGGACAGCTTGACCAAGGCGGGCATTCCGCTGCCGGGCACGCAATGGCTTGTGCAGTCTGGTCTGGTCGGTGATCGCTTTGCGACCGCCTGGCTCTCCATGAACATCGGCGAGGCGCTGTCGGGTGGCTTGTCCATCCTGGGCACCTATCGCCTGATGAAGCAGGTGAAGAACGGCGAGCCCGTGCACAAGGGCTGGGCCGTGGCCGGCATCCTGTTCAAGCTGGTGGGCGGCACCCTGAGTGCCAACCCGGTCGTGTTGCTGAGTGCGGCGGCTGACGCTGCGATCCTCGTCAAGGCGACGGCGGGCGGCGTTAGAGATGGCCTGCAGCAGATGGAGCGCGGCAAGAAGGGGCGCATGCCCATGGCTGGCAGCGACAACACCCCTCGCATCATGGGCATGGCGACGCCTGACGGCAGCATGGGCGGCGGCGGAGCAGTCCCGCCCAAGGCTGTAGCCATCGACCAGGCGGCGCAGGATGAGCTGGACGACCTCGCGGGCAACATCAGGCTGAGCCGTCTCAACGCGCCCGACGACATCAAGGAAATGCTCAAGGACGTGGCCAACAAGGCTGAGGGCTTCATGTCCGAGCGCCGGGGCATTGTCTCCAACGAGCAAACCGCAGCGCTGGCCGCAGAGCTTGGCATGACCGCCGAGGAGCTGATGAAGCGCGACACCGGCACCGCCTTCAACGCGCAGCAAATCTTTGCCGCCCGTGTCATGCTCCTCAAGAGCGCCGAACGTCTCAAGAAGCTGGCGCGGGAAGCGCGGACCAGCAACAGCCTCTCGACGCTGGCCGAGTTCCAGAAGGCCGTCACTCGTCACCGCGCCATTCAGGAGCAGGTGGCAGGCATGACCGCCGAGGCGGGCCGGGCTCTCCAGCAATTCAACATGATCGCGGCGAAGGATTCGCTCCGGGCCATGGACATGCTGCTGAACGGCGTGCGCGACAAGAAGGCCAGCCGTGGCGCCAAGCTGGGCGGGCCGAACGAGGAAGCGCGCGAACTGGCCGACATGATTTCGGACATGGACGACCCGGCCAAGCTGGGCAAGTTCATTGCCGATATGCAGAAGGCGACCGTGTGGGACATGATCCGCGAAGCATGGATCAACGGTCTTCTTTCCGGTCCTCGCACCCACGCTGCCAACATCCTGTCAAACACCCTGACCGCGCTTTGGCAGGTCCCCGAGACGTTTGTCGCGGAACAGATTGGCCGCCTGCATGGCGGCGACAAGGTTCAATCCGGTGAAGCTGCCGCCCGTCTCGTCGGCCTCATCGAGGGAGCGAAGGAAGGTCTGGTCGTAGGCGCAAGGCACATCCGGCATGGCGAGGCGCTGGATGCCGTGTCCAAGGCGGAACTGATCGAGCGCAAGGCCATCCCCGGCAAGCTGGGTAGCGTCATTCGCATCCCGTCGCGCATCCTTGAGGCCGAAGATCAGGTCTTCAAGGCCATCAACTACCGCGCCGAAATCAACGCGCTTGCTCTCCGGCAGGCCATGAAGGAAGGCCACCGCGGCGCTTCACTGACCCGCCGTGTGGCTGAACTGCGCGCCAACCCGACGCACAAGATGCAGCACGCCGCCCACCAAGCCGCGCTCTACCAGACCTACCAGAACAAGCTGGGAGTGAAGGGCCAGTGGGTGATGAACCTGCGCGAGGCCGTGCCGCTGGGCTGGCTCATCATGCCCTTTATCCGCACGCCGGCCAACATCCTCAAGTACGCCGCCGAACGCACGCCGCTGGGTCTTCTCATGAAGCCGGTGCGCGAAAACCTGAGCGGCGCCAACGGCACGGTTGCCCGTGACATCCAACTTGCACGGATCGCGCTCGGCACCGCCGTCATGGTGGCCGTGGTCGGCTTGGCAATCGCCGGGCACATCACGGGTGGACCGCCCGACGACCCGGAAGAAGAGCGCGTCCTTCGCGCGACCGGATGGCAACCCTATTCGCTGCGGATCGGCGACACCTACTACAGCTATCAGCGCATGGACCCCATGGCGCTCATCGTCGGACTGGCCGCCGACAGCGTGGCATTGTCTCGCCACCTGGGCGAGGCCGACCTGCAGAAGATGGCGCACATGCTGGTCATGGCCGTGGCGAACAACGTCAAGGAAAAGACGTGGATCTCCGGCCTCGTGACCTTTGCCGAAGCCTTCTTCTCCGGCGACGCATGGAAACTCGACTCTTGGGGCCGACGCCTCGGGGCAAGCGTGGTGCCTGCCTTTGTGGCGCAATATGCGCAATCGCAGGACCCCTATATCCGTGAAGCCAAGACCCTGACGGACGCCATCAAAGCGCGCATTCCTGGCTGGTCGTCGGAACTGACGATCCGCCGCGACGTGTTCGGAGAACGGATGAAGCGCGAGGGGGCGCTTGGTCCCGACATCGCCTCGCCGTTCTTTGTGTCGGAGGTGAAGGACAACCCGGTCGCCCGCGAAATGCTTGAGATTGGCTATTACCCGAAGATGCCCAACCGCAAGTTGGCAGGCCACGACCTGACGGCGCAGCAGTACGACCGCTATGTGGAACTGTCCGGCAAGACGGCTACCACCGTGTTGCGGGCGGCCATTGCCAAGCCGTCGTGGAAGCGCATGAGCCGGGACGACAAGGAAGAGACGATCCGCAAGGAGTTCTCGGAATCCCGCAAGATGGCTCGCGCCAAGCTCGGCAGCGAGTGGCCAGAGCTACGCAAAAAGGCCGAAGCGGAATAATCCAAACGGGCCCTGCACGATTTCCTAGATTGCCCCGCAGAATGAACTGCGAGGATGTGCCGTGGCCAAACGCCTGTTGACGGGTATCACGAGTGTTACCAGCCTGACGGTCGCACAGGCCTTCCGCATCGCTACCAGCGTAGGGGCCTCGCTCGTCGTGGTCTGGGGGTTGTCAGGTCCTTTCGTCAAATCCTACGCGCAAGACGCCTTCTCGGACATGCTCACGGAAAACGAGGCATTCCAGAAGATGCAGCAGCAATCGGACACGATGGCGCGGGACATCAAGGAACTGTCGGGCGACACCGACAAGATCCAGCAGCAACTCAGGGACACAGCCACCCAGATCGAGAACATCAATCGCAGCACCGAGAAGGTCGAGGACTTGGTGAACAAACTCCTCACCATCCAGCTCCAGCGGGCAGACATGAGTTTTTCCCCGCCCGGTTCTGGCCCTGCCGGTCTGCCTGAATTTGGAAGCGCTCAATGAGCCTGAAAGCCGTCGCCGGGATCGTCCTCGTTCTGTGGGTTGCGCTCATGTTGCTGGCGCTCAAGAGTTTTGCTCACTCTGTCATTCTTGAGGACGGCACCGAGTTTCACTTCGACCAGTTTTGCTGCAACGGTCAGGACTGCGAAGAGGTCCCGCTATCGGCCATCAAGCAGGTCGGCACCGGATGGACTGTTGATTACGTGAGCGCAAAGACAGGCCGCCGCATCCGTGGCTTCTTCAAGGAAGGCGCTATTGGCCAGAAGTGGAGCCCGAACCATCAGGTATTCGCGTGCCAATCCCTGATGATGAACAGTGACGGCAGCTTCAAGGCGCGCTGCATCTATCCCCAGAAACCCGGAATGTGACACATGACAGCTTGGACTTTCGTCGGGGCCGCCAAGCGCCTCGAAGCCGTTGACTTCCCCCGCATTGCCAAGACCATCGGCTGCGGTGAGGACGAATTGCGCGCACTGGCAGAGGTCGAAGCGGCCGGATCTGGCTTTGACAGCAAGGGCCGCCCGAAGATGCTCTTCGAGCCCCATATCTTCTACCGCCTCCTTGGCAAGGGTGCCGCCCGCGACAAGGCGGTGGAGCAAGGCCTGGCCTACGCCAAGTGGCGGTCGGGCGACTACCCCTCCGACAGCTACCCGCGGCTGCAGAAGGCCATGAAGATCAACGCCACGATTGCCCTCATGTCGGCCTCTTGGGGCCTGTTCCAGATCATGGGGTTCAACCACGGGGCGGCAGGCTATGCCTCCCCGGAAGAAATGGTGCGCGACTTCATGGCCGACGAGGACAACCACGTCGAAGCCGTGATCCGCTTCCTGGTCAACAAGAAGCTGGACGACGACCTTCGGGCCCACCGGTGGCGGGCGGTCGAGAACGGCTACAACGGCGGCGGATTTAACGGGTTATATGCCCGAAAACTGGAAAAGGCTTATGCCAAGTGGCAGAAGATCAAGGACACCCCGCTCCCGGTCGAAAATGGGGGATCTAACCCCTCAAATTTGACCCAGGAAGCCCCTTCCCCGGTCGAGGCTACCGAGACACCCTCCAAGCCGAAAAGCCAGCCAGCGGTGCCCCCCTCCAACGCAGACATGCCTTCGGCGGGGCAGGTCGCCACGACCACGGCGGTTTTGGCGGCGGGCTCCACCTTCATGGGCGTGCCCTGGTGGGTGGCGGCTACGGTGGCCGGCGCAATCTTCCTCGTCATCGTGGCGGTCATCATCGCCAAGAAACGGAAATCCGACGCCTGACGGAATCGGGCACCCCCAAGGAGTACGCAGCCATGGGCTACGTTATCGCAATCCTCTTCCTCATCTTTCTTGCCGTCCTGTTGTTCCTGCCTGCCCTCAAGGGCTGGCGCACCCAGATTGCCGGTTGGCTGGCCACGGTCGGCCTTGGCGCCCTTCCCCTGTTCAGCCAGATCACCGAGTACCTGCAAAGCCTCGACTGGCGGCAGTACATTTTGAACGCTGGGGACCACAAGAACCTGTTGGTTGTCGCCATACCCGGCGTGCTGGGCTTGCTCATCATCGTCCTGCGCTTCATGACGACCGGCCCGGTTGGGACCAAGCAGTAGTGATCGGTAAAATCCTCTCGTGGCTCGTCGGTGGTGGCATTGCAGCCATCGGCGAGCAGTTGAACAAGGCCTACCAGGCGAAGCTCACCGCCCAGACAGATCAGGCCAAGCTGGAAGCCGAACAGAACATCACGGCTTTGGAGGCGCAGCGGGCCATCCTGCTGGCTGAACAGGGTAGCTGGGAGACGCGCTGGATCAGACCGGCCTTCGCCCTGCCCTTTGTCCTCTACAACGGCAAGCTGATTATCTGGGACAAGATGCTGGGCTGGGGCGTCACCGACGCGCTCAGTGCCGAGCTGATCCAGATGCAGACGGTCGTCGTCGGGGCCTACTTCCTCGCCCGTCCGGTGGAGAAGATCGGGCAGACCATTGCGCGCTCGAAAGTGGTCACGCAGGTGATCGAGAAGGCGAGGCGGTAAGGGTTGGTGCGCCGTTCAAAATTCCATAAGCGGCACAATGGGGGCAATTGTCACCAACCTTTTGGGCAAATTGCTGGGAAAATCAGGGAAATTCCGCAATCCAGTATCGCCCACCATGGTCTAAAATCACCCTCGTTTCCCCCTTGAATTAAGCCCTTTTTGGAAGGGTTGGTGCATGCCTCAACGAGGGTTGGTGTCACCGCCGTTCCCTACTCGTTTCGCCCAGCCCCTTGCCGCGGACTTCTGACGGGTCCGGGACCGGGTGTAGATCGCGGACTGCTTGATCGTCGTCCAGCCGAACATATCCTGTAGCTGCGTCTCAGTGCAGCCCGCCTCGGCCGCCTCCGTCACCACCAGCTTGCGCAGCCCGTGGGCTGACTTCTTGAAGCCTGCGGCCCGGCACCAGTCGGCGAAGCTATTGCCGAAGCTCTCCTTGACCATGGGCAGGCCATCGGCGCCGACGTTGTAGATCATTGCCCCTTTCGGCCCAGCAGCCAGGGCCTCGGCCAATGCGGGCGTCATGGGTGGATAGACCGTTTCGCCGGTCTTCTCGGTGACGATCTGGAAGAAGCCGTCCGGCTGGAGGTGTTGCTGGCCCAGCCTCACGACGTCGCCACGGCGAAGCCCGGTGGCGTAGATGGTTTCGAGCGCCAGGCGGGCGCGCGTGCCCAGCGGCCAGCGGCGGCGGTACGCTTGCACGTCGGCGTAGGTCCACGGCTCGAAGCCCTCCGTTTGCACATTGAGGAACGGCACGTCGGCAGCAGGGTTCACGTCAACGTGGCCGGCATCCTTGGCCCACTTGAACAGCGCTCGCATGGTCTTGAGGAAGTTGTTGGCGGCGAACGGCGTGGCCTGCCTGCGCTCCCTGCCGTCCAGAATGTGCTGCCGGGTGATAGCTCGGAAGCTGCTCCCCCCGCCGCTTTGCAAGACATGCAGCAGGATGTTCTCGCGCTGTCGGCGAGTTGAAGATGCGGTCAGCTTCCAGTCGGAGGAAAGGTGCCAGTGGTCGACCAGCCATTGCAGGCTTTCCTTGTCCCTAGCGGGAGCAAGAGAGGGGCGCGCAGGTGGCGCGGTTCCCGTCAAGGCCGCCTGATACTCGGCCATGAACTCGGGCGTGCCGTAGGGCGCAAAAAGCCGGATGCGCTGCGAGCCTCTGCCACGGCGAAAGAACCATGCGCGATTCCCGTGCCGGTTCTTTTCGTGGATGAGGTAGGGCAGTCTGGCCTTTGGCATGTCCTCGATCACAGCTTGATGTCCCCCCTTGCCGCAACCGGCTTTTCGGGCGTAGCGTAAACGTCTTCGGTCGGGACGTTCTCGATCACGATGTCGCCCTCGCGCGTCACCCTCACCTTGGCCCATGCATAACCTGTTGCCGCCATCGCCTTGAGCGCGCGTTCCAGATCCCGTTGCTTGAAGGTGGCGGGCTTGTTGGTCATGGGGCCCAATACTCAGCCCATCAAATCGCTCAGCCAGTTGGCAATCCATAGAAGGCCAACGACAAAGCCTGCTGCTAGAAAGAATGATATGACATCACCCATCAGAGTCATCACTTCACCTCTGCACTTCCTCTGGACTGTGGAGCTTCATGGGCGGTATGTGGTCATAGGGCGGCTCCAAATTGCATCCCAGTTACAAACCCGACGCCAAGGCCAATAACAACCCCGACGACAAAAATCCCTGCGGCTACGGAAACCGCCCAACAGATTGCTTGGGCTTCGTCCATCACTTCACCTCTGCAATCATTGCGCGCCAAATGGCCTTGACTTGATCTGTGCCCCAACCCGCGTGAACGCCGCTTATGTCTATGTATCCTGTGCGCAAGGCCGCAAGCAGAATCGCCTCGGTCGGTTCACGCGGCACAAGCACATGATCTGGCGATGTGGAGAGAGCGCGGCCACGTTCGTATTCAGTTGTCATCACTTCACCTGTGCAATCATTGCGCGGTAGATTTCAGCAAACGCTGCCTTGGTTCCTTCATTGATTATCAAAGCATCTTCTTCTGATATGTCGCATTCCACGGGGACGCCGCATTCTCTTTCCGCCGCAAATGGCAAAATTCGGTCTCCCGTCGCGTCAAGAGCAGCCTCAAGCATCTCCTCGGTCGGTTCACGCGGCACAAGCACATGATTTGGCGAGGGGGAGAGAGCGCGGAGGGCTTCGGCAGAAAGCGAATGCTCGTTAATTTCCGCATCGTAGGCCATCCATATGACCGACCCACTTGAATGATCGTCGCGCTTTGCTTTCAGGCGGGAAATTTCGCCCTCATGCCACTTCACAGCCTCAGCCAGTCCTTCCGCGCGGCCACGTTCGTAGTCGGTCATCATCACTTCACCTCTGCAATCATTGCGCGGTAGGCGGTTTCCGCTTGTTCCCGAAATCCAAGCAAGGAAAGGCGGTCCAATACCTCGGCCCCGGCCTCAAGCATTTCGTGCGTCGGTTCACGCGGCACAAGCACATGATCTGGCGAGGGGGAGAGAGCGCGGATTCGGTCAACTATGTGAAACAGCGCAAGCCTATATGCCTCAAGCACATCCTTTCCGTCATCGACCGATTGCAGATCGCGGTCGATTTGTGCGGCCATCGTCTCCGCCACCTTCACAGCCTCAGCCAGTCCCGCAGCGCGGCCACGCTGTTCCGCATCGGCGGCGGATAGGGCGAGGTCGCAGAGGGCTGTCAGTTCATAGGTGCCCACCTTCATGGAACCGCTAAACCTTGCGGCCTCGGCCAGTCTTGAGATGTGCTGAATTTGTTCCGCCGTCAGCTTCTCACTCATTGCCTGCCTCCATGAGCGTCACCAAGCTGTTGGCGACTGCATGCATCTGCGCCTCGGTCGGGAATGTCAGAATCACCTGTCCTTTAACTAGTGCGTCCAATGGGTAATCCTCCCACGGGTTGACGGTTTCTCCCACGTGACCAGGCTTGCTTGCCCGCTTGATGAATACTGCGGGAATGCCGTCTTGCTTTCCTGTCTGGACCACAAGAGCCCCCTTGCCAAAATGGATGATGCGCGGCGCGTCCTCGCAACGGTGTCCGGGTCTATAGCTCATTGCCTGCCTCCCTCGCCTTGATTATTGCGTCAGCAACTTGATAGGCCCGCTCGGCAATTTCTACTGGGCCGTAGTTGATACCAGATGTGCCAGAATACGCGGCAAGGCCAGATGCGATCTGCCCCGCGAACCAGTCACGCAGGGACATGCCTTCGTGGGCAGCATAAAATCGCTCTGGCACAGCAAAAGGAAACGCTGGTCCTCCGTCTTTTTTATTTGTCATAATTGCACCTCAAAAAACAAATGCGCCCAACAGGAATGAAATTACGCAGACCACAACGAACAGGCGAACCGTTATGACGATAATTTCGCTAAACCGCATTGCCTGCCTCCTGTGCAGCGCGGCGGAGTAGTTCTTTTGCCTCTTTTATTGAGGCAATGTCGTTGAAGCTCATGTAAGAGCGCGGCAGACCATCGGTTACATCGACCATGCTTTGCAGCGCCTCCGCCTGCGCCTTCACCTTTGCCCGGAGGGTGGTGATTTCGGCGGCTGCTTCATCCATCAGTTTTGCGTCGTCCCTAGAAATGCGGGCAACAACAAACATTGCAATTTTTTCGTCGTGGCAAGATGCGGTCCGGCGCTCGTCTGCTACACGGTTCAGCCTATTCACAATATCGTGCGTTGCGGCCTCTGCCAGCTTACAAAGTGTGTCAGTGTCAGCGGTCATAGTCCCTCCTTGTCGGCAACCGCCCGCATGGCGCGGTAGATTTCAGCGGGACTGTTGGTGTTCACCATGGCGTCGGCGCCCGCTTCAATCATGGCCAGGGAAACATCGGCTGGGCCGGGCCGCTTGGAGACGCGCTCCTGCAGGGCCTTGTCAAACCGGACCTCCAGTTCCTTCGAGGCAATCAACGCCTCTTTGGTCCTGAGTTTGAAATAGGACTTTTGGGCGGCGCGCACCTGCACGGCCAGGGCGATGAGTTCAGCGTCAGTCATATTGCTTCGCCTCCTCTTCCATGCGTTTGCGAATTGCCTCCAGGCGCTTCACGGCGGGCATGCCCTGCCGCCGCATTTCGCGGTTAAATTTTTCGTACTCACGCGGGATTGCCCGGTACTTCTGCTTGATGGCAACCGCCTTGGCCGTGATCTTTGCGATGTGCGCTTTGCCCTCGTCGGTCGTGAAGCGCTTCCGCTGTCGCTGAGAGTGGGCTTCCCTGTTGGCGGGGTCAGCAAACCACTTCTTCATGGCGTCGGACTGGCGGCGACGGTGTTCTGGTGAGCCTTTCTTCTTCATCCCAGCTTGCTCCACTCTTTGAGTTTCTGGACGCGCTTCCACGCCTTTTCGTGGAACACGCTGTTCATGACGGCGGGCCCGGTTTTGCAGGGCTCGATGATGGTCACATGCTCGACCATGCTGCGGCCGTCCGGCGCGGTGATGGTCTGTGAGGCCACGAAAGCCTGGCTGGCGAGGATGCAAGTGCGAAAAAACATTGTTAGGATCCTTTCTGCTGCGCCGTGGATTGGAGGTTGAGGGCACGCTCCACCGGCCAGCCCCGTTGCAGCCGCATGCGCAGCTTATGGTATTCAACTCCGTAGCGTTCTGATGCCTGCATCAGGGTGAGCGAGCCGGATGGCGTTACAACGATTACGTTGTGTCTTGCGTTGTTGCCTTGCTCTTTCACCGTGGCCCAGCGACAATTGCCCGGCTCGTAGTTGCCATTGTTGTCGATGCGATCAATTGTCAGCCCTGGCTGATAGGACGTTCCCATGTCGGACCAAAACGCCGTAAAACTGTTTGCCCAAGCGTCGCAAACCTTAATTCCCCGCCCGCCATACCTCGAAAAATGAGGATGTTTGACGTATTGGCAACGCGATTTCATGCTGCTCCAGATGCGCATTGGTCTGCTGCCAGTCAGGCCGTGCGTCGGAAAGTAAGGGCAGTCTCTTCGCCCGCAATACTTGGGGATTTTGTGGTTCCGCTGGCGCTTCAAACTAACGGCAAGTCGTGTGACCCTCGTCCCGCAGTCACACTCGCAGAGCCAAATCGCGCCTCTGTTTGGGGTGCGTTTGGGAACGATGGAAACTACAGCCAAGCGTCCAAACCGGCGGCCCACAAGGTTCTCAACCGTTGGCCCTTTCCTGTGGTGGTCGTGATTAAACATGGTGGCGGCTCCCGTTGACCTTCTTTCGGGCGGCAATCGGCCTTGCCTTCACGGGCTGGCGCTTGGGGAGGACCGGCAGCGGGGCGGGTTCAAGTACGTCGGCCTCTTCCGAAATCACCATGAAGCGGGGTTGCACCGGGGCAATGGCGGGCGGAACGTCCTCGGTGGTGACGCCAAGCCGCTCCAGCTCCTCGCGCAGATCCGCGATGCGCTTTTCTGCGTCCGCGATGATGCCGGCCACGACGATTTCATGGAGCTTTTCGGCGGTCATCTGCAGGGCCTCATGCGCAAAGGCGGTGCCTTCACCCTCCTGCCAACCGGTGAACGTCAGCGGAATGCGCCGCGCCATGTCGATGTTGATGCGGTGGTAGTCGATCTGGGACTGGATTTCGGCCAGCCGCGGCAGGTGCTTGATGTGCAAGGTGATGCCTCCTCGGTTCACAGGATGAAGTTGTTTCGGCCCTTCTGGACCGTGGTGGTGAAGCGCCGGTCGGCTTCGGCTTCCGGCGCTTCCTCGATGTGGTTGGTGGGGTTGCGGCTCCCGAGACGGTGCACGAGCGCCATGATGGCGAGGACGGCGGCGCCGCTGCCTGCGATCAGTGCAATGTGCCAGCCGGTCATGGAATCCTCCCGGCAGAAAGCCCACACATGCCGCCCTTCACGAGTCCGTCGTCTGGGTGCGTTTCGATGGTTTTGTCTCGGTCCCGTTCGGAACGGTAAACCCACACCTCGCCGCCCCGCGCCATCACGCAGGGCTTCCACGCCATGCAAGTGCGACCGGAACACATTTTGGGCGAGTGCGGGCTGCTGAACGTGAGCGGGCAATACTTCGTCTTGGCCTCTTCCTCTTTGACGAACATCAGACCAGCTTCCCGTCTTTGGTCTTGGCGCCAGCCGGTACGGCGGCCAGCTTCTCGTCGTAGTCTTCCTTGGCGCTATCCCAGCCCGCTTGCCACGCCTCGGTGAAACCAAGCTGGGCGACGTTCTTGGGTACGTTGTCGCGGGCGATGCCGGCTCCGAAAGCGGCGGCGCCCTCGTTGTAGGCTTCGGCGTTGCCGTAGGCGTCCTGCGCCGGGCTTTCGGCCTCCGTCACCTCGCCCGTCTCGGCGTCGACCTTCTCTTCGTCCTGGTTGATGTCCTCGGCTGGCGGGGCCGAGTTTGCCGGGATCACGAAGTCCTTTGCCTGCGGGCGCGGAGGCGTGATGTCCTTGACGCCGCTGACGTCATTGCGCCCGGAAATGTCGTTGGCCTCGTCTTCGTCGACGATCCCAGACAGGCCAAAGCAGTAGCGGGCTGTCTGGATCAGTGCCTTGTGACGCAGCATGCGTGACGGCATGTTGATCCACGGCTCTGTCCTGCGGAAGCACTCGGACATGTACTCTGTCACCACCACCGGCATGGTGCGGTCCTTGCGGTACATGCGACAGGTAACGGCGGCGAGCTTCTTCTGATCGTCGAAGTGATGCTCAAACTCGAAGCCCGCAAGGTTGGGCTGCTTGTTGACGAGGTTCACCCATCCGTCGATGGACACCATTAGCACGATGCCGCCCCCCTTCTTGGGGAAGGCGAACAGTTCACGCAGAAACGGGTTGAGCCCATATTCGTGCGCGACCATCATGTAGGCCGCGAACTCTTCGTTGGTGGCATTGGCTGGCATGGTCGTCTTTTTCACGGCAGCGGCGAAGGCTGCGGGCTCCATGCTGTACTGCGCCGCCATCGTCTCGATCAGGCTGGCCTTGGCGGGCTTGGTCGGCTGCTGCACAAGGGCTACGGGTTGCTTGGGTGTTGCTGTCTGGTTGGTCATATCGTTCTCCTCACTTCTCTCTGTAAAATTCACCAAAGGCCGCTTTTGCTGCCTGTTGATACTTTTCTGCTGCGGCTTCGCGCGTGTCGAAGGTGCCCAGATGTGCCCGCACACCATCGACTTTGATGCCTGCCGCCCATTTGCCGCTGGTTGTTGCGACGACCCCCTTGAAGCCGGTGGTGTTGTGCTTTGGGAGTCGCTGGTTGAAACTGTTCTGCTGGTTGGTGGCGAGGCGAAGGTTGCTCCACCTGTTGTCTGCCGGGTTGCCGTTCCTGTGGTCGATCACCAGTGAGGGCCAGTAACCCGTCATGAGCGCCCATGCGATGTTGTGTATCTGCAGGCGCTTCTTGTCGATCTGCACACGCAGATGCTTCTTGGCGTCCGGCGATCCCTTCACCGGTCCCGCCGCCACATTGCCTGCATGTTCCTTGCGAAAAAGAACACCCGTCAAGGGATCGTAAGAGAATGCTTGATGCAGTCTCTCGACGCTGATCTTCTTCACGGGTGCGTTCATTGTCGTCTCCTGTTGAGGTGTGGTGGTGGATCAGCGCACCGCGCCGACCGTGACTTCTTCCATGACGAAGCCCGGCAGGCGGCGCTTGTCCTGCGCCTGGGCCATCATGAACTTGTAACCAGCGGCGCTGATGGCCTCTTCGTTGATGAAGGGGAACAGCGCGAGGATGGCGTCGGGCGTGATCTGCTGCCGGTTCACCAAGGTGCATTCCCAGCGGCGCGACAGCGTACCGACTGCGCCATGCTCGGAACGGCTGCGAGCCAGATCCGCCTCGGGACCGGCAACCTTCTCCTCGATCTTGTCGGCCTTGCGGTCCTCACGGACAGCGGCTTCGAGGGTGTGGCGAGCGTCGCGCTCGTGCGAGCGTTCCTCGCGCTTGGCAGCGGCGGCCTTCTCTTCGGCCTCTCGCTGCGCCTTGCGTTCGGCTTCGGCCTTGGCGCGGGCTTCGGCGGCCTCTTCGTCGGCCTTCCGTTTCGCGTCCTTCGCCGCTTCCTCCTGCACCTTCATGTCCGCGATGCGCTTTTCGTGGGCTTCGCGGTCGATGCGCTCTTGCTCCTTGCGCGCGGCGGCCTCGGCTTCGTCCTTTGCCTGCTGCTCCTTGGCGATGCGGCGGCGCTCGGCCTCCTCCTCCTCCATTTTCTTGCGCTGCGCAGCGATTTCAGCGGCCCTGCGCTTCTCTTCCTCGGCGCGGCGCTCGGCCTCTTCCTTGTCGCGGATTGCCTTCTGCCGTGCTTCCTCGGCTTCCTTTGCCTTGCGCTCCTCTTCCTCGCGCGCCTTCTGTGCGGCCAGCCTGGCAGCTTCCGCTTCGGCGGCCTCACGCTGCAGGCGCTCGGATTCGAGGCGCTTCTTTTCGGCCTCCTCTTCAAGGCGGCGCTTCTCGGCGGCGGCCTTTGCCAGCAGGTAATCCTCGCTGGCCTTCTTCACCGGCTCGAAGGCCTTCTCCAGCGCTTCCTTGCGCGTCTTGAATACGCCGTTGGTCTGGTCGACCTTCTGCTTGTGTGGCTCCACCTCGATCTTGCGGGTGGATTCCAGCGTGGCGTGAACCACCCTGCCCTTTTTGAGAAGCTCCAGCGCCTTGGCGTGCGTCTCGTCGTCCTCGATCTTGGTGGGCACGGTGACGGCGCGGTCAATCAGTTCCTGCACCTGCGCGAACAGGTCGGCGTTGGCGGCCCGAAGCTGCTTTACCAGCTCGGTGGCGTCCTCGGAATTGTGGCCGATGCCAGCCGGTGTCATATCGTTCATGTCTTTGCTTCCTTGGTTGAAAAATTCGGGGTGGGCACGCCGTTGAGCCAGTCCACCGGCTTGCGCGGATCTGCGTAGGGCTCGCCGGGCGCATGCTTCTGTGCCCACTTGCGGGTGGCTGTAAGATAATTGAAGCGGGCTTCGGTAATTGGACGACCGCACAACCACGACCACGCTTCGGAGGCATCGCGGTGTTCGCCATCAATTTCACATTGAAGCTGTTCATCGGCGAGCAATTCGCCGGTTTCTGGGTCCGTGATTTGGACCATCCAGATTTTTGCGGGAACCATCGGGCCGCCCTTCACCAGGCGCATCTCGAAGTACCCGCACTGCGGCTCGTCTGGATGGGCCTCGACCTCAAGATGAAGGCTCACGTCTTCGAGGGCCCCCCTCCACCACTTGAACAGTTGATCTTTGGCCGTGGGGAAACTCATGCCGCCCTCCCATGGCTTGGCAGAAACCCCGCGACTGCACGGGCATTGATAACAGCCTCTTCCGCTTGCTCTGCCGTCTCAAAAAGCCCGAGGCAAATGCGCCTCTTGTTGATCTGGTAGCGAGCCCTCCATTTCCCGGTCGGCCTGTCGAAGTTTACCCCAGTCACGCCGCTCAAACTGTCGGCTCGGCGAGGAAGGTTCAGCATGTTCTCGGAAAATTCAACGTGGCGGAGATTGGAGGTCCGATTGTCAAGTTTGTTGCCGTTGATGTGGTCAATGTGCTGGTTCGGCCACTCTCCATGCACCAGACACCAGACGACGCGATGAGCGACCACCCTAATGCCAAGCATTGTGCCTGCCTTGTAGCCAGCGCTATTGATGGCGCTAAGAGCCTCCATGCCCGCATGTCTGGCATTCCACGCCTCACAAGAATGCACAGCGCTATGCTGTCCGTCAGAGAAGAGAGCGGGCGGGCGCCTTTTCCAAAACAGCAACCCCGTGTTGGCCTCATAGGTTAGTAGCTCGACGACAAGAGAGTGCGGCAGCGCGTCATGAATCCGACGACTGCTGGCGTACAAAGCCTCGCGCGGGGTGGGCTTGCTCATGGCCGTTCCGCGTCCTTCAGTCGCTTGAGCATGGCGGCGCGCTTGTCGTGGTTCATGAGAAGCATCCGAAGGGCGGTTCCAAAGCGACCGCCACGCATGGCGCTGGCCGCTTCGGCCATTTCCTTGACCTCGGCCAAAGCCTTTTCGTTAAGCAGGGGAGACAGCGCTTCCACCAGTTCCGACGTTGTTGGAGGGGTCTTGCTCAAGCGCGGCCTCCGTCAGCGCCGTTCACGACGCCAAACTCTTCCGACAGCACGGCCTCCGGGTTGTCGGCGTTCTCGACAATCTCGTCTGCGGCGCGCTGGATGGCTGTGATTGCCGCCTCGTGGAACTTGTCAGGCATTGAGGCCAGCAGGACCGTCCAAATGGCGACCGTCGCGTGCTCAAGCCCATCAATCGCCTCGTAGAGCTGCCACTGGCCGCGCGTCTGCACTTCCTGCGCCATGGCGTAGTTAAAGGCAGCTTGAATGCGGACGCTGATCCGTTTCGCGCCGTCCGGCATGCTGGGGTCGAGAGCGGACAGTTGGGCGAGCATGTGGCGCTCCAGAGCCTCGAAGGTGGGCTCGTCCACAATGTCCGGGCGCCCGGAGGTGTCCTTCATCGGAGGTTCGCGGGTCATGCGCGGCCGCTCCCGTCTGTCGTCAGTTCGATGTCGTCTCCGCAGGCAACGCCGTCGCCGCTCCCGCCTGCTATCAGCTTCATGGCGTGCTGGGACACGTCTCTCATGACGCAAGCGACTACCACTGTCCGTTCGTTTGGCAGGTTGTCTGCCAGCACGGAGAGAAGGGCCTGAATTGACTTGGTGGTGGCGTTTATAAGGGTTTCGCCGCTGATCTTCCCGCGCGCCTGCAGTTCACAATTGACGGCATAGGCGGCGGCGGCCTGGATGCGAGCGGAAATCACCTGCACGGCGCGGTCTTCCTTGAGCCCGCGTGCCGCCACGACAACGAGCATGGCGTCCATGCGCGTGATGAACTCGAACTCAAACTCGGCGTAGGTTTCCATCTTCTTGCTCATAGCCATGTCCTCAGTGTGCGGAGTGTTTCGATGGCCTCGGCCACCTGGGAATTGAAAGGGGCGGCTGGCGCACCCAAAACATTCGCACCAGCCGTCCTTGACAGGTCAGTTTCAAAAACCGGCTCTAACTGGTGTTGGTCATGGCATTGCTCCTCCTTCAAGGTTGCGATGGACGCCGCACAGCGCGCCTCGATGGCCTCCATGCGGCGGAATGTTCTCTCCAGTTCCGAGTAAACAGCCTGCACCTCTGGGTCCGCGAGTTTCGCCTTGCAGCAGCCGCAACAGTGACCGGTGGCAAGGCAGCATTCATGGCGACAGTGGTTGAAGCGGGTCATGGTCAGGCTTCCTGCGATGGCACGCGGCCCACGATGGGCAACTTTGCAAGCTGGGAAATCAGGCGGTCGAGGTCTTCCTTGGCGGCAAGCCGCGCCTCGAAGTCACTCTTGCGCTTCGCCGCATCAAGCCGATGCCAAGCGCGGGTGATCGCGTTGTGAAGGCGGTGACGATCACCGTCGACAGAGGAAGAAAAACCGACAGCGCCAGTCTGGGGAGGGACTTTGAAAGCGACGCTGCCGGTGGCGGACTGGCCGCCAATGTTGGTGTGATTGTGCATGAGGCACCTCCAATCGGGTTAGATTGCAGGTGCAAGCGTTAGTGGGATTTATCCCTTGCGTCAACTAAAAAGTGGGCTATGTCCCACCTGACGTTATTTTGTCCGGAGGAATCTAAGCCTCGGGAGCCTGGCAATCGCCAGCGCCAAGAGCGCAATGCCGCCCAGCACGAAGGGGCGCCAACCGACCAAATCGAGGGTGCCAAGCCGCTCGGCGGCAACGATTGCAATGTTTCCGACGACCATGACGACGGCAATGATGGCGATGCGCACCGCCACCCGCGCCAAGAAGAATACGGTTCTTTCCATGGTCAGCCCCCTGTCAGCCTGTGGCACTCGCGCTTCACTGTCGGCAAAAGGTCAAGCTGCCGGCCTTTCATCTGCCTCAACACGCAATCATCCATTGACGCGTAGCCCTGCGGCCAAAAGGCGAAAACAACCGCCGTCAAGATCACCCCTGACGCAAATCCGGCCACCACAAACCACGTCCTGTCCATCACGCTTTCCTCTTGATCCAGACCACCGGCGCAGCCCAATCGAGCGCCACGTTGTCCATGTCCTCGAAGCCGGGATTGTAGCTGCGGAGTCGGTATGTGTTGCGAATTGTGCCTCTCAGCACGGTTTTCACCCAAAATCGCCCGTCCATGGTCTTAACGACACAATCCCGGTTGAGCGCCTGGGATATGTCGGAACCTTTATGTCGCTGGCAGATCAGATCGTCGCCATCACGGAACACCGGGCTCATGGAGTGGCCCCTTACCCGGATGGCGATTGGGTCGTCCGATTGTAAGTCCAGACTGGCAAAATCGACCGTGGGCAGCTCCTCTCCGTCGTCGATGGGGCGCCACTCCTCCCCGCCTGCGGCATAGCCGACGACCCGGATTTGCGGCCACACCATCTCCTCGTCGGAGAAGAAATACGTGATTGGCAGGCCAAGTGCGTCTGCCAACGCTTCGAGTTTTGCCACCGTGGGCTCTGCTCCCTTCTGCAGCACGTCACGCAGATAGGTTTCGTTCAATCCGGCAGCGAGGCTCAGCGGTTTTGACTTGAGCCCGCGCTCTTCCATGACTCGCCGCAGTTTTTCCAGCCAGATTCTTGCCATGCCGCATGCTAGGGCGTTCCTCATGTGTTTCACGTGAGACATACCCCCTTGACGCTTGGGATATTTCCCATTAGACCCACGGCATCATGGACACAGTGATGCACGCTCTCTTGGAGGAGGTGGAGGCCTATCTGCTGGCGACAGGGATGGGGCCCACGACCTTCGGGAAGAAGACTTTGAACGATGGCCACGCAGTTCGCCGCATGCGCGAAGGCCTGCCCATCACCTCCAAGAACATGAGCAAGATGCGGGCCTTCATGGCGGCCAATCCGCCGAAGCCTTCCGCCGACACTAACTCCGAGGCCGCTGCATAGGCGGCCTTGTGCGCTTCTACCTGTGGCCATGCAGGCAACAGCATGGCCGGGAGTGAGTACCAAATGCAGTACCGAACGCACCAGTTTCCGAACGCCGTGAGCGAGGCAACTCGCCTCGTCACTGAACTGGTGATTGCGAAACGTGGGCCGAGCGGTGGAACAGATGCAGCTATCAGAACAGTCGCCAAAGACTGCCAAATCACAAGAGCCCAAGTCCGGCGACTGTTTCAGCCGTCGAGACGCCCGAAAGAAGTTGGGCTCGGTCTGTGGCTTCGCATCTGCACCGCTTACCGACGATACCTTGAACGTGAAATCGGGCGTTTGGAGCAAGACCTCCGGCGCGTGGAGGCGCTGGGCAACATTGATCCTCGCACCGCTGATGCTCTGGCGAATGAGGCGGAAGCTCTCATCGCTCGCATCAAGCAACACCTCTAACTCCCAAGGGAATCCCACATGGAAAACCTGAAAATC
>JACCDG011550313.1_pt1 | contig 67178 bp, 103 predicted proteins | sample 7442471 | NCBI WGS metagenome assembly JACCDG01 (sample SAMN15323444, study PRJNA562643) | freshwater metagenome | isolation source: river surface water | place: USA:Blue River Watershed | collected 2017-08-17 | reverse complement strand
GTGACATACATCGATGTGATGAAGGATGGAGTGGCGATCAAGCGCATCAAGGTCGATGATTGAAATTGGAGGGATAGCTCAGATGGCAGAGCAGCATGGCGGCCGCAAGGTCGCGCGAAAACGTGCGTGTCGAAGGTTCGATCACTTCTCCCTCCGCAACATAAAGTATGGCCCCATCGCTTAGTTGGTTCTAAAGCGTCTGTATGACATGCAGAAGATCGTTGGTTCGACTCCAACTGGGGCTACAATGAAAAGCGCGGAACTGAAGGCTTGGATACTGGAGTATGAGCGGACCATATCAACCATGGCTGCCAATGCTATGGTGCCAACAGATGTTCAGATGTGGACTCAAGAGCAACTGAAGTTCAATGCCCCGACAGCGAAAGCTATTCGCTCTTGCGGGATGAGGATAGCGTTGCTTGAGAGTGTGTTGGAATGCGGGATAGGTCAAAGGGTGTGACGCCGACAATGAGGCTCGCGAGGTGCATTGTCGGAGAGTGCGTGATTCGAGTTCACGCTCCTGCACAAAAGCAAACAACATGAAACCGTTCACAGTAACAGTTGAAGGAAAGGAAGTTGATGCTCGACTAGTGTTGGAGGAGGTAAAGCGGCGTTGGGTAAAGGCCAAAACAGGTCGAGAAGACCTTAGGCTGGAAACCGATGGCTGGGTCGATAAGCAGGGCAACTTTGTGGATGAGGACAAACAGGAATTCGAATACTACGGTTCGGATCAAACGCTGTTCTGCGGATTCGGTTACTTGGATGAACTGATGGATGACACCATCGATATGGAGAGCAAAGAATGAATATGCCTTGGTGGCGGAACTGGTAAAAATGGCTCAGTGGGGGAATGGCAGACCCGATAGGCTCAAACCCTATTGCTCCGAAAGGGGCGTGCGAGTTCGACTCTCGCCTGAGTCACTGATGAACGGCGGTTTTGGTCAATCCATCCTATTTAGGATGGATGAGAACAGAATCAGAAAGACAACTAGCTTTTCAACTCAAGGAGAAGGGGCTCAACAATACGGAGATAGCAAAGGTTACTGGCGTACCTAGAAAGACCATTGTCGACTGGTTTGCCAAAGGTCAAGAGTACGTAGCCAAACCAAGTAGAACACTAGACGATATCATAGAAGAACTGAAGAGAGACTCGACCATGAGATTGGCATATTCGTATGTGTTAGGTCTTTACTTGGGAGATGGATACATCAACAAGTTTCCTAGAACATACAGATTGAGAGTGGCGCTCGACAAGAAGTATCCCAAACTCAATGAATATGCCGCAGGCAAGATGCAACAACTATTGCCTCATAATGATGTCGGTATTGTGAATTTCCCAACACACATCAACATCAGCGTGTATAGTAAGGACTTGGTGATGATGTTTCCGCAACATGGAGTGGGAAAGAAACATAGTAGGAATGTGTCACTACAAACGTGGCAACATGCTTTGTTGGATGATGTGCAGTTCTTAAAGGGACTCTTCCATTCAGATGGTTGCTTCTATCGAGAGACCATCAATGAGAAGTATACCTATGAGAGATTCTGTTTCTCCAACATGTCAAGAGATATACAGCGTATGTTTCAGGCTGCATGTCAAAGACGTGGTATAGATTTCGATGTGACCATTGGCAAAACCAATGCAATGATAACCAGAGTGTCCAAGAAGGACCATGTAAGAAAGATGAAACAGATGATAGGTACAAAAATTGATATCTTAGCGTAGTCGATGAAGACACCAATAAGACGGCCCTATCAGCCGAAGAAGAAACAGGCGGAACACGCCATCAACGGCTTCATACGCCATGCCGAAGTGCGCATAACGGGCGATGTTGTCGGGGAGAGCCGGGTGGTCTCCATAGGAGAGGCCCAGCGCATCGCCGATGAGCACCAGTTGGACCTTGTGGAGGTCTCGCCAAATGCCACGCCTCCCGTGTGCCGTATCTGCGACTACAGCAAGTTCCTGTACGACCTCAAGCAGAAGCGCCGGGAGCAGAAGAAGAACGCCATTAAGAGCGAAGTGAAGGAAATGCGGCTCACTTATGTGACGGACGAGCACGACATCGACTTCAAGGTCCGCCACGCGATCAATTGGCTCAAGAACGGCGACAAGGTCCGGTGCGTCATCCGCTTCAAAGGGAGGACCATCGTCTATCGCGACCAAGGAGAGGTTCTCCTGTTGCGCGTCTCGCAGATGTTGGAGGATTTCGGCAAGATCGAAGCCTTCCCCAAGTTGGACGGCAAGGTAATGAGCATGACCATTGCTCCCAAGAAGGTGCATCATCCGGAAAAAGTCGCATCATGAGCATACAAGAGCAGTTCGCAGGAACGAAGGTCATTATCGTGGGAGACCTCATGATAGATTCCTATGTGTGGGGCGAGGCCGAAAGGATCAGTCCCGAGGCGCCAGTACCCATCTTGAGGGTCACCAAGACCGAGAAGAGGTTGGGAGGCGCAGGTAACGTGGCGAGGAACCTGAAGTCCCTCGGAGCGGACCCGCTCATCGTGACGGTGACGGGGAACGACACGGGAGCCGACGACCTGACCGACATCATGGATAAGGAGAAGCTCAACTACATGGGCTTGATATTCCAGAAGGGGAGAAAAACCACGGTGAAGACGCGAGTGATCGCAGGGCATCAGCACATGGTGCGCATCGACGAGGAATCCACCGAACAACTCAGCGAGCGATTGGAGGACAAGCTGATCGCGGAGTTCAACGGCATGCTGGACCTGCATAAGCCCAAGGCGGTCATCTTGCAGGACTACAACAAGGGCGTTCTCACCCCTCGGGTCATCGAGACGGTCATCGAGAAGGCCGGAGAGAAGGGGATACGCACGGTGGTGGATCCCAAGAAGAACAACTTCTTCGCCTACAACAATGCGCACCTCTTCAAGCCGAACCTGAAGGAGCTTTGCGAGGCCATGCAGGTGCCTATCACCCACGATAGGGAGAAGATCATGAAGATGGCGGACGAACTCCGGAGGAGGGTGTGCCTGCCGAACATCATGGTCACCATGAGCGAGCACGGGCTGTACCTCAATGATAGCAGCAACGACTTCTTTATCAAGGCCCACGAGAGAAAGATCGTTGACGTCAGCGGCGCTGGCGATTCGGTCATAGCCGTGGCGGCCCTCTGTGTGGCCCAGAATATCTCCACAGATGTCATGGCACATCTCTGCAACTTGGCCGGAGGCATCGCCTGCGAGCAGGTCGGAGTGTCCACGGTGGGTGTTGGAAGACTGGCCCAAGAGTACGAGCGGCTGGTTGTGGAGGAAAGGTTGTAAATTCGCATACTAAACACGAGCGACATCATGACACTGAAAGAACGCATCTCGGCCGACTTCATGACGGCCTTCAAGAACAAGGAGAGCGAGCGCAAGAACTTCTTGGGCGTGCTCAAGTCGGCGATCCAGATCGAGGAGAAGAAGGAGGGTCAAGCAGAGTTGACCGATGAGGAAGTCATGAAGATCCTCAACAAGCAGGTGAAGAACCTCAACGAGTCCATCGCCATCGCAGGCGACGAGGAGAGCAAGCGCCAACTCGCCATCATCGAGGAGTACATGCCCAAGCGCATGAGCCGAGAAGAGGTGAAGGCCAAGATCGACGCGCTGCGTGCGGCGGGCGAGGCCGGAAACATCGGACAGGTCATGAAGGCGTTTGCGTTGGATGCCGTGGACCGCAAGATGGTGGCTGAGGTGTTTGGCGAGAAGACCCCGGCTTGATCCATGAGGGTGATCTTTCTCAACGGCCTGTGCATCTTGGGCAAAATACCCTTCACGAGGAGGTTCTTGGACATCCAGTTGTTCTCTCCTGTCAGGGAGATGTCCGATGGGATCACGTTCTTCAAGTTCGAGATCAAGTGGGACAGGTGGAAGGGCGAGCACATGCCGCAGTTCTCCATCGAGTTGACGATCTTGAACCTCTACAACATGTTCATGATACACACTTGAAATGGACTTCGAGCTTCGATTCCCTGATGGGCTTGAGCATCTCAACCGTATGGTCTCCACCAGCGGCATGACGAGCGGTGATGCAGCGGTGGTGACACACGACAATGGAATGGACTACGAGCATCTGATGGAGTGGGTGGCGTTCCATCAGAAGGAGAGGGAGCGAGAACTTCGAGAGGCACTAGAAAGCGAGGACTATGAGAGGGCGGTGGAGTTGAGGGATCAATACAAGAAGAAATGAAGCTCACAACAAGACAGCGGCGCGAGAAAAAGGCGCAGCAGAAGCGCATGGCCGAAGTGAGGAAGTGCAAGGTCCGCTTCGCCAAGATAGCCACGAAGGGATTGCCAGCGTTGACCCGTTCTGTTGTGTTCAACGTCTACAGGAAGTCCACTGTGGCTGAGTTGCAGGAGATGATGCCCACGAGGGAGAGTTTGAAGAAGACCCTTGATGAGATCACCCTGTCATTCGACTTTGGTTGATCGCCAAATGCAGATGTGGTGGAATGGTAGACACGTATGCCTTAGGAGCATATGCCCGTAAGGGCGTGGGGGTTCGAGTCCCTTCATCTGTACAAATACCTGCGTGGGCAAACTGGAAAAGTCGTCCGATTTAGGCTCGGAAGTTTTGTGGGTTCGACTCCCACCGTGGGTACAACTCGTCCATATTTACTGGTATGGACGAGAATGCCATCAGAAAGGCGATCAGAGAGATACTGAACGAGTCGCTCACCATGGAAAGTGAGGATATCGACTGGGGTCTGTACGAACTGATGGATGACATCAAAAGAGATCAGATGTCGGCGTTCCACCGGGACATGATGAACGAAAAGCCCGATGATTCTGAAGGGAGACCATTGAAGGCACGACAGGAGTGGAACGTGGTCGACTTCTCGATGCTCAAGAGGCAATGGGAAGAGTACATGAAGTGGGGGCAGGTCCTTCCACGATATGAGAAGACGATAGAGGCAATAGAAAGGACGATCACCGAGAACATACTCAAGGTCACCGTCAACACCGAACTTGCTGGGCATGATACAACCGTTCCGAAAGACGAGTGGATGGAGTTCTTTGACGGCATGGAACAGGAGGAGAAGGAAAGGATGGCGGAGTACATGGACCAGTACTTCGGAGATTGGATACTGGAAAATGGCCAGTGGAGGATAAGCGACTATGGGTTGAAGCCGCTTCATCAGTTGCTCGCACGGCTAAGAAAGGAGTTCGACCCAAGCAAAAAGCTTCCCATATTGGACAAGATACTCAATGTGGTACACCAACGTTCAGACATAGCATCGTGGTTCGTGGAAGGCGGATCGTCAGCCCTATCGCAATTGTCGGGCATGGAGGATGCATCTTAGTGAATACATGATATATTTGCACATGAGCAGCGAGCACGGTGGTAGTGCTTGAGCGGGGTTAGCGCCTCGTTCGACAGTGGTAAAGTCGGTCAGGTGGCATACGCGTGTGCCGTGATCGAAGACCACGAAGGGATGAAGGTCCTTGGGCGGATTTCGAATGTCCGGCTGTTCACATGGAAAAGCAAGTTTGGGTGTATCCAAAAAGTAGAATGTGGGACCTGCAAAGCTGCTCAGTCTTCTACGGCAATGAAAAGGAATACAAACTGTTCATGAAAGGCCATCATGGGAAATCCATGAAAGACATCATGAAGCAAACAGCAAGATTTAGAAAGGTCCCGTATCTCAACGGATAGAGAGCCAGCCTCCGAAGCTGGAATATGGAGGTTCGACTCCTCTCGGGATCACCAACAAGAACGCATCATGAGCGACAAAGAACTGAAAGAGCTACTGGGGCTCATGGAGAAGATGCGCAAGAAGCTGAAAGGTGATAAGGAGGCCTCGCGCAAGTTCTTGGTGGATGCTGGGATCTTCACCAAGAAGGGCAACCTCAGGAAGCCATATAGAGAAATGAGCAAAATGAAGAGTTATGGAAGAGAAAATAGCAGTGGATGTGGCGCTTGATTGCCGAACGAGGGTAACGCGCCGTGGAAAAGGGGAATGGGACGGTGATGACCTAGAGCACACCTACACCATCAAAGGTTGGTACAGGTCCTCAGAAGGGCCCTATAGGATCGATCCCGACAAGAAGGCATACGCGGTGTATGTGGTCTACAGCACGGGGGATTCCTTCCACAGCGAGGAAGGCGAGACCGAGGTCATGATGGTGAACCAGAATTTCGAGATGGTCGAGAAGAATGTCGCCATCTTGGAGCAGGCCACGGGCCCGGTGGACCTCTTCTTGGATGACGGCACGACGTTTCAGATCAGCGTGCCATACGGCGGGTACTTCGAGCACTTGGAACGTGTGGACTATGAACCCATCTCTGAGGTGAGCGCTCGCAAGTGGAAATTGTGGTGACGTTGGCGCCCGTGGCCAACTTATGGAAGTGTAGCTCAGCCCGGTTCAGAGCGCCTGTTTTACAAGCAGGAGGCCGCATAGGTTTACGGGGGTTCGAATCCCTCCACTTCTACAATTGGGACTTAGCTCAGCGGTTCAGAGCGCTTGCGACGAATGGAAGGTCGGTGGCTCGTATCCATCACTCCCCACTATAATTCGTTCAATGGGGAGTTAGCTCAGAGTAGAGCGTCCAGAGCAAGAGGTCGGTGGCTCGTATCCATCAGTCCCAACAACATCAACATTGAGTCACGAGCGTTCAATGGCGTAGGTCTGGGTAGACTACTCGTGTTACATGTGGTTCAAATCCATAAGTAGCCGCAAGCACCGACCATTGCAATGTTGATCATGGTCCCATAGGTTAGCTGGTTCAAACCGCCGAGGTCACATCTCGGAGATCGCCCGTTCGACTCGGGCTGGGACTACAAAATAGTGCTGTCGTCTAGCGGCTAAGGCGGGCGTTTTACATGCGCTTCATCGGGGGTTCGAGTCCCTCCAGCACTACATTTACTATCTTTGCAATACAAATGACACCTATGGACAAGAACGAACTGAAGAAAGAGCTTATGCGGAGCAAGGCGGTGGCTAAGCTCCGGCATTATGCCGGTGGTGAACTGCACTACATGATAGAGTCCGAGAACGGCAAGAGCTACATGTTCTCCATACCTGTGGTGGAGGAACAGACTATGACCATCAATGTGGGTGAGCAGCATGTGGCATCGCACAAAGTGGTGAAGCTGTCATCTGACCTTGGGACCACAGCGTTCAAAATCGAGGAGAAGGCCTCGCTCTTGTGGAGGTGGATAGACAAAGCGATAGACAAGGGTGATTTCATCTCCCTTCCGCTGCCGCCGAGCGGAGTTTTGTTCTACAGTGATATCAAGGCTGGTGACGTTCCATCTGGACCGTCCAGTGCCGAGTGATACGCCCCCGTGGCGGAATTGGTAGACGCGCCTTCCTTAAGAGTTGGTGTCCAAGTGGCGTGCAGGTTCGAGTCCTGTCGGGGGTACAAATGAAGAACACCAATATCAAAGTCGGAGACCAGCTTGAGGTCACGGTCTATAGCGAGATATGCTGTGACCTCTGTGGTGATGTTATCCACAATCATATCGACTGTCCTGTCTGTAATGCGGTTTATGCCGCCACAGACAAATACTGTCATCTGTATGAGGAGAAGGAGTTGACCTGTGAAGTGTGCGGAACCGTCTTCGCTAAGACAAGCGAGAGTTGGTACTACGACTGTACGGCACAGGTGGTGTCGTTGAAGGATTAAGGCCTCGTAGCTCAACTGGATAGAGCTTCAGACTACGAATCTGAGGGTTGGGGGTTCGAATCCCTCCGAGGTCACATGTTACACTTGGTACAAAAGAACGTGTTCGGCTACAAGCATTACGAGATGCTGACCGACGCGCTTGATCGCATGGGATTGCGCCATCAAGTGGTACAGTTCCGACCATTCTACTCTAAGGATCTGCTCAATGAAGATGAGACGCCGATCTCTGTGGACACCACCAACGTGTTCTGCTGGGGCTCGGTGAAGCTCGCCCACGTGGGCCGCGACCAAGGATGGCGGCCGGGGTCGCTGATGAATGACAACCACGACTACCGCGTATATGCCCAGCACTATGGAGATGAGATGCTCAACGCCGACAGTCAAATAGTGAGGTTCGGTGAGAGTTTCACCGCCCCGAGCTATGTGTTCTTCGCCCGACCTTGCGGGGACACCAAGACGTTCGGCGGCCAATGCTTCATCCCCACCTCGTGGGAGGAGTTCGTCAAGCATGCGCTGTCGCAGAAAGGCGTCAACTCAACGCTCAGCGAGGACACGATGGTGCAGATCTCCAGCCACAAGGTCATCGAGCGCGAGTTCAGGGTCTGGGTGGTGAAGGGGAAGGTGGTCACGGCGTCGCAGTACAAGATCGGAACCAAGGTGGTCCACTCGCATTGTTCCGAGCCGATGGTGCTGGAGTATGCGCAGAAGGTGGTTGACCTCTATCAGCCCGCCGAGGCGTTCGTCCTCGACGTGTGCATGACCGATGGAGGAATGAAGGTCGTGGAGGTAAATTGCATCAACTGCGCTGGTTTCTACGAGACTGACCTTCAGAAGCTCCTCGCGGCGATCGAGGATGCCTTCGGTGAAAATTGATGCGCTGTGCCTATATTTGCTTATCAAAGGATAGCAAATGGAAAAGTACAGAGTAACACTCGTGGTGACCGATGAGCACGGGAAGTCGATCGGCAGGACCACGGTCTCCTCCGAGCACATCGATGACGTGAGGGCCTATCATGGTGTGTCCGCGCTGGATGAGGCATTGAACGTCCTGCTGAAGGAAGTGGAAGACCAAAAAGTGAAATGAGCATGAGCAGTATGAAACGCACATTGATCACCATGGGGGCTTTTGCCGCCGCGTTCACCATCACCTTGATACCCGTCACTGGGTTCTCGTTGAAGTCGTGGGCCATCGCCAGCATCCTGTCGGTGTTCGCCACGTTCTTGGGGGATATCCTTCGGGCGGTGTCGGACAAGGGATGTGGAGGCAACTGCAAATGCAAAGACAACGGCCAAAGCAGCGGTAAAGGCAAAAGCTTGCTCAATGGATAGTCTGCGCGTCAACGTCCTGAACCAGAACGGGACCATCCATCTTGAGTTGGAAGAGATCCAATTGGCGAATCTGGAGCACACCTATAATGGCATAGAGCCGCTATTGGAGTTGATCGTGTTGATGCTTGAACAGCACGAAGGAGTAAGAGAAGAGGCGGCAGAAGACGCGGGTGATGGCGTGTGGTACAACTACATGTATGACCTGATCCTCGTGCGTAATCATGAGGACATCAGAAAGGTCAGAGCTAAGCGATTCGATGACGTGATAGACGCCTTCAGAACGCTTATAGAATGATCGGGAGTGGCAACGTCCTCGACAAGAGCGTGGTCCTAACGGATGCGCTGGACCGCCTGAGAGGCGGAACGTTGCGAATGGCTCTGTGCTGGAACTGGTATACAGCGGCGTTTGAGAGGCGTCGGCCCGTAAGGGCGTGAGGGTTCGATCCCCTTCAGAGTCACAAATTGGTAAACTCATGCTATTTAATGGCATGAATAAGTCTACCAAATACACAAAGGACAGAATTGAAGAAGCTGTAAAGAAGAGTGTTTCACTGGCTGAAACAATCAGAAATCTAGGAATAAAATGGTCTGGAGGCCAACAGCAGAATCTAAAGAGATGGATTAAGATATACGAACTGGACACTTCTCATTTTTTTGGCCAAGCAGCCAATAGAGGTGAAAAACATGTTGGTGGAGCCAAGAAGAAACATTGGTCACAAAGACTGGTATTGAGGCCAGATAACAATCGTAGGGAAAGTGCATACAAATTAAGACGAGCCCTCATCGAATCAGGAAGAGAATACAAGTGTGAAGGATGTGGAAATGAAGGCGAGTGGCAAGGAAAACCTCTTATGCTTCAAGTGGATCACAATGATGGAAACTGGAACAACAACACCAAGGAGAATTTGAAATTCATGTGCCCCAACTGTCATACACAAACAGAAGGTTGGAGTGGTAGTAAAGGCGGATCCGATATCACTTCTACTGCCAAGCGAGACAGAGAAAGAAGAAAAGAGAAAAAACTGGGTCTGTAGTTCAATGGTAGAATGGCATGTTGAAAACCAAGCCCATGCGCTAACTGTCTGCGTAGCTAACAGCGGTTGCATGGATGTCCAGAGAATGGACTTCAGGTAGAAACACATGAAGGTTGCGGGTTCGATCCCCGTCAGGTCCACTAATGCCCCCGTATCCGGACGGTCTTCGAAACCGTACTAGGTAATGGATGTGAATGAGGGTTCAACTCCCTCCGGGGGTACAATGGCCCCGTGCCGGAATTGGTATACGGCCTGCTCTCAGAAAGCAGGGCTCGAAAGAGCGTGTGGGTTCGAGTCCCACCGGGGTCACAATTACTATCTTTGCTCAATGGAAGAGACACTCACATTGGACCGGATCGCCTACCGCTCCATCTATGACTATGCGGCGTTTTTCATGGGTCAACTCAAGGGTAAGACCAAAGAGGAGTTCGAACTTCTCATTCGACGCGTCAAAAGTCAGGTACCGCAGATCAAAGAGATGGCCTACGCATTCGATGAGAGTCTGTGGCCTCCTGATGTGCCGGAGTGGCATAACAATCTCATCAGATTCGATGTGCAACTGTATAACCGCATAGGGTACTTGAGCATGAGAATGGCGGTGGACCGTGGTATAGATCAAGAGTTGGTCTCGGCGCCGCTGCCGACGACGAAGTGGTATCTGGAATAAATGCCCGCATGGTGTAACTGGTAAACGCGGCAGTTTCAAAAACTGTTTTGTGAGGGTTCGAATCCCTCTGTGGGTACGATCTATTCAAGGAAACGATATGTCGCTCAGTGCAACAACAATGGAAACAGACGTAAGAACTCATGCAACAGCGATATCTCATCGATACGCCTCCTCCTACCATATCGGGGAAGGCAACCGGCTCTGGCGGTGCCAAAGCCAGCCTGCACTGCGGGCACATCTTCTCATACACACAGGCTGATCTCATAGCCTCGTATCATCGCATGACGGGTGCAGCGCTGCTGTACCCGTTCTGTTTTGACTGCAACGGGCTCCCCACAGAGAAGCTCGCGCAGGCCAATGGCCACTATGATCAAGAGTCGATCGCGAAGTTCGCCATAGGCGCCTCCGAGAGTTATCGAACGCTCTTTCGCGACATCGGCATCCAGTACTCTCCCCATGAGTACAACACGATAGGACCCATGGCCAAGGCGATCGCCGAGTTGTCCTTCGAGGACCTCAAGCGGAAGGGTCTGGTCTACAAGAAGGAGACGGAGTTCTGGTGGTGCCCCAAGATGGAGACCTCCATCTCACAGTCGGAACTCACCGAGGACGGACGCTATGAGCGCAGCGGCGAGAAGGCCATTCTGAAGACCGGAGAGGGATGGTTCATCGCTATTATGGACCACTTGCCGGAGATACGCCGCATGATCAACGCCATCGAGTGGAAGCCCGAGCACTTCAAGTATCGCCTCCTCTCGTGGATGGATGGTCTCCAGTGGGATTGGAGCATCTCGCGCGAGCGAAAGTTCGGCATCCCCATTCCGGGGGAGCCCGGAATGGTGTTCGACACGTGGTTCACCTCATCGCTCACCCCGCAGCTTGCATGGGCCTCCGAGACGGGCGAGCCATCGCTCTCGTGCCCCATCTTCGACCTGCGCTATCAGGCGCACGACATTATCCGCACGTGGGCGCTGTTCACCATCATCAAGTCGCTCTACCACAATGAGCAGATCCCATGGAGGACGATACTCATCACGGGGCACGCGCTCAGTCCGGGCGGGGACAGGCCATCGAAGTCCAAGGGCAACTTCATGGACCCCTATCACTACATCAATGCGCACGGGCCGCACGGGCTCCGCTATTGGGCCACTCAGAACGCTCCGGGGACCGACACCCTCATTGACGAGGAGACGATGAAGCAGGGCAAGCGCTTGTCGATCAAATTGACCAACGCCGAGCGCTTCATCCAGATGCAGCGGGAGCGTGGTATGTCAGGACGGAATGAGGCCATGGAGCAGGCGTGGAAAGAGACCGCCACGGCCTTCGGAACCCATATGGAGGCCATGGACTGGCATAAGGCATTTGACGCGCTGAACGGCTTCTTTTGGGACAGGTTCTGTTCGGAGTTCATCGAGACCTCCAAGAAGGAGCCAGCGACGGACTCACTCCACGACATCATGCAGGCGATGAAGCCTTACTTCACGATGATGTTCCGGCTTTAGTCTTGTGTATCCTCGCCATCGGTCGGAGATACTCATAGAAGAACTGCTGCTCGTAGGTCTTGATGAAGCCCAAGGCTTCCTCCGGTGAGGCGAAGACGCGGTCCTTCGGGGTGTTGTAGACCAGACGGCGCATGAAGTACTGCGCGAGGCGACTCCTCACGTCCTTGAGGGAATAGGGCACCTTGTTGGCCTGCAATATGCGTTCGATCTCATTGTCGGACGTTGGCTCAGGCTTCTGGGAGAAGTCCGGTAATACAAGGTCCTTCTTCATGTAGAACTCTCCATTCTTGTTCACGCGCAGGCGCTCAGGAGATATGGCGTCATTGGTCCAGTGCAAGCGGATGTTCATCCCATCCTCCTGCGCCAAGAAGTGGATTACCTCCTCGATGCCTCCCTCCTGAATGAAGAAGTCTGGCACCTCCTGTTGGATGTAAGGCAGGTGCTGGTTCATGATGGTGAGGTTCGCCTTCTTCGCATCGCGGGTGAGAGCCTCCTCTCTGGCTCCTTCGAGGGTCTCGAAGAAGCTGCTGACGATCTTGCCTTCCTTCTTGCTGTAGACGAAGAAATTGGGCCTCGTGATGCCGTGCTTCTTGACGATGGCGTAGTCATCGTTCACATCGATGGTCTCATCGGGTGGGACATAGTCCTCCAGAATGGTGCGGATGAGTTTGCGCAGGTTCATTCGTACTTCCATGGTGTCCATCCTTTTTTGGTCAACTCATACCATCCATCTCCCTCGGGAGGACACTCGTTCTCCACCTCTATCTCGATGAGGTCCGTCGCATCATAGTCCTTGGCGATGGCGCCCCTCATGTACGCGATGAGTTCCTCATCATCGAATGGGCTGGAGTCCCCGAGGCACACGAACACCTTGTTCTCCTTGGGGATGACGTAGGTGTCGCCATATTCCCCGTTGCACATGATGGAGATGGCCTTGGCGTACTGCTCCAGCTTATTCATGTCGATGGCGGAGGATTCCATAGAGGAACTCTCGCCCGCCAAGAGCATTTCTTGGATGGTGCTGGTGACCAGCGACCTCAGGTTGTCCATGCCTCTAAATAGAGGCGGATCATGTCGGAGATTCTGCGCGGTGCCCCTCGAAGAACTCGTCGAGCGTCTGGATGTCGTGCTCTTGGAACTCCAACGTCACAACCTCGAACTTTTGCCCCTCGAAAATGACCGTGGTCTCGTAGGGATAGAGGGGAGGGTCTGGCTTTCGCTTGGGTGGGGTCAGAGTGTGCTCCCGCACGAACTCTTCTCTTGCCTTGACGTGGGGCTCTACGGCTTCCAGAATGGCCAGCCCGAGCGCCTCCTTGCTCTCCGCCTCAAGGGCGACGTGCTGTTCCCACGTGTCGTGGTCGCCTCGGGTAACGGTCAAGATGAGTTTCATTTGAACTTGGTTTTCAGCCGCGCGCTGATCATACGGAACGCCTTGGCGTCATCCGTCTTCAGGCCGCGCTTCCACTTGTTCTTGATCTTCCACCAGCGCATGCTTTCCTTGGCCGCCTCCAACAACTCCTCCTGTGGGGCCTGTTTGCTCAGCGGCGCGATGGCCATCAGCAGGAAGTCATGCTCTTCTTTCTCCTCCTTCAACTTGTGATTGCGCACCTCCCACAGCATGGGCATCATCCAAACATACTCGTGGCGATCGATGCGTGAGTCGAGGTAGAAGTCGATGTCCTTGGTGGTGACCTCATCGAAGTTGATCAGGAACCTATCATGTTCGTTGCTGATGATGTAGGACACGCTGTTCTTGCGCTCGTGACCCCGGTCATACGAGTCCCAAAAATTGATGATGGTGTCACCGGGATTGTAGTAGATGCAGAGTACCTCTTTTGGATGTTCATCCCAACTGCTCCACGGGGTCCTTATGCCCTTTTCGCTCTTCTTGGTGAACACCGTGTAGATGCCCTTCTTGGGCCCCTTTGGCAAACGATGCGAGTACTCTTTGTCCCAATTGCCCCTGTATCGGTCATCGTAGCGACCTCTCTGCGAATGCGCATCCTTGATGAGGATTATCCGTGTGCCCTCCTCAATGGTGGAGTTCACCCTCTTGAACCACTCATTGAACGGCACATAACCCGGAGGCACGAGCGATGGTCCATCATCGTAGATGAACTTCACCGCGTCGGTCTTGTCGAGGTCAAGGTCCATGAGCTTCACATGTGCCTTCAGCGGATGCAGAACCGTGGTGCGGTCGATGAGCCCTTGCATCATGATGAACTGGCGCCGATAGTACTCGATGGACTGTTCAAGTTCCTTCTGTGCAGCTTCCTTGCCACGGTCGTACCAATGCTCGCGTTGCGTGGACGCCCCCTGTTGGAGGTCCATCAGTTCGGTCTTATGGGGGAAGAGGCGGTCGCCTATCTCCAAGTTCGTCCAGATGCGGTAGAGATTGTCGCCGTTACGGATGAGGATGTAGGTCTTCTTGTCCGCCTGATGCATCCAGTTCGATACGAACGGGTTACCCCCCACGTTGTGGCCATGCTTCTCCTTGCGCCGCACCTTGAAGACGCAGACGCACTTCTCCTCCGGAATGACCTTCTTGTAGTTCTGATTGTCGCAGAGCCATGAGTCGAAGGCCTCGATGTTGCGGAAGTCCAACCCTTCGTCATTGCCGTACTTGTCAAGACGCGGGTCGCCCACTTCCTCGTCCATGAACAGGATGCGCTGACGGAATGTGATGGGAGCGTCCTCGCTCGCCAAAGGTCCCTCCTGTATCTGGAGAATGGTCTCGTGGATACCCAGATAGAGTTCGATGATGGTGATGATCTTCTGGATACGCTTCACCTCTTTCTGGAAGGCCGCCACCACACCCTCAAAACGCGAGAGAATAGCATGGTAATGCGCCTTCTGCTTCTCCAGCGACCGCATCACATGGTGCTTCACCAGCATGAAGTGCTCCGCCTTCTCGCGAGCGGCGCTCTGTAATGTTGTGAGGTACTCCTTGCTGCTGACGTGGATCAACGAGGTGCCGGAATCCTGATCAAGGTCCAGTTCGTCCACGTTCGGCGCCTTGTTCTTGTCGGCGATGACCTCTGCCGCCAACCTCTCGTACTTCTCTTGGTCCTTGACCTTCACCCACGACTTGGTCTCGCCATAGGATTGGTGATGGAGAAGGAGCGTATGCTCATGGCTCCACTCATCGTCTTCTTCCATGCTGACGTAGGTCACCTTGACGTCATCCACCATGACGATGTCCTTGGTGGGGATCTTCGTGCCGTCGAAGTACTTGCCCGCTCCGTGCTTTTCGCGCCACTTGTCTTCCGTGGCCTTCCAGTCGCGCTGCTTTTCCAGCTTCAGGGAAACGATCTTGTGATAGACCCCTTTCTTGTCGATATAGAGGTCGCCCTCGCGCATGTCCTCATGTTCGCTCTTGGCGATGGAGGCGCGTACCAACTCCGCGTTCTTATTGGCGCGGGCAATGTTGGTGCTCATATTGTATTATACGATGAGCAGGCGGCAAATGTTTCAGCAGGGCACGGTCACGACTTCTGGACCTCCTTGTTGTAGCCCCGGCAGTAGACAAATGGAGTGGTGAAGTGCCGGGAGTAGGCCTCCGTGTCGTCGAAGACGATATCCAAGCCGTGCTTGCGGGCGTATTCCCCCTTGGCCTTCATCCATAGCTCATCATCGATCCAAGGAGTGCCCTTGGCGTCGAACGACATGGGCGTACCGATGTCGCTGTGATGTTGTGCGATGGAGTACAAGTGCGTGTAATGAACTCCGCACTGCCGGAGTTGCTCGTGGAGGGCGTCCGTGATGAGTTCTCCCGTCATCAGATGCACTTCACTTCCAGCCTCCTTGAACAGGCGCGTCATCTCAGCGAAGAACGAGGGGAACGCATCGCTCACCCCGTGCAGGTCGATTCCGATCTTCATGACAGCAAACGTATACGTAAGCGCCCATTGTGTTTCAGGCGGCGAATGGCTTTTTCCTTGATCTGGCGCACGCGCTCGCGGGTGAGGTCGTACCTCGCGCCGATCTCCTCCAATGTGAGCCCATGATTGGTGCCGATACCGAAGAACAACTGCACGACCTCACGCTCGCGCTGTGTCAACACACTAAGGGCCATGCCCACTTGATTGGTGATGTCCTCCTTCATCAACAGGCTGTCGGATGAGACCCCCTCGCGGTCGGGCATGACATCCAGCAGCGTGCTGCCCTCACCTTCGCCCAAGGGCGCATCCATGCTCATGGAGCGGCCCGAGAGCCTCATGGTGTCCGATACCTTATGGGCCGGGACATCCAAGATGACGGCCAATTCCTCGGCGCTGGGCGGTCGCTCCAAATGCTGCTCCAGCTTGGCGTAAGCCTTGTTCATCTTGTTGAGGCTGCCCACTTGGTTCAGTGGCAGGCGAACGATGCGCGCTTGCTCGGCAAGGCTCTGGAGTATCTGCTGGCGGATCCACCACACGGCGTAGCTGATGAACTTGAACCCGCGCGTTTCATCGAAGCGCTGTGCCGCCTTGATCAGCCCGAGGTTGCCCTCGTTGATCAGGTCCGGCAGGCTGAGCCCTTGGTTCTGATATTGCTTGGCCACCGACACGACGAAGCGCAGGTTGGCCCTCACCAGCTTGTCCAGCGCCTTTGCATCGCCCTGCTTGATGAGCACGGCCAATTCCACCTCCTTGTCCGCGTTGATAAGGCCTTCTTTCCCTATCTCCGTCAGGTACTTATCGAGGGACTGGCTCTCCCGATTGGTGATGGATTTCGTGATCTTGAGTTGTCGCATTTTCCCCATGGTCGTCCTTCGCTTTGGTGTTCTACGTTAGAAGAGGGTCAAAAGTTTCATTCCGCTGCGGTTTTTCCGCTTTGTGGTGCTACAAAAGTATCTTTGCAGAACAAATGATACATATGGACAACCAAGAATCTTTAGAAACCACTGTGAATGAGGATGATAAGCTGAAGTCAACCTTGGTAGTGGGGTTCATCGGTGGACCCGGCGCCGGGAAGAGCACCATGTGCGCCAGTGTGTTCTCCGAATTGAAGTGGCTGGGGGTGAACTGCGAGGTGGCATCCGAATACGCCAAGGGCGTAGTGTGGGAGAAATCCTTCAACAAGCTCAAGAACCAGAACTACATCTTTGGCAAGCAGCACCATGAGGTCTTTCGCCTCTGCGGGGAGGTCGATGTGGTCCTCACGGACTCGCCGTTCATCCTGTCGGCCGTGTATGATCCGCGCAAGGACCCTTTGTTCAAGCAATATGTTCTTCAGGAGTTCAACCGCTTCAACAACATGGTCTTCTATGTCCAGCGGGCCAAGAAGTATTTGGCCAAGGGCCGTACGCAGACAGAGCCGGAGGCGCGCGTGGTGGACGATGTAGTACACCAGATGCTGACCGAATGCGGCGTTCCGTTCGAGACGATAAACGGAGAGCGGGACAGCGTGGGTGTGATCAGGGACAAGGTCCTGCACGCGCTCGGATGGCCTATTTGACCGTGGAGTCCACCGCCACCAGTCGTATCATGGTGTCGCTCTGGGCAATGGCGACCTTCGTGATGCTATCGGACAGGACGATCTGCTGATCGCCCGTTGTGATCCGGCGCAGTTCAAGGGTCTTCTGGCGCAGTTCGGAAGCGTTGGCGCTGACCTTCGCCTTGCTGTCCTCCACGATCTTCTGTAGTGCGCCTATTTCCTTGACCAGAATGGACTTGGCCACCTCATCCCGCACCCCGCTCAGGATCACCAGCAGGGTGTCGCTGGCCCGTTGCTTGATGGGGATGTCGCGCAGCAGGTTCTGGTTCTCGTCGCTGAGGCGTGCAATATCACTGCTGAGGGTGACCACCTGCTCACGGGCTTCCGGTGTGGGTTCTCCACAGGCGCAGAGCGTGGAGGCGACAATAAGGGCGTAGAACGCTTTCATGGACGTTTCTTTCTGGTTTTGATGTTGAGGCAAAGATAGGGTGCGGCCGCCGATCACTTGGGGACCAGTTCGAACTCCTTCATGAGGTCCCTGATGAAGCCCGCGTCGGAGAAGTCCGTGAAATGGAAGTAGCCGCTCGGAGAAACGGTGTTATCGTTGATGATCTCTTGTATGCGGCTCTTGTTTTGTCCCTCCTGCGCCGCAGGGTTGACGCGGCTTTTGATGTGGAACGCCTTGAACAGGGCGATCACCAACAGGCTCGCTTTCAACTCTTTTTGTGATATACGCCCGATGGCCTTGCGCTTGCTGTTGTGGAGGAGGCGCTCTACCGTCGTTCTGCACGTGTCGCTCATGATCGTGGTGTTGCCCATCACCTGTTCGACGATGGCCGACCAGTCTTTGTTTCAAAATCGACATATTTGCGGCAGGACGTAACAAAACGCTCTTGCCCATCGTACAAGAGGCATAACACCCGGACCCAGATGCTGAAAGACACCCAACGCAGGCTCGCAGAGGACGAGATAAACACGGCGACCTTCCTTGCCGTAGGATGTGGCGCCATACCGTTCGCCATGGTGGACATCGCCACCACCATGGCCGTGCAGATGCGGATGCTCAAGAAGCTCTGCGCCATCTATGAGGTGAAATGGGACGACCACTTCATGAAGTCCCTGCTGGGAAGCGTGCTGGGCAATGTGGCCAAGCGCATGGGCGCTTCCATGATGAAGAACATCCCGTTCGTGGGGCAGACGCTCGGGAGTTTCACCAATGCCATGTTATCGGGCATGTCCACCTACGCCATTGGCAACGCCTTCGTGCGCTACATGCAGGTGAACTCGGCCGTGAAGAGCGTCAAGGACATCGACGTGAAGGACTTTACCTCGATGTACGAATCCTTCGAGAAGCAGGCGGATTCCATCAAAACGACGTTGAAGAAGAAGTTGCGGGACCTCATGGGCGGGGAGGAATCGGAAGCCAAGTCGGAGACCACGGCGCAGGCCAAACCCAAGGAGAGCATCGCCAAGTACGGTGAGCGCATGTTCACCACCAAGGAGAAGTACATGGCGTGGCTCCACAAGAGCAACCCCATGCTCAACGGGGAGAAGCCGATCGACCTGTTGCTGAGCGAAGACGAGAAGGACCACGAGAAGGTCCGCAGGCTCATCACGCTCCACTTTGAGGGCAGAAAAGCCAAGGCTTGAAGATGGTATTGGGCAGATCCGACGTGGTGACGGTCAAAGTGCCGTTCGCCCGACTCCCGGTGGGAATGAAGGGGGTTTGCATAGATGTCGGCGCGCGCAATGGCGTCCCGGTGTGGTCTGTGCTCATGGCCAATGAGCGCACCGTCACCATACTCGGCAAGGAGGCGGACATCTTCTTCCGTCGCTCCGGAAAGCTCCACACCATGACCGACGATAGACAACAACTGATCCGCCTGCTCGAAGAACACACCACATGAAACACGCGATAACAGCCGCCCTCTTCTCGCTGGTCTTGACGGCCCATGCATCCATTGCCTTGCCCGACAGCCTCGCGAGTGATACCACAATAGTAGCAGTGGACACCACTGCGGAAGACCCCATCAATGTGGATCTATACCTCTACTCGCGCTATGTGTGGCGCGGTGTTGGATTTGGAGGAAGCCCCACCGTACAGGCCCAGATGGCCTACAGCAATGGAGGTCTGATAGCAGCCTGCTACGTGGCCAAGTCGCTCAATGGCAACAAGGTTGGGTACCCCAACACCTCCAATCTCATGGTGGGCTACCAGCATAAAGGCCTCTCACTGACCTTGGATGACTACTTTTCTACGACGAGGACAACTTGGACAGGTACACCGATTGGAGCGACAGCACGCTCCATTTCATTGAGGCCCGTGTCCGCTTCGATGGCACACGCTGTTATACGCTGTTGGGGTACAATGTGTATGGTGCCGAAGGCATCAACAAGGACGCCCTGTATATCGAGGGCGGCTACAAGTTCCCGAAACATGGTCTCACGGTGTTCGCCGGAGGTCTGACCGACAAGAGCGACCTGAACTTCATGACGCGTGGAGGTGTGACCAACATAGGGCTCACCAAGGAGAAGAAGCTCAAGCAAGGTCCCGTGTTGATGGCCACGCTCATCGTCAACCCGAGCTACGAGCATATCGTCGATCTTCCGGGGGTGACGCGCAGTTTTCTCACCATGGTCGTTGGGGCATACATGCGCTTCTAGCGAGCGCAACCCTCAGGGTGTCCATCGGTTACACATAAAGATCGATGAGGACGAGAAATGAACATTTTTTTCTCGATCTTTGTCGGCGAGCTAACCTTCTCCCTTCGTGCATGACGGTCCTATTTAGGGGAAGCGGACGGACAGTCCGCCCCACTGATGAAAGCTGGTGCGCTCAAAGAAGAGGAAAGAAGGCTCAAGAAGAGCATCATCGATAATCTGGAGAACCAGTTCATCGATGAGTTCGACAAGTGGAGTGGGAGGGTTGACCTGTTCAACAAGGCGATTGAGACTTACAACGGCATGTACAAGAAACATCTCAGACCGATGGCCTATGATGAGTTCTGCCGCTTGTTCATCCGTGGCTCCAAGCGGATACTCAATGAACACATCCGTATGGAGCATATCGTTCCTGATGTGGACGAGGTCGCCGCCCTTCGTACGACCATGCAGAACCCCGATAGCGCGGATGACTTCAAGCAGAAGTACACATTGCTGCTGGAGGCCAAGTACGCCAACGTAAAACGCAAACTGGCGCAGACATGGGATGATCACATTTTCCGGTCCATAGTTACCTTGCGATATGGCCAGAACCATCTTCAGGGTATGCTGATAGCGAAGACAGAAGTCATGAGGACGATCGAGTGAAACCACATCACCATGAAACGGAGGGGAAGGAATGAGCGACTGAAGACCGCCTACAAGAAGGCTTTTGAGGAAAGCTTCGTCGACAACTTCGATGGATGGCGTGACACCTTGAAAGATGTCAACATCTCCATAGAGGCCATCGCCAAAGGTCGACGAAGGAAGTGCCCTTGTTATACATACGACAGCTTCTGCGCGTTGGCCAAAAGCGTCATAGATCAACGTTTGGAAAGTCTGGATTGGGATGAAATGGTGGCCGAGTTCGCAGCGCGTATGACCAGAGAAAAGGGAAACTACGTGGCCCAAGTACAGCGTGAAATAGCCATCATGGAGACAGAGATGCTGTTCGCCTGCTTTGAGAAGGCCATACTCAAAAGTGTCGGTCCCAGCTTGTACCGGTTGTACCAGCACGAGATAGAACAGTTCAAGGCCGAGGAGGTGATATTATGATGCGCTGGGTGGTCATATTCCTCCTGTTCATGGCCTGCTCTTCGCCAAGACAGCAACCAGTGGTGATGCAGTGCGACGCCATGTCCGACATTTTGATAGATACCACACGGTTCTATCACCGTTTGCTGCCTCCTGAGAAGGCATCTGTGACGATGAGCGTTTTCTTGGACAGCATTGTCTTTGACGGTGCGTACGAAAACACCCTTTACGTGGAGAGCTTCATGGGAACGCCCATGTCGGGCCAATTCATGTGCATGGATGCCAATGGTGGCGTTTACATGGTGGTGGTGTCATCGGAAGAGGGTGCCTATGTTATCGATGTGATCAATGAGTGTGGCGGCGTTTACCTTAGCGTGGACACCGTTCTATGAAAGAGCAGGAGAGGGAGGAAGAGATATTCGAGTTCGTTCTACAGAGCGTGGAACGCAAGTGCGGCCTGTCATCCACAGCCCTGATGTCGGGGCACCAAGCAAAAGAGATAGTTGAAGTACGAAGGATGTTGTGCAAGATGCTGCGCAGCACGTTCGGACTGACGTTTGTCGCCATAGGCAGGCTCTTGGGAAGGAACCACGCTACGGTCATGTTCCACGTCACAAAACATGATCACTTCTATGTATTGGAGAAGCAGTATGCCCGTTTCTACGACGAGCTTCTGATGGACGTCAGCAATAACATCAGGACTATGAGCCACAAGTCTTTCGTCAATGGCACCCTGAAATTGAAAGAGATACACTCCAACGAGCAGGAGGTGTTCGAGGTCATTATGGCGTGTTTCACGGGCGTCACAGAGGCCAAGGAGTTCTTGGAGAACAACTCCATCAAACGTGACGCGGTGGTCTATTGTGGTCCCACCAAGAGCATGTCAAACACCATGGCGCACGAATTGGTCTTCAATGACGAGAAGAAGTACGTGGAGGAACTCATGATGAAGAGCAGAGACCTCTATAGGACCATCATGGGCACACCGATGCCACGATACTACCTTGATTACACCACCGGGCTCTGTACCATCAAAGATGATCCGGTAGAGTCATACATGTCGGCCGCAAGCATGTTGGGCAACATGTCGATCACTGTGGTTTATACGCGACTCCAGACAGTGGCTGAAGCTCCCCAGTGAGGAGTTGCCTCAAGGATGTCTGCCTCTGAAGTGAGTTCACCGTGTCCACCGCCATCTTCATGGATTCACGCTGTCCGATGAACACCACGAGCTTTTTCCCTCGCGTGAGCGCAGTGTAGACCAGTTGCCTGTAGAGCATGCGGTAGTACTGCTTCATCAATGGGATGATCACAAAGTCGAACTCCGAGCCTTGGCTCTTGTGGACCGTGATGGCGTAAGCCAGATCAACGTCCATCAGGTCAAGACGGGAATACGCTATGACGCGGTCCTTGTCATAGCGGATGTGTACCATGCTATTGACATCATCAATGGCGATGATGCGACCAACGTCACCATTGAAGACGTTCAATTCATAGTTGTTGGCCAACTGGATGACCTTGTCGTTCTCCCGGAGTATCAGGTCTCCGAAGCGTACTTCCTTGAGATTCTCACTGGGCGGGTTGAGCGCCTGCTGTAGATGCTTGTTCACGGCGATCGTTCCGATGGGTCCTTTCTTGATGGGAATGAGGACCTGAACATCATCCGGGTGCAAATGGTACTTCGGGAGCGTGTTCTTGTATATCTCCTCGATCATGCCCATCACATCCTTGCCGTACCGCAGGGAGTTCCAGCTTGGGTAGTCCTTGCGCGGGGTCGATCCATCGGTGAAGCCCGAGTCGATGAAGAGACAATCGGTTCTCTTGTCGCTCCACAAGGTTGGCTCCGATAGGGGGTTCTCGATATTGGGTATCTCTCCCCTGTTGACCTCGTGGCTGAAGTTCACGATGTCCGAACCGGCGCCTTGACGGAAGATCTCGGTCAATGTGAATATCTTGATCACCTTGCTGTCGATCAAGTCACGAAGGAAGTTGCCCGCACCAACTGGCGGCAATTGGTCTGGGTCGCCCACGAACATGACCATCGCATCGCTAGGTATGGCCCGTAGCAGCGCCGCAGCCAGATGGATGTCCACCATGGAGAACTCGTCCACGAGGACACATTGCGTGGGCAATGGGTTGCTCTCGTTGTGAGCGAAACCATTGTTGGGCTTGTCCCACACGAGCAGACGATGGATGGTGGTGGCACCGTGCCCAATGACCTCTTGCATCCGCTTGGAGGCACGACCAGTCGGAGCGCAAAGGGTGAATGATATGCCAAGCATCTTGAGCGCCTGAACAACCGCTTTGGTGGTGAGCGTCTTGCCCGTTCCGGGACCACCAGTGAGACCAGACACGCCATTGCGGAGCATGCCCATGACGGAATCCTTCTGCTGCTGGCTAAGCTCCACTCCGATGTTCTTCTCGATGTGTTCGTACAAGGCCGCATCATCGATGTCGATATCGTGCTTGGCCTTGGCGAGCTTCATCATCTTCCGATGGCAATACGCCTCGTTGTGATACACGCGCGGTTCATAGAACCTGTCCTGATCGATGCTTGAGCGCATCACGATAAGGTCGCGACTGGCTTCCAATTCCTCCAACATCACCCCAAGCAGTGAATTGTTGGCAAGGTCAAAGCCGATGTACTCTTCCACGCCCGATACGATCTGATGCCGATAGAGAAAGCAATGTCCTTCCTGTTCGGACGATTGCAGTATGTGACAAATGCACGCCTTCAGGCGCAATGGCGAATCCACGGCGAAGCCGAGACTGAGCGCAAGAAGGTCGGCCTTCTTGAAGCCTATGCCGGTGATGTTCTTGGCGAGATCGTACGGGTCCTCCTTGATCTGAGCGACACAATTCCTTCCGTAGAACTCATAGACCCTTCCGGCGAACGCGGTGCTCATGCCGTTGTCCATCAGGAACTGCATGATCTCATTGATCTCGCGGTTCTTGTTCCATCCGTCTTTGATGCTCTCCAAGAGGGCCTCGGTGATGCCAGCCACCTCCAATAGCCGATCTATTTCATTGTTGAGCACATCAAGGGTCTTGTCGCCGAAGTGATTGACGATCTTTCTTGCCTTCACCGGACCGATGCCATGGAAGAATGAGCTTGAGAGGTAGGAAATGAGGCCCTCTTTGGTGGATGGTATCACCTCCTGTGATTCCTTCGCTGCGAACTGCCAACCATAGGTGGGGTCCTGTATGAAGTGACCAGTGAACTCAAGGGTCATGCCCTCAACGATGTTGGGCCGTACGACCTTGATGGTGATCATTCCATCCTTGGTGTAGTTGGGGGCGGCCTTGCCTCCTTTGGGAAGCAGCACACGCAGGTAGTGCATGCCGCTCAGGTTGTCCTTGAAGTAGATCCTTTGGACCTCTCCGCTTATCTTGGTGACCTGCTGATCCTTGAAGTCCAATTTGGATTGAGTCATATTCATATAGGCTACGCTGTTGTACGTCGAATGACGCACGGATGTTTAATTGCAAACCTACGAAACAAAAGCGTGTCACCATTCGTATAATCGCCGTCAACATGAGAACGTTCCTGATATCAGCGGTACTTCTTTCGGCGTGCGCCGACTGTGAATGCCGCATCGACAATGGAAGTCCCAACTTCAGTGTCAAGGTCAACTATGTGACCGCGCCAAGGCCCGGAAATTTCCTCGTTGAGGACACGCTGATGGCCCACTACTTCCTGACCGTACAAGAAGAAGGGGTCCAGAAGAAGTACATCGGTCAGATGGACTACACACAACGCAGCGTGCATGGTTTAAGAACCTTGCAGTGGCTCACGGAGTCCGATGGCGAGAGGGCGAGCCACGAGACGTCCGCTGAACTCAACAAATGCCTTTGGATGGGCGTGTGCCGCCAATCCGAACTACAGCAGGAGATCGGAGACATCAGGTCCATCATGGAAGCACAACAAAACGAACAGAAACGATGAAGAACGTGATCATCTTATGCCTGCTGTTGATGGGTTGCGGCGGACCGCAGGACGAGTGCGGATGCGATTGCCATATGAACGATGACGGAACGATGAACTTCAGGGTCGCCGTGGTGGGAGAGGCCATGATGATCAAAGCGGATGGTCAGAGCTACATCAAGGAGGATATCAACGTGAGCGCCATGAACGTGCCAGTGGCCGAGCGTCAGTCCACTTGGCGCAACATGAAGGACGGGACATGCATCAAGGCCGACGTCCAGATAGAGTCATTGGAATCGTGCAGCTTGCTCTATCAATGGAAACTGAAGTCCTTTGACAAGTTCCTGTCCCTCGACACGGGGGTGGTGATGCTCACGGATACAGCGCCTTAGGCGCCGCCATCACCGGATCCGGAGTCTGACCCGCTCACATCGTAGTCCATGTAGTACAGCATGGCGGAAGGGGTCCGCTTCCGGCGCTTCTTGCGCTTGCGCTTACCCTTGGCCTCCCGCAGTATGGTGACCAGTTGCTCCACGATGATCTTGACGTCCCTCATGCGCACATAAATAGCCGCATGGGTGGAACAAATCGACCATTGCCTACGTATAACACAAGAAAAGCGACCATGTCCAAAGGCTTCATCATATCACTGGTGCTGGGAGGAATTCTCCTGTTCGGGTCACTTGTATACTTCCAATCGGATGTTCGTCTTAAATTCGCACGCAACGAGGCGGCGGTCGAGCATGTACAGTTCTCGGTGATCCGGTACGCTGGCAAGATCGTATCGGTCCGCCTGCTGATGGACGGGTCGGGGAAACTACAGACGAGGCATCGCATCAGCAAAGAGAGCGTGGACATCGCCTTCTACGAGCAGAGGGACATCATCGAGAGGATACAGAGGGCGGACAACATACGGGCCATCGTTGGCGGTAACGGGTTCACACACGAGGTGATACAAAAAGAAGTCGCACTGGAATGATCAAGTGGCTAAAACGACCGAGAACGTTCGGCAGTGCCTCCACCAAGGAGACGCGCTTGCTCGATGAGTACAACCTGCTGAAGGCACGCGATCCTGAAAAGGATAACGAGGCGCTGGAGTTGGTTGTGGGAAAAGAGTGGCGCAACATCCCCACGCGCAACGCCATGGACATCGTTAGCACGAGGTTCTGTGTCCAACCACGTGACTATGCGGACGAGGATGTGAAAAACACCATTTCCCTGCTGTTGGAGCTTGGCAACAGGATGCTCCCGGAGCAACGGCGCTTCCTGATGAAGTTCGATCATCTGCCGCTGTCCATCGCATCGGAGGACCCATGGATGAAGGGAGATGAACTGGAAGCCCTCGTGAAGTCCGATTCCAACGCCCTGTATGATGGCAAGACGCGGTATTTTTTGACCGTCAACGGCATCATGCAGGCAAACGCACAGGCTGGAGGTGAGCAGGTCACCCCGCAGCAAGAAAAGAAACCATTCAAGATGCACCCCGCCCTCATCATCGGCCTTCTGGTGTTGGCGGGCCTGATCATCGCACTGTTCATATGAGCAAACTGTCCGACTTCTTCAAGAACTGTCCTGTTCCAAGGACCCCGCTGACCAAGGAGGAATCCGATATCATGATGCGCTTGTTGATGAACAACGCCATCAAGGAGCCCATGACCTACGAGGAATTCCTCAACACACCCATGGTGGTGGAGAACGGAGGGAAGGAAAAGCTCCCAACGGCTCTGATGGCCATCTGGTTGCGCAACGTGCGCCTGAACAACCACTTCAAGATGAGCGTGGACGCCTCCTTGTTCCTGTCCACGGTGATCGATTCCTTCGGCGACGGAACTCTCTACTACAGCTATGTCGCCAACAAGGCCAAGGAACTTGGTTCCAACATCACGCTGGACTTCATCTGCACGAGCGTGTTCCCATTCGGCATTTTCACCAAGGAACAACTGGGGAAGATGTGGGACTTGCAGAAGAACAATGATTCGCCGAACGGCAATCTGCTGGATGACGGGCGTGAGTGGAGCCTCTACTTGTACGGAGACAACTTTGACACCAAGGTGAAGCTGCGCTTCTCCGATGAGGATGAGCGCATCCTGAGCGTTGACGAGGTCAATGGCCTTGGCGATATCAAGGAGCCGCGCGACATCGAAGGTCGGATGTACTTCTGGCTCGGTAAGAAGTACGTCAGCATGACCCACGACGATTACAGTAAGTTGGAAAACCAATGATAGTGCCATACATTTGTTTTCTATTTACGAATGACGGCGTTCTGAAATCATGGATCTCTCGTGTTCAACATATTCCGATACCTCTTTCTTCGCTGGAATATGCTCCGTGTCGTAAGGCCGAAGGCGACACGTCATTTTCAACCAGAGCTTCGCAAGAAGCTGGAAAAGCAGGTCAGGGACCTAGCTTGGTACATCACAGAGAACAGGATGGGAAGCCCGGAATTGACCTTCAAGGTCAAGGGGCACGTCTTCAAGAGCAGAAAGGTCATCAAACATGCGGAACTGTCGGGCGACAGCCACACAGGACGGTATCGCATCCACTTCGTCATCTCCAACCCCTATCAATTCGGGTTCAAGATGGTGGCCGACGTGTACAAGGACGGCAAGAGCCTTTTCACGGTACAGGGACATGTCCAGTACTGTTTCGACATGATATCAGGACTTCTGCCCTGAAGCAAACACCCACACCGGTGTCATGAGGGCCTACCTGTATTTCACATGGGAGGAGGCTGGCGTCACCTCCGGGTTCATGATCCTGAAGCAGGCCATGCTCCATGACATATCCAAGCACATCTATCAGTTGGGGCAGAAGGGGTTTCTGTTCTTGACCGACAAGGGACATGAGCAGGTCATGCGTTCTATCCGCGAGCGCAGGGACAGGCCCTTCATCTTGGTGGATGTCACCGATGGTCTCAATGACCACAAGTTCAAGACCAACATCGACCTAGAGGGATTGCGGTCGACGTTCATTGACGGAAGACAGAACTTGGCCTTGGACCCCATCTTGGAGAAAGTGTTCAAGCACGGGTATGCATCATTGTCCTCTGAGGAGAGGGACTATTTAGATGCAAAGAGCAATGAAACCCAAGGTAATTGAGATCGACGGAAAGAAGTACATCGTGCTGGAAGACGGAGTGACGCTGAAGGACTACAAGGAGGCGATAATCAACAACACGCTTCAGGAGAACGAGAACAAGGTCGTGGAGAGCGCAAAGAAGCTGGGGATAGGAAAGACCACCATCTATAGGATCAAGGAACAGAGCGGTAAGGGATTGTTGAATGGCTGAGAAGATACTGGTGTTCGATCTGGAGTGTGCATGTTGGATGGGTTCGCCACCCGTTGGGATGCGTGCGGACATCATCGAAATAGGCCTGTGCGTACTCGACATGTCCATCACGGGCGTCACCGAGAGGAAGAGCATCATGATCAAGCCCGCCAACGCCGTCATCGGCGCCTTCTGTACGGAGCTTACGGGCATCACTCAGGAAATGGTCGATTCCGAAGGAATGTCCTTCAAGGAGGCCATCGCCATCATGAAGCAGTACATGCAGGGCACAACCTCATCGGCAGCTTGGGGCAAATTCGACGCAAGAGCCTTGCGCATGGATTGCTCCCACTATGGGGTGGAGTATCCGTTGATCAAACACTCCAATGCACAAGGGATATTCAAGAGCAAGATGGGACTGAAGCAGGAGACCAGCGTTGTCAAGGCACTGGAGCATTTCGGCAAAGCGTTCGATGGACGACAGCATCGGGCGATGGATGATGCCTATAACACGGCATTGATACTGTCGGAGATTCTATGTGGGGCCCTAGAGAAGCGCCATGGATCACAGTAAGGATTACTACGGCGTATTGGGGGTCAAGGAGGATGCGTCAGCCGACGACATCAAGAAAGCCTATCGCTCGCTTGCCCAGCAGTATCACCCCGATAAGAATCCGGGGAACAAGGCCTCAGAGGAGAAGTTCAAGGAAATAGCCTCGGCCTATGAGGTGCTCTCCGATGCAGACCAGAAGCAGCGCTATGATTCACAGCGCAAGATGAAGACCGGTAGAGCGTCGTATTTCGGCTCCGAACCACATGGCTTCGATCCTTGGGGCGCCGATCCCTTGGGTTTCGATGACGACTTCAATGCTCGGATGAACGCCTTCGTCAGGCAGAACGCCGGATCGCTTCGTATGCAAGTGATGAGCACGCTCCACAAGAATGTCGCTTACACGGTTGATCTGACCAAGGCCATTGAAGGAGGAGAGGGCAGCTTCGAGTACCAGCAGAAACAGGCGGATGGAAGGGTGGTCAATGTCACCAAGAACTTCCGCATCAACAAAGGGACACCCAACAAATTCCAGATGCGCTTCGGCGGTGAGGGCCACAGGCAGAACTGGAACGGTGAGTCGCTGGTGGGAGATCTTGTCATCGAGATACGATACCCCACGTTGCCATTCGGCATGCGTGCCGACAAGGAGAGGCCGGGAAACGTCCACTTGGACTTCCCCATTCCCTATTACGACGTGCTCTTGGGGATACACATGGAGATACCCACTCCTGAGGGGAGCAAGGTCAGGATGGAGTTCAAGAGCGGAACGGATCCGAACCTGCCCCTGCGCTTGAAAGGCAAAGGACTGCCGACCCAGACAGGCAGAGGGGACATGTACGTCCGTTTGGTGGTGAAGTACCCCAGTGTGAACACTCCAGAGGAGCGCGAGCTTCTTGAGAAGCTGAAAAGAACGCACAGGAAGTGAAACAATTCTTATGTTCGTAACGTAGAACGTTCGCAACTCAACCAAACCAACATGAGCAAGACAAACAAGAAAGGAGAGAAGGTCGGAAAGCAAGGAACCCCAAAGCTCACCTTCCGCGTCATCCGCAACACCAATGCGCGCATGCCCAGCGATGACCGCTTCACCCTTTCGAAAGACAACACCCTGCTGTTCAACGCCACCACGCGCAACAAGCTCAACATCGCGCTGAACTACGTGGAGTTCTTCGCGGCCAATGAGCCCGGAGAAGAGCGCAACGTGTATCTGCGCTTCCACAAGACCAAGGTCAGTTCCCACTGCTCCAAGGTCGGCCGCCTCAACGACCAATACTTCAAAGTGCCCGTTCCCAGCGCCGCCGCCAAGGAAGTGGGTATGATCTTCAAGTCCGCAGGCGAGCGCGGCAAGCGCAAACGCTCCATCGTGCATTACAAGGGCGAGAGCATCCGCTTCACTCCCAAGAACCGCATGCTGAAGCTCACCCCTGTGGAGAACTGACCCAACAACGAACCTCAACACGAACAACATGCGATACAGAACAGCATTCCTCGGGATCGACTTCCAAAAGGACTTCACCACTCCCAAGGGTCCGAACCAAAAGCAGGGAGCCCTTTACGTCAACGGCGCCGAAGAAGACGTCAAGCGCTCCTCCCGGTTCATCCTCAACAACATCGATGAGATCGACCACATCGCCCTCACCCTCGATAGCCATCGCGTGGTGGACATCAGCCATCCAACGGGCTGGCAAGATGCGCAAGGCAACCCCATCAAAGGCTTCACGCTCATCAGCCATCAGGACATGCTTGATGGGAAATACACGTGGACCTTCGACCCGGCGTGGGCCATCGAGTACACCAAGCGACTGGAGGCCAGCGGCGCCTTCATGCACTACATCTGGCCCGAGCACTGCATCATCGGAACCGATGGGCACAACATCGACCCTGTGCTGGCCGAGGCGGTCCATGCATGGGAGCGCAAGCGCGGCGGCCTGATCGGTGCGGAGTACATCACCAAAGGTTCGCACCCCAAGACAGAACACTTCGGCGCGTTCCACGCACAAGTGCCCATCGACAACGAGCCCAGCACCCAGCCACGCATCACTCTGCTGGAGAAGTTCCTCAAGTACGACAACATCTACTTGGCAGGAGAAGCCCGCTCACATTGTGTCTGTACGTCGATCAACCAGATGTTGACCCTTGCTCCGGAACTGGCCAAAAAGCTCATCATCTTGGAGGATTGCATGAGCGACGTGCCAAATCCGGCTCCTGATGTTGACTTCTCCCAGAACTTCCAGCCCATTGCCGAGCGAGGTCGAAAAATGGGCATGCGCTTCGCGAAAAGCACAGACCCAATTGGTCAGCTATCGGCTGTACCAGCCTGACGCAGGAACTCCTTTAGAAGAGAAGGTACATCCTTGATGGAGAAGAAGGGGATTCTCAGAAGAGGCATCCCCTTCTTCTTTGCATATTGATTCTTTATCCTATCATATTGTTGGACCTGTTTCAAGTTGTACCCGCCAAAGTATTCTACCTCTCGGTAGTGATGGTGACCATCAAACTCAATGAGAGCATTGTGATGCGGTAAGTAGAAGTCGAACTTCATTGTCTTGTGATTGGGAGATACACAATCCTTGAACCTTTTCTCGACTTCATACGATATTGCCTTATTGCTCAACCAAAGGGCAATAGCTCGCTCTCCTTGGGACTGGCTGCATTGGACACAACCTTTGCCCCACATATGTGCTGATGCTTCCTGTCGGAACTCACCGTGTTCTCTGCAAACAATGAGGACTTTCTTCTTGGAGTGGGTGTATACGGTTTTTGAATAATCATATGTGTCACCATGCACAAGCACGGCCTTCTCAATGAATTGGTCGCGTGTCAACTTGCGTTGGTCGCCTATGCGCTGTGCATCGCACTTTTTGCATCCGAAGCCTGTCATGTGATGATAGGCCTGCTGTAATGTTGAGCCATGTATAGGGCATATGATCTGAACTTTGTCCTTGATTCCATTGTTCACCAAGTCAACGAGCGAATAGTCGAATTTGTCGCCATGGTGCTTCCTCGATCGCTTAATGAACTCATCCAGTGTGATCTTTCTGGATTCGCCGCATCGACTTGGTCCGCACTTGGTGCAGCCTATTCCTCTCTTGTGGTCTTTGGGGATCTGCTGGAACCAACCATGAACGGGACAACCTATTGTCACTTTGATGGTGTTGCCGGAGTATTGGACCATGCTGTAGTCATAGAGGTCTCCATGCGCCTTCCTGAAGGCCGCAATCACCTCCTCTTGACCATGACGGCCGTTCTTAGGCCTCATGACGGTCTTTGTTGTCTTTAGTCCACTTGGCCATGAACTTCTCGATGAGGGCCGATTTGTTAATGGCCAGTCGGTCGGCGAGTTCGCTGAACTTGGATTCCGTATCTTTGTCCACGGAGTAGTTCACCTTTGTTTTCGTGTGTGTCGTCTTCATGCCTCTATACATATGGAGAAATATGCAGAAGGCTGAAACAAAAGCAAAGGATGGATCGTAAAAGGGGCGCGAACAACCTGAAAATACATGAAAAGCCTGCTGCTTTCTTTCGTTCTGCTTATTGTGACTGCCACCACAGCGCAAGCCCAATCAGTCAAAACACAAGTGCTCCTTGATTCCATTCAGGGAGAATATGCCGTTGATGACAATCAGAACCTGACGTACTCGCGGATTGTCGAATGTCCCGGTATGACGAAAAAGCAGATCTATGATCGAGCGCAGGCGTGGTTCGTGTACAACTACAACAGCGGTAAAGCCGTCATTCAAGTTCAGGATTCAACGACAGGAACTGTCATAGGAAAAGGTTACTATGACAATGTACACACAGGAATGATAATGTTGACCACGCTGGAGTGTGATGCATGGCACATTGTTCGTATTGATGCGAAAGATGGAAAGTACAGGGTCATTCTCACGTTAACGGAATGGGACCGGGTGAATCATGCTAGTAACGGATCTTTCCCTTGGCCGAATGCTCGCGTTTCAAATGAATATCCATTCAACAAGAAAGGTAAATACAAGAACATCATGGGCCAAGCCTTCTTCGCGTTGCACAATAGGGCTCAGTCTACATTCGTGAGCTTGGAGAAGTCTGTCAAAGAAGGCAGTACATCGAAATCCATTGAAGGCAACAACTGGTAATACCAACCAGAAAACAACTCAACCCAACAAACAGAAAAGCACTCATGAAAAGCACAGACGCAGTGGTTCCCGCAGGGAACACCGACTTCGGGTTCGACAACCTCGACCCCACCAACATCCAGAGCGCCGACGTGATCAATGTGGTCATCGCCGCCGATACCTCCACATCCGTTGCGCGCTATGCTGCCGAGTTCAGCAAGGCCTACAACGACATGAAGAACGACCTGAAGACCTCACACGTCAGCAACCAGTTGTTCTGGAGCGTCGCCGAATTCAACGACGACATCACCAACCAGACCGGGTTCCAACCCATCGCAAGCGTACCGGACCGCAACTTCCAATGCGGAGGCTCAACGGCGCTTTATCGCACGACCCTCACGTGCTTGAAGAACGCCCTGAACTATCGCCGCGTGCTGGAGGACTCCGCCATCAACTGCAAGACGCTGATCTTCGTGATCACCGATGGCGATGACATGGAGAACGCCACTGGCAAACGGGCAGCCGCTGAGGTGAAGAAGCTCGTGCAGGAACTCAACCAAGAGGAACGCAACTTCGGCTCCTTCACCAGCATCCTGTGCGGAGTAGGAGATAACCCCAAGATGTTCGAGAACGCCAAGGACGAGATGGGGTTCGAGCACCTCGTGGTGGTGGGCGACACGCCCGACCAGATCCGCAAGATGATCGGCTTCATCTCTATGTCCATCAGCAGCACCGCAAGCGGACAGGGGATCAGCACGGCCAACTTCTGAGCCAATGAGCCTCAAGAGCTTTTTCTTGGGAACAGACAAGGAAGGGGGCGAAAGCCCCCTTCCTTTCTCTCCCACCAAGATCAGCGCGGTTCAGGCCATCGTCTGTCGCGGAAGCAGCGAGACGCACAGGGACTTCTGCCACGACTTCCTGATCCACCATGAGACCGATAGGTTCTTCGTGGGTGCTGTGATGGACGGATGCAGCGATGGAGTGCATACCCAGTTCGCCTCAAGCTTCTTCGGGAAGGTCTTCAACCTGCTCTTGAGGACAAACAAGATGCTGGACAAGTTTGATGCGGATGCCGAACCGTGCGATGTGGCAGCCGAGATCATGCATCGGTTCTGTCACTCGATAGTGTTCCATCGCGACCTGCTCAAGATGGCCAACAACGAGCTTTGGTGTACCGTGCTGCTTTCGGTCTACTCCAAGCCGAAGGACAAGCTCTTCATCGTGGCATTCGGTGATGGCTATATCCATGTGGATGGCGTGGGCACCACGATCAAGAACACGCGCTATTCCGATACGATGGAGAACGGCGTGCTCAAGAAAGGCAAAGACAAGCCCAACTACTTGATCACCGACATAGACCGCGTTGCACAAGCGCCACAAGTGCCATATCCTGACGATATCAGGGACACCGCTGGCGCACAGAAGGTCCGCGATGAGCGCGCTCAATTGCGAGGAGTGTTCGATGAGTGGTTCCTGAGCCAGCCATCGTTCGAATATCATGATGTCCATGACTTCTCCATCACAACAGATGGCATCATGACCTTCCGCAACGGCATCATCGATGTAACGGACCGCGTCATCGATCTGCTATTGGATAACAAGGACCCTCTCTACGGAGGCACCAGTCCGATCACCCTTCGCAAGAAGATGAACATCATCTCTTTCAAGAGGCGGGATGCCAGCGATACCCACCCGCACAAGATGCACGCCGCCAACCAAGACGATGTGAGCATCATTCGCGTGACAATAGACAAATAGAGCGAGCATGAGTCAGACGAACGATATGACGGCCATGCTGGCGACGGTGCCAGCGGTGATACGGTTGACCACAAGCTATGGCAAGCCGTACATGGCAAAGACCTCCAACGAGTTTATTCGCGGTGGAGAGGGCCGCATTCTTCGTTGCGATGAGGACCCCAAACTGGCTCTGAAGGTCTATCACCCAACGCGCACGCCGCTCACGGAAGAAAGGTTCAAGCATCTTACCAAACTCAACGATTCGTTCGTCAAGCCAAAGGAGTTGCTCTATGATGGGAGCGAGTTGGCCGGGTTCACCATGGAGTTGCTCTCCAAGGATTACTTCAACATACAGAACCTCTTGCAAAAGGAGTTCTGCCGCAACAACGGCGTTACACTTGACACCAAACTGAAGATCTTCCGCAAGTTGATCGATGCTGTGAAGCACGCGCACGCGCTGGGCATCGTCATAGGAGACCTGAACCAGTACAATATCATGGTGACGCTCAAGGGCGATGTGAAGTTCCTTGATGTCGATTCCTACGAGACGCCCAACCACAAACACTCCGGCATTCTTCTGGAGGACGTGAGGGACTTCTACTATCAGGGCAAGGTCTCCAAGAACAGCGACTACTTCGCCCTCTCGGTGCTTCTGTTCAGCATGGCCTGCTTCGTGCATCCGTTCAAGGGTGTTCACGCCCGGTGGAAGAAGATCTCTGACAGGATGATCAACAAGATACCGGTGTTCAAGGATGATCCGGACCTGAAGCTCCCGAGGTTCTATGAGCCGCTCAAGAAGGGTCATCTGTTGTCACAGTTCGAGCGCATGTACCTCGACAAGGTGGAGCGCTTCATCATCGAGATCGACCAGAAGCAGACCATCGCCTCGATATTCGCCACGGCCGACCTGCCAAAGCCATCGGCGGTCAAGAAGTACCAGCAGGACTCTCTGGTGGTGCAGGAGATCATGGTGGACGCCATAGAGAACGTCAACGTCATGGGAGGGCGCATGTTGGTGCGAACTGCCGTGGAGTACATCATCTATGACTGCTCCAACAAAGGCTACGTATCGGTAATGTCGCGTTTGGAGCGCAAGGATTGGGACGAACTCTTCTTGGGCACCAATAGTCTCATCGGCATCAAGGACGGTGTCATGTACATCCAGACGGATGCGCGCATCGGCTTCGTCAAAAACACCTCCGTGGCCATTGAGCCGTCAACGCGATTCCATCAGAACGACAACATTCTGTTCGCTGTCTATGATGACAGGTTGTTGGTGATGAACATGGACAAGGTGTACGGCGGGAACATCGATTACTCGATGGAGGTGGTCCATGGTGATTCCTTCAATCACTTCGGCGGCTTCTTCTATCGCGCGGGTCAACGCCAACTGTTCTACTCCATCGACAAGGGCATGATGAACACGCTCACCATGCCGGTGAACATCGTGGGACTCTACCAGATGGGAAGGGTCGGAATGGTGAAGTACATCGAGAAGAAGGGCAAGGACCAGCGCGTGATCAACAAGTACTACAAGATCAACGGGCGTGATGTGCTGCTCTCCACGCGCGACGCCGACGACATCTACCAGTTCGCCTACCAGCAGGGCCCGAAGACGGAGGGGTTCATCATGCAACCGCAGAACCAGTACATCCGTGTGATACGCACCGACGACTTCGAGGAGGTCGAGCGTCTCAACTTGGACATCTGTACCACGCAGTCTACCATCAAGATCTCCCCATCCGGTCTTATTCTTTGGGAGGACGACAGTCTGTGGCTGCTGAACAAGAAGTGAACGATGCGCGGAGGCAGCAAACTGTATTGGACCAAGGCTAGGTGTATCCGGAACGCTTCCTATTATTCCAATAGGGGGGCGTGGATAAAGAATTGCCCATCAGCGTACACTTCAGCCTATCTGCGTGGGTGGCTTGATGAGTGCTGTGGACACATGGTCCGCCTGCGTGCTCCAAGGGTCTCTTGGACGAAAAAACAATGCCGTGAGATAGCCAAAAAGTACGCTACAGGCACTCAATGGGCGAAGGAGCATAACCGTTCTTATTGTTATGCCTATCGTAAGGGGTGGCTGAAGGAGTGCATGCGGCATATGCCTCCTCCTCGCGCCTCGATGTCTCTCAAGCAATGCAAAAGAGAGATAAAGAAGTTCCGCACACGCAAGCAATGGCGACAGGATTCTCCAAGAAGCTATTCTGCCGCTCGGCGCCTTGGCATCTTCCGCAAGTACTTCAAGAAGGACAAGTGGTATCGCCGCTATTATGCCGAGTGGAGCCACGATAAGCTCATCAAGTTCGCACGCAGATTCAAGTCGCGGACCGAGTGGCATGCCAAAAGCTGCTCTACTTACGCCGCCGCGAAGTTGCAGGGCTGCTTCGAGCAGTGTTGCGCCCATATGGGTTGAAACATTTCTCTTCTATTCTTCGTATAAGGAGAATAGGCTACCTTTGCCTCATGAATTCTGTTCTCTATGGAAAAGCAAGAGGCATATGCGCGGGACACAGCCATCTATGATGAGCTTCGCCTGAACGGGCACATCCTGTTCGAGACCGTCATCGGTTCGCAGGCGCATGGGACCTCCACGCCCAAAAGCGACGTGGACACCTGTTTCGTCTACATGGCTCCACTGGAGTGGCTCTACGTGCGTTCCAACTACCGGGAATACCTGCGCTTGGGCAAGGACCGTGTGGGGTATGAGCTTGAGCACTTCCTAGGCCTCGTTGCGTCCAATAACCCCACGGTCTTCGAACTGTTGTTCACGCCTGAGGACTGCTGGATACTCAAGAGCTTGGTGTATGACATGATACAATGCCGCAGGGACGAGTTCCTCAGCAAGGTCGCAAAGAACTCCTACCTCGGCTATGCGTCCGCGCAGATCAGGAAGGCACAGGGCATGGACAAGTTCCAGAACTGGTCCAAGGAGAGGACCATCAAGAAGAACCCGATCGACTTCTGCTGGGTCATCAGCAACGACAAGGGCTATGACACGTTGCCGCTGGCTGAGTTCATGAAGATGCATGGTCTGGAAGAAAAAGACCTTGCGGTTTCTGCTGTAACGCATGCGCCCAACACCTTCTCGCTCTTCCATGGCGACCCCTCGTTCCACGGCATCTTCGGGGAGAACTCCGATCAGATACTCTTCACCTCCATCCCCAAGGGCATGACCAACATTGCCTTGATGGTGTACAATCAGGACGCCTTCAAGATGCACAACGCGGACTGGAAGCGCTACAATGAATGGAAGCTCAACTCCAACAAGGACAGGTGGGTCGACACCAAGAGCGGCAACGCCATTGACGCCAAGAACATCATGCACCTTGTTCGGCTGATCCAGATGAACAGGGAGATAGCCGAGGGCAAAGGCTGCATCGTTCGTCGTCCCAACAGGGAGGAGCTATTGGCCATCCGCAATGGCGAGCGCGACCTCGGTGAGATCATTGCTTGGTCCCAAAAGGAGGAGAAGGAGGTCATCAAGCTCTACGAGCAGAGCAGCATGCGCGACAAAGTGGACATGGAACTTGTCAAGGGACTGCTCTTGCAGGCCCGCAAGACCTTCTATGCCATGGAGAAGACACACAGGCTTAATTGCATCACTACGTATGAAAACCGTTTCTTACAAGCAACTGGAGGGGTACTCCAATGAGTTCTTCCGGCTGATGGACTTGCCGCTACCGGTGCCGGATTATCACGAGCACTACTTGGAAATGTGGGTGCGGTATGATCCCATCATGTCTTCCTACATCAAGGAGTTCAACGAGTACCTCCTGTGGTGCGGGGAGCAAGGATGTGCTCCGCAGCAGAACCGCGTGGACTCCAAGGAACGATTTCTGAAGTGGGCCAATGAAAAGGGGTTGATCAACAAAATGAAGTGGGACAACAGCGGCACCTCTTTCCAGAAGCTGGACAGGCGCAAGGAGTTCCATGGCAAGATGCTATTGAGCATCGACATGCGGAAGGCGAACTTCTCCATTCTCAAGATGGTCGCCATTCAGCGCGGTGGAGAAATGTACGACTCATGGGAGGACCTGTGTGAAGCGCTCCACATCCATCCTGCACTTGCCGGGTCCAAGGTCTTCCGTCAGCATTGCTTCGGGGAGTACGAGCCCGCCAAGATCGCCGACATGCAACGCTACATCATTGGCTCGCTGGTGGAGAAGTTGGGTCTGAAGGACCAACTGGTGTACTGCTCGCATGATGAGGTGGTGATCCCCTGTCCCGACAGCATAGCCAAGATCAAAGCCGATATCAACAAGGAGTTCGGCCTGCATGGTCCAGTGCAGTTCCGCCTGACCCCCTATATGACCACGCCCATCTATGACATGGTGATCGACCATGGAGATGAGAACCTCGTGCAGAAGGTCAAGGAGATAAGGGACGAGAAGAACGCCGTGGCTCGCGATCAGAGGTATGAGGAGGCGGCCAAATGGCGCGAGCGGGAAATTGAGTGCTTGCATGCCATGCGCGCCGACTACGACAGGCAGATAGATGAGCAGAGCATCCCGAAGAACCTGAATATGTCATACTCATTAAGAAGAGAGTATGAACTAAAGGGAGGAGAGTTCTACGAAAGAAAAAAAGTGCTCTTCGGTGTTCCTACCAACAAGTTTTATATGTACTTTCGCTCCGTCCTGCTACGGGAGCCTTGGGACAACAAGGACCTGACCTTCCGTCTGGACGGAATGAACGCCATTTGGCAACCCAAACGAGAGTAACAACATGAGCATCCGGCTGAAGAACACTCTGGCAAGCGCACTGTCCGCCACGAGTGGAACTCAGCTAGGTACGCTCCACTTTCTCGGTAGTGGTGGACCATTTGACGTCCTTGAGGGCACCACCAGCGTGCTTGTAAGCATCGAGGGCAAGTCGAGCATTCTGGTGGACTGTGGACCAACGGTGTACTCGCGTCTGCGTGAACATGGTGTGGGCATGGACATCTCCACCATCCTCTTGACATCATGCTCCGAGAGCAGCTTGGGCTCCTTGGCCACGTTGGTGTCGCACCTATACCAAGAGAGGGGCGCGGTGGATATCGTGAGCATGGAGGTCATTGAACGCAGCGCCATGAAGTATCTGCGTGATGTATGCGGCATTCCCAAGGAGGCGGTCAACTTCAGCCTGTTCAAGGACGGTTCTCAGAGCATACTGAACGCAGGGTATGACATTGGTCCATGCAAGATCAAAATGGTCCACACGGAGCCCGGCGCTGGTGCGCTCGTCATGGACTTCGGAGGCTTCAAGATCCTCCACAGCGGGCAGATCAACAGTCCGGTATTCGCAATGATTGATGAAGCGACCCTCAAGGGACTTTTGGCGGACGCCGACAATACGCTCGTGCTGCACGATGCCGCGCTCGTGAACAACGGATATGGCTGTCACTATGAGCTATTGTCGGACTGGAGCGAGAAGTTCAAACAGTTCTTCATCTTCAATCACAGCAGGGCGGATGGCGAACGCATGGTCTTTTCCGAGCGTTACATGAGGAGTCTTTCAACCAATGGAGGCAACAACGAATTCATCATCGAAAAACAAACCATCATAGCATGAAGAACGAAGAGAAGGATTTCAAACTGTTCGCAAGGGACCACGTCAACTCCCTCGCGCTGCATGATTACACAAGTCAGTTCAATCGGTCCGTACCGATGAACTCGATGACGCCGTACGTCATGGAAGAGCGGCAGATGAACGTGGCGCAGGTGGACGTGTTCTCACGCTTGATGATGGACCGCATCATCTTCTTGGGACACGGGATCAATGACACGGTGGCGAACATCATATCGGCGCAGTTGTTGTTCTTGAACTCGGCTGACCCGAAGAAGGAGGTGAACCTCTACATCAACTCCCCCGGAGGCAGCGTGTACGCCGGATTGGGCATCTACGACACGATGGAGTACATCCCCAATGATGTGGTGACCATCTGCGTGGGTATGGCTGCATCCATGGCCGCAGTGCTCCTGTCCTCTGGAGCCAAGGGAAAGAGGTTGGCGCTGAGGCACTCGCGCGTCATGATCCACCAGCCGATGGGTGGAGCCGAAGGACAGGTCACAGACATGGAGATCACCCTGAAGGAGATCCAAAGAGCCAAGGAAGACCTTTACAACATACTTTCGGTCAACACAGGAAAGACCGTGAAGGTGATCGAGAAGGATTCCGACCGCGACTATTGGATGCGCGGAGAGGAGGCGGTGAAGTACGGTCTGATCGACAAGGTCCTCACCAAGAAGGACGCCAAGAAATGAGCCAGTACACGTTCTTCTACAGCCATCGCAGCCCGTTCTCCAACTGGCACATGCGCCCCTTCGTTATGGATGGCGTGGAGTTCAACTGCTCGGAACAGGCCATGATGTACCGCAAAGCATTGTTCTTCGGCGACGAGGCATGCGCAAAGCGCATCATGGCCGCTGCACACCCGAGGGACCAGAAGAAGTTGGGCAGGGAAGTGAGCGGGTTCGATGAGCAAAAATGGAATGCGGTACGCGAGGATGTGGTTTATGAGATCGTTCTGGCCAAGTTCTCGCATGACGCAGATCTGAAGGAGACGCTTTTGAACACGAAAGGAACGGAATTGGTGGAGGCCTCGCCATACGATAGGATATGGGGAATAGGACTCAGCGAGACCGATGAACGGGCAAAGGATAAAAGCCAATGGCAAGGACTGAACCTGCTGGGCAAAGTGCTTGACCGCGCACGAGAAACTCTATCGGAAGAGAAATGCTGAACATACCAGAACGGTTCGAGGAAGAGATAGCTGAACTCATCCAAGAGGACAAAAAGGTCATTCTTCTAGGGGTCGGCGGAGGGTACGATATCATGTCGTGCCTTCCGCTGTACTACACCCTTCGTCTGAAGGGATGTGACGTGGAGTTGGCCAACTATAGTCTGGTGGACTTCGACTTGTTCCCTTCGCTGGCCGAGCCGTTCATCATGAACCAGCAGATCTATGGGGCCAACGCCCATATCAAGGCCAATACCGACCACTATCCGGAAGGTCACCTATCGAAGTGGTTCAAAGCATCCTTCAACGAGGATGTCACCGTGTGGATGCTCAAGCAGCAGCAATCGGTCGTCGAATTGACCAGCAACCTGAATGTGCTCATCGAGAAGCTGAACGGCGGGGTGCTCATCCTGTGCGGATCAGGAGCGCGCTCCATCATGATGGGCGACGAGGAAGGCTGCGGGGAGATCCTGTTCACCACCATCGTTATGGCCGCCATACGTCAGATACCCACGCGCAGCATGCTCTTCACCATCGGTGTGAATACGGCTGGGGGCAAACGCAGCGAGTCGGTCTTCAATGCCATGGAGAACACCCAGTTCTACAAGAAGAACAACCACTATTATGGAAGCGCTTCGCTGGAGAAGAACATGGACTCCTTCCAATACTACAAGTCGGCTTACGAGTATGTCATATCACAACCGGGGCACTCCATAGCCGCCGCGCATGAGTTGACCATCACGGCCGTATTGGGAGGGTTCGGTCCGCACGCCAATGGCGGCTTCGTGTGCCCGCCTTTGGCGGAGTGCAACTTCTACGATGCTATCGGGGTGTCCAACTACAACCTGCTCATTCCGCACATAGAGACCATACCGGTGTACGATGACATTGTCCAGCGTGGACTCAGCATCATACATGAGGGGATCAATAAGCGTCCTCGCGAGGTTCTCCCAGCTTGATCAGGACTTCCACTTGCTCTTGAACTCATTGCTCATGATGGCATTGAGCATCACACCGAGCGCCTTCTTCAGGTTCTGCTTGGTCCCATAACCCTCTCCGCTATCGGCGAGGATCTTGTTGTTCTTGGCCTTCAGCCTCCAGCGCAGTTCCTTCGGAGCGCGACTGTCCTTGTAGAACTCGAAGTATACGGACCTCTCATCCTCACCAAGTTTGTATTGGGCTGATCCATCGACCAGTCCGGTGATGTCAAGCGGCTCTTCCGCGCTCTCCATGGTCTTCAGGACGTCTCTGGTGTCGACCACGATGGTCTTCTCCTCGGTGGCCGCATCCAGCTTCTTCTGAAGGTCCATGGACTTGAGTTGCTCTTGAACGCGCAACTCCTTCTCATGCTTCAATAGACCGCCCAATGTATCGATGTCTCTCTTCAGCTTGTTCACATCAAGGTTCAGAGCATCGATTACGGCATTAAGGGCCTTCTTGCCATACTTCTCGACAAGAGCCCAGATGGAAGTTGCTATGGCAACGAGTGTAAGTATGATTGTTGTGATCATGTTTGTAGTGCTTGAATGTAAATAGCTCTTGTCGTGTACTTTCCATATTTAGGAGCATGGACAAGAACCGCTTCAAGGACCTACTGACTGACCTGTACGAGAAGTACAACAAATCGCACCTCGTGTATGTGGACAAGCTGGTGCAGGAGAATTATGAATCACCATTCGCTCTGGTGGACTCCATATTCATGAAGTACAACCACAAGAGCATGTCCCACTACGACCCCGTAAAAGCGGACGCGCAGTACCGGATACAACTGCTCAAGGACTACGAGGCTGGCAAGCGTACGTTCCGCGACATCGACCTGATCAAGGATGCGGAGGAGCGCAGGCTGGCGGAACAGGGACAGCAGGTATCACCGGAAAAGGTGGTGGAGAAGATGACTGATGAGAAGATCGGTCAAGCCACCAAGAACATCCTTGAGGATGTCAGCAAGGAGATAAGCAAGGCCACCAACAAGGCCATTGACGACTTCAAGAAGTTCATGGATGATGGCGTGGACTACACCGTCACAATGGACGATGTTGGCGAGGACGTGATACTCCCCAACAAGCGACACTTGGCCGCCTTGGGCATCAATGCCCGCCTGTTCGTGAAGTCCGTAAGCGGCAAGTTGGTGGGATTCACGGTGAAGGACATATCCTATGACTCGTTCAGCCTAGGGGACAAGGTGAGCGTCACCATTCACTTGGAGAAGGGATAATCCGAGAACGCCTTCATCCAATAGTAGTGCATGACCTCGTAGTGGTGCCGCTCATCACGTGTGAGCCAGTATCGCATAATGTGCAGCACGATGCGTGACCACCTCACCCAGAGCACGCGGGCCGATAGTGATGGATGGGCCCAAGAGCGCTGATCTCCATAGGGGGAACCCCTCATGATGGAAGCTCCTTGGGATACGCCAGATCGTCAAGGCCCTTGTGCGGGTCGAAGACCTTCACACCCTTGTACTCGAAGGCCTCCATCATCTCATGTTCCACCACCAGTTTGATGGCCACGTATCCGCTTTTCACAACGCTGTCCTCCGTGGAGTAGCCGGGAACGTGGGTCCAGCGGCCCCAACCTTCACCCATGATGCCAGTGTTGGTGTCGGGACGCCAGAAACCGCACCGGATGAGGTATCCATCCACGGTGGGATTCTCGTGCGGCAGTTCGATCACCTCGAACTTGTATCCCTTGTCGGAACTCATCTGGATGCCGCTGGGGGCGCTCCGGATGTTCGACAGATACGTCTTGACCTGTTCCAGTGTAAGCTTCATACCAGCTTATACGTTAACGGGGCAAGAAATGTTTCAGGATGCGGCCCAAAATGATCAACGGCCAGAGCGTTATGAAGTACAGCACGAGGAGCAGAAAACAGATGTCGATGACAATGGTGACGGCGCGCTCGCTCAAGCCTTGTCTCACGACGAACTCCGCGTGAAGCTCATCAAACGCCTGCGCGCGCACCTTGTTCAGCGCCTCATTGGATATGGCGGCAAGAATGCACCCTATGAAGGGAATGATCAGCAGCAGCTTCACTCGTCGTCTCCGTCATCCATTCGTACAACGCGCGGGAAGAAGGTTCCCAACACGTCAACAAGTTCGGTCTGGTGAGACATCACCGTGTGGATGTCCTTGTAGGCCATGGATGCCTCATCGGCTCCACCACCGATGAGCGTAACATTGTGCTTCTCAAGCTCCTCCTTGATCATCTTGCGCGTGAAGCTCTGGTTGGCTTTGGTCCTCGACATGAGGCGTCCCGCTCCGTGCGATGCGGAGTGCAGGGAGCCTTCCGCACCGGTGCCGGAGACGATGAATGCCGCCGAGGTCATGGAGCCCGGAATGATGCCCAGAACGCCTTTGCCAGCAGGAGTAGCTCCTTTGCGGTGGACGATAAGCTCGCGTCCGTCATGCACTTCCTTCCAAGCGAAGTTGTGGTGGTTCTCGATGATGGCGAGCGGCTTCATGCCAATGGCCTTCCCAAGACGCTTGTGGATGTCGTGATGGCACGCAGAGGCATAGTCTCCGCAAAGGTTCATGGCGAGCCAGTATTCCTGTCCCTCTTCGGTGTTCAGGTCCAGCCACGCCAGATACTTCGCCTCCGGTGGAAGTACGCACATCTGCATGGCAAGCTCGGTGTAGTGCTTGGCCACGGTGGCTCCGAGGCCACGCGAGCCGGAGTGGGTCAGAATGCCCAGATACTTCCCCTTGGGAACACCAGCCGCACCACCATCGGCAAGGATATCCACGTTGCCGAACTCCACGAAGTGGTTGCCGCCTCCGCTGGAACCGAGTTGGCGTTGGGCCTTGTCCTTCAGTCGACGAAGGAACGGGATGTCGTCGAATTCCGGGCGGTCCAGCACCGGGCTGTCGGACGGACTGTCGTGTACCTCCACCATGCCGAACTTGGTGTTGGTCTCCAGATAGTGCTTGAGATTGCTGGCGTGCCGATCGATGTAGTTCTCGGGCGCCTCATAGATGGTGAGCGCCATGCGGCAACCGATATCCACGCCAACGCCATATGGTATGATGGCGTTCTCCGTGGCAAGTACGCCACCGATAGGAAGTCCATACCCACCATGGCCATCCGGCATGATGGCCCCGCGCACCGATACGGGCAGGCGCGCTGCTGTGCGCATCTGGTCCATGGCACCGCTCTCGATCATCCCATCGCCGTAAATGCGGAATGGCGCAGCATCCGGATTCAAATGCTTGATGGTGAGGTCCACTTTCGGGATCAACTCATTGGCCAGTTCACCGAACAACTCATGGTCGACATAGAGTTCCGGGGCGTTCAGCACGGTCTTCAGGTCCGCGAGCACAACGTCGCGCTTCTCGTTCGGATGATAATGCGACTTCACGAGGCGCAGCGCCATGCCCAGAGCCTTGGTCTCCGGGTAGCCGATTGCCATCAAGTCGTTGCCTTTCAGGTTCGCCATGTCGGGTTAGACGTTAACGGGGTGGTAAATGTTGCAAGTTAGGGGTTTGACGCTTAGATTTGTATCCTAAGATCATACGCCATAGAGAGGGGCAAAGATAAATTCCCGCCATCTGAAACAAAAGGCGCTGTGATCCGTATAATCGGCATCAACTATGAGCAAGACAAGTGCTATTCAGAGAATGACCACGCTGAAGGAATGGATGTTCCAAATGGAACGGGAGAGCAGGACGTTCCAACGCTACCGCAAGACGATCAGGAAAGACGAGGAAGGAGACAGACCCCCAAAGAATGAAGAAGAACAAGGGCAACACAAGCATCAGCCGAGAGCTTGATCGCGCCGCGCTCTACAAGCAAGCCACAGCCAAGCAGATAACTGATACCTCGCGGCTTCTGGAGAGTCCAGAGCACAAGAAGCGGGTGCAGTTGATGCGTGACCTCAAGTGGGACCAGACCATCACTCGCGTTGAGACGATGGTCGGCAGCGAGAGGGAGCGCTCAGACCTCATGCAGAAGCTCGGACACACGGACGTGTCCAAGCTGGAGGAGATAGAGGAGATCGCCGTGACCTATGGTCTGAAGTTCTTGCCAGCCAAGAAGTTCTTGTGCCCGGAGCGATGCGAGGACCGCATGAGTTCCCTGATCGACTATTTCCTCAAGGAGAAAGGCATCAGCAACGGATACTCCGAGAGCGCCTTCTACATCTTGGCCGATCCTCGCTACTTCCTGAAGCGACAGTACGACATCAACGACGAGATCGGCGCGCACATCTTCTATCTGCCTCCCAAGGAGACACAGAACTACCTGCGCGTGGATTCCTTCGGAGAAGGACGGCTCACGCTGTGGAGATACATGAGGGGATGGCGGCAAAAGGAGCCTCTCAATGGCATCTTTCACGTGGCGGTTGTGACCTTCTTCAGCGCCTTGCCGGTGTTCTACTTGATGACCTCCGGGTTCGTCAAGGCATTCCTCTTCTCCGTCGTCGCAACAGTTGGCGCGTGCTACCTGTTCATCGATGCGATGAAGAAGAAGGGCGGCTTCTCCACCCATACGTGGAACCAAGACCCGAAAGACAATGGATAAGGGTCGGCAGATGATCACGCTGTATGCTGTCTTCATCATGCTGTGCGTGCTGGGCTTCCTGTCCATCAGGTGGATGTCATATCGCACGCCTCAGACGGAGGTACTTGTGAAGGAGTACCCAGTGTTGAAGGGAGACACATTGTTGCTGAAATACAATGTGGCATGGGAGGACGACAAGTACTATTATGGTGTGGACTCGATGTCCGTCACCGTGAGCGCTGGAACATTCCCGTTCCTTGAGAAGAAGACGGTCACCAAGTCTTTCCGTTTCTGGCACCCCGTATGGAATGAGAATCAGTGAGCGCTTCAAGAAGCACCAAATAGCGTTCTACGTTGTTGTGTTCGCGATCGCCATGGCGGCCTATGCCACCATGCGATGGATAAGACATCGTCAACCGAGTGTCGAGAGCGATGTTGAGTGGACGCACGTGGACATAGACGGTGAATGCATCAAGACAGAGACCACCACGATCACCACGGTCGTGTCGAAAGACTTTCCTTTCGTGGAGACCACCACCAAGGAAGAGATCATTCACTGGGTGGGCAGGGACACCCATTGGTTCCGCAACGACGCCGGGTTGCCGGATGTAAACCCGCCCAATTGAATCCACATGAATGTTCGATGGGTCGTACAGGCCAACCTGCTGGCGGAAGATGATGTCGCACTGGTGAAGTCCGCTTGCGAGCGCATAGGAGCGGAGTTCCAGCCCGTTCAAGTGGTTCCGTTCTCCGATGCACTACCGGAGTTCACGCTCGATGAGCGAGCGAACATCTATTATGGCTCCACGACCTTCATTGCCCGCGTGGATGAAGCACTGAAATTCCCCAGTGGCATATTCTACTGCGGGACCGCTTTCCAGATGAGCAACTACATCGCTCAATGGGGAGCCCACATGCTCAACTCCGACAGTCGAGAAACGACCCTCAGGCAGTTCCACAAGGAGCAACATCCGCCCGATAGCAAGTGGTTCTTGCGACCGAACGCGGATGACAAGTCGTTCGCAGGGGAGGTCATGACCTTCAAGCGCGCGCAGGATTGGACCGAAGCCGTCATCCTCAACACGCAGATAGAGGTCGACAGCGGAAGGTGGCCAGCATTGCATGAGGATACATCCATCATGGTGGGCCCCGCATACCACGTGAAGAAGGAATGGCGCCTGTATGTGGTGAATGGAGAGGTGGTGGCATCCACGCAATACCGGGAGAACCATAGGTTGTCCAAGAAGCGTGGCGCCCCACAGGAAGTGGTGGATTATGTCCACGCCCGTTGCAGGGAGCATCAATTGCACAAAGCGTTTGTCATGGACATCGCCCTGTGCGGGGATCAACTCTTCATCATCGAGTGCGGCTGCATCAACAGCGCCGGGTTCTACCACGCGGATGTTGATGCCATTGTAGAGAATGTAAGCAAAGCAATAGAGTGAAAATGATCCTCACCATAGCATTCATGTTGATGACGGTCTTGGGCTACGGACAGACGTTCTTCATAGCTCTAAGCGGCATCGTCACGGACAACTTCACGGCATTGCCGTTGAAGGATGTTGTGGTGGATGTGGAGGCCGTGTCAGGACCATCGTTCCATGTGACGCACGTGACGGGCGGTGATGGCTTCTACCGGTTCAGTCTCAACAAGGGCTCATCGTATATGGTGAAGTACAGCAAGACCGGGTTCGTCTCCAAGAAACTCGTGGTGAACGCGATGGATGTGCCCGCCTATCCGGATGTGCCATTTTACGACATGGACGTGCAGATGGTGATGTTCGAGCGCATACCCGATTTCGACTTCAGCTTCTTCGACTCGCCCGTTGGGGAGGCGCGGTACAAGCAGAGCGTCCGGACCATCAATTGGGACAATCCATGGTCTGAAGAGCGCCGCAGGGTGATGTCCGCGATCATGCGGGAATACAACAAGACCTATAGAGGATACTACGATAGGACGACCGTGAAGCGTCCGATAGTGGTGGCGGATTCCGTATTGGTGCTACAGTCGGACAGCTTGAAGGACTTCGCCATCGTAGAGAACATCATGGCGCGTTTTCAGCCAAGCGATAGCGTCACGGCATATTACGACCCGCAGTCGGCTCCGGCAGAGCAGGTGGAGGGAATACGCGGCCTGTTCTATACTGTTCAGGTTGGCGTCTACAGCAAGCCCACACAGTTGGACAAGCTTTACAACATAACGCCCCTCAATAGCGAACTCATGGAGGACGGGCACATCCGTTACACATCCGGGCAGTTCGATGACATCAAGTCGGCAGGAGAGTACCGCAAAAAGATGGTTTCCCTAGGAGTGTCTGACGCGTTCGTGGTGGCATATTTCAATGGAAAGAAGATACCGTTGGAGGACGCGCTGTACCTCTCTGCCAAGTTCGGCAGGACGATATCGTCCAAGTAAGTACTTCAATTCGTATCTTTGGTGCCTAACCAAAGACAACATGAGATACGCCACTACCCTATTGAGCATGGTCGCCGTGCTCTCTTTGTCAGCGCAGGAGACGATCACTCTCCCGAAGGACAATGGGAAGACCACCAGTTTCAAGGAGTCCATCGAGGTCGGCAAGAAGACATCTTCAGCCTACTTCGACAGCCTGTGTACGCGTCTGAAGTCCATTGAACTGGTAAGGGCGTGCTACACCAAGGAGAACCAGATGGTGGCCTACATCAGCATGAACCAGTGGGGCCACGGGATCACGGCGACCGTTACGATCGAGCGCTGCGGCAAGTACGTCAATTATTGCTTCGACAACTACCGGATCGATACGTACCCCATCGATGAGTGGCTACCGACCGCGCCATATGCCGTAGCTGAACAGATGAAGTCCGCCATCTTCACCAACACCGTGATGGTGCTGGCGGAGGTACGCAATCCGGGGACTGCTTCATCATTCCGCAGATGAAGTCCTACCGCTTCTTCTACCACTATCATAAGGCCTCGCAGGGGATGACCGTCCATTTCAGAGGGCGGTGCATCCCCTGCAAGAACATCGTGTGCAATGTGGCTACCGAGAGCAAGTGGAACAAGCAGCAGCCGAGACTGGTCATGCAAGGGCATGCCTCTGAAGTGGAGGAGACGAACGGAACCGTGATCATACGATAACAGCCCAACATGGAACTCAAAGGAGAGTACCGCGAGAACGAGTCTCCACTGGAGAGGCTCCGCAACAAGTTGACTCCGTTTTTTACTGCCGTCTCCATCGTGGCCATGGAGGATGTTCTGAAAGAGTCCAAGTTCAAGGACAATGTTCAGCGATCAGCCACCACGGCGCATGGTTATCAAAAGGACATCATGACGTACCTCGCTGACATTGAGACGCTACTGGGGAGATTGGAGGTATTGGAATACCTCGATGAGATGAACGATGAGGAAGAAGACGAGCAGGACGAAGAGGAGGAGGAGGAGGGAGGCACGTATTCCAACATGAAACCACCGTCGCCGGGGCCGGACGAAAATGGAAATTGAACATGCGGCTGGACGATAAAGGATACGAGGCGCTGACGGCGCGACTCGCCGATCAGGGATACCGCAAGAGCATCGCTGGCATTCGCAAAGCCGATCACTATTGGTACAAGCCATTCAGGAAGGAGGATCCAGATACCGATTGCGGATATCAGGTCATACTGAGCGTATACGATTGGAACAAATACCCCGGCCATAGGGTGGATCGTTACGGCATTGAGTTCGAGATGGTCATGAATCACCGTACCAGCATGGATCTGGACCGGTGCGATATCATGATAATGAAGGATGACATGCTCGTGGAGGAGTTCGAAGAGTATTGCGATGGGCTTTATGAGGCCATGCTCAAGATGTTGCCTAAAAGGAAACCAGATGAGCCTGAAGGAGGAATACAAGCAGGATGAATCGCCTCTTGAGCGATTGCGTGGAAGGTTGACACCGTTCTTCACGTTGGCTGAGATCATTGATCGTGAGTCGAAACTGTTGGAAGATGGCCCCTTGAGCGACTTCATCAAGGATCTTGCGCGCGAGTGCGGCATTGATGCGCAGGATGCCGTGCGCAACAACATCGATGATGCGGCCGCAATAACGAAGGAGTTACAAGACTTCAAGGCGAAGCATGATGTTCCGCCCGGAATGGTCAGAACGGGTGGTCCGTTCTACACCTACATGAAGAAAGAGGATTATGATGCGTATCAACGACACGCATCCGGCATCGACGACTTGGAGTGAAACCTTTTGTATCTTTGTCTCGTCTAAGACTTTGTTAGGTCCCACGCCCCCTCTATTTAGGGGCATGAGTAAGATTTCATTTGACGTCCAGACGATAGACACTATCGTCGAACCAGTGTGGGCCAACGCCCTTTGTAACTATAACGCCTGTTTCTTGGCAAAGGTCATGCAGGAGCACTTAGGTCACCTTGACCTCCATCATTGTGATGGAGGCGGAAAAATCGTCATTAAAGCTGGTCACCCCCGCAAGACGATGGATGTATCCAACGTTAAATGCCCTTCGTGTCGAATGGTCGTGGAACGAGCTATAGCCAAAATCGACCCTAGACACCCCAGCATCATTGTCAGGTGATTTTTCATGCAGCCTGTTGCACTAGAAGAAGTCTGTTGTATGTTTGTCCCGCTCTGCCATAGTGGTAGGGCGTAAAACATACAGTCATGAAAAGGACAAGTTCTGCCGTCGCGGAGCCCGTTGCCGCTGCAACAAACGGGATAGTTGGGTCAAGAAGGATCCAAGTCACAGACAATTTTCTCTTTCAATCTCTACGCCACGTAGGCTATGATCCTACGACAGCGTTGATGGAGTTGATAGACAACTCTATTGATGCTGGAGCCTCCAACGTATGGATTCACTTCGACAGTGAAGCTAATACGCTAGGTATCACCGACGATGGATCCGGCATGTCCATGGCCAAGATTGCCGACGTCATGAACCTTGGGTATGAACGCGGATACACGGACACCGAAATTGGCTACTTCGGGGCAGGCCTGAAGTCAGGCCTCATCAACTTGATCGACCTCAAGGCGACAGACTCTATGGTGGAGATCGTCAGCTATGATGGACAAGAAACGTCAAAGGTCATCTGGAACCCGAGCAAGGATGGCTTCAACTACACTCTTGTTCCTGATAGTGATGGTCATCCCTTTGGAGATGACGTGCAATCAGGGACCGCCATTTTGATACACGGCGTGATCAACATCAACCGTCAGGTCTTGAAGAAGGAACTGGGTAAGATGTACTACCCATCACTCAGTGTCGACGCCATTAAGCTGACCGTGTCAGAAGGAGAAGAAAGCGTTCAGATTCTTCCCACTGACCCGCTCTATCGTACGAACCCGAAGACACAGCACAATACCTTGGAAGCCAAGGTAGACGACCACACGATAGAAGTTCATGGCGTGCTTCTTGACGAGTTTCAAGAGAAGCATCAAGGCGAAAGAAAGACGAAAAAGCCGGGCGCTTGGGCCATGGAAGACAGCGGTTGCTATGTCGTCTATGGTGGTCGTTACATTGAAGCAGGAGGCTTGCTTGGATGGAGACGGATGGATCCTTGGATCAACAGGACAAGAATAGAGTTCACCATACCGAAGAAGCTTACTCCCAAGTTCGGCTTGAAGTTCAACAAGACAGGCGGTCTTCGTTTGGATAGGAACGATACCACATCAGATCTGGAACAGAAAGTCAACGACATCATTACGTGGGGAAAAAATGTTCGCCTCAAGAACAGTGAAACCCTAGTGTCGGTCGATGAGAAACAGCAGCTACAAGAGGTCGAGGACGAGTTGAACAAATCGGCCAAAAGGGCTCGACTAAAAAAGCCAGTTTCGGAACCGAAAGGCGGATCCACGACGCGACGTCCGCGAAAGCCGACCTCGGAGCCTACAACGGTGGTGGATCCGCCCACGCAGAAAGGAGAGCCAATCATTCATCCGGATAAGATCTTTAATCTGTCAACGGAGCCCATGAAGAGCACAGAGGTCTTTTGGTGCTTCGAGTGGCAGAACAAACAGTTCTTCCTCACGCTGAACGAGAATCACGCGTTCTATCAGAACATCTACCGCCAAATGGGTCTGGTGGAGCAGAAACAGATGGCGATGCTGTTGGGGGCGATGGCGCATGCTCAGTACGAGACCATGAGCCTCGATGAGGTGGACGGAGAGAACGTGGAAAAATTCTGGCAACGCTTCTGGAGTCTTGTGTCCACGAATTTGAACCACATGTATCTGTCGTAAGCTTCGATGCACTGACGAGAGAGGGGCGGCCATTGGCCGCCCCTCTCGTTTCTAGGCATACTTCCACTTGAAGCCGCCAGCGGTGTTGTAACTGGGCTTTCCAACGCAGCACCCTCGGATGCCGCTGCGCGCCACCTTGGTGAGCCGAGAGGCTTCTCTGACCGTCCTGAACGTATTCAACACCACCCCGTCGAGCGTCATCTGAACTACATCCGGTATGTTGAGTGCCACCTTCCTAGTGGACACCGCTTGTTCCATGGATTCCTTCTTGTGCTTCTTTCCGAAGAAGGTGTTCTCTGAGCCTTTGTTGCCACCACGCTTGGGATTCCATCCTCCCTTAACAAATGACTTCGAAGGCGAAGGGTTGCCAGCACCTATACACGATTGACATCGTCTATTATTAGACACCGCTTTTCGGATCGCTGCCAACAGTAGGGTCATGGTATCGTGCTTATAGTGGCATATGCCTTGACAATGGTTGCAAACTCTGCTGCCAGTAGTATATCCATCAAACTCTTTGATGCCATATTTCAGTATTTCATCAGCACGTTGCTTCCTGACGCGACGCATTCTTGTCTTTATTCGACGTTCAACAACATCATGACCCGTCACTCCTTCACCACCATCAGAGGTGTTGGTGAGATTGAATCCCCACGCTCGAAACTGACGTATCCAGTACTTCTCCCAGAATTGCCAATCGTCCTCTGCGACAATATCAACTTCCTCTATCGATATTTGATAACCATCTCGCAACTCTTTCTTGAGCCAGCGGCACTTGTAGTAGCCTTCATTTAACTGATAGTTGCTCAGGTGCCTAACCAAGCGTTGTTGCATTGTTTCACTTGTTTTGCCGATGTATCGTATTTGTCCGTCTCTGCTGGATGAGAGCCCATATATCGTTATCATTTCAATACCAATGTTATTCCGTCCCTAATGATTTCTGAGAGGCGGACGACTCGTTTGGCCTCCTGAGAACGCACAATGGCTAGTTGCACCAGTTTGTCGTAAGTGTCTTGGTCGACCCTGACATTGATAACCTTGTCCTTGTCCATGTAGTTTTGTATGTTTGTACTACTAAATAGGGGCATGAAACATTTTCTGCCTCCTCTTCGTACAACAGGACATGAACACATCAAAATCAAGGTCGGGCTCGGGCTGCGTGCGTACACGCTTTGCCCCGAGCCCGACCTAAGGAAACCGGACTACTTCACGCAGGTGGCATCAAAACGGCCATGGTATGCTGGCTCTATGCCAAGAAACACGGGGGAGAATTCCTGCTGCGTATTGAGGATACCGACAGCAAGCGCTTCGATCCGGCAGCCGAGCAATACATCATTGATGCGCTCAACTGGATGGGCATTGCACCGGACCATGGACCCGGCTTCGGCGATGGACGTTATGGTCCATACCGTCAAAGCGAGCGGAACTACGCGCCTTACATCGAGAAGTTGCTCAAGACGGGAGCCGCATACTACGCCTTCGACACGGATGAGGAAATGAAGGTGATGCGTGCCAAGTGTGATGCGGCCGGAAAACCCTTCGCCTACAACGTGATCACGCGCGGCTATATGCGCAACAGCCTCTCTATGAGCGCTGATGATGTTGATGCCCTGCTCGCGAGCGGAGAGCCCTACGTTGTGCGGTTCAAGAACCCGAAGGATGTGGATGTGCGGTTCACGGACATCATTCGTGGCACCGTGGCCTTCAACACCTCAGCGGTGGATGACAAGGTGTTGTGGAAGTCAGACGGCACGCCTACCTATCATATTTGCAACGTGGTGGATGACCACCTGATGGATATCACCCATGTGTTTCGTGGTGAAGAGTGGCTTTCTTCCACGCCGTTGCACCTGCTGTTGTACGATGCCCTTGAGTGGAAGGCGCCGGAGTTCGCCCACCTCCCGCTCATCATGGGCAACAATGGCAAGAAAATCTCCAAGCGTGATCCACTGGCTGCCGGATGTCCCATCTTCCCATTCACCACCACGGTCACTACCGAAGATGGTGAGACCATTGTGTCAGAGGGATATCGTGAGATGGGATATCTCCCAGAGGCCGTCCTGAATTACCTCATTCTTCTGGGGTGGCACCCAAAGGACGGAAAGGAGATCATGAGCCGTGAGGAGTTGATCGAGGCCTTCGACATCAACCGCGTCAATAGCGCCGGTGCCAAGATGGACTTGGTGAAGATGACCAACTTCAACCGGATCTACCTGACCGCATCCGATCCGAAGAAGCTGGTGCAGTACCTTCCGGAGAACGTGTTCGGCTACAGCGATGAAAGCCTTGAGTTGATCGCCAAGGCCGCAATGGACCGCGCAGCGTTCACCATCGACATCGGCAAGGCCGTCTCGTTCTTCTTCGAGGATGTCAGCCTGCCCGTGGCGGAGTTGAAAAAGCCGGAGGAGTTCGCTCCTTTCTTGGACACCGTCATTTCGCTCGCGGAGAGTGAAACGTGGGACCCTGATGCGCTTTTTGGCAAGATGGCGGAAATCATCGTCTCCACCGGTATCCATCGTGGTTCGGCGCTGAACAACTTGCGCCTCTGCATCACCGGGGGTCCTTCAGGGCCCAAGATGAACGAAATGATGGCCATGCTGGGCCAGAAGGAGTTCCTACGCAGGATGAACAAGGCTCGGGCGGCGCTGTCCGCCTGAGCCCTTCATTTCACCTCCTTGATCATGGCGGCCTCTATGACGATGTCCGGCCGTTTGGAGAAGAACACGAAAGGGTCATTGAACCACGAGCCCTCGCTGCGGTAGACCTTGTATGCGTAGACCGAGTCCACAGCGTCGCTGTTCTTGAACTGGTCGCATGCCCGGCACTTGCCCATGGCCATGACCTCGTGGTAACCCACCATCTGTCCGTTGCCCATATTGAAGTAGCGCTCTTCTTGCGCAAGGGCTTTCTGGTCCATCTCATCCTTCAGTGCCTTTGTCCTCCATTCTGGCGTACCACCGATGCACGCCACGCCTTGCACCAGCATCATGAAGACGAGCATACCGGAACATGCGGCTATCAGGCCATCCTCTTTCTTTTTGATGGCCCTTATGACAATGATGGAGGACAACACAAACACCGGCAGTATCACCCACCACAGCAGCGATAGGTTCCAGAAAACGTTCAGGAGTATCATTTCTTCGTGGTTTGGTTCACTTGATCTGTTTGGGCTCGCCAGAGCGCTTGAGCATCACCTCGCGGTCGAACGCATAGACGGGGCGGTCGTACACCTCGATGTACTCACCGAAGTACGTGAATGCACCATACAGCGGAGTACACCGGGTCCTGTAGACGAAGACGGTGTCGCCCTTGTAGGTCGGCGACTTGAACATAGTGGTGTAGGGGCTCCCTTCAATGGTGGAGTTGTTCTTCGCGTTTTCTCGGTCGATGGCCACGCTACGCCCGTACACCTCGAAGTAGTCCACGCCCTTGCCCATCTTGTCCGTATGCTGTATGGTGGTGACCACGGCGTCCATGGCCTCGTACGTGTACTTGTCTTGAACGATCACCCTCATGAACGTGATGAAAGTGAAAATGCTCATGATGACCGCTGGCACGCCGTATGGCCATCCTTCTCCCCGGACGCGATTGGAGATTATGATGAGCGCGATGGATACCGCCGCACCGATGATCAACAAAAGTAGAATGCCCATTTTGGTCGTGTTGGCACGAAAGTAGACCAAAAAAAGTATGTAACATTGCAGGAGGTTCCAACGTATAACCCAGATGATCCTGATAGGCGATGTGCATGGCGGTGGCGCCGTGGCTTTCAAAGAGGTGGATGGCGATGTCCGTCCGCTCAATGACGAGACGCGTCTGAAGGCGGGTAGAAGAATGGGAATGCTCAGTGCCGAGAGCAAGAAGGACGTATACCTCAACATGGTGCGCGGTCTGAAACAGCCCACCATACAGATTGGGGACTTTGGTTTTCAAGAGGAGCACGAGTGGTTCTTGCGCAACGTCGACTGCAACAAACACAAGGTCCTGTTCGGCAATCACGACCACATGCCGATGGTCCACGAGAGACACTCGATGGGGGACTTCCAGTTCATACCGGAACTGCGCCTGATGACCATTCGTGGTGCCCGCTCAATCGATCAATTCAACCGCCTAGAGGGGTATGATTGGTTCCGTGACGAGGAATTGTCAATGGAACAGTGCGAAGCTGTCCTTGCGATGGTGGATGAGTACAGGCCTCGCATCATCGTATCGCATGATTGCCCCACGGAGGTCTGTATGGCCATGAACGGAAGGAACATCAAGTCAAGGACCGATCAATTGCTACAAGGGTGCTTCATACGTCACCAACCAGATCTTTGGGTGTATGGACATCACCACAGAAGGTTCGAAATACAACTCAATAGAACTAAGTTCATTTGCCTCGGAGAGCTTGAGTTGTTGGAAATCTGATTCTGGGTTTTTGGTCCCTATTTACAGGGGATGAGTAAGAAGTACCCAGAAAAGATGGAACATGTTCCATGTGAGAAGTGTGGAATCAAAAGGAAGTTCCGTAAGATTAAACATAGTGGCCTGTACAAGAACTATAAGCCACTATGCGCTTGTTGTTCCAACAGAGGAAGGCGACATCCAACCAAAGCATACATCGATGTAATCGACACAGAAGAGAAGGCTTATGCATTTGGGTTCTTCTGGGCTGATGGATGCATCAATCGATACAAGACATTCACTGTTAGGCTTCAAACACAAGATGCTGATGTGCTGGATTTCTTTCATATACATTTTGGAGGATGTAGAAGTACGATTCATTCAAAGAGAGCGGATGGAAGACCATATCAACAAGAGGCGTGGATTATACATGATAAGGTTTTCATTGACAAGCTGAAGGGGTGCGGTTTCAGACAGAACTTAGATGCTGTATCAGATAAGTTTCTGTGGCATTTTCTTCGTGGACTCATTGATGGTGATGGACATTATAGGGCATTCAATGGTATCTTCAATCAAATTGAAATTGCTGGACCAATCGAAGAAGATTTTGAATGGCTCACGTCAAGATTGAAAGTACCATTTGTTATGTACAAGCGAATAAGCGAAAAAGGTAGCGGCACCACGTTAAAACTTAATGGGGGACACAATCACCTTGCTTCTCTCATAAGAAAGATGTATGAAGGGTGTTCAGTGTCTCTCAAGAGAAAGCGTGAATTAGTTACTCCTATGATGGAACTTGATATTGATGCTTCAAGAGAAATGCGTATGTTAGTGCGAGACAAAACTTGAGATATGAAAGAGCGTTGCTGCTACTGTGGGAGATTCATCGGGGCCAAAAAGTTCGACGGCGAACAGGTGAACTATCACTACATCCCCGACACCCACTTCACGGGTGAGAGCATTGATTGGTACCACGTCTCATGTCGCAAGAAGGACATTGAGCGCACGCCGGAGCATCTGCGGCCTTACGCCTGATCCGCCTTGTAGGCCGTCCATCTCCACCAGTTCAGACTGTGTGGAGGTTCAGGCCTGTCTTTCTGCTGAACATATCCGTACAGGAAGACTTGGGCACCAAACTTTATCTCGTTGCGCACGCGCTCGATGAAGTCGTCGTTGCTACTGAAAAGGTCCAGATTGCTGAAGAGCAACTGTCCATCGAACCGCAAGGTCTTCTCCTGCATGACGTGGACACCCTTGATCGACAGAAGCTCATCGATGACACTGTTGGTGTCGGGCCCCGTTTGCATGTTGAGGTCCTCTTTGGTCATCTTCACGCAATTCCTCTTGAACACGTCCCTTGTGCCGGGCCTGCTAATGGAATACACCGTGATGGTGGGAGCGCGTTCGCCCTCCATTCCCGCTCTAGCACTACTGATGATGCTGCGCATCGGCATCACGCATTGTACGTATTGGTAGGCTAAGCTCTTGTCGTCACTGGACAACGCCAAGTGGTGTGGGGTCCTATCGGCAGGGTCGAAGATCACCTTGCCCTTGTTCTGCAACTCCTCTTGCAGCCATGTACTATCGTTGCCCAAGAAACCGAGAAACACTTCGATCCTATCGTCGATGGTCATATTGTGTCTTTTGTCCTACAAAGATAGGAAACTTACTTCTTCGTGTCGCTTTTCTTGTCCTTGTCGGAGGTGACGGCCATGCCCCATTTGATCATCAGGCGATGCACCCGTGCGTTCACCTTCTGGAAATCAGTGACCCTGCGTTGCTGGACATATTCGGCTATGCCCGGTGGCACGTTGCGCGCGCAACTGATGACATCCAGCACCAGACCATAGTTCATGAGCATGCGGGCGATCTCCTGCGCCTCGGACTGCGATATCTCAATTCGCGCTTTTTTCATCAGCAAGTTCTTGATGCGCGGCTTTTGAGGAACTTATCCTTCTCCTTCTCTTCCATTTGGTAGATGCCATCTTTCACCCCAGATTGTAGAATAGCGTGGAACACAGTGTCCCTACGCAGGTGAATGTCATGTTGTTTTGAGGCCAAGCCTTGTATGAACCTCTTGAGGTCTTCTGGATTTTCCCGCAAGTCGGTCATCCACTTGTAGCGCGGGTCATTCTTATCGGCTGTTAGAATGTCAAGAAGCATTTCGTAATTCATTAAGTGCTTGAACACACTTTTGGCCGTCGTGTGTGTTAGTTCAACCCTTGTTCTCATTGCATTAGTTTTTGCCAAACGCTCCAATTCAGAGCGATGTAGTGTTCGCGGATGTTGCCCATTCCCGTCATCTTTTCGGCCGCCTCCGGGCCATATACCATCAACAGGCAATCCCTTCGAAGTTGCTCGGGCAATGGTTCGGGATATGCGTGAGACGACACGGTGATGTAGGGGTTCTCGCTCACGCTCTTGCCGATCTCAACCCTGATTTTCGGTATGCCGTACTTGGTCATGAGCGTCTTCTTCAGAAGCTTGGCGAAGGCAACAGCCTCAGCACGACGCTCAGGAGAGATGCCTTCCGATACATCTCCAGCGCCACCTCCAGCCCAATTCTTTCTCCATGGCTCTATCAATGGCATGAGCTTGTTGCCTTGAGTGCCAAGGCGTTCGCTGTTCTGAGGATACTCAAGTGCATTCCTGCCCTTGGTGGTGATGGACTTATTGGCGGCCATCAGGCCCAATTGCTGTAGGCGGGCGTACACCTCGGGTTTGAACTTGTGACGATAGCTGGCGATGAGCGACTTCGCCTGATAGAGCGCCAGAAGTTCAAGATCCGTCAATTCCTCTCCTTCAGCAGGGGCGGGTGGAAGCAATTTCTGGGCATCATCGGCCGTGAACAACGTGGCATCGCCGATATATCGGCTGGTCTTCACCAATACATGTCCCGATGGTACGGTCGCCTTTCCTGCGATCTTATGCCCCGTGACGGGCACGCCATCGCCCTCATTTCCGGCGCGATAGAAGTTGACTCCCTCCATGGGCACCGCATTCCCGTTCTCCAGACGGAACATCTGGTATATCTCCCGGTCCGCCTCGAACACAGGCATTCCGATCTCGACCTCTCCGGTCTGTACCAGTTTGTACTTCCTTATGTTGCGGCCCAGTGTGGCGTTGACCCAAGCACGTATGCCAGCGGGGACCATGTTGTGGTCAAGGGTGTAATATGACTCTCTGAGGACCGATGATACGGCTTCCCGGACCAGTTGGAGGATGGTGCGTTGCATGTATCTAAATATCCCCTAGAGAACAGCTTTCTATTTACCCATGATGGATCTCAAATCCCTGATACGAGAAGAGGTGGAAAATGCCCACTACAGGTGGATCACCATCACCCAGAAAGGCGACACGGGCAAGACCAAACTGTTCGATGTGGTGGCCAAGGAGGGCTCCGTTGCTCTTGGTGAGGTCAAGTGGTTCGCCCGGTGGAGGAAATACGCGTTCTTCCCAGCCGCTGGCACCGTATTCGAGCAGGATTGCCTGAATGACATCTCCTCATTCCTTGAGAAGCTCAAGGCGGAACGCAAGAAGCCTTGATAGCTATTTATCCAGAGCATGGACATCCGCACGCTCATCCGGGAAGCGCTCCAAGAAATGGCTGCGCGCTCCTACAGGCCGGACCTCTCCGATGAGGCGCTGGAGAACGAGTTGCATGATGCGCAAGGAGAGAAACAGCAGACGGTAGGGCCGAATGACACGTATGAGGACCTGTTCGGTGACTACAAGAACCCTCAGGTGCTACCGATTTCCAGCATTTGTCCCGATAGCCGCTTGGAAGACTTCCGCTACATGATCCAACGTCAGGGGGAGTATGGAACGAAGACGGTCAAGAAGTTCATCTCATTGATGAAGAAGGGGAAACCATTACCACCGGTGGTGGCATGGCAACGTGGACCGGGTCGGCTTGAGTTGGTCAGCGGAAGACACAGGATCCTAGCGGCCGTAGAGCTTGGAATGACCCACGTACCGTGCATAATCATGTACTGGCGCTCCTTGGAGAGTTGAGCCTCAGGCCGAGGCCTTGATCTCGGGGAACTTCTTGATGGCCGCAGCAAGCGTTGTGGACACGGCCATGGCGCGATGGGTATTGGAGCAGTATTGGACGTTCCCGTTCTTGTCGACGCTCTTCCAGACGCCCGGAAGCCCATCGTCCCATGTGGCACCCTTGGTGATGACCTCCGCGCGCTCTTCGTCCGTGAGCTTCACTTGGTCGTCCCGGAGTTTCTGGCGGTCCGTCTTTTTCTTGGCTTCGTTCATGGTGTGGATGTCCATTCCAGCTTGAGCAAGTCCTTGTAGTTGCTGTGGGGACAAAGAGTTCATCTTGCTGAGCACATGATTGATGACGACTTTGGCGGCCTGCGATGGAGCCTGAGCCTGCTTCCCATCACGCATGGCCTCAAAGTAAACGCGCGCCTCTTTCATGGCGGCCATTTGCTCAGGGCTCTTGTCAGCGCCCATGTGCTGGGACAGGTTGCTGATGTAGCCCACCACGGCGGCGTGCGATTCCCCGCCTTGCGCTTTGACGCCTCCCATTCCAGCAAGGGCCATTCCAGCGGCAAAGGCCAAGTTTTTCCCCCATCCTTCATCCATGTTGGCGCCATGCTCCTTGATGGCCTCTCGTATGAGCTTGCGGATATCCATATCGATAAATAACAGACTATATTGGAAAGAAGCATGTCACTACCCATCACAATAGCAGCCATTTCCGACACACATGGGAAACACCGTGAGATAGCGGTTCCAGAATGTGATATCCTTATCCATGCTGGAGACATAAGCAACTTCGACAGGAGAGAGCATTATGTGGACTTCTTCAAGTGGTTCGATGAGCAACCTGCTATCCATAAGGTGCTCATCGGAGGCAACCACGACCAGTATTTCGTGGATCGTCGTGACCACAACGAATACCTCCTCTCGTATCCCGGTATCCACTACCTAGAGAACGAAGGAGTGGAGTTGATGGGTCTTCACATATGGGGATCGCCCGTGCAGTCGGACATATTCGACATGGCTTTCTGCTACAGCAGGAGACGAAGAACTCAGGAGTGGGCCAAGGTACCTGATGGGGTCGATATTCTTGTATCCCACTGTCCCCCGCTCAGCATCCTCGACCAGAACATGGAGGGCATCAGTACCGGATGCGACATTCTGATGGATACCATCCGAAGGATCAAGCCCAAGCTCACGCTGTTCGGTCACATACATGAGGCCTATGGAGTGAGGGCCAAAGACATAGATGGCACGACTTGCACGTTCGCCAACTGCTCGGCGGTCAATAGATGGCGGAAGGTGGAGAATGAGCCTTGGCTGTTCAAAGTGGAGAACGGAGAGGTGATGTATCAGTGAACCTGTTGGTTGCTATCTTTGTCCAATGGTGCAAGTCAACTAACAACAAAAGTCTGTTGTCTTGCAATGCTCCTATGACCTTTCGGACCAAGAGACTGACATGCGATCGGGCGGTTGACAACGCCCTGCCCGTCGAGAATGACGTTGCCGCCATTCGAGAAGGGGAGTTTGCTCCTTCGAGCTATGTTGGACGCCGCGTTGAGGTCGGCGTCGTAGACCAGCCCGCTTTTGGCGTAGAACCGGCATCCCTTCCTTACGCCTTCGCGAATTCCAGAGACCGAGTCTATCTGCGATGTGTAAGCGGGAGAAACCAAACAAACGCTTTTCCCAGCGTTCATGGCCTTGTAGGTGATAATGCGTCTCAAGTCAAACATCGGGACCTGAGAAATAGCGTTTTTGTTCTGGAATTTGTGCTTCTTGGCCTTGATGCCAGAGAGGTTCTCCAAGGCGATGCACGAGGCATCGGTCCGGAGAATGGCATTGGCGATGAGATGCGATTGATTCTTGTTTCTGTTGCGCTCGATTCCAAGCAACTTCCGGCGATGCTTGCGCGCCGACTTCGTTCCTTTCGACTGAAGTCGGCGCTTGAGATAGCGCAACTTTCTCTTCTCTCGGTTGAACTCGCGGTCGATGAACAGTCTACCGTCCGAGCATGCGGCCACGCGACGGATGCCAAGATCTACTCCGATGACGGTCGTTGCTTCCTTCTGTGGCATGGAGACGTCGAAGGTCAGAGAAATCATCAAGCGGCCGTCTCGAACAAAGACGAGGGGGTCACATATCGGCAGTCGGTCCATCAGTTCATTCAAACGCGGATAACCATGAATGCGAAACTCCTTCCGACCCTCCAATGTTGTTATACGCAGAACATCCTTTTGGTCGGTCAGCGAGAAGAGGCGCTTGTCGAGGCGAATGGAGAGATTCTTTTTCTCAAAAGGCTTCTTGGCTGGTTTGCCATTGGTGCGCATGGTCTTGTAGCAGGCTATCGCTTCGTGCATGGCCCGAATGACGACTTGCGACGGCACATTGGGAAATTGCTTCCGTGCCGGATGGTAGAACTTTTGGTGCAACCCCTTGATGGGAGGAAAGTTGTTCTCAAAACACGCCTTCGCCGCAGTGTTAATGACTTGACTGTGCGCCTCCAGCAATTCTACAAGAGCCTGATGGCTCTTGGATTCACAAATGAGATAAGTTGTAAGGGACAGCATTCAATTTGTTGTTCTATCCTAAATATATGAAAAAAGTTGAATGAACACAAACGATTCAATACTCTTAAAATCAGATTGGATTCGCATGAACACTGCTATTGATGTTACTGCACGCTACTCAAAGTGCTCAGTGAAGTATGAAAGAGCGGGAGACATTGTGTCAAAGACCTATATGCGTGACGCCGAGCCGCATGGCATGTCGTGGAGGTGGAACACCACTACGGGCGTCCAATTGGGCGAGACACCCTATCAGAAGGGTCTGAAGCACGGCATTGTCCGTGAGTGGCACTTCAATGGTGTACTTCGGTCAGAGGCGTACTTTTTTCGTGGGGTACCCTCGGGGCTGGAGCGGCATTATCATGGCAATGGCGTGCTCATGCGGGAGGTCCTGTGGATCAACGGCAATAAATGCGGAGCAGAGCGCGTGTGGAACCTGATCGGGGACCTTTACAGTGAGATCCAGCATGGAGGGTTCATGCAAGAGGACAAAGAGGCGGTCCGCATCGACACTCCTGCTTTCGGCAACGCTGAACCATGCGTCTACAGGGTGCATGATCATCCGCTGCGCCCGGATCAGAAAGAAACGGTCTATGATGCGGTCGATACCGTGCGACCCTCCAGCTATGAGATGGCCGTGGGCGCTCTGATGGCAAACAAGATCAAGCGCTGGCGCTCAGAGGGAGTGGGGCCCAATGAGATACGAGAGCGGCTGCTTGAAACAAAAAGCCCGCAAAAAGAAACTCCACCTATTTATTAGTGGAAAGGAATATGTTCCACCAATGCTGCTCGCCGAAACACATATAGTACCAGCCTCCAAGGAACTCGACGACCTTACGTTCGCATGTAAGAACCTATACAACAAGGTGAACTACACCTTACGTCAGGAGTTCATTGCAACTGGACGGTATGTTTCACGCTTTGATATGCAAGTTATGGCCAAGGATTGGCCAGAATACAAAGCTATGCCAGCCAGAGTTTCACGCGGAGTCATACGGACAGCAAACGCGAACTGGCTTTCCTTCTTCTCATGTATCAAGAAATGGAAGGCAAACAAGGCGATGTTTCGTGGGAAGCCTAACCTGCCCAAGTACTTGGACAAACAAGGTCACTTTACCGCACTCTTCTATGAGTCGGCTATTTTACGGCCTACCGAGAAGAAACCCGGCATTGGCCTATCCTCTCTTGAGCTTCGCATACCAGTTCAGACCAAAGGGCGCATCATCGAAGTTCAAGTCGTACCCACCAAGACCAACAAGTACAAAATACGCGTCATACATGACCACCAAGAAGAATCCATCAAACCCAACAACAAGCTGTATGCCGCCGTAGACCTCGGCGTGAACAACTTCATGGCTGTAACATCAAACAAGTGCGGCTTTCAGCCGCTCGTCGTTAACGGCGGACCATTGAAGTCGATGAACCAGTTCTACAACAAGAAGAGAGCGGCTATGCAAAGCGAACTCCCGAGCCAATTGAAGACCTCCAAGCGTATGGATAAGCTATTATTCAAGCGCGATCTGAAGGTGAACGACTTCATGCACAAGGCCAGTCATGGATTGGTCCAACTCTGCTTGAAGGAAGGGCTCAACACCATCATCATAGGACACAACGAGCTATGGAAGCAGAAATTGAACATCGGCAAGAAGAACAATCAGAACTTCGCCTACATTCCATTTGATCGCTTTGTTCGCATGGTAGAGTATAAAGCTCATAAGTTCGGATTGAACCTTCTTCTTCAAGAAGAGGCGTACACCTCGAAGTGCTCGTTCTTGGATCAAGAACCCATCGAGAAGCATGATGTGTATGCGGGCAGGCGCATCAAGCGCGGGCTCTTTGTTGCCTCAAGCGGCAGAGCGATCAATGCCGATCTCAACGGCTCGTACAACATAATGAGAAAAGCAGTCCCTGATGCCTTCGGCAAGGGGATAGAGGGTGCTCCAGTTCACCCAAGGAGAGTCAAGTCTCCTGAAGTTCTATCCATGAATTATCATGATTGAGTTAACTGGAACGTCAAAAACCTCCTCAGGGGCTGAGGTCTAGGAAGAAGGTTTTGTATATTGAGCGTATGAGCGAGGACTTGAAGGACTTGAAGGAGTTGAAGGACGCGATCGATGGGATGAAGAAGACCATCACCACATCGCACGGAGAGATAGGTCTCGGCGTGCTGCTGGCGGTCACGTTCACCTTTGCCAACATCCTCATAGCGTCGCGCGTATGGGAACAGGTCCCGCCTTGGAGGGGCTGGACGGTGTACAACATCATAATTTCCTTGCTCACGTGCCTGTGGATAGTAACTTTGATCTACGCCGTGCTGACACGCATCAAACCCAGACAAGAGCGATGAAAATGGTCGAGATCGAGGTAGTGGGCCTCAAGTGCGATAACCCCACGTGTGGGCATGTCATCAAGGACATCCCCGAGAACCAATACGAGAGCTATGTAGGGCGCCCATGTCCATCGTGTGGCGAGATGATCCTGTCGCAGCAGGAGTTCGATGAGTATGAGCGCATGAAGCGCGCTGGCCGGAAAGCCAACACCATCTTGAATGTGCTCAAGTGGACCAGCGCTTCGACGTACTTGGATCTGCTGAGGGGTCGGAAGGTCTAGCCTTCGCTCCCAGCCACTTCATCCAGATAGCAATAGAGCGCAGTTACCTGCGGCACGAGCGCTTCTTCGTTGCCGTTGTTGGTGATGATGCTGTCGGCGTACTCCAGCAATTCACGTTCGCTCATCTGCGCCGCCATTCTGCTCTCTATCTGCTGACGTACGGCATTGTCGCGTTTCATGGCGCGTTCAAGGCGCACATCATCGTTGGCGGTCACAACGATGATGTGGTCCATGATGTTGTGTCCGCCGCTGTCGATCAGAATGGCCGACTCGAAGAGCACAT
>JACCDG010362868.1_pt1 | contig 67181 bp, 145 predicted proteins | sample 7442471 | NCBI WGS metagenome assembly JACCDG01 (sample SAMN15323444, study PRJNA562643) | freshwater metagenome | isolation source: river surface water | place: USA:Blue River Watershed | collected 2017-08-17 | reverse complement strand
TTTACTTATTTAAACTATTGTAAATGAATGGATTAAAAGGTTACATCAATTACTTCTTTCTGTATTCCGTTACCTGAATCAGCACCACCTGTTATTCGAACTCATCAGCCAAAGGTTCACTAATATATAATTATATATATCCAGACTTGACAAAATTCATTTTTCTTATCCATTAATTATTTCTTCAAAGGTCAAATCATCCCAGATTATTAAATCTTCATGTTCAAATTTACCACCAATATAAAAAACTTGCATATATTTATACCTTGAACTCTGACGAATTTCAAAGGTATTAACTTTACTTAAATCACTGATTTTCAATTCATTACTGAATTCGGCTAAACTTTCATTTAAGAAAGTGATGATTTCAAGAACTGAACCTTGCGGAGCATAACCAGAAATCCAAAAGGTGGTATTTGATGGGACCGAATAATATAAGTTTTTCATAACATGTTTTTTTACAAAGGTAAGTTATTTATTTAAATTTACCAAGAACTTTAACTTATATAGTTTTTTATATATGTTTGTTTTTGGTAATTTTTTCTGGAAAATTTTAATTTTTTGTGAAATGAGTAATACTTTTGTTATCCTTGACTAACTTTTTTGTTACCTTTGTCTTAAATTTCAAAGTCTTTGAAGAAATTCATGTTGTTTTTCTTGTAACCTTTGAAACAATATTTAAGATTATCTTGGTATTTCTAACTCATTATTAAAGTTCTTTTAATTACAAATGACTTTTAATATCCAAGCACTTTGAATTTCAAAGTTATTTTACCCATAAACTCTTCAGCCAGAAATTAATAATAATGCAAATGTAGTATCGCAATAAATTTCAATTTTTTCTATATTTTCGTATTCAAATATTTGTTCTTGTGTTTCCATAGTATCATTTACAATCATTTTAATGGGTAAGTGATCCAGTTCTATCCTTTTAACAGTTATGTTTTCAGTTTTTATAATTTCGTGTTTTGTAGTGGATTGGAGGAAGATATGTTTTGTATTTGTGTGTGGAAGGATGATTATGGAACTAATAATCAAGAATATTTTTATCATGTTTGAACTTTTCAAAAGTGTGGGGGAAGACGTATAATATTTTATCAAGTTGAAAGTAACAATAGTCTAACATACTTTGATTGATATCATTACTTTGTTTTTCGTTATCATTCATTTTATTTATATAGACTTCATCTGTTGTGTCTAACCTTCGACTCCATATAAAGGAAGTTAAACCTTTGTATCTGTTGTATTGTGTTGTTGTTATTGGTTTATTTGAGAGGAGATAGTTTAATACTAAGTTATTCTTTTTGTTTATATCCTGTATTAATATCTTTCTTATTAGTTTGTTTATTAGTGAACCTTTCTTAATTGTCATTAATTGAAAAGTTAGGGTAAATAAACTGAATTGGGGATAGATTAGTTTTGATAATATTTTTTTGAGTGAACCTTTGAATTGTTGAACATTTTCATTCGGGAAATCTTCTAAATTTAATACCCTTATGTTCAACAATTTTCGAATAATAAAGTTAATTGGTATAACGAGTGCACTTTGAAGTAGAATTAAAAAAAGCCATGTATATGATAGTAAATTTTTGATTCCGTGTTTTTGTTTCAGTTCAAACCTCAATGTTCGTTGCCATAACCAGAAATCAATTGTCTGAGTGTAACGTCTTGAAATTCTCCAAGGTAAGTTATCCAGTATAAATTCCAGTTCCTTCCAATCCTTATTTAGGTATAGAGCCAAAATTACTCCAGCAACATGATCTCTGGATTGATGATCAGCCCCTTTGCCTGGATAACGATAAAATTGGATAAAGGAATCATCTCTTTGTTTTATACATTTAAAAAGTGATTCCTTTAACCATTTTTGATTTGGGTAATTGATGTATAGGAAGGCATTTCTTCCTAAACCATCTTGGGTATTATTCTTTTCCCAAGGTTCAAGACAAATATCTAATTCATCAAATCTCCAAAATCCATTATGAGCTTTGTTTATCAAGATGTTCCTTTATTGTTTGAGTCCTGATTTAATACCCATTTTAAGGCAAAAATCAGCATCATCGAATGCATATTCCGATTTCTCAGAGTTAATTTCACGCATTGAATGAAGTTCTTTATTAATATATTCAATACGATTTTCTAATTCTTTGATAATTTCATTCATGTATTAACAATGTATAATTCATGAGAACAAGTTCCATCATCATTAAGAAATACAACTTGTAGGTCATCTATTTGAATGTATGAACCTTTCCATTCGTCAATTGCTTCCTGTAACGATGAATATTTAGTGATGTTGTTTTCAGGTTGAAAGTAGGATGCAGTTCTATTGTCGAACCTGCCAATTAAGTTTCTTCTTAAAATCAGCATACAATATCAATCTTTTTTAAATGGAATGAATATAAATTCGCCAAGTTCATGTAATACACGGATAATGAAATAAGGTTTACCATTTTCGTCTGTCCAATTTTCCACATTAATCTCACGTCCAACATTTTCGACTTGAGTTTGATGCTTGAATTCTTTATAACGAGCCTCCTCTAATGAACGATATGTTCTTCCTGTATCTTCATCTGAATATGGAGTTTTTTGATCAGTTTGGAAAATATAATAACTACATTTCCAAATTCCCCACACTCCCAACATCCAAGTTTCGAATTTCCAAAAAATTGGATATCGAATAAAATTGATTACTTCAGTTGAATAATAATAAAGTAATCCAATTATTAACATTATTACTACTAGTTTGAACCTTTTCATTTTTTAATTTTCAGTTTAACTTTGAAAATGCCAATATTGGCAAATATAACATCGTCATTTGTTATTGGTTCATTAGTGTGTTCAGCTTCAACAATTCGGATTAACTGACCAATCTTTTGTTCTGTATTGGTGTAAGTTATCCCAAATTGGTTTTTATAACAAAATAGTTTCATATTTCAGAATTTTAATCAAGCATTCGTTTGAATTTGTTATTTCAATACCCGTGACATCTTCCGGTCAGTTCAATAGTGGACTCTGCAGGACTTGAACCTGCAACCTTCGCGTTATGAGCGCGTTGCTACTAACCAATTGAGCTAAGAGTCCGGAAATCAATGACAAAAACATTCATTTTTTGGGAGTAGCTGCCGAACAGAATCTTGCTCCCAAGCTTGATGGATAGTTTGAAATGTTTGTAGCCATTCATCTGGATCGCAAACATTTGTTTCAACCATTGTGTCTCGAAGAAATGTTTGGATTTTAATTTGTCCAGTTTTTGGATCGGGACATGAAGTATAACTACTTGTCCAAATTCTGGTACACGTCTTGTTTTCACATACAGATTCGTCTTTTTGGCAAGACATAAATCCAATTAATGAAATGATAAAAATTAGTTTTTTCATTTGTTTTTATTTTAGTTTAAACCCATGTACCAATATCGTCGTGGTTTTTGAGTAGCTTTTCAATGAATTCGAAATCTGGTTCCATTTCATTGTTTGGCGGCAATCTACCATTAAACAATTCCTTTTTTCTTGCTCTGAGTGGTTGATCTAGAATTTTATATAAGGTGATTTGGATGAGCAATGGGTCTTGATTATCTACTGCAAATCTCAACATCGCCATTGAATCAATTGCTATATACCATCCTTTAAAGCGATGATAAGATGGAAACATTGTACAATTTGGGAAAATTGATTTTAAAAATATTTCATATCCCATTTGATCGAAATTATTCATGTTTTAGTATTTTTAAAAATTAATGCCACAAAGTTACTATCCAGTTTGAACCTTTCAAAGTAATTTCATGGCATTAACAAATTATTAACATTAATCAATTGCGGAAAGTGTTCCTAAAAATCCAATTAATTTTCCATCTTTGTCTTTAAGTTGATATGCAAATCCATGAACTTTTTGTAATTTACCATCAGGTTTAACAAAAATATATTCCATATCAAAATTAAGATCGTTTTGAACACATCTGGACCATTCATCAAATACATCTTCTTTCATATCAGGATGAATCCAATTTGACCAGTTATCACCTTTAAGTTCAGATTCTGTTCTTCCTGTAATCTTGCAAAGCGATTTGTTAACATCAATACACTTTCCTTTTGAATCTGAAATCCATGTTCCAAGTGGTAATGATTTAATAATGGCTAAGGTCTTTTGTTCATTAACTGTAACCATTTGTTCAATTCTGTTAATTGCATCTCTTAAAGTTGAGCCTCCGTTTGGTCTAAATTCTTCTGCTATCTTTTGAATTTTTGAGTACAATTCTCGTCCTTCTTCATAACGTTTCTTTAACCAGAACTTCCACAAGGCTCCAAACGTTATTCCAAACGGTGTCAACAAACCAAGCCAATCCTGTAACGTCTTTAATACATATTTAACTGTCTCCAATTAAAAAACCTCCATAAGCGTGTTTAATTAAAAAATAAGGGGGATTAAGATGATTTAAATTTCGGTTTTTTGGTTAACAATAGTCGATCTTCCTGAGTCGCAAATCGCCAATATTTGAAATGATAACGATTTGTAGAATTATCGTTCATTATAATTATCGGAAAACCTTTATAAACATAATCAAAATGTCCGAGGCATTCTTTTAATTGACTGTCAAGAAACCAAATTAAATCTTTATGGTTAGGTTTTTCTAATGGGTAAATCTTATATTTTTCTGTCATAAACGTAATCTTTAAAGTAGTTTCCTACTTTGATTTTAAATCTGTAAAATTCTTTATCTTCTTTTTCTTGATTCCAATTTGGATCATTATAAAAGAACCTTGGACAATGCTTTCCTGAAATATCGTGATGACGAACTACTCTTCCCAAATCAGGAGTTTTTCTAACATACCGAGTTCCAGCAACAACAATCGTATCACCTTTGTAAAGACATTTATCATATAACTGCCAAGCAACATATTTTGCTGTTTGATCAATTATTAAAGAATCATTTCTACCTCCACCTAAGCACATTTCATAACTAAGTGAATTTTCATTGTAAATTTTATTCTTGTACCAAGGTTTAGGAATGAACCCGAACCATTTTTTATCTCCAACTGCATACGCAACTTCATTTTCAGGAACACATTGGATTGTTTCTTGGTCATCAACTGCGTAATGACAACCTGCATTTTTTTTGTTTCTTAAATAACGAGCATTTGCTTCAGCATCTGCGCCTGGATGTGTATTAGCAGTATAATGGACAGCAATATATTCAATTGCTTCCTTTCTTTTACGAGTATGCTTGTCAAATATTTTTTTAAATGATACTCCGCATAAAAATACAATTAGAACTAAGATTAAACCCAGTTCTAATTTGTTATTTTTAAAATAATTTATTATTTTTGTTTTCATGGGATTGATTATTCCTTTTTTTATTTGTGTTTTGATTCTAACATCTGAACCTTTGTTTTGTTTTCGCTTGTCATATCATTGATTGTTCTATAATCATGATTCCAAAGGGCAAGTTCAAATTTACGTCTTCTATTATGACTCTTACGGACATTTTTATTTTTATGACCACACATATAACTTGAACCACAACAACGACCAAGTTGCTTTCCAGATGTAATCTTTCCTCGCGAATAAGAATATAGTTGTAATGCTAAATTCTTTAATGGATCAGAATGCAACTTTCCATATTTCTTGATTTCATACAAGGTTAATTGAGTTGCATTGTTGTAAGTAATCTTTCCATTTGAATTTAAGAATGGTTTCGCTTCATGTCTTCGGCAGCCTTGATCATTCCAACCAAATCCAATTGAATAACTTTGAACTCGTTTTTTTAACTTTCGATTATAAACAAATCCATCTTTATACCATGTTGGAACGAATCCTTCATTGGCTTTAATTTCCCAACTTAAAATCTGATAAGTTGAATAATCCAATGCTTTTGGTGCTGAATTTGCACTTAATAAAATGGAAAATACTGCAATTGTAAAAATTGTTTTCATTTGAGCGTGTTACTCCTTTTGTGTTTTAGATTAAAAATTTATGGATTATTTTTTTATATTCGAAATAAAGGTCTTCCAAGCTTCCTTGAAAATTTTCAAAATTAATAGGACTATAATCAAACCCAAAAGCATTGTTTAATTCCTTTTCTAATTCATTTAATCTTTTGAGTTCTAACCTTTGATGTTCTTCCTTTAACTTAAATATCTTTTTATTGTAAACTCGTCTTCTTCCCATTTCCCAATCTTCATACGCAACTTTACTTGCTCTTGGATTTTTCAGTTTCCACTCTTCTTTTTCTTGTTCGAACTTTTGACTTTCATCCAATGACATTTGCCAATATGGGCTTTCGTCAAACTCATGGTTTAAAATCCGGTAATAAACCAAATGCTCAGTTCCTCCCTTTGGAACTTTTTTGATTGGTTTTACATCAGAAATTAACACATTGTTTCGCCAGTAAGTGAATCTGTTCATGTTAAAGTTTTGTTAAAAATAAATATCACAAAGATAACAATTTTATATGTTAGAATGAGGTACATTAACATATTATTAACAAAAAACCCTACATCATTACAGTGACATAGGGTGTAAAGAGGAAAAAAATCATGAAATTAATCGTTTAACAGTTGTTTCCCAGCATAACGTTTTTCTTGTAAATTTGATTTTGGTGTTTTATTTTGCCACAACTGCATTTCATTTAAAGTGATACTCATCTTCAAATAACCAGTTTTTGCAGGTGGTTGAGACCAATATTTTGATGGGAATCCATTTGCATAATAATAATTCAAATCATTTTCCTGAATCCAGACTTCTATCATTTTGTTTCTCCTTAATTTTTTCATGAACTTGGGAACGATATCTTTCCAAATGTTCCAAGTAATTTGATAATTCAATATATGTGTAATCTGCCAAGCCTAATTCTTGAAATAATTGTTCCAAGGTTAATTCATTTAGGTTTGTTTTTATTTCGATCATCTTCTTTCCGTTGTTTGTATTTATCCCAATATTCTTGATATAACTCTTGATGGTGTGCTTTGTAAAATCCATGTGGTCTCAAATCACCATAATACAAGAAGAAATGATTATAACAAACGAATTCCAAATTTTCTCGTTTGTGATTGTTATAATTCCCATCTTTCCAAACCAATAATGTTACTGGTTTATTATCAGTTATTCTTCGTTCGCATTCACCACAATAGACACAATCTTGAAGTAAGGCACACTCACGAACAAGTAAATCTTCAACCTTTCGTTTATGCATCCAATTCCGTTTACCTGCAAGAATATCTTCAACTAAGTTATCATCATTTTTCTTCCAAGTGTATCTACGTCTTGCATTTCCATGTATTTCAAACAATGTTTTTCCAGACTCAGCATCAAAGTATTTTTTTGCATATTCTCGAAAGGTTCTGTAACTGACATGAAGTAATTCTGAAGCTTCAATATTTGTACTTGAATTGGCGATTGCCCATCTTAGTTCACGTTCAGTTAAGTTATAAGCTGATCTTCGAAATGAACTCATTGTTTTGCCTCCCAAACATGTATAAACCAACTAAGGCAAGAATAAAAAAGACCGGACCAAACCCAAGATATTTCAGTATATCCGAGAAAATTACTAATATCAAAAAAGTAATTACTCAAAATCATACCAACCCAAACACTTGTACAGAGGAAACATGAGGTTAATTCTGAAATAAAATTAAAAACAATGTTTCCCTTCAAATTTCGAATATAACGAAACAATGGAAAATACGATTCGCTAATTATTTGACTAATCTGGTATGTTAATCCAAGTGTAAATAAAAATCTTAATAAATCCATAATATTATTTTGCAAGTTTCATTTGATGCGGAATCTCAAATTGAGCTAACTTCTGACTTAATTTGGTTAAAACACTAAGAACATCCTTTGCAATTAAAAATGTTTCATTGTTTGCAGCCCAATTAACTGCTTGATTTGCTTGTTCTAAACTCCAGCCCATTGCTTGTTGTAATTTATTTCTTAATTGGGTTTGAAACTCAAGATTAAGTTTTTGTTCTTGAGTAAGACGAATGAAAAGGTTATATTTCGTTTCTGTACAACAACTCATCCTTTAATTCCAAATCTTTAATTACCCTTAAAAATGATCCAAGAATACAATAAATTCTCTGTTCATATACAAGTATGTAACCAATGTATTGATCATTTTTTAACTTTTTAATTTCATAACTAACCACGTTTTTTTGTTCTCCTAAATTCTTTAACTATCTGACGACCAATCATGAATGGGTCATAATGCGCAAGTTCTGGTTCTTTTTCTTTTGGTGGTTCTTCTTCATCACTTGATTTGGGTTTTGGCTTTTCTTCTTCCTTTCCAGTCATATGAGTTTGAAGCTGATCTAATGTAAAGGTTCTGCTTCCGACTTTAATTTGAGTTATATCTCTGTAATCAAATCTATGATCTTGTCCATAAACGTCATACCCAATTCCATCAACTGGATCGCTTAAATCATTTTGATTTGTAATATCAAACCATTGGTCATCAGCAAATATTTTTAACTCGACTCTTTGGTTGAGATATTGTTGTAAGGTTTTTTGATCGAAGTAGTACATTCTTCTTTATCCTCTTTTACTTTCTTTTTCTTAACAATTTTTTCTTTGATTGGAAGTTCTTCTAAGTTATCCAAATCTAAATCATTGATATTAATTTTCATTTTCTGAACTCAATGTTGTCCAAACCATTTAATAATTTCTCCAGTGTGTATTCTTTTCCATTACTAGAAATGAATTTAGTGTGTTTCAAAATATCTTCTCTACCTCGTTGAATTAATTGTTCCATAACTGTCCAACCTTGTAGCTTTGTAAATATGGCTTGGTTTGAAAATTCGCCAGTTCCATTCTTATAAATTCGTTTATAATCAATTCTACCAAGTTGATTTGTTTCTACAATTAAATCTTCTTCCTTAATTCCTGGCCATTGTGCGTAAAAAATTGTTGATTTCATTCATCACCTTTAAAGTAAACATAACATGCTGAAAGAACAAATCCAAGTAAAAGCAATACTGTTTTCATTAGTCTTCTAAATTTATAGGTTCATTTTGACAAACAATTAATTCATGTTCGTATGTATTCATTTCTCTTATAGTTATCTTTAAATTTCCAATTTCAAATTCACCTACTTCTCCTTGTTCAGTTATGATTTGAGAAAGGTTAGTTATGATTTTAAAATCTTCTGTATTGAACCTTTGAGCATCTATTTGAACAATTATTTCAGTTTCACAGCCGCCATATCCCAACTTCTCTTTTAAATCAAATGGAGTATTTAATTGTTCCATTCGAATATAATTATCAATCAATCTATTATCAACACTTGGGCAAACCATTCTTTGACACCAAGGTTCTAAATCATATAAGTGTTGAAAGGTTGGATTCTGAAGGATAAACCCGATACTATATTTATGATTGACAATTGGTTCTCCAAAATCACCATGACTAATCCAAGATTGCCATTTACGAATATAATTTCGTGTTGACCTAATATTATAATATTCCCATTCAGAAGAATTTTTTCCAACTTGGGTTAATGTTGGATTAAATCTTGATCCGCGGCATGTCATATGATAAACAAAACCATTCCAAGTCTGAATAAATTCAATCCCATTTAATTTAAATCTATTCCAAATATCATCATCTTCTTTGGATTGTGGACTCAAAAGATAATCATGACCTCCAATTTCTTTAAATTCATCTACCCAAAAAGCCCAGGGAGCAAATACTCCGTTTGTTGTCTTTCCTTCCACAACCATACTCCCATACTTTGAATAGTCATGTGGGCCTTCGTCAAGCCTTTTAACCATTGGTGTCGCTAAGGATATTAAAAGTGCGTCCTCATCAAAATTTTCTGGTTCCGTTCCAAAATCTTTTATGATTTTTTGGTTATCAGGTGGGTGTAATGGCGGTTCGATTCTGGTTAACGAAGTAATTCTTTTTTTAATCGGCATTGGATCTGAATAGATTCTTCCATTCACAGCATTTGTAACAGATTCTTTAATTAATTTTCCATTATAATCATAATCAGCATAAGAACCTGAACCATATGAATTGAATTTGATTTCAATGTTATCAAACATCATTTGTTTAATTTCATCTAACGCTCCAGGACATAAATACATATCACAATGCCAAATCATTGCAATTTCAGTTTCAACCAATTCATCAACAATCATATTATAAAGAATGGTGTGACCAATTCTTTCTTTTCGTTTATTGACTATGAATTTAAAATATGGATCTTTTTTTGCAAGGTCTTCATAATATTCTAATGTACCGTCAGTACATGCGTCAACAGCAGAACAAATCCAGACTTCATGTTTGCCTTGATTTTTGCGAATTGAATCATAACTCCATTTAAAATATTTAAGGTTGTTACGATTTGGAACAACAAAACTAATTTTCATATTCTATTTTTTAGTTAATTGTGCAAGAATTAGCCCAGATACCAGCAATCGTTCATCAATTTGTTCTTCAATATTACCAAATAGTTCAGAAATTTGACCGTTTATCCAAGGTTCAATTGCTGGCATAAAATTAAATACTCGTTCATTGATACAGATTCTACCACGTTGATCTAAAGGATAACCTTGGTTTTTAAATTCGTTGAATATCGTTTCAAGGGTCATGTTACATCAATTTCCAAAACTTTTTATTTAAACAAACTGCTATTTCATCAGGAATATCTTCTGAATTTGTTTTAATATCACTCATTGCCTTTTTAATTGCGGCATTGAAAACATTTATATCAGAAAAATCTTCAATTGGTGTATTATTAAAATCTTCTAACCATTCTTTACTAAATGATTTTAATTTTAGTTTTTTTATTCTTCATCAAACAATTCTAATGTTTCAGTTTTACGAACTATTAATTCACATTCTTTTCCTTCTTCATCAGGTTCATTCAAATAGACCAAAACATAGGAATATTCACCATTTCCTAAAGTTCCAAAATATCGTCCAACCTTTCCTTCTTCAGTTTGGACTAATTCGTTTGTTTTAAATTTCTTCATCATTCAAAATTATTGTTGTAAAATTTAATATCTATTTCATAACCAATTAGCATTAGATGGAAATCACCAATGGTATAAATTAGCGGCAATTCTGTATGTTTGAATATTGGAATGTGATTAGATAAATATAAAGTCATAAATTCAAAATTGTTTATATCATTTTAATTTTATACCGTTTACCATTCCATTCAAAATACACGATTTTATTTCCAGATGTAATTTTTTTAAACAATTCTGGATCCAACTTTTGTATTTCTGAAATCAATTTACCGGAAGGTGCATTCATAATTAAAGATAAAAAACGGGAAGCCCCAAACTTAGGAGACTATCCTAATCGCGAGTGACCGTATACGATGAACTTCCCGTTAATAATGTAGTTCGGTTAATGAATTATTTCTCTAACTTTTCATTTAGAGCAATTTTCTTCCAATTTGCGGCAGTATCTAAAACTGGAATTTCTTCTGGTTTCGCTTCTTTTGCAAATGGAATATAAATGGTTAAAATTCCGTTTTCAAATGCGGATTGAATTTGAAAAGAATCAAATTTTGATGTAATTTTCCAACTAAAATCAAAATCTCGTTTTATGATTCCTCGTTTAACCCACGTTCTTCCATCCTCATTTTCTTTGTTTGAACGTGTGTATTTGATTCTAAGATTGTCTGATGTTTTTGTAATTGAAATATCTTCCTTTTTTCCGTCAAGAATTGGAATTTCAAAAACTAAAAATTCATCATTAAACCAAGAATCTAATGGATAAGGAACCTTTGTAATGTCACCAAAAGGTTCAAATCCTGAACCTGCTTTGAGACCGTTTTTAAATAAAAGGTTCAATTCCTGAAAAAATGGATCGTTTACGATTCCGTGATAATTGTTTGATCTGTAAATTGTCATGTGTTACCTCCTAAGATGGTTTAAAAAAATATGTGTTTAAGAACTACATTATTCTTACCGTGTGACAACTGGATCAAAATAATTCAAAACTTCACGTTCAGTAATTGTAATGAACTGATCTGAGTTTTGAAAAAATCCTGATTTCGATGTTAGTTTTAAAAATAAAATTTGTGTTTCAGTTGGAACATTTTTTGCTTTTCCAACCACATCATAGACCTCATAATGAGATCCAGTTAGTTTGTTTTTGAATTTTTGACCTACAGCAAAATTAGCCATTTAAAATCTCCTTTAAATTATTTTTAACATTTTTAACAAATACTTCTTCTGAAAACAATTCTTTGAATTGCTTTTTTGCATAATGAGAAACATGATTATAAAACAATTCATTTGTATAAAGATGTTTTGCAATTCTTCTCATTTCTTCCATGTTACCCTCATCCACACTCAATTCTGGAAATAACAATCGTTGTGTATCTAATTGATTCCAACCTAAACATGGTATTCCTAAAAATGCGCAGTTTAAACTAAAGGTTCCTGCTGCATAAGTTCGCATTAAATGAACTCCAAATTTGAATTTATTTAATTTTAAAATCCATTCACTCCAATTCGTGTAAGGAAGGTAATTTAAGTCTTGAATATAATCTTCCTCTGGTTGTTTTCTTCCCATTGATGGAGCAAAAATTTCACAATTAAATTCTTGCGCGATTAAATAACTATCCAATCCACCATACCATTCACACCAAGTTCCTCCAATGATACAATCCTGCCTTTGTTCATATGTTAAGATTGGAATTGCATCCTCAATCATAAGTGAAGGTAATATAAATACCTTTTTTTCTGGAATTAAACCTTTGAAGTATTTTTGATCGATTTCATTATGACAAAAAATTGCATCAACTTCTTGTAAAAGGTTTAAATAATTGATTTGATTTTCAATTGAATAATTTTGATAAAAGGTTTGATTTGCTTCTTGCATCACTACCCATTTAACACCAGTATGTTTGAACCTTTTAAAGAACTGAAAACATTGTTCTGGATTCTTCTTTGGACAAATCATTATTCCAACATCACAATTTGGTAACTTTGAAATATTAAAATTATGAATTTCCGAATCCAAAGCAACTGCCCAACTCAAATCGGTTCTCATGTTGGGGAAGTTTCTTGAAATTTTAAATCCCTGACCCGATTCAGTAAAAAACGCTATCTTCATTTCTTATAAAACTCCATAAGCTTTTGTTTGAAATCCGATTCAATATCAGGATTTTGTTCATACCCATATAAATAAAATTCTTTTAAAATTTCTTCCAAAGGTTCAAAGATATTCCCATAATCTAAACGTTCGCCGGAGAATATTCTCGACATATCCAAACGATCCAACATTCTAATATCATCAAATAATTCAATCAATTTTTTCATTTTTAATGTATTTGTAATAAGCATTTAATAAATCAGTCAACATACACAAATGACAGCTGATATTCTCATTTGTACAATCGCCGTAATGCTTAATTTTATCTGGAAACTGTGCAATTGAATTTAAAAAATTAGTAGCATCTTCTTGACTATCAAAATCTGAATCAAATTCATGATAAAAAAATTCGTGTAATGTTAATTTTTCCATTTAAAAATTTCTTTATAATTAAAAGCAAAAAATGTACTCCCAACACCAAGAAGAAATGACTTGAAATCAATTCCTTCAAATAACCAATCTAAAATGAACAATAATAAAATTAAAATTATATATGGCAATTCAACTTTCATAAATTTGTTTTAGTGTGGTTATCAAATCTTTGTTTTTTACTGTCATATTACCCAACATTTTTACATCATTATACCAAACAATAGTGTACTCCTCAGAATGTTCATTGTATGCAATATCAGTGTATATATCATTGAAAAAGCAATTGATATATAAATAACCTTCGAGTTGATTAATTTCAACATTATTCCAATCGTAAAGTTTCTTTATTTTGTTAATTAAATTCATTCGTTATATTTAGAAATTTCAAAATCAAATTCATTGAGGTTAATCACATCAGCTTCTCCAGTTCCAACAAGATAATGCCAATCATATCTAAAATAAAACCCATCCTCTTCATTAAATTCAAACCAGCCCCAAGCAACTAATTTATCTGAACCTTTTAAGAATACACTTAAAAGATCAAATAAAAAGATTGGTTTATTTGTTTTTCTGCATTTTATTTCTGGAACTTGCATAATATTGTTTTAATTCCTGTTAAAAGTTCGACTTCATTGAAAAACATATCAGAGTGGATAAATTCTTTATTTAACCAAACATTCATGATATATCGACCTTCATGTTCTGCATTAGAATAATAATCATCAAAATAGAAATGCAACCCACCTTCCCAACCAAATTGATAAAAATCACAATCATTTAATCTTGCGACTTTACAATAATCAAAATTGGATAATTCTTTTATTTGTTCAATTAAAGACATTCTTTTATCATTTTGCAATTAACAAATTCTCTAATTCGATATGAACCTTCCACATTATTAAAAGTTCTTGACCTGATAATTTTATTACAAAACGAACTATTTGAAAACTCACGCTGAATATCTCTCTTAGTTTCCCATTCTGGTTTACTTATAACAATTGTTCTGATTTCATTACAACCAACATCGCGATATTGAATTTCCCATTTAACCATTTATACACATTCTTTCAAGGTTTTTACTTCAATATTATAATTTTCAAACAAGTAGTCTAAACTCATTCTCAATTGTTCATAATTTTTTTCATTCCAAACATTATCATTATGATTTCCAAATATATGTGATTGAAACATGATCATTCCTGTTTGATTTCTTTGTGCATCGTCAGTTGTATTATGAATTCTAATATCAGTTTGATGAATTCCATCATGACCGAAGAACGTTTTACAATTCCAATTTAAACCTCGGTTGTGTTCATAATGAACTGCGGTATATTTAAACCACCAGTTTTTAACATCATCTTCAAACGTTGGAACTGTGTTAAGATATTCGTTCCAATTTGCATTGCATAACCAACCTGGATTTCTCCAACCACACGGTTTAATACCACAATGAAACCATTCTCCTATCATTACAACAAATCGGTCTTCACATTTTTGTAAAGTATCAAGCTCCAACATTTCACATTCTCCAAACCTTTGTGGATCTGAAGTCATGTGGAAATGTCCATGCGCAGCCAACTCGACCCAAGAAATTGAATTTAACTCTTGAATCCATTCTTTATGTTGACTTATTGGTGCTTTATTATGATAATTGCTGGGAATGAAGAGTGAAAATTTAACACCATAATCTTCATTTAATTGTCTTAACCACTTTTCAGTTTTATCTCCTAAAATTCGATAACCTTTGAGTGGGTTTACATCATCAATTGAAATTGTTAATTTAAGGTTCATGTCTAAATATTTCTGGTTTATCTTTCATTTGCCCACTATGAACATAAAACTGAAATACTGATTTAATCCAAGGACAAACATCAATGTCATTGGTAAACCAGATAGTTGACTGGTCATAAGTAAAAAATATACAATCGTCATAATCGAATCTTTCGTGTTTAAACGAAGTATCTTTTTCTTCTTCAATAATCCATTTTCCAAATTCGTTTGCCCATTTTTTGTATTCTGGACTTAAAAACATTGAATCGTCATCTGGGCATGAAATTGACTCATAAATTGCTTTAAATAAATGACTATGTTTCATTAATCTTAAAATTTAACAATTTCGTCTTCAAAATAGAAATTTGCATGTTTTACATCATCATAATCCATTATGATCGTTCTAACAAAATCAATGAATTCTGGATCAATTTCTCCAAACTCGTATAATCTCATTTGAACATAATTTTCAATTTAAATTGTCATAATCAATTTGTGTTTTCATATCTGGAACAAGAAACCCATCTTTATCAACTTTTGTTCCAATTTCAGCAATTAACTGACCAGTTACTCGCAAATACCCAAATCCACATTCTTGACAAAATTCTTCAGCCTTTGACCAACTAATCGCCGGAATATGAGGGCCACAAAATGTTCTTAATTCGCCTGTTAATGGATTGATTGCTTGAAGCTCGGTCGTGTAGTAATTCATTAATAACCTCCAAAATTAAATTTCAATTTCAAATAGATTCGTTCATCTATGTTTTTGACATTTTCATCAACCCATTCATTAAGCTTATCTTCAGATTTCGAAGAATACACCACATTCCATTCTAATGTTGGGACTAATTTAAAAAAATAATATTCTCGTTTGATAATATCATAATTTCCGTCTCCTCCTAAATCAGTATAATCATATATTACATCATAATTTTTCATTCAAATATCTCATTCAATTGTTCAAATGTTATACCTTTTTTTTCTCCCCAGAACATTTCACATTCAAAAACCATTACATCATTAATAGCATCTGGAATCCATTGACCTGGAACATCCACGAAATATGATTGATACAAGGGTTCGGGTTCAGCAACGAACCTAAAACATTTTTCTTTAATAGGACAATCTTGACCTGAACATTTTGTTATGTCGCTCATTTTTATTAATTTAATATTTGATTAATCTGGTACATTCGAATACAAAAAAGTAGGAAAAAAATTAAAATAGAAATAAAAGCATACCAAAACCATTTCTTTTGATAAAACTTTTGCGTTTCGTCATTATCAAATTTAATTAAATACAAAATTGCAAAAATATGAAATAATACTAAAAAAAGTTGACCAACAATCCAAAGAATGTTTATTTTAATTTTTCAATTTCCAATTCTAATTTTTCAATTTGTTCAATGTTGTTGGGATTTTCTTTCATCATCCGAACAAGTTCCATTTGAAGTTTTACAATTTTACTGCGCAATTCATGTAATTTTTTTCCGCTATTCACTTCCATGATTTATTTTTACTTCTTGATAACCTTCGTTAAATTTAAGGTTAAGTTCGTTTTTAAATTTAATTCGCTGTTTATTAAATTCTCTAATTTTAATTGCTCTCCGCCCAACTTCCTCTAAACCAAGTTCCTGCTCCTTCCCTTGACGAATATCAGATTCCAATGACCATATTGAACCATTGATATCCAATAATTTTTTAAAATATTCAACAATGATATCATATTTATAATTGGCTTGACAATATTCTAAATAATCCCATTGTTCTTGAGTTGTATCAATTTTTCCACGCTCTTGTTTTAAATTTGCAATGGACCATCTGTCAACTACATCACCTATACTTAATTTCAATTTCTAATTCTCCAGTCTTTTACTTTTTTGTTGTTGAAATAACGTTTCTAAATTGAACTTTGATTTTTCTTCTAACATTCCCCACCAATTACCTTTCTTTTCATCTGTGCAAATTCCAGTTGGATTATCTTCATTTAAGATGAACATTCTCTTTTTTGGATGTCTTCGATTGTGAACTCTTAAAAGATTGTGGACATGAAATTGAACAAACTGATCTCCCATAATCCTTTTTGCAACTCTTAACATTGATTCATCTTCGCCATGATGAATAAGTGATTTTGGTAATGTTACACCTGATTTCAAAAGTTCAGAACTAAAAATTAAACAACTCCCATCAGCTTTTGGTTCAGTTAAAGTCCGAACTTCAACTTTTGACATATCAATATCATTGATTTTATTCATTCGTTCTAAAGTCATATAACTTTTTTCACTGGCTTCATTGTTGAAAATCCATTCATCATTATCTTGGTATTGAACCTTTTCATAAAGCGGGTGAACGATCTGATCCCAGCTTGAATCCCAATTCTTTCTTCCCGCAAAGTTAACAACAAATTTAGGAACTGTTTCTCCAACAAATTCAACTAACCCTTCCATAACTTCTAAAGTCTGTTTTGGCCACAAGGAATCAGTTTCTGACCAACAGATAAAATCGTGATCTGTGCAATATTTCCAACTTATATCTCTTCGATAATCAGCAATGTTGTAGAAACTTTCATCTTCAGATAAACTCAAATGTCCAACAGAAATATTTCCCTTTGTCAGCTTCGAATGAATTTTATCTTGAATTATGTTAAAAATAGTAAGTTTGTCTTTCCATGATGGATTAGATGTAAGTTTACTCACAGATTCTTCATATTTAGAAAAATCATACGTTTTTTTAAATTTAATCCAATCAACTTTTTCAAAAACTTCTTCAAGTGTGATATGAAAATCAAAATATAAATTTTCAGAATTTTCTACATCTTCAATCATCTGTTTTAACGACTCCAAATGTTCATCTAACATTTCAATTTCATACCACTGAATTAATAGACCAAATACATATTTATTTTTGAGTAACATTATTAAATAATTTAAAATAATTGTGAACAGTTTGAATTGAAATATTGTATTTTTTTGCTAAATCTGGTTTAAAATGATCACATTTAAATTCATCAAACAATTGACATTTAATTACATTTAATTCTTCATAACGAGTCATTTTATTCATATCAATTTTATTCCATTTGCGGGTCAGTGCTGGCAATTCAAATGTTTGAATATGCTTTTTTAAGTGTTTCAGTATTTCAATTTTCCAAGTAGTAATTGATACCATATTATTTGCTATTCTTAATTTAAAATCGCCATTAAATAATATTATATTCAGTTCATTAAAAAATTCTGCCCATCTTTTGTGAATGTTAATTATTAATAATAAACTTTTATATTTGTTTTTAACTTCGTGAATACATCCATCCCCATCAACAAATCCGATAAATAAACTTTTTAACAATTCAGCATTATATTTTTTATAAATATTTATATCTGGTGGATTATATGTTTTTTGTGCATGTATCCCAAATTTATTAATTATTTTGATTATATTTTCTGTGTCGTAAACTCTAATCGTTCTACCAGTTGATGTTGATGTTTTTGTTATTTTTTCTTTAATGACTATCCGCATATTGTACCCCAATCTGGGGTATTCGTAATGCGTTGATTTTCAATGATTTACGAAATATTAGTTTTCCAGCCTATCTTTGTGTGAAACAAACAATATTCATATATGAAACTTGGACAACCTTACCAAATCACATTTGAGAACGGCATCACCATTGTCTGTACCTTTTTAGGAGACAAGGATAATGTTCAGGATGCCGTTAAAATACTTGAATCTAATTCAGAAAGATTCGTCGTTGGTACACTGATTTCTTTGGATGTTATAAATATGATTCCACAAAAGGATGTCATTCCTGTGAATCGTTAATATTTTGAACCAACAACCCACATGACTTGGGTACGATTGTAAGGCAAAAAATAGAGAACTTCAAATCGGAACTTAAAAAAATTGACGTTTCAGAATCAAAATTTCCTGTTTTCGTCTATATTTCAGGCATACCCACATTAACACCTCCAAACCCCTTCAAAACTATCATATTTGACTATTCAGAAGGAATTGAACCAGAAATACTTAGACAAATTCAATCCCTTCAAAAAAAGGTTGTGAAAGTTCGTTCATCATATCGGCCACCGAAGCCCAATTGATACCACCAGTAGCAAAAGTGACCCTTCCCTTCTCATTTGATGGGATAGGTTCTTCTAAAAAGGTTATTTCAAAAGCATCTTCAATGCAGGTTTCTAAATCTGTTAACCATTGCTCGTATTGTTCAACTGGTTTATCTTTAAAATAATCCTTACTGGCACTTGTATAGCAAAAATTACAAATATTGACTTGGGTTTTCATTGGTTAGCCTCTGACTTTCAATTAGTTATGAGATTGGGGTACAGTATGCGGATAGTCATTTAGTATTATTTTTAATTCCAAGTATATAACGACTTTTAGATTTACTAATGATTATATTTTTGCATTTTGGATTATTATGTGGATTTGGACATTCTCTTTCATAGATTTTCTTTTCGTCCTTCATTTTTTTGAATCTCCAATATAGTTTTGATTAATAAATGACTGACAAACTCATTAACCTTTAACATATTGGTTTTGCAATACATTTTAACCAAGGAATGACATTCCTTTGATACACGAAAGTTTTTAAGTTCATCAGTTGCTTGTTTCATAACTATATATATTCAAAATTTTACAAAAAAAGTTACAAAAAATATATTTGGAAATTGTTAGATTAAATACTTGTTTTTTAATATCATACTTTTATTGCAACTTTTAAATTTGTTAAAATCAATTGTTCGTTTTCTGCAATATCTTCATTTATCAATTCCCAACCAATTAAGGTTTGACCATAATACAAATCAGTTAAAAAATCGTCACACTCCAATTCCCCTTGATTTAACAAAACCCATTCTTTATGAGTTAAATCTTCTTCCTCAGTTTCTTCATTCCAATATAATTCATCTTCATCTCCGCACCAATTAATTGATTCATTAAATTGGTCATACGAACAATTTTTGACAAAATCATAAATTTGCTCTTCGTTTTCAGCTAAAAGAAAACAAAGTGTTGATGTAAATGAGTCTTTTGGACTATAATGTGAACTAATAATTCTGTATAAATTCATATTGCTTTTTTTATTTTTATATTCCAACTAAAGTCATAATCATTTTTAGAAATAAAAACTAAATCTATAAATTCGTCATCTTGAAATATTTCTAAATTTGGTCCTGAAACATCAAAAATTGAATATTTACTTATGTTTTTATTTTCATTTGTAAATGAATAACCTTGTTGGATTGCATATTGCAGTTCAAGCGAATTTAAAAATTCATTTGATATTTTAATTTTGGGCATATTAATAATGTGCAGTTAAAAAGATTTTATTGTTATTTTCGGGATAAAATAAAAATGCTTCAACTTTAACATATTCATCTTTTAAAAATTCCATGTCCTCATTTGACATTTTAAATTGTTCTGGGTCATCAATTAAAGGATATTGTTCTTTGTTATTAAATTCTCCAGATGTGATCTTCTGATTTAAATTTAATTGGTTATAATAACTTATACCTTTAACCTTTAAAGAATTTTCAGACCAACCAGTTCCTTCTTTAAAATATTGATCTTCAATTCGTTCATAATAGATTTCCGAGTTCCAATCAATGTTATTCTTTTCTACCCATTCAAATAATTCAGCAAATGTCATCTTTCATGTGTTTTTAATTGATAAATCATCATCATTGCATTACAAGCTAAGGCAGTTAAATGACCATATTCATCTTCATTATCTTTGTAATTTTGTTTTTGAATTTCGATGAAATGGCGTATCAATGCTTGATTTAATTCTTCCAATTCAATTTTATTTTTCCAATTGAACCTGGGGTATTTATATCCTTTGTTTTCAGCCATCCTTTTAGCCATCATTTCAATAAATTCCCAGTCAAGTTCGTAAAAAAGTTTACCTTCTGATTCCTTGATTCCCGACATTAATATAACTTAAATTCTTTATATTTTTCATAAAAGGCAATTCTGCCAATATCTTGGAGTTCAAAATAATATTCTTTGACTTCTTCAGTTTTATCTTCATACCCATACATATCATCACTCCAACGAAGATCATCAATAATATAACCTTTTGAAAACCATTTTGTTGCAATCCAAATCATTTCTTCTTTTGTCATTCGTCGTAATATTTAATTAAATAAGAAATTATACATGACAAACTAAATCCTAATCCTAATCCACACAAACGCATACCAAATTCATTTTTTTGTGAAAATGTTAAGCAAATGCCAATTATAACTAAAATTAAACCAATAATAACAATTATTGTTCTATATGTACTTAAATTCATTGTTCGTTGAGTTTATCCCAAAATGCAATAGGAAGGTGAATATTATTAATATCAATAGCGTCTTTAAATAAAGGTGCAATATCAGATGGATTATATCCTGCTAAACCACAACCAATAGAACTCACTTTGAAAATTAAGTTTGGAGTTAACCTTGCATATTCAATGAAAACTTTAACATACAAGGCAATATCATTTAATGGAAGTGTTCTGATATTATGATCTTTAGTTGGAATCATATAACATTGGCCTTGTGGTCCAGAACCTTTTCCATAAATCGCTCCAAGATTATTAAGGCAGAATTTTGCAAATCCTGCACCATGTCTTCCAGCCAGATTACTTCCGCAAACAGCAATTTCATGAGGATAAAGTTCTGTGATTGGTTCGTATGTTATTCTATTGATTAATTTCATTGAGAATAAAAATGATTAAACCTACAATTGAAAATGTTTGAACAATGCACGTTAAGTGATAATGAATGGTATCAATTAATAATGATTTTTGTTTCAAAACCATATCTTCCCAAACAAAATAAATTCCTAATAATGGGATGTAAAATTTTAAATATTTCATGATTTTTTCATCTTACAAATCAAACCTTCACTTTCTTTTAAGGTTCTGTTTTCAAAAGTATAGCCACGTTCATGGCCAATTTCTTGAACTTTTTCAAGTTGATTTAAATAAATGAGTTGATCAACTGCATGTCTAACATCATCGTACAACCCATAATCATCAAAAATGAAATAAACCTCATCAGTTAAATCAAAGTGTTTACTTCGAGTAAAATCATCAATAACACCGTCAAATGTATGAATAGCATCAATAAAGATGACTGAAATTGGATTGTGTTTAAATGTTAATGTAAATGGATATGCACGCTTATCAGTCAAGTCCATTCCCCAATATTCAATATTTCGACGATCTCCATTCAATTCTTTTGCTTTATCAAAATGTCCAGGTAAATTAATAGTATAAACAGTTTTGAATAAAAATGAAAGGACTCTTGTTGTTTGCCCTTTATGAGTTCCAAATTCAACACAATTCATTTTTTCTGAATTCGGGATCGAATTAAAGAAATTCCAAAGATCAGTTTTAAATTTAAATGATGTAGTGGTTGGATTGTCAACTTTATCTTCAACAACCTCATTTAATATCTCGTCGATTGTTTTTATTTTCATCACAATTTTAAAAATTCTTTAATAAGTTCAAAATTATATTTAAATGATTTCTTTGAATCTAAACCTTTAACTTCTAAAGCAGTACCTAATTGTAATAATGTTGGTTTTTTAACGGCATAAAGTTCTTTATCATTTTTAAATAAAACCTTTGCAACTGTTAACCAATCTAACTTGTCAGGATTCGGAGGAGTGGTGGAATTTTCCATTTTGATTTCTTCAATGCACCAAAAATCATCTGCTTCATTAGGATTTAAAGCAAATTTATAAGGCATCCAAAAATATCCATCCTTTCCCCAATTGATTCCCCAGCTATTCTGAATTAAAAAACATTGTTTTTCATCCGAAAATCCCACAATTAGAACCGCGTGACCACCTTGTAAAACTTCTGTTTTCTTTGGAATTGGCATAATTCCTGAACCTTGACTCCAACTCCCAAAAAATGATTGATAAACATTGAATCCAAAACTAACAGCAGCTCCTGAAAGTAAAGTCTGTTTAATTGAAATTAAATCTTGATCAACACTTGCATATTTAATCGCAACTTGTTTTAAAGCATCATTATATGCTTCGGGTTTTGGATCATCTGCAAATTTATTAACATCATATTTCCAATATTCTTCCTTTGCAACTCCCCATTTATTTAAACTTTTAAATCCATCACGAATGTATGCCCCACTATCTTCTCGCTCCCAACCTTGTAATTTTCTTGCATTAAAATAAACAAATAAACGAGATGGCTCAAAATCAAAATTATTATTTAATTGAGCAGCCTCATATCTAAATGCTGCACAAGCTGAATTGGCAACGCAGGACCCAATCGAAAGCTGATCAAAAATTGGAATCTTTCTATCTAATTCAAATTCAGTCGGTAATTGTTGTGGTGCAAGTAATTTTCTTTTCGATTTAAAATCACGTTCATCCTTTGGCGATGGTTTCCAATTAAGAATTCGCTGTGTCAATTATTCATTTCCTCTTTTGTTTTTTACAAATATATGTATTTTATTTTTATTTTCCAAGAACTATATTGTTAATGTAATGTTAAACCTATTTTCAATATTTTCCTTTGTTAAAATTTCAGTTTTACTAGTATCAAGTTAATATCCATCTTCATAAAACAAGAATATATGTATTCGGACTTCCAGTTTTGATTATGTGAATTAGTTCTGGTTCATTTTAATGGCTTTAATTTTACAATCGTGTTACCATCTTCTTTAGAACCATGCCAACAAATTTCAATATCCCACCCAAATTCACGAATTTTATCTTTTATTTTAGATTCATATTCATAAATACTCCAATAAACTTTGGGAATAAATTCAAATTTATTGGCACTAATTGATGTTTTTATTTCATCCAATATTGCATTTAACGTTGAATTCGTTTTTTGATCATACAACGTCTCTTCTGGTCGTAGTAATTGAAAGTCGTTCATAATATTTTTTTTTAAAGTTATGCCAAAATTGATTTTTCTCCATAATCCGAAATATTAAATGCAGTTATAACTAAATATTCTCCCACATCAATTTGCTTACAAACATAAATATCCTTAAAACCGGAACTAAAATAAATAAACTCTCGATGATTGAACGATTTACATCTTTCTCTAAGAGTTTTTCGAGTCTTCCTTCCAGTCACTCGTATCTTAACGTTATTTGGGTCGGGAATATTTCTTTCAGTTATCCGGCTTATTGCATGTGGAGTTAGGTGAAATATCATCGTTTTGATTAAGATGATTTGATTGTTTTAATGTCAGTTCGATAAATCTTTTTAATTCTAATAATTTTTTTCTTGGTCGAATATCAGCATCGGCAAGAGTTCTAAGATAATTATCGATTATTAACGATTCGCTATTAATAAATTTTTTAGGCATATTGCATTTGTGTTTATTTATTTTTAACCAACAACCCTATCAGAATTGTATTTAATAAAATCCCAAACCAATATAATTGTCTTCTGGAATCCAAAGGAAAAGGATTATTTGTTTTTCTTGTTTCATTTTTTAATAATTATTTGGATGTAGTTTTCTTGTTTTATCCCAAGCAGTTCCAATTGCTTCTTTCAAATTAGTTGATTGATTATAAAAGTGATCATAAGTTCGTTTCATCCAATAGTTGACTTTATCAATCCCTTCCGAAACAGCATTAAAATGGTAAACTCCTAGAATATTCAAAAATAACATTCTTTCGTCTAAGATATTCTTACGTTGTAAATCCTGCATATTGAATTGATATGGAAGTAATTTAACCTTAATATCATCCGAATGTCGAATGATCATATTTATGAGTGGTTGATCAGTTCCAACTCCATATTTTTGTTGCAAGGATTGAACCTTTTGTTGGTTCTTCCAATAAAACTTCAATACTCGTTCGTGTAAAAACTTAAAGTTCTTGTTTGTAATCATGAATCCAGTATTGAAATAATTCCAAATCCATTTTTGATCAACTTTATCAGTTCCAAAAAATTCATATTCATAATTTTCTACCGATCTACATAACCAATCATAATCACCGTCATTATGAACGGCACAAAATTGATGTTCAGTTAATTCAAAAAAGTTAGGACAATATGGATGCACAATTGTATCGGCGTCAACCATTAAGATTTGATCATATTCAATTTCAGAATTATCTAACAATTCAAAAACATAATGCCGTTGAACAATTGGAGTCATTTCTGAAATTGGAACAACAGGTTCTTCTAATACAAAAACTTCACATTCATTTTTCAATGCCCAACGTTTCCAGCTTTCAATGGAAAGGTTATACATTTGATCCCGATCCGGACGATCTGGGTTCTTTATATTGATTAACAGGATTATGTTTTTCATCTTATTTTTTCACCTATTTCAAGTTCTAAGTCAGACCAATATTCAGATTCAGGATAAACACTTCTATATATTCTCCGATCACCTGCCCAATGAGCTTCTTCGACTATCAATTGGTTCCCAATTAAACTTTCTTTTAGTGATTTATTATTTTCTTCGGAATCATCAGACCATTCTTCACACAGGTGATCCATTCCAGTCAAATTTCTATTATCAACTGATTTAACTGTTGCAATGAATTGTGGTGAATGATAATGATCTTCAAATGAAAGAATGACTTCTGTATTAAATCCCAACAAGTCTTTAATTGTACACAAATAACCGTGTTCAGTTATTTTCCCCGTTCCAATTCCAAATCCTGCACGTTTCCAAACCGTTACAAACGGATATTCTTCTGCTATGTTTTTCATGGATAATTTTTATAGATTTCTAAAAGTTTTTTCACTGGAACGTTCCCATATTTGTAATCATCTAAGACACAAATTCCAGTTGCAATTGTTTTGGTTTTAATGAATTCTAATAATTCTTTTGGGTATTTTGTTTTAGTTTTCATCATCTCTGAAATTTGTTCATCATAAAATCATCACGCATTTTTCTATCTTGACAATAATGAACGCGAAATCCATTTGGTAAATCAATCATTGAAACATTTAAAACATATGGTTGTTTTTTCATTTTATTATAAAACGCTTGTGCCGATTTTTCTGAAAAGAAATCTCGTTTGTAATGCAAAATTCCTTTAATTGTTTTCTTTTTCATAGCGGCAAAATTACTTCTTTTGAATTTTCATTTGTATTATAACGATCAGAATCAACAATTGCTGTTCCCCTTGGTATATTATCGAGTTCAGTCATTAAATAAAGAGGAATTCCAGATTTTGTAGTCAAAATCAATTCTCCTGCCGCAATCAAATTAGATAAATCTAAATGATTGATTTCAATTCCTTTCTAAACTTTTGAATATATTCCAAATTTAATTCGGATAATGGTTCAGGAAGTGTGTTAATACAATCCTTAATTGCTTTCCTTGCAAATTTAATCATTGCAAGTTGAATTTCTTCAGTTAAATCGCCATTAGAAGAAATGTTGTAAAAACATTCTTCTAAATCGTTTGTACCTGTTTTAAAGTGTTCGCAAAGAACATCAAGTGTAGATTTCATACTAAATTTGTATTTGTTTTATCTAAAAATTCAATTAACCTTTGAATGTAAAATTTACCTTCTTTTGTAGTTACATAACCAGTTTGCGTTTTTTCAATGTAACCAAGATGATATAAATCTTTTACATTTGAGCCGCCTGATAACGTATCTCCAGCTTCACAAGGTTCATTTTTCCAAATATGAAAGAGTTCTGACGGTACTATTTTTCTTTGCATTTTAATTTCCTTATTAATTGAAAATCTTAATTATTTGATTTAATGCTGTTACTCTTTTATGCGGTTGAGAAAATTGTGGGTCAATTTTGGTTATTGGTATCAATTCATACCCGCCAGTTTTCAATTGTCTTCTTAATTCATATATGATTGGATATTCTTTTTTATGATCTAACCAAAAAACTTTATCACCATATTCAAGATCATTTCCTATAAAATCTTTCATCGACAATACAAATTTATTATGTCATCGTCCAATGGTTCATGCCAAATTAACCCACTTACCGTATCTTTGTAAATAGTTGTTGTAATTGTGATTATTTCACCTACTTTTGGACCTGTGCGCCAACTATTACAATGTTTTCTGTTTCCAATTTCGTAATAAACAAATCCAGTGCGTAGATGTTGAATTTTGACATCAAAATGTTTTGGTGGATCAATTTCTAAAATCTTGTATTTATCTTCAATTGAACCAATAATTACAGAATTATGTTTATAATTATACGATTTAGTACAAGATGAAAGTAAGATTGATAATAAAAATACTACTAAATTTTTCATTTCTTTTCAATGTTAATATTAAATTTTCCTTCTGGAATTACTAACTCATCATTATTACAATCGAGAACTATTGCATTTCTAAAATCATTTGAATAATAGAAGGCTTGATTCGTTCTACCTTTAAGTTTACCATCAATTTCAAGGTTAATTGCAACTGATACATCTAACCATTCAAGAAATTTACATAATAAGTTTGCAAATAATTTTTTCATTTTTTATTTAATTGTTTTTTAAGCAATTCGACTTCAAGAGCATCTTTGGTTAGATTGATAACTTCGATATCATATCCAGTCTGATTTGAACCGGAAGTTACATACCACATACCATATTGCATTCCTTGAATAACTTCGGTTCTATATCCATAATCGACACGATCAGCAGCAAATCCTTGCGCATTGACTTCTCTTGGTTTGACTTGAACTTCGAAGCAAGAAATAAATAGAACTACAAAAATCAATAATAGTTTTTTCATTTTTTAAATTTGTTTAATTAATTCTTTTGCTATTGTTACACTTGTTCCAACCTTTCCACCAAAGATAGAGTAGAATTGGTTAGTGTGTTTTATAATTGAACTTGGCCGAGCATCGTCATGATCTCGATTTGGTAAAACTGTTCTTATTGTGAACATTGAACCTTTGTACAATTCAATTTTTGAACCTTTGGTTGTTTCCGGAATCAAAAGTTCATTTCCAATTTGGAAATATTCTTGACAAGATTGAATTATCTGTCTGTGTTTTGATAAATCAGTTTTTACAACTCCATTATTCAAAATATTTTCATATTCTTTTTTTAATACGAACCTTTTTCCAACTTGAGTTTCATGAATTGCTTCACGAACATGTCCAAGAACTGATTCATATTCTGATTTTGGATCAACACAACAAAATTCCCCATCCATAATTACAATACTCGTATTCTTTAAATTCTCGGGGGTATATATCACGGTTTTTTCAACTAACTCAAATTGGAAGTCCATTTGTATGTCTTCTTCCAAAAGTTCGTTTATTTGCGAGTATGTTGCGTTAATAACAAGATCATAATTTGGGAGGTTAGATTTAAGAAAGGTAGTATTGTTATTAATTTTAATTTTTGATTTTCTTAACCTTTCAACTAAAATCAAATATAACTGACCTAAATCATAACTGTTTTCCTTTACTTGTAAAAGTACATTAATTTTTTCATAATTGACTGGAATATTAACATCTTTAACAATTTTATATTCAAGTTCATTTAACTCTAAAAAATTAATGTATCCTTGTTCATTTACAAGTGAACCTTCCTTTGCAATTCCATAATAACGTTTAAATCCATAATCATAGACAGCATTTTTAAACTCATGTTCAAATTCAAGAACTGATTCTAATTGTTGAGAAACAGTCTCGTTTGATCTTGGATAATGATAACCTCGGTGTAAACGGTATTGATTACAATGACTTGCTGCACTTAGAATGGAAGTATTCTTTTCAAATATTTCAATACTTGAATTTGGAAATCGTTTTCTTAATTCTAAAGCAGCAGTACAACCAAAGACACCAGCACCAACAACAGCAATTTTTAACAATTTACAGCATCTCCAAGAATCATTGGTTGATAAAACACAGAAAAGCTATCAAAATGATGAACTTTAAATTCCCCATACAACTCATAACCTTTTTCAAGACATGAATTTATTTCATTTTCAAACTCTTCGAAGTAATATGATCTAACAATAATATATTTTTTCATTTTAATCCGTATGAATATGTTAATTCGGTTGAAATTTTTGTTAATTTTTCAATCATTATATTCAATTCTTCAACTGAATGAACTTTAATTATAAATGATTCGCCAAAATGTAATAAAATTCCTTTAGAAACTAAATCTCCATCAGAATCATATTGGTTAATAGAAAATGTAATTTCATTTTTCATTTTAATCTACAAAAGTTCGGTTACAACATGGGCAACCAGTTATTAAAGTTGATTTTGCTTTTTCTTCTGAGATAAATTCCCAGATATCTTTCTTACAAGAAAAACATCGTAAACTTGCAAAACAAGGTAATTTGTTTTGTTTACAATATTCTTGTTGGAGTTGAAATTTTTGATTACTTGTTAAACTCATTTTTAATCCAGTTTAAAACGTTTCCTTTTGGTAAATAACCTTTTTGTTTCAAAGGTTCAATATCTGCAAGTGTTTCTTCTCTTCCAACAAATCCACCTTCTACAAATGCCATTGAATGATTAAAACACTGCGCAATTTCTAAAATTGAATAATTCTTCCCGCTTCCAACATCATAAATTCCAAATTCAGTTTCATTTAACATTAGAAGGTTTGCTTGAATGACATCTTCAACAAATGTAAAATCCCGTTTTTGTTTTCCTTGTCCATATATTTGTAAGGGTTCATTCTTATCTTTTTGTTCTTTAAATTTTTGAAGAACAGTCGCATATCCACCTTGAGCCATTCGTTCACCATAAACATTGAAATAACGAAGGCATTGAATATTCATCCCATACAATCGGGAATACATCTCACAAAGTTCTTCCCCGATAAGTTTTGAATGTGCATACGGATTTGAAGGATCAACTACTGAACTACTACTCGAATAAATAAATTTTTTAACCCCACGTTTCCGACAGGCTTCCAAAAGGTTCAACGTCGAAAGAATATTATTATGATAATACAAATGAGGATTATCAAAACTTTGTGGAATTCTTGCAATTGCAGCTACATGGAAAACTACATCAATTCCTTTTAAATCAAAAGAACTTGAATTGCAAAGATTTTGAAGTTTATGAACCTTGACCTTTGAGTTGTGATATGTTCCTGTTTGTCCATTGTCAATTCCGACAACTTCATGTCCCAATTCCAATAATCTTTCGGTTAAATGGCTTCCCACAAAACCTTTAAATCCTGAAATTAATACGGCCATTCTTCCATTCTCCTACCTGTTGAATTTGAATATTCTTGCGCATAACTTTCCATTATTTCTAATAATTCTTGGATGTTCATTTTATAACTTTAATTTCGTATTTGTAGTAAATTTCTTCCAACATTGACAACGTTTCTGCAAAGTTATAACCATATTCCAAAAAACCGTGACATTCTCCAAAATCTGAATCATAATACCATACATTATCGAAACAAATGGCATATTTTCCGGCATCGGTTTTTGGAACAATTATTGGATTTCCTGGACATTGTTTTAAAAATTCTAAAAATGGTTGTTTCATAATGTTATATTTGTGCGTTTCCGTATCTGTTTTTAAGAATTGTTGTTGTTCCGTCATGATCAATGAATAATACTAAACTTGCTGTTATTACCTTTTCAAACGTTCCAGAATGAAAATACTTAACAAATTCTCTTAGATTTGTTACATCAAAATCAGGTCGGAACCTTTCGATTATATCAGACGGTTCAAGAATGAGTACGTCTATGTTTTCTATTGCTATCATAATTCATTGCTTAATTCAGTTAAAATTTTTCCGAGTAGGTTTTCGCCCCAATCATCAATGTTGCCAAGGGCAGATTGTTCATCATATCCAATTCCCCAAATACGATCATAAGGACTCGCTTCTACAAATTCAAGACCCTTATTCCTAATCAACAAATCCAATAAATGACGATTTTGGGTGAATTTAGCGCGAAGTATTTCTTTTACCTTTTCGTATTTGATTTCATCCCAAATTGCAGGATCGAAGTTCTTAACCTTTCCGCCCAGTGCTTTTTGTTCATTGGGGAGTCTGGATCGAAGAATATCCTTAGCAATTTCAAGATCATTAAACGTAATTGCCTTTTCACACATCATTGCTTGTTCAGCACAGGTGAAAAAGATTCCGTTGTATGTGAAATCAGAAGGATACCAGTTTGAAAATGGTCCGTTCCAGAAAAATTTATATTTGTTCATTTAGTTTTTCGACTGCTGAAAGTTGATTTAATTTTTCAATTAATTTTGATCCAATAATTTGAATTTGTTTTGCAGTTTTCGGATCATAAAAATAAAAAGGTTCCAATATTTTAAGATGACCGATCGAATTCAGTTTAATTTTTTCATAAATATTTTTTGAGTTTTTCATACTTTTCTTTTAGTTTTGTTTAACAGGAAATAATGTCATTGGTTTTACTGAAACTGTCGGATTGCCTATTCCAATAGATTCAAGTTCATAAAGAACTAAGATGTCAGTTGTTATAAAGTTCATTGATTGAAAGTTTTTATTACATGATTCGCCCGACACATATAAAAATTCACATCATCCATTGTTCTGACAAGTTTAACCCGTTTATCAGTAAACCCATAAATATATCTAATTATAAGTTCTTTCCGAGTAGATGATGTAGTTACAACTCGATCGCCAATTTTAAGTTCATTTCCTGCGAAATCTTTCATATGTAATTTTTATTTATTCCATTTTTATAACAATAACAATACTCCAAACATTGTTGTCTGATATAGAATATAAATTAAATATTTAATAAAATTGTTAGTCCCATCTTCGAGGAAAAATAACCCAAAAATTGGAATCCATTCTTTAAGTTTATTCATAATTTTCTTTAATTATTTCCCATGTTTGTTGCATTAACCTTACTCTATCCTCAATTGGAAATCCGGTAAAATGCCAAACATAGGCGTATTTTAGGAAATACGGAATAGGATCAACTTTCAATTGCCAATTCCCTGTGAACATATTTTTGCGTTGAATGGATAACAGGTTCCATTCCGGACTTAACAATTCAATTTCAACATTGTTTTTTTGTAACCAAAAGTTAAGTAAAGTTTGTTCTTTACCTCCACCTTTGATTGCTTGAATTTCATCTTTGTTCTCCAAATAGAAGTTTAAAAAACTTTCAAACAAAGGTAAGTGTTTATTTCCAAAAAACAATACTCCGGCGTTCAAATATTTGTTAATGTCAATGTTAACGTCAGAGAAGAACTTTTGTCTGTCTTGAATACTTGAAAGTAACCAATTTAAATCACAAAGGTCATTTACACCATAGAATTTATCAGGATTAACTTGGTCAAATATATTTGGAGCATCCCAACGAACAATTGTGTCAGAATCAACTAATCCAATTTTGTCATAACCACGCCCGAATTTATATATGTATTCTTTAAACCATATAGGAAATTCGTGGTCTGGTAAATCATATTTTTTTTTTATTTCATCTATATTATTGCCATCTAAGATATGCAAATCAATATTATGTTGTTTGCAATAATATTTCCATGATTGTATAGAATACAGAGAATAATCCGAATTATTGATTTTTGAACTGGCATTATTTAATGCCACCATATATATTAAATTTTTATTCAACATATTTCCAATCTTTAAATCTGTCGGTGGTTGATAGGATTCTTGATCTAATAACACCAGGTTTTACATTTAGTTGTCTGCTTGCTTCTGCCATCGATTCATAGATAATTCCCATTATATTGCATTGTTTTGACAAAGGATTGCAATTAAATTTGCCAAACCAATGATTTTTTTCACCTGAGTGAGCCTCACTCATCTTTTTAAGCGTTTCCTCACTATGAAACTTCCCAAACATAGGATGCTTTTCAGCAAGAAGACCAACACTTATTCTTTTTCTATGAATTTCTGTTTTTATACGTCCTTTTTGAAAAGTACTCATCTTATCACGAGTTTCTTTTGAAATCTTTTTTCCTTTATTGGCTTTTGACAAAAGTTTCCTCGTTTCTTCTGAATGCACGGATTCGTTATCTCCACCGGTTTTTAAATTATAACAATTTTCATCCAAAACCAAATCCATTGTTACAACTAACTTTTCATGATCACTTACTTCTTTTCTTGTTAAACAATTTGCAACTATTTCCTTTTGGAAATTTTCTTTGCCGTGTTTTTTAATTGCTTCTCTGATTAATTTACCACCTCCCATATAACCATCTTCTAAATTGTTAGTCGAGTGGATTCCGTAGTAAAACTTACCATTGATTAAATTGGTAATTTTGTAAAAATAATTGTACTTCTTTTCATTCTGTTCTTGGTTTTGTTGAATCATTTAAGTTCCTCATTGCAGTTGTTAAAAGTTTTTCAACAAATTGGTTAATCTTCAAACAATTATCCCTACAATACTTGGTGATTTCATCATGTATCGTTTCTTCAATCTGAAATGTCTTAACCTTTTTGTTGCTTCGCATATCTGTAATAAGTATCCTAAATTTTTATTTTTCCTACAAAATTTTGTAGGGTTTTGTTGTTAATGATGTGTTAACGTTTTTTAATTATGGCAAACTATATTTTTTATATTCCCAACTTTTAATTGAATATTGGGCATAATCATTGCAATTAACCTTTGATTGCGGGTTTGATATGTTGACGATGTAGATGAGATTTTTACTCATTTCTTCCAATAAGATAAAAGATTAAAAATACAAAGAAAAATATCATCATTTTTTTATTGTCGTTTACCAAAACCTGAACTTGATTTTGTTTTTATCGGTGTTGAACTTGACTTGGAACCAAATCCACCACTTCTTTGAGTAGACGTTGATGGTTTCGAAATTGAAGTTGATGGATTATAACTTCCAAAACCTGAACTCCGTTGAGTTGAAATTGATCGGGTTGATTCGGGTGATTTATAAGTACCAAACCCATTACTTTTACTCGTTTCAATAGGTTTGCTTCCGAACCCAGTCGATTTACTTGTTTCTACTGGTTTTGAACCAAAACCTTGACTTTTTTGGGTTTGAACCTGACGTTGTTCAGTTTCATATGTTTGTCGATATTGTTCTTGTTGTTGAGGCTGGAATTCAGGTTCATTCCGATGTGAATTGTAATAATTATTTACAACCGTTTCACCTCCTTGATCCATTAAACTCCGCCACAACAAATAATTCATCATTACTGAACTTCCATCAGGTTGTTGAACATAAACAACTTGTGGTTGATTTTGAGGCTGTTGGTAATATACTTGATTTGGTTGTTGATTACAACCACCAGAACAGGCACAACACATTGAAATGAGTAAAACCAGCAAAAAGGTTGGAATTCCGATAATAAGAATTTTTGAAAAAGTTGTTAATCTTGGCATAATTTTTAAAGTGGTTGCATATCAGAAGGAACTATTCCGACAAAGGTTAGAGAAATAGAAGGGAAACTTTCTTCAGTAAATTCGGCATATTCGCCTTTTACTTTTGGTTGATAAATTCGAACTAAAATTGCGGCTTGACTATCTACGTTCATGACATAGCCCAAGCAACCAATAAATTCTTTTGGAATATTTTCGTCGTTTTGAATTTGGACGACATCACCAAGTTGTAATTTTCTTTCTTCTGGCATTTTTAAAATTTTAATTTGTTATAAATTTGAGTGCAATATTTAATTTGAAAATAGCAATCATGTAAAGCATTGTGAGCAGTTCCCTCAAATTCAATAGTGTCTTTGATATCAGGTTCAAACATTAACAATGTTCTTACACATCTTTCATTCTGATATTTCCAAGGAAGTTTAATTCCAACTTTATCATAAGCGTTTTGTAAAATACCACAATCAAATCTACACGAATTACCCCAAACAATCGAATCCCTATCAATCCAATTACTAAAATTGGAAAGAACTGTTTTTAATGGTTTTGCGTTTTTGAACATTTGATCTTGGGCTTCTTTAGTTTGATTAAACCACCACTTTATTGTTGAACTGTTAACCTTTAAATCAACGTCCAAGCAACTTTGAACATCAATATTTTGCCAAAATTCTCGTCCAGTTTCCCCAGTTTCAATATCAAATTCAACTGCTCCAAGTGAAGTTATGACACTATAACTTTGATTTCCCAAAGTTTCGATGTCTAACATAACATTTTTAATTTGTTTTTCTATCATTGAAATAAATTATCAAGTTTGTTATCAATTACTTCCCAAATGTTAATTCCAAATAAACGAAACGGGAGATAAAGAATTGTTGTTAAGATTAGAAGTATCATTACTCCAATTAAAAATGAAATAAAAATAAATACATTTCTCATTCGTTATTTCTCCATTAATTTATTTTTATAAGGAACATTTTTCTCATAATATTCGCGTTGTTTTGCTTTAAATTTATTCATTTTCTCTGTTTCTATTTTATAATATTGATCAATGTCATTCATATTATTAATTTTACTAACCAAGTCTTCTGCTTCCTTCACTGTAAATAAATTTAAAGACCAACATTCTGTTCCACTTGTTAATGTTTGATCGAACCAGAAATATAACGATTTCCATGATGGAAATAAGTAATGTTCGGTGTAATCAATTGTATAATACTCATGTTTAAAATGAGAAATTCTGACTTTAAATTTTTTCTTTAAATTCATACCTATCATGACCATCTTCCCAAGCATTTGATTCTTTTATCCATTTCGCATCCCAGCCAGATTTACAATAAATCATTTCAAAATTTAGATATTCTGATTTAAATTCGGGGGCATTATCAAGTTCAGCCCAACAGTCTTTTATTTCTTTGATTGTTATGTTGACTGTCTTTCCTTTTATATATCTCTCTTTTAATATCTCGTTATATAACGAGTATCATTGCATCAGGAATTCCTTTACTTGGTAAAAGTGTAGCTGCTTCTTGCGGAGTAATTGGTTTTATTATTAAAAATAGTTAAGTTCTTTAAGTTTATTATAAATTCGTTCTTGTGTATGAATATCATTTTTAACATACGCGTGACCTAATTCAGAAAGTAGTGAATCAATTTCACGCTTTTGCGTTTTTGAACCAATCTGAATAGTTTTAGGTTCAAATAAATTTAATCTGCCTTCAAAAATAGCAAACATTAACCCAATAAATAACATAACCATAAAAATTCCAAGTAATCCAAAACACAACATACCAATCATTCCTATAATTTTCAAATCTTTGTTATTTATGTGATTAAATATAGCTGTAATCATACAATAAATTGCAAATGCAATTATTATTGCCGCAGTTACTGATTTAGTTGAAATAATTATTTTCATTTTATAAAGTTAGGATGTGATTGGATATGTTTAGGATGTGAAATATCAATGAATTTTGCCCATCTTGCTTCATCTGTTCTGGAAGGTCTGATTAGAATTTTGTCTTTTATTTTAAATTCTACATCCGCATTCCAAGGTTCATTTAAATTTAGATAATGTTGGTTCATAGAAAATTCCTCGGATTCCTTTCTAATTTCCTGTAACCCTTCATCAAAATCCTCCCAATACTGAATGTCTTTCCTCCAAATCAATTCATAACGAAGTTTTTTCCATTTATCAAAAACAAACCAAGGATAGTGAAATCCTATAAAATCATCTACTCTCCTCAATGACTTGTAATTTTGAGTCATAAATGCATCCATAGCATTTTTGTAATTTTCCATGTTATCAAAACAGTATGCAAATCTACGCCACTTTGGAGAAATTTCATTAATTGCTTCTACGTAGAATTGCGTTTCAAGGAAATCTTTCCAAACAACTTGGATTCCATCTCCTGGAGTTAACCTTTTAAGTTCTTCTTGTATTTTTTCTTTGTCATTTTCATGGAAAAGAACGTCGGGTTCGAGGGGCATAAGAATATCCCCAACTTCGGGTTCAAAATCATGAAATGTTGAAATTGCCTCCAAAAAACATTCATTTGCATCTAAAGATTTATATGCATGTGGTTTCCAAATACATTTAAAATCTGGCCGTAACAATTTCATCCCATTTTCATTCCACTGAATTAAATACGGCTCAAGTATATCTAAAAATTCATCGTTTTTATTGGATGGCTTATAATCAAAACCGGCTGAAGGATAATCCGCATGACACCATTTCTTTCTAAAATTAGCATCAATTTCTTTTTTATTCTCAATCCCGCCTGGAAAAATACCTTCATTTATAATAATGATATCAGGTTCGAGTACGTCTAACCAGTTTGGAATTGAACATTTGAGTAGATGTGAACTTGCGAATGATGGTAGTATGATTATTTTTCTTGACATATATCTTCAATTTTTAATTGGTTTGACTAATAAACTCAATAACTCATCTTTCGAATTGACTCCGTCGCTGAATAGATTCCCTAGAACCACGATGTTACATTCAGGACGACCATCATCAGTCCAATATTCAATTTTTAATACCATTGTTTCATTTAATCTTTTACTTTAACTTTTATTCCAGCCAATGGATCAAATCTCTGTTGAATTCCAATTTGATAGATTCCTGGAGCAACAATAGTGTGACGATGATCTTTTTTTGGAAGAATTTTGTACTCATTCATTGACAATCCATTCAGATGTTGTTTTAATGAATGATTTAGTACACATTCTTCTTTTACATCCAAAATAATATATCCGTCTTCGCATTCATACTGGTCATAATTCCCAAACAATGCATGAAAACTGTTTGAACGTTCGGATTCTGCCAAAAACTGTTTTTCAATTTTTTTAGCATTCATTGGAATTTGTTCAATTTGAAAGGCTTGAACATCACCTTGATGGAAAATTTGTTTCATAATTTTTTATTTTATTTTAGTTAGCAGATTGCCAAATATATTCAACATTGTGTGGAACGAAATTTGGTCGATGGAATTTAGCGGCTTCAATTGAATTTGTTATCGTTGGGCACGAATCCAATAAATAAACGTGACCAGTTGATGGGCAAGTAAATTCAGTCCAAGCATATTCTACATTCATATTCCCTTTACTATCTTGCAAGAAAGGATATTTTTCGTTTGTCTTGTAAAATTTGATTATTTCCGAATAACCATTTTCATGGTTGATTTTACGCTCGTCAATCAACTTAGCATTGAGAAATTTTAAAACACCTTCAGAACCTTCGTTTTCTTTGATTAATGTAATTATTCCAGCCCGTTCATCTTCATTTTTCAATTCATTAAAATCGTCGAAAGCCAGGTTTCCAGAAAAATATTTTTCAAATATCCAATTTGAAATTTTCCTGCCATTAATATAATTGATGTTATAATTTCCTTCAAATTGGATCGCAGCTTCATTTGAAGTCGAATGAAATCCTACTTCATTCCTCATTATTTTAGAAGGCATTTGTAACACTAATACAATACCCTTCGTAAAATAGCATTTAGAAATGTGGCCAGAATTGACATTATTATACAACCAATCCAGTTGCTCGGATTTTTTTGTCGTTAATTTAAATTCATCTTTAATAAATTTGTACCACATTAAATAAACACGAGCGTACTCACTTGTTAAGAACAGCCAATGATATTCACAATAAAGTTCTGAATGAAGTTCTGAATCAAGTTCTGAATCAAGTTCTGAATCAAGTTCTGAATAAAGTTCTGAATAAAGTTCTGAATCAAGTTCTGAATCAAGTTCTGAATGAAGTTCTGAATCAAGTTCTGAATCAAGTTCTGAATGAAGTTCTGAATCAAGTTCTGAATAAAGTTCTGAATAAAGTTCTGAATGAAGTTCTGAATAAAGTTCTGAATCAAGTTCTGAATAAAGTTCTGAATAAAGTTCTGAATAAAGTTCTGAATAAAGTTCTGAATCAAGTTCTGAATCAAGTTCTGAATAAAGTTCTGAATCAAGTTCTGAATCAAGTTCTGAACGAAAATTAAAACTTGCGAAACTATTCTTCAAACGAACTAATATTTCTATTTTCGTTTTTAATTCTGAATTAAAAAGTAAGTTCCAAAAATAACGATATTGTAATGGATTCTTTGCAACAACAACCACTGGTTTATAAGGTTGTTTAGCTAACTGATAAATGTATTCAATATATTTAACAGTATTTTCTCGTCTCCATTCTTGATGTTCTTTTCCGGAATATAAATCTTTAACGCAATGATCTTTATATTCTTGAATTTTTGATCGGATAGCAGGAGTAAAATCTTTAATTGTCCTTTTCATGAACCAAATTTTTTTAGTTAAATTTTTTATTGAAATTTTGATAAGTGTAGAACTAACTATGTTTTAAATAAAACTTTTTAGTTCGTTTAAATTCATCATTTTCGTAAATATCATACACAATCTGATTATTTTCAATTCTACCATTTTTAGCAAATTCAGCCCATTTCTTTTTTTCACGCCGAAGTAATCTTCCTTCATTGTTTCTAATTACACGCCAATATTGACTTTCGTATATAATAATATTCATAATTTAAAGTTTTTTAAGAATTCCAATTCCAGCCCAATTTTGTTCTTCACTTCCAATGAATTCTTTATAAAAATAATCAATTCCATTATAATTACAAATCATTGGTGCTACTTCATTTTTTGTTATTTCTCTCCAAAATTCTCCAACATAAACGTTTCTTGAATGGTGATGTTTAGAAATAACAATATCATGAAAAGTAATAACTCCGCCTTTCTTAACAAATGGACTATACATTTCAAAATCTTTTTTAACGCCTTCGTAAGAATGATCACCATCAATGAAGAGAAAATCTATTCTTTCTTTCTCCCAAGGTGTTACAACAATTCGGCCATCAGGTTCAACTAAATCAAGACATAATTTTTGATATAATTTTGCTAAAGTTGAATTTTCATGACTATTCCCCCTTATAAAATTACAATTATTGAACCTTTCTAAAAACCACAAATCACGCTTATCCATTTCTTCATCTAAAATTCCGCCATGTTGACCTCCATCGCTCATGTCAATTGAAATATTAATTCCATCTGGATTTATCTTGTTCCAAATGTAAAATGTTCCACCAAATTTAGTTCCAATTTCGAGAATATTAATTGGTTTACCGTCTTTTAATAATGTATTTTTAATAACAAATTCAGTCAAGTCAGTTATTTCTGATCTAACCTGGGGCATATATAATTGATATGCTTCATCGATTATCGGTTCAACGAAATCAGTTAATGCAAATGACATCTGCAAATCCTTTAATTCATTATATAAGTTCATTCTTTATCTTTTGAATTTTATTTAACATTTCCAAAAACAGTTCTGAATTTTCATAAGAACATTCTTTACAGATGTAATATTGGAACTGATCTAATTCTTCCTGCAATTGTTGTTTAACAGCAAACCAATGATAATCAATTTGAACTGCATTCCTTGTTTTCTCAGGAGTGTTATTTAATACTGTTCTTGCAAGTTTGTTTTGCATAAGACCAATGTTTAACAATATTGAAAATAATAGTATCACTTTCATCTTCTTCCTTTATAACCTGTGTTAAAAATTCAGATTTTTTTCCAAAAGGAATCCAATGTTCACGAATATAAGTTTTTAATTGAATATTTTGTTTATTATAAAATTCTATTTGTTTCATCAAAGGTTCGAGTAATTCCTGAACTTCTTGTTTGGTATATGTTTTTTCTTGCATTTAAAAATTTCAATTTACTCTTTTTTTATAACTAAGTAATACCTTAAGGTTATTTTGGTATTGAATATCTTCACATGTCTTCCAAAAACCTTCATAATTGATACTATCAAGCATATGCCAAAGAACTGAATTAATTATTACTGGTTTGTCAATTAAACCAATAGTTCTTAAATGTTTATGTAACATTGAATCTTCAAAAGATAACTTTAAATCATTTTGATAATGATCTAATAGTAACCATAATGGCATTTCAGATGGATAATCATATTCAATTGCAATCTTATATAATTCTAAGAAATCTTCTAGTTTCATAAAAATAAATCATTTTTATTACAAAAGTATATTTTATTTCAGTTCAAATTGAAAACATTAACAAAATTAACAAAAAGTCGGAGTACATTTTGGACAAGGACAATTAATTCCATGAATACAAGTAGAACCAAACGCATTAATCACAGTTCCGTGACAACTTTGACACTGGTCATGTAAACAAGGTTGACAAGGTTTTTGAAACTGTTTTAAATGTCTTTCTTGACGTACTTTTAATTCACGTTCATATTCCTCTTGAATAATATTCGGATAATAACCTTCAGGATAAAATTCTGTTTGCGTGGTTGTTGAACTTTGTTTCAAAAAATCTTCGATGTATTTAATATCAATATCATCTGGAAGAGAAAATCTAATATTATTAATTGTTGTTATTTTATTTCCAGAACTCATATAATCCTTCTTTTAGTTCAATATTTTCAAATGTTTTTATTTCTCTGTTTGGTTGAACCTTGACCCATTCCCACATTTGTTCAAGCATTGATTTTAAATCTGTTTTAGGTTCAAATCCCAAAATTTGTTTTGCTTTATCATGATTCGAGTATGCGTTTTTGACTTCAAACCTTTCTTGTAAATAAACCTTTCCAGTATTCTTTCCAGTAACTTCAAAAAGTAAATCTGCTACTTGATTTAGAGTAAAAAACTCATCTCCGCCGACATTAAAAATTGGATCTGGATAATCATTTTCAGCAACTTTTAAAAACGGTTCACAATAATCTAAAACCCAACTAAATGCCCGTTTTTGTTCTCCATCACCGTAAATTGTTAAAGGTTGATTGTTTTTAATCTGATTCATCCATCGACCTAAGACATTTCTATAACGGGACCAAATATTACAATTTCTTCCAATGACATTATGAGGTCTGATTATTGCCCAATTTAAACCATGTTGTTCACCTGCTACTCTAATATCCATTTCACCAGCATATTTTGCAATGCCATAACTATCAATCGGATTTGGAATTTGAGTTTCATAAAACGGAACTTGATTCCTTCCATAAATGGACATTGATGACAGATAAATAAGTTTACATTTATATTTAACACACTGGTTTATTAAGTTCGCAGTTATAATGATATTATTTTGATATGAGAACTTTCGTACAAATGGAGAAAATCCTTCTGCACAAAACGCTGCCATCGCATAACAATATTTGATGTTATGGTTTTCAAAAATATCAGATAAATCACTTTGAGCATCTCTCAGATAAAAAGTTATTTTCGTTAAATCAATATTTTCAAGATACCCATCGCTGAGATTATCTAAACCAATTACCTCATATTCAGTATTTTCACATAACCATTTTGCAAAATTACTTCCGATTTCACCACATATTCCTGTAATTAAAATAGATTCTTTAGTCTTCACTAATTTGCTCCATATATCTTTGTTTTGCTAAGTTGACAAATTTTTCAAAAGTGCAATCTTCCCAATGTTCTTTTGGAATTATGATTCTGTAAAACAAATGTTTTAATGCTAAATAACCTTCTAATGTATATTCATCTAAATTCCAACTTTCTGAACAAGCGTTATTTATAAATTCATTAGTTGTCCATTGTTCGTTTGGGTTTAAATGAGAATATTTTTCAGACAAACATTCAGCAATTGGTAAGAAATCAAACTTCATTTTTCAATTTTTTAAAATTTTGGTCAATTAAATTTTTATTTTTTGATCTACCTTCATTTGCAGTTCTCAATCGTCGTTCTTGTTGAATGAAAACATTTACATCTGGATTTTCTTTCTTTGTTTCTTCTAACCTTTTACGATCACTTTCTCCAATATGACAGTTATTTTTGATCAATTCATCCAAATTCACAAGAATTTCGTTTACAAATGTTCGTTTTTCTGAAAGATATTCGTATTCAGGCTCAAGTAATATTTTTTCAATTTCCAATTTAATTAAATCGATAATTTCTTGTTGGTGAACAACTAAACTCATATCATCACCTTTGACAAAAAAATACCACTTAATTCTTTCGACAATTAATCGATCCAGTAATGATGATAAGGTATTTACATTTGTAATTCTCAACTTTCATGATCCTTATATTTTAATGTCTTAGTATAGAGTTGATCAACACGTTTATTCAAATTTCTGTAATCCTTATAAAACATTTTAATCTGAGACTTTAAAACTTCATCATTTGGTCGTTTAGCTCTTTCAATTCCTTCTGTAACAAAATTATCAGTTTCAAATGTAGCTTCAATTGTATCTTGCCATTCAGTTAAATCAACATCTAATGAATCTTTGTTAATTCTAACATCTTGATTTAATGGAGATTCTTTTACTTCAATATCAATACGACCAATTTTAGGTGGACGCAACCAAAGTAAAAATGCCGCTAATAAGTTTTTAAAATATTTAAACATCACCAATTCGATTTGATTTTATTTAATTCGTTTAAAATATCTTCTAATTCTAAACATGTTCTATCTTGTAATGCATTGTCATAAACATGCTTAAATCCCCAACGACACCAATGGTTTGGCTCTATTTTATATCCATTTAACGAATAATTATATTGCATGGAAATTCTCCATTTTGATAATTGAATATAAAAACAGGCATTGTCCCTATCTCCAAACATTTGTAACCATGCTTTAATAGAGTTGATTAATTCATCTTTATTTTTATTCTGTTCCATAACCTTCTAAATTTGTAATCCAATTGTGTGTGTGTATAACTAAATTTTCTGGCTTATATTTTTCAGTAAATTCTTTTCTAAAGTTTTCAACAAAAAATTCACGTTTATTTTCCCAATCCTCTAACCCATATTCAATTTGTTGTTCCAAATCTGAAAAATCCCATTTACAAGGAATAAAAGTTTCAAAAGGTTTGTAAACATTTGGAATTGTATTAATGTGAGACATATCATTTTTAATTAAGATTGAACCAAACATTGCTGCTTCTAAATCACGAGGTGCAATTTCTCCATAACCAAATGGAGCAATGATTAGTTTCGATCTTTGCATTAAATTATAATATTGTTCGGCAGGTAATTTTTTCCCATCTTCTCCTAACCTAGCTATTTTTAAACCTTTGGGTAAATGATCAAATAACTTTTTACGAAATTGATCATAATAGATGTTAGTATGAACTTTGAATTCTTGATCTTCCTTTGCTGGAAAACTGAATAAAGCACAAACATCATAATCTTTTTGAATTTTTTGATATCTAAACCATTGTGGCGTTACAGTTGATAACCAATTAGTTCCAGTCAATTTTACTTCCGAAACATCATCTTGAATTGAATAGTTGTGTTCTTCACTACTTCCCCAATAAATCCTTCCATGAACTGATGCAGTTTTATAAAGGTTCAAATCTGAATAGAGACTATTTTTGAATAATAATTTAGCGCCCGAACCTTTGAAAACTTCCCAACTACCCATTAATGAAGGACTATCTTTACCATCGAATAGAATAACATCACCTGGATAATATTTTTTAATTCTATTGATTCCCCAACTAATTGAATCCTGTATCTTGACTAATTTATTTTGATATGATGCGTGTCCAACCCATGTCATGTCTGCATCTCCCTCAACTACAAATTTAATTCCAATATCCCAAAATAAATTTCTAATTCTGGGTTCAAGATATGGTCTAAATGTAGTTTCATTTCTATGTTTTTCAAGTTCACTCAATTTTATCGTCAACATCTGTAAATACTAAAAATAAATAAATTAAATCTGTTATAAAATCAGTTATTGTTTTTCCACTCAACAATAACAAAATAAAAATAAATACACAAACAAGTCTAAATTGAGGAATAGAATTCATTTTGTCTAACCTGACGTTCAAGTGTTTTGATATGGAATAATGACCAAACAAAAGTCATTTCTCCATCATCATTTTGGTGTGGAAGAACTGACCAACTTTTTCCAGTATCATCAATCCTTTCATGAACTTTATTTTGGTATCTTATATTGGCCATTTTTTTAAAGATTCTTTGTTGGTAGTCCATTGGGTTAACTAAAGAAATATCTTCTGTTTTTGCCCCATATATATCAAGAATTTTTGAAGTATGGTCATCATCTGGAACTTGAACTTTTACAACATTCCATCCCCATTTTTTTGACCATTCCCAAGTTAATCCTTTGACAATATTAACACGTGGTAACACAAATATATCTGTCTTCGGATTCTCTTCAGTTAACCAGTGAATATTTTCCAATAACCTTGGATGCGGAAGTTCATCTGCATCAATTAGAAACAAATGTGTTCCAGAACCTTGTTTTAAAAGGTTATTTTTAAATGTTGCAAAGTCACGTCTAAGTGGAAATTCTACATATTTAACCCCATGCTTCATCATAGCAGTTCTAATTACAGAAATGACTTCGGGTGTAACTTTACCTTGGTCACCTTGTATAATAATTTCATCCTCATGTAAGAGATAAGGATATAAATGATTTAAAAGCAATTCCAACTCTCTATGTTCGTTATGAACTGGAATTAAATATGAGATTTTAGTCTTCATTTCTTAACTTTTGAAAATAATCATATGCACTAATAAAATCAGGAAACTCAGTCTCGGATGGCAAATATTTAAAATTACCATCACTTTGCCATTTAACAACAATCCAACGTTCTTCTTTTGGAAGTAAAGCCAATGTGTTAGTGAACATTGTTAATTTGAACCAACTATTCCCATCCTGATCAATAAATTTAGTTTTAACAATTTCATCAGGACTCTTTGATTCAAATGTTTGTAAATCCCAATTCAAATACCGATGATATCCGGAATCAAAACATAAAAGTAAATCATCTTCTTGAAGTAAAGATTTTTTATTTGAAATAGGGGATTGTTTATACATTATTCATCTCCATGAATTATATCATTTAGAAAATTAAATATTCCTATGCATATCATTAATAAAAATCCGCATATGATCATATTTTTTTAAGTTTTGGTAAATTAATTTTTATTTCGTTATTTACAAAGTTAACATATTTTTTCCAAATTTCCAAAAACTTTTCCTGCATTATTGTTAATGAAAAGTTATTTTTGGTGTATTGGATATGTTTTCGTGATTTTTCAAGGTATTTTTCATAATTTTCAAACATATCTTTCATCAACATACTTGCAAAATTATAATTCACTGTAAACCACTGACCTTCTTTTGGTAGCCAATCATTTGCAGCACTTGGATGAATTTGAGTACGTTGACCAGGAAGTAAAAATGCAAAATCTTTATTTAAAAAATCCATTGGTCCAGAATAAGCACTACAAATAACAGGTTTTCCAGTCATGGTAAATTCTTGAATTGGTAAACCGTATCCCTCTCCTTTACTAAAGCTAACTAAAGATTTAACTTTTGGATGGTTGTATAATGAATTCATTTCGTTATCAGTCAAATCACCATTAATTAAATAAACATTTGGAAATTGACCTTTAAATCCTTCTTCTCTAATCAATTCTTGAACTTGGTTGATTTTATCAATAATTTGATCTCGTTCAGTTACTGAAAATCCAGCTCCACTTGTTTTTAAAATCAATCCTGGACGTTTCTTCTTATCCTTGAAGGTATCAAAGAATACTTTTAAAGTCATTCCAATATCTTTTCGATCTTGTCCTAAGACTGCATTTAACCAATGACCAACTACCAAAAAACAAAAATCTTCTTTCACATCCTCATTTAACATTTTCCAAATATTTGAATCCTTATCAATATTTGTTTTGTTAAATTTTTCAATATCCAAACCTTCAAATAAAACTTCAACTGGTTTATTTATTTCTAAGGTATGTTCAATTTGACCTTGTTGATTTTTCTTATCATACTTCGTTCCAATTAAAACATCCTTTGTGAATTGTGATGGAGTTAAAATTAGATCTACATTTTGACAACCTTGAATGAAATTAAGAGGAGCAATACTTGCTTCAGTTCCAGCAGTTATTCCAATTGAAAACTTACCAATTTGCTGAAATTCCGATGGAATTGATATTTGAATTGATACATCAGGTTGGAAATTTAAATTCGGAATTCGATAACTGTAAAGATACTCATCTTCTTTATCAAGAACATCAATTGGTGTATTTCCCCATTTAGTTGAAATTAATTTTATAACATATTCATCTGCAATTTCAGGGGTATTTAAAATTGATTTGATTATTTTTCGACTATGTTCCCCGTAACCTGATCTTGTAGTATAGGGGCTGATGATTGTAAGTGTTTTCGATTTCAAAATTTATATTCCTTTAAAAATATTTTTAAGTTTATCAAACCATGTAATTTTTACTTCTGAACTTTCATCAGAATTTATGTATAGTTGCGATATTATAGCATATGCTAATTCATGTTTATCAATTGGAATTTTACTAAAATCCACTACAATTTCAAGAGGTATATCAAAGTTTTCATTTCCACGAATACTTAAAGTTTTTAATATTCGCATTGGTTGAATTGTGTTGATAGTTATTTCCATTTTTTAAATTATTTTCATTCTTTTTAATTCAGTTCTAACCTGATCCCAATCAACAAATGGTCTATTTGACAAATTCAAATCCATTTTAAGAGGGCAACCTAAAGCAGTATCATCAATATACAATTGAGCATATTGTTTTTTTGAATTAGTCCACCCCACCAACGTTTGTTCTGGATTTTCATTTATTCCCCATAATGGAATATCATTTTCTTTAAACCAATCTATTGCCTCTTGTAATGTATCTTTATCCCCAACTGGTTTACTTCCTCGCATAGTCCATAAAATCAGATGGTGTCCGTTTTTAACCAGTTCTTGTAAGATAGGGACTGCACCAACATCTTTACCTATTTCTGGATAATCATGTGTTACACAAGTTCCATCGAAATCAATAGCTACAATCATATTTATGGTTTTATAATTGAAAACATTAATAATTTACGTTTTAAATTATCATTCGATATTGAAGGATCGTCACACGGAAAAAACGCAACTAATTTAGAGGAAGCAATTTCTTTCAGTTTTTCGGAATCTATATTACTAAATACAATCGATTTACATACATGTGGAACTAATTCTACATCTAAATCATCAAAATCAGTTGCAAACGAATCCGACTTTTTATTCCAAAAAAATGACGGCGCATATGCTTCAATAAAAATGTCTGGATTGAATCCAATTTCTTGTAATTCTTGTTTTGTTCTCATTTTTAATTCAAATTTATATTAAAAGGTTGTGTTTTAAAAATATGATTCATTACTACATTCAACAATGCGAGAATGAACTGGCAAACTTCAAAAAAAGTATCTTCATCAAACCAACCATCCTCATTAAATTGATATTCAAATGGCCATGTACTTGTATCAAACATACTTTTGAATTCAGACCATGACATTGTTGATCTATGTTCAATTTCTTCAATATTTAAATAATAACGATGGAGTTCTATCTTTGCATTTTCAAGTGTATCTGTAATTGCAATTCCGATAGTTGGTTCAACTTTATTTTCAATTGTTAACGAACAGATAAAGATGTTGGCTTAGCGATTTACCATTGAATTCCTGTGTTTTCAATTATTTTTCTTTCGTGAACCTTTATAAGTTCATATTTTGGTTTCGGAGTCCAAGTCTGAAATAACTGTTCAATTGAATTAATTACACGTTTACACATTTCTGGACTTGACATTCCGCTTTCTTCACTCATAACCCAATCTCTACCTTCTAAGCCAAATTCATCGCGTTTTTCCTTTCCAAGATCATAAATAAATTTCAAACCAGTAGCCGCATCATCAGCATCTGAATAGTCATCAAAGATATATGGTGTTGGAATTGAACCTTGTAATGCTCTCGTTCTTGGAAAAATTGGATATGCCCAATTACCACATTTCTTAAATGTTCCGCGATGATTTGAAGTAAAGTTTTCATCAAATTCAATCCATTCACCTTCACTTGTTTCAAACCTCATTTGATCTTGTAATCCACCTGTTACTGGTGCAATTAACATAGTTCCACAAAGTAAACTTTCATTTGCGGCTAATCCGAATCCTTCTGCACTTGACATGAAGAAGGTACAATCTGCCAAATTATAAAACCAGTTCATTTGTTGTGGAGAAACCATTTCTTGAATGAATAAAATTCTTTCATTTGGAGCAATTGCATTTTTTACTGCTAACAAATCGGTTCCGTTTTCATCTTGAACTGATGTTTTCATTAACAACAATGGCTTTTTAACCCCATCAGGAAGTTTATCACAGAATCGTTTAAAACTTAAAATAATATCCCCAGGTTGTTTTCTACGAATATTCCTGCTATTGAAGAATACAATAAAATCGGTATCATATTTTTTCAAGAAATTTGTTTTAAATTCTTGAAATTGATTCCAATCTGAACTTTCAGGAGTTTGTTTGTAATAATGTTTTACGCTCGAACCATGAGGGACATAAGACAGCAATACTTTATTTTCTTGTGAAAAATAATGTCTCCCTTCACTTTGATCGAGTGTATCTAAATCCAACCATTCAGTTTCATGATGTGATAAAACAGCCTTGTTTCCTACTTTTGTTTGTCTGTTAATTGACATTAATAAATCACATGATGCATACGCTTGGGCGTTCCAAAAAGCGAAATTCGGCGCGTCCCAAATATTCAAATATATGATCGGAATCTTATATCTTGTTTTAAGTTCATGTTCCATGTGAAATACATGACCAAAGAAACGAGGATCTGTTACAAGCATCAACGCATCTGGTTGTTCATACATTATAATTTCACGTAGAACATCCGGATTACCGTACCCGTTATGACAATAAATTTTTAAATACGCATCTTCTACACCAGTTTCTTTACTAACTTCATCACTTAAATTTAAAATCTTACCATGATCTGGATGATTTAATGCTGCCCCTAACTGAACCCAATCGTATTTATGAATTGTTCCAAGTACAATTTCCTTTGAAATCGTAGCTACACCGGAATAAAATTGGAGACTGTCACTTATTAAGAATATTTTCTTTTTTTTATTTTGATTAAGTTTTGGTAATTGAATTTGCAAGGGTTTGTTCTCCTATACCCATTTTATTTCTGTGATAAATTCAGGATTAGCTTTTGTAGTACCATTTAAAGAAATAAAAGTCAAATTATGATTTGCAGAAATTTCTACAATCAATCCCTCCTCTTCTAATTTCAGTTTGACATCTTCTCGTATTTTTTTAACATATTGAATTTCTGTGCGTCCATCACTTGCTGCTCGAATTGCGTGATCTCGGATTGCCTCATATGTTAAATCATTATACTGTGAATTATTATAATGTTCCTTTAACTGTTCTACTAATTTCATGTTCTTTTACAATTGTGTTATTGAATAATCGTGTACTTGTATATATCGAAATTTTTGGAAATGAAACTAATTTTTTACTTCCAATTTGAAAACTTTTTTCTTGTTCTGACCAATAAAAGAATTTTGACATTAATTTATTTCTAAATTCAAATATTGTAATTTCGTTTATACTTCTAACCTTATAAAAAGAATAATTATTCAATTCACGAACCAACCAATCAACATCATTCCAACTCTGTTTCTTTTTAAATGAGGTAGATTCTGAAGTTAATAATCCAGAACTTCCAAAACAATAACCTTTATCAAAAGAATCTTCATCACAAAGGTTGAACATGAAAATTTTATCCACCCCACACGAAAGTGAAATTAAATAAGTTCTCAATAACCACTGGCCTTGTTGAGTTGAATATTGAGAAAGTACGGTTGACGGCGGATAGGTATCATAACCAAATTCACTAAACCAAATTTCTGCTTTTGGCGTATTTTGAGAACACCATAAATTCAATTCATTTAAACGGTAATCTAAGTGGTCTTGATCTGGACTAATTCCAGTTCCTGTTAAATCAACTGTTGAACCTGGCCAAGGATTTTTTGAATTTGAGTAATGATGAACATTAATAACATCAGCACAAAAACGTTTATCTTTTCGATTTTGCTCAAACCATCGTTTCATTTCACTTAAATACCAAAGATTAATGGCACTTAAACCAGGAAGAACCAATTTTACTTTTGGATCTGCATTTTTAATACCAACAACATTTCCTAAGGAACCTTCATGACCATCCCATAATACTGACATCATCGCTGCACATTCTTGTGGAGTGTATTTTAAAGTCGGGTCATTCCAAGGTCGATCAGTCTCATTTTCAAATTCAATGTATTTAATTAAATTTAAACCACTCTTTTCAGTATTAGTTTGATCATTATTCCAACGTGGTGTTTTATTTACTTTTAATAGATTTGATGGATATGTTTTTGATCCATACCTTGCGACGATTTGCCAAACATATTCGCCAAATTCTTTATAAGATTGTGGATTTGTTGAATTTAAACCTTCTCGGTGGAATCGACTTTGTGGTTTTGATGAAAACCAATCCGGAACTGTATTAATGCAAAAGACAACAGTTTTGTCTTTGTTCATACTTAAATATGAATCATACATCCCATTAGCTTGAAAGGTTGGCTCAACCATAATTCCAGCTGATGTCCAAGTCCATTGGCTCATTTGATACATTCTTAAATTTGGAGTTGGATTTAATTCAGTTGGAACCCAATGAAATCCATTAACACCAATTTTTAATGCATCACCATAAAACTTTTTTATTGGTAATGGTGCTGGAGGTGGTTTTGTTGTCGTACCATAAACTTCAAATTCAGTAATGGGTCTATCTCCTTGTATATCTGAAATTTGAATTATTAATTCATCAGTTAGTTCTGAATTAACTTCCCATTCTTGCCACTGACCATATAATCCAAGATCACGATCAACTAATTTTTTATTATTAGAATAAACTTTGAAGTTTGGTTTTCCAACCCAATCATATACTCGTATTTTTTGAATATATGTTTTTTCTTTTAATTGAATCAAAGCTCTAACTGGATAATCACCGCTATTCCATCCAGGAAACCAACCTGTTGTTGTATTACCATCTTTTAACAATTGTAAGTCAGTATTCTGACCATTTACAATCATGATATTATAATCCAACTTTTGCGCAAATAACCAAGTTGGAAAAAGAAACAATAATAAAAATTTATTCATAAACAACCTTCGTCTTTATATAGGATTTTTTTAATTTGAAATTTTGTTCTTTAATGTAAACCTTTCTCCATTTCTTATATCTATTAACTTGAATATAACAAAAGGAATTTTTATATTCGTCAAAGAAAACATCAATATTCTGCCCATTAATTTTGGTAAAATAATTTGTTGTTTCAACTTTCAACGGTTCGCCAAAACGAATGTAAGTACTGGTTTGACTAAATCCAAGAAATGGTAATAAGATTAATAATAACGCTTTCATATCATAATAACTTTAATTTGTTTTTTTTCACATTTCTTTTTAATTGATTCGTACATCTTCCAATCTTTTGCATCCAATTGTTCTCCAATTATAATTCTATCAATTCCTAACCTTAACATCATATCATATCTATGGGAATAGTGACTGAAATGTTTTCTTTTTGTGTAATAATCTCGACTCAATGCCGAATAAACGTTCCAACCAGTAAAGGATGGATTAAATTCTTGATACTCTAATTCAAATAACATACAACACTTCTTAACCTCATATTCAATTCCACTCTTGTTTCCGCCTGTTATAATTGTACAACCCTTTCCAAAATTTTGTTTTATTTTGAATAATATTTCCTTCACTTGTTTTGGTCGAAAACATGTCTCTGAACCAATAATAGCAAGTTTCATGTTGTTATTCTATTTTTCTTTGGACATAAATCCTCTCTATAATTAAAATCGCAATATTTACAATTCCAATAATTCTTTCCAGCTTGTGGTTGATAAGTTAATAATGTATTATAACTTCCATCTGGTAAGAAACAAGCATCAATAAATCTTTGAAATTCTTTCTTTGTTTTATTTACTGAAATTGAACCTTGGGATGGTTTAAATGTTTGAACTCTTCTTTGTGGATACATCGAATCTTGTTCAATCTTCCGTTTCAAAATATAAAACTCAACTTCAATATCATCAATTGGAATGTTGTAAAGTTTTGAAAAGAAGATTTTATAAAGATGTAATTGTGCAATTTTAGTTTCGTCTTTCTTATCCCATTCCTTCCATCCCCGTGTACTTGTTTTTAAATCAAATACTAAAATCTTCTTCGATTTCCTTTCTCTAAACACCAAATCCAAGTATGAAATTAGATAAACTTTTTCTTTTGTTTCATCTGGATTGATTAACAAAGGTAATTCAATTCCAATTAATTCCCAATTTTTTTTATCAAAGTAATTTGCTCGTTTTTTTCTCAAATAATTCAAAATTTCCAAACCATCCAAATAAAATTCAGTCAGTTCTTCTTTTGTTGAGAAATGTTTTTGGTATTTTTCAACATCATGAGCATAAGTTTTTTTAATCTCACTTAACAACATTTGAGAAAAATCAAGTTCTTCACTCTTTTTAATTGTCGATGTGTAAAGAACTTGAAGATAAGATTGAATAACCGTATGCATCGCACTTCCAAAAACGGTGTGGATACTTGGTTCATCAATCTTGTGTTTATCAATATACTTCAATTTCCATGATAGTGGACATTTCTGATATTGTGAAAACTGAGAATACGAAATAAATTTAACATTTTCTGGTTTTTCAAGGTTCAAATTAAATTCTGGTAATATGAATGAACCTTCTTTGTCTTGCATTGTTTATTTTTTTAATTTTGAAATTCCAGATTGGATTAATCCGTAAATGAAAAATCCAAAACAAATAATTCCTGTTAAAAATAAAATATTAGTCAAATCTTTCAAATTGAAAACTCCTTTTTCATTTTTTTATCGTCATATCCAAAACTACGAATATATTCTCGTATTTCTTCTTTTGTTAAGAACATTAACATTTCTTCCACTTCTTTAATTCCCAATTCTAACCTTTCACACAAGAAGATGAGTAAAGGTTCAGAATAAGAACTTTCCTTTTTTCCAGAAACATATTTAGTAAAGAACTTACGCTTTGGAAGTAAATCAACGTAGAATTTATAATAAAGTTCAGGAGTGAGTAAATCAGTCGTTGGTTGACAATAAGAAATGATATCTAAATATTCATCACTCATACTTAACCACCGATTCAACATATAAGTCTGAACCTGTTTTTGATCTTGATCCTCCCATTTAACTTTATTGAAAGTTATATCGTTAAGGATGTCAAAAATGGTTTTATTCGTTTTCATCAAATTTAAAAGTTGCGTCAAGTTCAGTTTTACCGTTCTTAACCTTGTGTTTGAATTCTGCTTTAATTCCAGCCTTTTCCAAATTTTGAGCTAAATCTTTTTCAAAGGTTTGAACTGGTTCAGGAACAATTACAGGTTCTTCTTCCAACTTTTCAGGTTCAGGAATGTATTCTTCAAAATTATGAAATTGAACATCTGGTGGTAATTTCTTCCATTCCCAATGAGTTATAATAGTTCCTTTACTATGGCGAACCCAACCAGCTTTACAAATATAACGTTTTTCCATTTTTATTCTCCTAAGTTTAATTTTTTTTTAATCCAAGTTTTTGTTCAACATCTGACAACCCATTTGGAAACATTTCCTTACACACTTCACCACAATCCATGCATCTAAATGCTTGAACTGGAATAAAGTCATCTTGAGACCTTCCAGTATGGAGACGTGATAAACGTCTTAAAATCATAGCAGGCTCAAAAAATATTCCAGAACAGTTTCTACATTCGATTCCAGTTGTTTTTTCAAGAATTCCGCGCATTTGAAGTTCCATCATTTGCGGATCTAATTGTTCATTCATATATTATCCTTTTAATTATATTTACATGTAACATAAACCTGTTCAAAGACATTATTAAATTCTTGTTCAGTAATATCTTTTTTAAATTTAAACAGGTGTGGACTTGCTATTTCGCGTCTTACCCAACAATCATTCTTTGGATTTGAGGGACTGACATAAGCAACTGTCCAATATTTCCCATCTTGATCAGATTTAACAACACAATCAAAGTCCTTACCATTAATATTATAATTTATTTTAAAAAACACTATTGTAATTCATTTAAAATGTTAACAAACATAGCAGCAACTTGAATTTCTTTATCCAATACTAAATTCGATTTATGTTGAAATTCCGCAATATTCAAAATTACATTTGAACGTTTTCCTTCTGGAACAAATTCTTCCAAATGTTCAAATAAATACTTAAATAAATCATCATACGCACGAACCTTTGAATCTGCAATGATTTGTCGTAGATTTTTAAAACACGTTTTTGGATTTGAACCATTTTGTTTCAATTCTTCCAGAATTTTTGAACAATAATCATTGATTAACAAGGTTTTTTCTGAAAAAATTAACTTCCCTGTAATCGTATTTGCTTGTAAATAATTTAGCATTGATCTTTGATCGGGGTAATATTGTTTTATCACCTTTACTAAATCGTTATTTTCAAATTCCTTACCTTCTTCCTTTAAAATGAAACTTAAGCGTTCAAATATCTGTTTTGGTGGAGGACTTTGAATTGGAATTGCAGTACAACGACTTACAATTGCAGGTAAAAACCTATCAATATAGTTTCCAGTTAAAAAGAACCTTGTTGTTGCTGATGTTTTTTCAATCACATCCAAAAGTGCTGATTGAGCTTGGATTCCAAAACGCGAAAATTCCTCCAAAATTACAATTTTCAGAGGACTAAAACCAGATGTTTTTGCAAATTTGTCAATTTTATCCCTTACTGTGTCAATTCCATTATCAATACTTGCATTAACAAGGAGTAGATCACAATTAATACTTTTAGCAAGTAGTTTACAAGCGGATGACTTACCAGTTCCGCTTTCAGGCGAAAAAAAGATAAGAGAGGGTGGATCTTGGGTTTCAATCCAATACTTTAATTTATCAAGAAATTCTGGATCCGCAGTATATTCTTCTAATGTTTGCGGCCTATATTTTTCTGGCCACCAAGTGTTCTTTATGTTAACTGACATAATTTTTCTTTAAAGAGTTCAGTATTATAATATTCTTCTTTCATTAATTTTGCATCTAACCGTACAACAGCTTTCCACTCTTCATAATTATCAAATTTTTCTTTCATAAAATCCAATAGTTGAAATCTTCTTCTTACAACTAATAATCCTGGATTTGTACTAAGTCGCCCTTCGAATAAATTTTTGTAATATTGATATTTAGTTGGAAAATCATGATAATAAAAGGTTCTTTCTGGTAAAAACGGAATTACACCCTTTGACATCCCTTCAAAAATAACAACTGGATCATCAATTCTATCACCTCCCCAAAACATCGCTTTACTTCTATCAAGTAACTTAACATAATGATCTCGTTGATTAAAATCCTTTTGTGCAAAAACAAAATCCCAACCTGGAAAATCTGCATGAAATCCTTTAAATAATCTTGTTTGAATTTCATCTTTAATTTCCCAAGGGAAGACAACGATATTTTCTTTTTCTATTTCTGGTTTGAACCTTTCATATAAATATCCAAATGGATAACCAACTATTGCACTCGGACTACGTCTTGATCTAAATCCTTTAAATCTCCAATTAAATAAACGTTCATGTTTAAATGTTGGGAAAAGGTTCAAATCATAAGCATTAAAGGTTGAATAATAAAATTCTTTACCCCATCTTGAAGTAGTCTTTCTATAACCAAACACACTGTTTCCCCAAAATCCAACAAACCTAACATCCAAATTAAATTCATATCTAATGAAAGACATTGGAACTAATAAATAGTTCATTGCTTCCGTAAATATGAAGATATCACCATTCTTAACTTTATTCTTTGAAAATAAATCAAAAACGAATTTATTCTGGGCAAACTTAAAATATGAGTCGGCCCAGAATTTTGATTCGTGTTCGATGAATTGCCCATCAATTACATTTACATTCCATTTTTCTGTAAAAATGTTATCATGAAATGCTTCCTTCCAATATCCTTCAATTTTTGAATTTCCTTGGAAAGTTGTAATGATGTGAAGTGTGTTTTTATCGGTCCGCACGATCAGTTGATCCCAAAATCTTTACAACTTTAGTTTCTGAAACTGAAACAAGCTCCCAATCAAAGTTTACACCAAAATACTCCCTTGCAACTGTTGCTTCAACTTCAGTTACCGATTCTGCATCAACAAGGTATTCTGCTGTTTGTTTTTTAAGTTTACCTTTGTCGTCTTCAACTTTTTCTTTTACTTTTGCTTTGTAATACATTTGTTTAAAAATTTTATTGGTTAATAATTATATTTTTTGTCTTCTAATTAAATTTAATTTTTTTGTATTATACAACAGAACCCCCTCATCGCCATCTAAACCAATTTTTGAAATTCCATATCCTTCAGGATGATACTTATTTATAAGTAATTTATAAATCTTTAATTTAGTTGGATCGCTATCAAGAATATTTTCACGCGATGTTGCGAATATAGAAATCAAAAATGGATCATGTTTTTGAACATATTCTTTGACAATTTCCACAACTGTTTTCAATATTGGTAAAAATTCCTTCACATTTGTTTTTTTAAACTGTGTTTCCACTCCACCAAAATTATAACCAACATTAATTAATTGTCTACCATCGAACGGTTCAATCATTGGAACAACATCAAAATGGTTTACATCAAACACAAATTCATTAAATTTAACATCAACAGCAACGCCATTTACTTTAAATTGATAATGGTTATTCGTTTTTCTTTTATAAGGAAATAATTGAATATTGTTAAAATCCAAAACTTCCATTAAAAGCATATCCTTAATCTTTGATAAACTCATTTTCTAAATCTAAGTTTTAAATATTCAATTGAATCGTTAATTTCATTATGACTCATTAAAAAGCTTAAAAAAGATGGGTGATTTTCACCACACAATCCAAGTAAATGTAAAAAATCATGCATATCTTTAAAAATCTGAATCTTCAATAATTGTTTGAAAATAACCATTGACAATAAATTCATCCCATTCAACTTCAACCAATTTAGTCCAAATTCGGTATGATTGATCCGGAGTTCCAAATTCAGTTAATTCCATATCCATTGTCCAGTTGTCAATGTCGTCTGGAAATTGATCTGTCCAATGATCAACCCAACATCTAGCTTCAAAAAGTTGTTTAAATAGTTCTGAGGTTGTAAAACATTTTTGTTCACTTAGTTCCATCTTCATTTAAAATAAGTTTATATGCCTCATTATAAATTTGAGACAAGGTTAAATTTTTATATTCAGGTTGCTTAAGTAAATACAAGGCAGTTTCTTGAACTTCTTGTCTTAAATTGAACCTTACTGCTTCTTCTAGAATAGCTTGAATTTGTTCAAATTCAGTATCAACCATTTTCTTTGTTGCTCCCATTTTTTAAAAGTTCGTAGTTTTCATAGATGTTTCCAACAACATCAATACAGTTTAAATCTTCTATCAATTCATTTAAATATAACCATGTTTGATTTTGAATTGATACAACTGTAAATACCAATAACTTATTATCCCATTCGACTTTATAAAACAACTCTTCATCAACATGATAAATCAAATCGCCTTCATAAATTTCTTTTCCATTTTTATCCTTCAATCCAGTGAATTGCATTAACGGAGAAAATTTATTACTATCATAATGAGAAAAACCAATCTGAAATTCAAATGGGATCCATTCTCTTTTTGGTTGATCTTCACAACATTGTGAATAAAACATTTGATTCCATTCTAAGTTGTATAATCTGAATTTAATTTCCCTGTTCATAATCTTTACAATCTTGTTTAAATTTACTCATTATGTCCGCATATTTTGAACGATCTTTTATTTCATTGTGTAGTTGTTCAAAAGTCATTGGAAACCCATTTATCCCTAACATATGATACATTTCTTTTGGATCAAAAGTTATATGCTCAAAACTAAGAACTCTTGGCGTTTTTAATTTGTTTCCGGATTCTGATAAATATGTTTTTTTAACCTTTCCAAATCCATCAAAGGTTCTATAAATAAGTTGTTCATATTCAAATTTATTTAACCAATGTTGTGTTTCAGTTTTACAAATGGAATTTAAAAGTAAATTTCTATAAACGCCTTTGTATTCACTTTCTTGTTTTAAAAGGTTTGGAGAATAATAAATAAATTCACTCCAATCTAAATTTTTACTGAACATCAGATCAATTTGAACAATCTCTTCTTTAAATGGAAACCCAAAACTAATTTGTTTAAATCCATTTAAAATTTTATATTCTAAACCTGAACCTTTGATTTGATTTGAACAATATTCAAAATCACCTAAAACAGCAACATCAACATCATTCATTAACTCTTTCTTTCCAAATGACCCAATAAATCGAAAGTCCTTAATTTGAAATACCCGTAATAAATTTACTGATAACTGAATGTTGAAGTCAACTAACTCATCAAAATGAATTGGAGTAGCACTTTTAATTGCTTTCATATTTAAGTGATACCATCATGTAAAGTGAATCGTAATCTTCTCCTTTGAATTTTAAAACTGCAAAACCATTTCCAGAAAAATCAACAGTTGCTTCACGATATTCTGTATTTGCACTTAAAATTGCAGCGAAAACATTTACGTTGAAAAATAGTGGTTCAAAATCAGTTTTAATTTCAACATTCTCACATGGAACAGTAATTGAATTAACATTTTGATCTTGACTATAATTGATAATAAAATCAAGTTTGTTTTTAAATGTATCCGGAATTACAGCAAAAATAGTTGATTTAGTCAATGCTCGTTTCGCTTTAAGAAATTTATCAGTAAAATCTTTAGTCAATTTAAAGGAGCAATCACTTTGAGGTATCCCTTTTATCTTTGCACGTTCTGTAACTCCAACCGGATCAGCAAGGGCAAACTTTGCACTAATTTCATTATCAGTGATATGAAGTTGATTGAAATAGTATTGTTGAACTTTTTTTGGTTGAACCTCGATATCTGGCCCAAACGCATTCAAAACTGCTGACAATTCTGGAGTATCACTGATAATAATTTCGCCATCTGGAATATCCATATTCATATCAACTGAAATAAGTGTTGATCCATCAGATAGCTTTAAAATTACATTTGCAACTTTGTCTTGAATTTGAATTGGGACAGGAAAAAATGTTCCATCCAAATTCGAAATTCCACCTAAGTAATATTTGTTAATAAATTCTTGAAAATCACTTTTTCTCATTTTCTTCTTTTAATTGGTTTAATTTATTTATTGCTTCTTTATATGTTCGTAATTGCCAGGCCCAAATTCCAAATGCCTCCCCACCTGGAACTGACTCAGTCTTGAACATTGTATTAATTCTTTTTTCAAAAAGTTCATAACCAGCATCATAACCCATTTCAGTATTAGTTTTCTTGTAAATATAATATTTTTCATCCGAATACACTTTTGTAAGTGTAAATCCAGCTAATCCTTTTGGGGAAATAATGACATCATTTAAACATTTCATAATATTGAATTTATAAGTAAGATTGAAATTAATAATAGGAATAAAAAAATGACAAACAAAAATGCAAGTTTATATTTAAATGGAGTCATGATCTGGTAGTTGAATATCTGTAATGGAAAGTTTTGAAATACTTGGTCTGTAATCTAGTTTTGGCTCATTTAAACACGCTTCCTTTGCTGCAATTTCAAGACATTTCTTTGCATAATATTCTGCATATTCTTTCATTGCTTGAATATATTCATCTTCAGTAATTTCAGGATATTCTGGCCATCTTGTGATATCTCGGTATTTATTTAAAATTTCTTCTATTTTATTCATAAAAACTTTTTTTACAAGTATAAGTTATTTTTCTGTAATTTCCAAATTTATTTTGTTAATGATTTGTAAATGTTTATGGAATTTTTCAATTGATCTACCGACGATGGGGATATTAAAACAAAATCGATTTGATTATCAGATAGACATTTTTTTAAATCAGTAGCATAATTCTTCCTATCAGATTTTTTATAAACTTGAAATTCTTTGTTTTTTATCTCACTATATTTATTAAATTCGCCAGTTTTATAATTTAATTGAATTTGACACTTCAAATTATTTGAATTGAAAAAATGTGTGTATATATCTGGATATTGAATTCCACTAATCCCTAAATTAACATCATATTTTATTTCCTCAAAAGCATCAATTGTCCCATCTATATCTATTTCACGAGTGTCCCAATGGATCATCAATGTATTCAAATTTAAATTAAATGTTCGTTTATAATAACAGTATTCCCTTAAAATGTGTTCTTTTTTTAAATTTATATCATTAATTTTACAATTTGAAACAGATCCAATTTTAACAATAATCTTCATTAACGATTCATTATATTCTTTAAGCCACCTTTCTGCTAACCTCCAATCTTCATCAATACACGATATTGGGTAATTTGTAGCAGTGTCAATTTTATCAAACCCCGAATCAAGGTAATGTTCTAACAACTTAAATGCAGTTGTTTTATCAATTTTCGTCCCCCAATTTGATGTTCCTAAAATTAACATTTCTATTCGCTTAATTTATTGTAAATCCATTGCCAACCTTTTGTTTCAGCAAGTTCGTTAATTAATTCAATGGTATCTTCATATTTAAAACCAGCAATTGATTTTGAATTATTTAAACTTAACTTATTATATTTAGAATCATTATCACGACTGTATTCAAAAACATCATCTTCACATTCAAATACATAGCATCTCATATCATCTTCTACATACGTTTGAATGTCTAACTCAGAATCAAAAACATAATATCCTTCCATATCAAGATAAGTACACATTGCATCTGTATCAAAATCATCCAATCTAACAATATCATTGTTAAGAACATAATCTTTTAACGATTGTTCATTTAAAAATAAGTTATGAATTTCAACAATATATTCAGCAGTATCGTTATTGATAGTTCCCCAACTTGCAACATAATGATCATCTACAGGTGGATCAGTTACTATCATTCTACACCAACATTCCTTTCCTGTCTCACATTCAATTGTTTTCCAAGGTTGTTCTTTTGCAATTTCAAAAAATTCTTTGTGTGTCATGTTAAAAATAATTATTTGTTTCTTCTTTTATTATTTTATGATTGGCTATTCGTGATAATGAATCATTAACATAATCTTGACTAATTTCACTTCCAATAAATATACGTTTAGTTTCTTTACAGGCAACAGCAGTGGTTCCAGAACCACTAAACGGATCATAAACAATTGAACCTATCCAAGATAACATTTTTATCAATCGTTTGGGAATTTCAATTGGAAATGGAGCAGGATGTTTGATTTGGTTGGTTTCTGGTTTTATTTTCCAATGTCCATAACTCCAATCAATAAATTCTTGCCTTCCTAAATCTGTTTGACCTTTAAATGATAATCTTAATGAAGATTTTGCAAAAACAAGTATGTATTCAAATCCTCTTGGAAATGATGGACATGACGGACTTAAATAACTCCCCCATGCGGTTCTATTGTTTGTATGACCTTTATCCCATATTATTAATGTAAAATTTAACCAGCCAATATTATTCATTAAATTTATAATGTCTGAATGTAAACTAATTTGTCCATTTTTTTGATCACCAACATTTATACAACATCTTCCACCATCTTTCGTTTTTTGATAAACTAAAGTAAAAACTTCTGATAACCAACACAAATAATCATTATAGTTTATAACATCTAAATATTGATCATATTTAAGGCCGACATTATATGGGGGTGATGTTATGGTTAAATCTAAATAATTGTCTTCAAATCTACGCAATGTGACTATACAATCTTCGCAATAAATCATTTAAAAATATTCATTTAATCGTTGTTCGGTTAATTCAATATTACCCCAACCTAAATCATTCCAAATAGTTTCAAGTTTTGATAAATAAGTTGTTTTAAATTCAGTTTCTCTATCAATATATTGTTTTACAAAATTAACAAGTTCTTCTGGATCTTCCCCCTGACCTTTTAATGCAATGGATTCAAATCCAAATGGATTTCGTTTCAAATAACAATATAAAATTTTATCGCCATCATCAATCATAGGAATAGATTCAATTTTATGCAATTCCAATAGTTTATTATAATTTTGAGCGGATTTAACGTGGTTTGGAGTTCCTTTTTGACCATATTTATATTTGGACATCTCTTTGACTGAACTTGGTTTCATGATGTCAAAAATATCACAATCTTTGGTTACGTTTTTAAATTCACGAACCTTTTTGTTAAGTTCATCTTTTCCAACTTCATTCAAAATATTTGAAATTATTTCAGATTGTTCATTACGATATAATTTTGGAAACGAACTTCTTACTAAATCAAACCCCTTGAAATAAACCTCCCCATCAATTGTTAATAAACCATAACGTTTTTTGGCTTGGCCCCAGAATGCAGTTTTAATTAATTTTTCTTGCATGAACTTAAGATAATTATTCTTGGTTCTAAAATGTTCATGACTTAACCAAGTAACTCCTTTATTAATAAAATCAGTTACTTCATTTGAAATTTGATCTAAATCTTTAATGATTTGATCATCTGTTTTTGTTAAATCTAGTAATGGTGTTGCAGAAAAATAACCACTGTCTGTATCTCCAGCAATTACAGGTGATTCTATTGTAGGAACATTTAATTTTTTACAATAAAAATGAGTTCCAAGTAAATCTGAAAATTTAATAACATTTTGTCCACCTAATGTAACACTTTCACCATTCATACGATTGTAGTATCTAAATGTTGGAAGTAACAATACGCCATACAATGAATTTAATAAAATTTTTGTAATTAATTGCTTACGGTCATAATATTGATAGAGTTCATTATTTTCTTTATTTTGTTTTGCTAAATCTTTATAGTGTAATCGTTCATTAAACCACATTTCAAGTATTGATGGAATAATACCTTTAAATTTAGTATGATATATTACTCCATGTGCAGAAATGATATAGTTGTTTTCATCCATGAATTCAATAAACTCAGATTTAGACATTTGTATTGTCTTGTTATCACGGTCTGAAAATAATTCATGAATGATTGGATGTAATTCTAAAACAACATCATCATTCAAAAATCCAAAATTTTGGTATTCCTTTAATTTATTTAAATTTCCATCATTGATAAAACATGCAACTAAATTAATATCATACCAATTCGCAATGAAATACATTTGTGTTTCAGGACTAATATTACAAGTTCGAATCAAACTTGGATACAGACTTTGTAAGTCAACCGAATAAACCCATTTATGTAATCCAACTTTAGGAGGTTTAACAAATGCGCCTTTGGCTTTACTTGCGGTGATTATTAACGTATTTTTCTTTTTTGACTGTTTCTTTAAAAAATAAATTCCAATAAGTTCAAATTCATTATCATCATTAATAATATAAACCTTTGTATTATCCTTTAATTCATATTTTAATTTATCAATTCTAACAAATCCGTTTTGAATATCTTTAATATAACCTTCATTACGTTCAATTTCAATTAATACAGTTTTATCTAAATTTGAAGTTGAAACTAAATTATTTATTTTACATCTTGTTAAAATTGCACCTTCAAGATAAAAACTTGGAAATATAAAATCTTCATATGGAACATGTCCTTTATGACAAATACCTCTTGCAATTTCAATCAAGTCCATTTTCTTATCCAATGCAACCATCAATTCGACGTCATTGACATTGTATTCAATAAATCCATCTATATCATTGTTAAACAAATCATCTAAAGTTCCCTCATAAACATATTTTCCTCGCTTCAATTCTTTCTTACAAATAAAATCAAGAGCATAACTTGGTTCTTCGTTATATGTAAATTTCTTATATAGCTGCATGTAATCCAGAAAACTAACTCCTGCAATCTTGTACCCAATATCTCGTTTACCAATTTCGCGCCTTTCAACTATTCCAATAGGACTGAACTTTTGCATGTATTTGTAACCAAGAACATTTTCAACCCTTCGAATCAAATATGGAATGTCAAACACTTCACCATTCCAAGCGGAAACAATTGTTGGTTTAATTTTTTGCCATTGCGAAACAAAAGTATTTAAAAGCCCATGTTCTGAACCAAAACGTTTAACAATAGTCGGAACTTCTTTTCCATTAATTATAATTGTTTTAGTACAATCTTCTAATCGATTGTTTTCATCTAACAACAAACAAACATATTGGTTATTAAAATAATAAGCAATTGAAGTAATTCTGTTTAAAGCATCTTTTGGAGTTGAATAACGTAAACCTTTCTCAATCTCAATGTCAAAAAATAAAACACGATGATCTTTTGACGGTTCATCCGATTGATAATAACGATCAATTAAAACACGAGTTGCAATGGGAACATCGTGTTCAAATACCAGTCCTTGTTTTTCAGCTTCTTTACTCCAACTTTTTACTTTTTTAACTTTTAAACCTGTAATTGTTTCATAGTCGCCTTTGGAATCAATTTGATAAGCGTAAGGTTCAAATGGAAAAACTTTATATCCATCTTCATCATCCCATAAATGACACAATCCATCCTTTCTACTATAATAGAAGTTTTGATACATTAAAAATAATCGTTATTTTTTGAAACTGTTAAATTTTGCTTCTCGTATCGATGTGAAACAGAAGAAATTAAATTTTTATTCTTGTTGTAAATTGAAATTGCTTTAGTTCCATTCAAACTTTCAGTAACCATTTCATTAACAATGGAACAAACTTGAACAATATCCTTACTCACAATTTGTTCCATCATGTAAGGGTGTCCAGAAATGAGATTATCAATAAAATTTTTAGCATCTCTGAATATACCATAATTATGAAGTACAATTAAACAATTAATTTCAGGTGTGTACTCATTTATATCATCCCATGTATAACAATCTTCTAACCAATTATCACATGTTGCTGTTTTTGGTAAATTCTTCAATCCAGGAATCATTTTGAAATCACCTCCTAATTTCGCTTTCGGAATGTGAATTTGTTTAAATGATCCTTCTTTATAATCAACATGAGTATAATAGGTTCCAAATCTTGATCCGTTATTGGGAGAACTCGAATCTGTTGTTACTTGAATATCACAACCAATTTGATTTAATGAATATTGGAATTGAGAAAGAATAAAAAAATCAATAACTTTTGAAGTTCCTAAAATATGAACAATTTCATTATTTTTATTCAAATGTTCTTTATTGTCAAGGAATGTTGCTAATGCAATCATAAATTGATTTAAATTAACACCACAACCACCTAAACACCAACCATTAAATTTAAAGTCTTTAACATTATCATACCAATATTGATATTTTTCAACTGACTCGCCTTGTAAAACATTTAAAAACTTTGTTTTTCCTGTTTGGTTTTCATAAAAATATTGAAAATTTTCTTTTGAAATATTTAAACATTCTTCATATTTCCCTTCAAATTTAATTTTTGGCGGGATATCAAGATTAACTGCGTAAGTTGAATTTTCTTCTAACCACTTAAATATTTGATTTCTAAGTTCAGGTTTCCATTCAATGGCACCAGTTGCAATTTGGAATCCACCACTATCACCTAACAATTTAACATTAGATTCGTATGGAATTCCAATTTTATATCGGTAATCAAGTTTTTTATAAAAGTGACCGGCTGGAGCTAAAAACCAATCATGTCGTAAACTTAGATCCATTTCATTATCATATAAACGAATAACTTTCCCGTTCTTAAATTTAGAATCCTTAGTTAAAGCATTTCCATAACTCCCTGCACTAAAACTTGGGATATAAATAAATTTTTTATTCATTTTTAACCTTTAACAATATTTTTACATAGTTCAAATTCATGCCAAATATTTACTTCATAATCCAAACCTTTAACCATAATATATGCTTCCAAGTTTCTTCCTAAATCACTAATATTTGATAAATCTCGACAAGTAGATTGGTTTTCAAATACAATTGAATTATTTAATAATCTGATTGCAGAATTAACATCAAAGGGCTGATACATGTATATCTGATCGCAAAAATCTGGAAAACTTCTAAAATTAGGACAAATGAATCGAGTTCCAAACGTATGCGCTTCAATTGAAGTCCAAGAAACATAATCTTGTAAACTCGAATTAAACATAATCGTTGATTCGGCAATTGTTTGATAATATTCTTCTTTACTTAAATCATTCAACAACTTTAATCTTGGGTTATTTTTTGAATAATTTTCAAACATTTCAACTACTCCTGGTAAATTACTTCTAAATTC
>JACCDG010590972.1_pt1 | contig 67500 bp, 57 predicted proteins | sample 7442471 | NCBI WGS metagenome assembly JACCDG01 (sample SAMN15323444, study PRJNA562643) | freshwater metagenome | isolation source: river surface water | place: USA:Blue River Watershed | collected 2017-08-17 | reverse complement strand
CCCTCTTTTTCAAAACCCTCAATAGTGGTATTCAAATGAAATTGCACGCCATTGGATTGGAGGTACTGATAAATGGTTTGCATCAAATCACCTGGATGCAGATGACAATCGATTGGATACAATACACCACCTCTGACATTCACCTCTACTTCCGGCTCCATCTCTTGCACACCTTTGGCGTCGAAAATCTTGGTTTCAATTCCGAGCGATGCGGCTTCCTTTGCCAATTCAATTTCATGTTTCTCTGTCACTGCACTCTTGTACAACATAAAACAGCCCACCTCTTCCATGCGAAAATGGTTTCCCAACTCATCTCTGATCTCAGAAGTCAATGCACGGCTGAGATGAAGAATTTCATTGAGTGGTGGAATGTTTTTTTCCATGTGTGATTTTGCAGATCGCCTCCAGAATGTGAGTCACCACTTGATGAGGTCCATATCCAACCTCGGCTTGATGTAAAAAGGAGAACTGGAACTCAACATCCACTGCAATCCTTTTGCAACGATTCCCGGAGATGCCAACGGAATAAAATGACTGGGTGAAACATATCCTGCATTGCCAAAAGATGTACCCGTTTGGATATCTCCCCGTTCAATGACGACTACTTCATGACCGCCTTTGTGCAAATAATATGCTGCACACAAGCCGATCACACCACCACCTGCTACGATTACTTTGCTCATCTGATTTTTTTCAAAGTTACAGTTTCAACAATCGTCTTCAATCTTTGATTGATTTTTACATGCTTGTTTTTCAGGGTTGGATGTACAACGGACTGCTTGAACGAATGTTCCATGTTTGCCCCTTGTACCGAACCGTTTTTTCTATTTTGGCGGATGGCCTGATGACGGCTGATTTCAATCGCCCATCTTTCCATGTAATATCGACTTCGCATCCCCCTCTTGCCTTCAACCCCTTCACAGAACCGGATTTCCACTCATCCGGCAATGCGGGCAACAATACAATGTCACCTTCGTGGCTTTGCATGAGCATTTCTGCTATGCCTGATGTTGCACCGAAATTTCCATCGATTTGAAAGGGAGGATGTGCATCAAACAAATTGGGATAAGTACCTCCGCCAGCCATTTTGATTTCCGACTGATCAGCAGGATAATAGGTCATGATTTTTTTGATGGCATCATAGGCACTCTCTCCATTTTGCAGCCTTGCCCAGAGATTTATTTTCCATGCAATGGACCATCCCGTTCCATTGTTTGTTCTCAATTCCAACGAACGCTTTACTGCATTGGATAAATCTGGATTTTGCTTCATTCCAATACTGGTACCTGGATACAACGCAAACAAATGTGAGACATGCCTGTGCTTCGGATCCTGATCCTCCCAGTCATAATACCACTCCTGCAAATTACCTTTCTTGCCTACTTGATAAGGATACAGCTTTTGATATGCATCAGCAATTTGCTGCGCAAACAAAGGATCTGTTTTCAACAGCTTTGCAGCATCCATCACCTGCTTGAAGATTTCTCTGATCATGGCGAGATCTGCCGCGCCACCATACAATACACTACCCCTGAATCCTTTGTCATTCACATACATATTTTCAGGTGATGTTGCGGGAGCAGTGAGCAGATTTCCGTTTTTGTCTTTGATCAAAAATTCCAAACAAAATCGCGCTGCCTCTTTCATAATGGGATAGGCTTCTTTCTTCAGAAACAACGTATCATTTGTAAAAAGAAAATGTTCCCATAAATGCGTACTCAGCCAAGTACCGCCCATGGTCCAGTTTGCCCACACAGGATCGCCTTTCCCAAAATCTCCTACCGGATTCGACATGGCCCAGATATCTGTGTTGTGATGTGCAACCCATCCATTCACTCCGTAAAAATTTTTTGCAGTAGATTTTCCATTTTCAGAGAGCTTTTTCAAAAATGTCAACAGCGGTGCATGGAATTCAGACAAATTGGTTGATTCCACTGGCCAATAATTCATTTCCGTATTGATATTGATCGTGTAATTGCTGCTCCAGGGCGGCCGCACCTGTTCATTCCAAATTCCCTGAAGATTCAATGGTGCCTCATTGGTACGTGAACCGCTTACCATTAAATATCTTCCAAATTGAAAATACAATGTGATCAATCCATTGTCAGTCTCTCCTGCAGCAAACCTCTTCAATCGTTGATCGATTGGATAAGTTTGTTGGGGAGAAGGACCCAAATCGAGTGCAACCCGTTTCATATACTTGCTGAAATCCTGCTTGTGTTGGAGCAGTATATCCGCGTATCGCTTCGCCTTCAACTTTGATACATATGCCGCAGCAATGGTTCGCTCATCCTTCCCGTTCGAAGCAGGATTGTTGTGTGCACCATTGAAACTTGTTGCCAATGAAACCGCCAACAAGACTTCCGAAGCATGATTGATTTGCAAAGAGCTGTCAGTAAAGGATGCTGTTCCATCATTCGAAATAATTTTTAGCATGCCAGCAAAGCGCATGGACTTGGTGGTGTCATACTCAAGTGCATTGGCCATCTTACCCCTGTAGTTTGGTTCTGCATGTGAAGGCGCATTTCCAATAAGCGTCAGCACATCAGCCCTTGCAGCTACACGTGATTTCAATAAACTACTCATGTGAATCGAAAACCGAAGCTTCCCCTCGCCCTTGGCAGTGAGATGAATAAACAGCATTTGATCAGGATGTGATACAAAATATTCTCTTTTGTATGCTGTGTTGTTTGACCTGAATTCAACACTTGCCACGCCGTTTGCGATATCCAACTCACGACGATAGTTGCTGGGTGCGATGTTTTCAAAATTCAACCATATATTACCAAATGGCGCATACGATGCAGAAAAATATCCTTGCATGTAACGAATCAGGCTGTCCGCTTTTTTATAATCTTCTTTGAACAAGGCTTCTCTGACAAGTGGCAGATACTTTACTGCATCTGCATTCATATTTGGATCCTTTGGATAGCCTCCCCAAAGGGTTATTTCATTCAATGAAATTCTGTCATGGATTGGACCTCCATACGCCATGGCACCAATGCGCCCATTCCCTATCGGTAATGCATCTTCAAAAAAAGATGCCGGTTTATCAAACCATATCTTGGTCTCTTGTTGCGCATGAGATGAGAAGATGATGCATGTCAAAATGCAAGAAAGAAAATACTTCATGTTGGTTTATTATAATACTTGGAATCCATTTGCGAATGGATCGTCTTTTGCATCTATTGAAATGGTATTGTAACCAAAAATTTTTGCCCAGCCTTCTATCGTGGGACGAATAGCGGGCTTTCCAAACAGGATCGATTCCTCATCTATCCTGCCAATGAACTTGCTTCCAATGATGCTCTCGTGAATAAACGCATCACCAGCCTTGAGCTTCCCTTTTGCATACCATTGAGACATGCGTGCACTCGTTCCCGTTCCACAAGGCGAACGATCAATTGCTTTGTCTCCATAAAAAACTGCATTTCTTGCAGTAGAGGACGGATCCAATACCTCACCACACCATAATATATGTGTACATGAATGAATGGTAGGGTCCTGTGGATGAATAAACTGGTACCTGCTATTGATATTCTTTCTCAACGATCTAGCCATGCTGACCAGCTGGTCAGCACTGTAGTGCTCCAATCCATTGAAATTTTCCTGCACATCAACAATTGCATAAAAGTTTCCTCCGTATGCAACATCTACATGAATCATTCCCAAACCCGGACAATCAACTTCCAAATTTTCCTGGTCCAGGTATGCCTGCACATTTTTCAGCTTAACCGAGGTCACTTTGCCTTCCGTTTTTTTGTATTCTATTTCAATCAAACCTGCAGGAGCTTCCATCCTAATAAAACCAGGACGCTTGGGAATAACAATTCCTGATTCAATCGCAGCAGTGATGGTACCGATTGTTCCATGTCCGCACATTGGAAGACAACCACTTGTTTCGATGAACAGCACAGCAAAATCATTGGCAGCATCATGAGGAGGGTACAGTATACTGCCGCTCATCATATCGTGTCCACGCGGCTCGAACATCAATCCTCTCCTGATCCAATCATACTCTTTTAAAAAATGTTGGCGTTTCTCGCTCATGGTATTTCCCTCCAAAGCGGGTCCGCCTGAAACAACCAACCGCACGGGATTTCCACAAGTATGTGCATCGATGCAGTGAAAAACATTTCCGGTCAATGCATGTTTGCTTTCCGAAAAAGAAAGTGATAGTGGGAATGTTGCCATGGCCCTACAATTTAACTAAAAAAGTACGAAATTGGGCGTTCAATGCTCTCATATGGAAACCTACGGAAAAGTCCTGATGTACGCGATTCCTGTTTTTCTGCTCTTGGTTTTTTTTGAAAAATGGTATGGATGGAGAAGAGGACATGATACAGTAAGGATCATGGACATGATTGCTTCACTGATGTCGGGAATCACCAACGTAACCAAAGATGTATTGGGACTCAGTGTAGCCATCATCAGTTATGGATGGATGGTGCAACATTTAGCAATCACCCACATTGAAAACAGTATTGTAGTAATCATCATAAGCTTTATCGCATTGGATTTTTCAGGCTACTGGATTCACCGCATACAACACAGAACCAATATTTTTTGGAACGCACACATCATTCACCACAGCTCAGAAGAATTCAATTTGGCATGTGCATTGAGACAAAGTATTTCAGTTTTTTTTAAAATATTTACCTGCTTCCTCTTGCCTGCTGCGGTGTTGGGAGTACCTGCTGAAACAATCGCCATTGTCGCTCCCTTGCACTTATTTCTTCAGTTCTGGTATCATACGCAGCACATACAAAGCATGGGAATTCTTGAAAAAATAATTGTTACTCCGGCACATCACAGGGTCCATCATGCCATCAATCCAGAATACATTGACAAAAACTATTCTCAAATTTTTATTGTTTGGGATAGACTTTTTGGGACATTTCAGGAAGAGAAAAAAGAGATCCCTGCTGTGTATGGTATCACCAGGCCAGCGGCTACATGGAATCCTATTAAAATTAATTTCCAACACATGTGGCTATTGATACAGGATGCATGGCATACCAAGAGCTGGAATGATAAGTTGAAGGTTTGGTTCATGCCCACAGGATGGAGACCTGCAGACGTTGAAGAAAAATTTCCGGTGTATAAAATCAACGATGTGTATGATTTCAAAAAATTCAATCCCATTCATTCCAAGAGTTTACAAACTTGGGCAGTTGTTCAATTGTTGCTGATGCTGCCCTATTTGTTTTACCTCTTTGGAAACCTGGCTGCCATTGGGAGTCCGGGTATATTCTACTACGGACTTTTCATCTTCCTCACTGTGTATGCACTCACAGAATTGATGGATGGAAACAAAAATGCATTCATCTGGGAATTGATCAAATCAGCATATGCAACCTGGTTGATCATTGACCAGCACGGTTGGTTTGGAGCAGAAAAAATAAGCAGCATCATCCCTCCCGTTGTTCTGGTCTTGCAGGTAGCTGGCGTATTGATGTCTTATTATTTTTCAAAAACTGAACAACAGTCTCTGGTTTAAAGTGCATCCTTTGTCAGCTGATCATTGACCGTTCTCCACAATTGAAGTGGATTTTCATTTTTCAATTCCGCAGGCAAAAGGTCATTGCTGAAGTTTTGGTATGAAATGGGTCTTGCGAATCGCTTGATCGCATCTCCACCCACAGATGTGAAACGCGCGTCGGTTGTAGCAGGAAATGGTCCGCCGTGCTGCATGGATAAACAAACTTCCACACCAGTAGGAACACCATTCAAGATCAACCTGCCGCATGTTGAGACAATGGAATGAATCAAATGGCCATGCTGTTGTAATTCAAGATCAGTGGCTATCAAGGTTGATGTCAACTGTCCCTTCATGGATGATGCGATTTGATGCATTTGATTGACATCCTTGCATTTTACAACCAATGAAAATGGTCCGAAAACCTCCTCACCTAGAAGCGGATTGGAAAGAAAAGTATCTCCATCAACTGTCGCAACCATGGGGGTGCCGCTGATGTTGTCATTTGCATGTGCTGCATTTCCTGCCAATTGAACAGCAGATTGTTCAATGACTTTTTGTGATTTTGTTTTGTAAGCGCTTGCAATACCCTCGTGCAGCATCTTTCCTGCTGCAATGGATGTTATTTTTTCTCCCAATTGATTGATGAACAGCGAGAGTGCATCGCTCTCTATTCCAATGATCAATCCTGGATTGGTACAAAATTGGCCTACGCCCAGTGTAATTGATTCTGCATATTGTTGTGCAAATACAGCCGTGCTCTCCTTTAATTTTTCTGGAAACAGGTACACGGGGTTTATACTGCCCATTTCTGCAAAAACGGGAATGGGTTCTGGACGTTCATTGGCCCAATGAAACAATGCCATACCTCCCTGATAAGATCCTGTAAATCCAATTGCTTTGGTGGAACTGTGTTTAACCAATGCCTCACCTACTTGATTGGACGCTCCGTGCAGATGAATAAAAATATTTTCATCCATTGATAACTTCTTCAAGGCGGTTTTTATTGCGCCGGCAACCATGCTGGAAGTTTGTGGATGTGCGGGGTGCGCCTTTACAATCACCGTGCAGCCTGCTGCAAATGCAGTGGCTGTATCACCTCCTGCAGTTGAATAGGCAAATGGAAAATTACTCGAACCAAACACCACAACAGGTCCCAATGGAAATTTTGTTTTCCTGATATCCGGTTTGGGGGGAACACGTTGCGGATCTGCAGTATTGATGCTGACTTCCAACCAGTCACCTCTCTCACATGCATCAGCGTAACTGTTCAGTTGAAAAACTGTGCGTGCTCTTTCACCTTTTAATCTGACCTCTGTAAGATTTGTTTCAGACATTGTTACCTGAATCAAATCATCACCCAGCGAATCAAGTTCGACCGCAATGGCCCGCATGAGTGCAGCCCGGGTTTTCAGACTTGTTTGAGCATAATTGGTAAATGCAGCGGAGGATTGAGCAAGGGCAATATCAACTTCTTTAAGCGTTGCATCTTTGAATACCATGATGGAAACTTTTTATTAGAGAGATGGCTTTGTTGCAATTCCATCCTTGATGATTTTTAAAATCGCCGCACGTTCATCGCCCATCAGCGGCAATCGTGGGGCTCTTACATGTTCTGAACCGATTCCCATTTCCGTTGCAGCAAGTTTGATGTATTGTACAAGTTTTGGATGAATATCCAATTCAAGCAATGGCATGAACCACCTGTAAATCTTGATTGCTTCCTCCATTTTTCCGGCCTTTACGAGATTGTATAAAACCACTGTTTCTTTGGGGAAAGCATCAACCAGTCCAGCAACGAGCCCATCTGCACCCAATGCAAGTTCTTCAACAGTCAAAGGATCTACTCCGCAGAGAATGGCGAATCTGTTTCCAAATCTGTTTTTGAGTCTGGTTACATTCATCACTTCTCTGGTTGATTCCTTGATGGCATTGATGTTTTTGCATTCCGCCAGCTCTTGAAACATTTCCAATGTAACATTGATTTTATAATCAACCGGATTGTTGTAAATCATGATGGGCAAGGCAGTTTGGTTTGCCACTGATTTAAAAAAAACAACCGTCTCCCTGTCATCTGCCTTGTAACGCATGGGAGGCAACAGCATGATGCCATCTGCACCCCAAGATTCAGCCATCTTTGCCTGATGGACAGCATCTTTGGTTGAGCCCTCTGCTATATTTAGAATGACAGGAAGTTTTCCATTTAATTTTTGCAATGCAAAAGCCACCAGCTGCTGCTTTTCATCCAACGTAAGCGTACTCGCTTCTCCCAATGATCCTCCGATGATAACACCCGCAACGCCAGCAGATATTTGTGCATCCAGATTTTTTCCGAACATCTGAAAATCAACCTGATCGTCAGCAGTAAATGGAGTCAGCAAAGCAGGGAAAACTCCTTCCCATTTGAATTGAATTGCCATGAAATCTTGTTTTTTCAAACATAATGAAAAATGCTGACAAGATTATTCCTTATCAAGGAATTCAACCATTCATACAAATGACTGCATCTTTAACGTTTGAAAGTGTCAATTGTCATTATCTTTAGTTTTCATTTGAATCATTGCTTTGACCGAACAGGAACTGATTAAAGGCTTGCGCGAGGGCGATCAACTTGCCTTCAAGGAATTGGTGGAGACCAAACAATCACTTGTATTCAATACCGTACTTGGTTTGTTACAAAACAATGAAGATGCAGAGGATGTTACACAAGACGTATTTATAAAAGTTTTTGAATCCATTCATCAATTCAAGGGTGAGTCAGCACTGTCAACCTGGATTTACCGGGTGGGCGTTACCACTGCGCTGGAATTTATCAGAAGGAAGAAAAGAAAAAAAAGGTTCGGGTTTTTGAGTCCCATTCTGGGTGAAGACAACGAGCCCACACTGGAGCTGTCTGACTTTCACCATCCGGGGATTGAACTGGACAACAAAGAAAAGGCTGCCATTTTATTCAAAGCAATTCAGCAACTTCCTGAAAATCAGAAAGTTGCGTTCGTTTTAAACAAGGTAGAGGGCTTGAGTTACCAGGAGGTTGCTGAAATCATGAAAACCAGCCTTTCAGCCGTGGAATCATTGCTGCACCGGGCAAAGACAAATCTGAAAGAAATATTAAAAAACTTCAATAACTTAACGCAGTAGCGCAATAAGCTGCTTAAAAAGTCATCTATTAGGAGGACAAACCATGGAAAAAAGGTACAACATAGAGGAAATCATCAACAGCCTGGATGGCATACAAAGAGCTGAACCCCAGCCTTTTTTGTTCACCCGCATCATGGGCAGGATGAGAAAAGAGGAGAAAACATTTGATCAGGTCATCTACAAGCTTATCACCCGTCCTGCGCTGGTATTGGCCATTGGATGTTTTTTCATTGGGCTCAACACCTATTTTATTGTTGACCGATTGGAAAACAGCAATCCTGTTGTGGACAACAGCCAACCACTGGCAGCAGAATACAATCCACAGCATATCAATCCATACGAAGAACCCAACGAATTACCATAATGAGCCAGACTAAATACAAGTGGTTGATTTTTTTGGTTGCTATTTTACTGGTGAGCAACCTTGTGCTTGCTTTTTTTCTCTTTTCATCTGATAAAAAACAAGATCAAAAAAAGAGCAGAGATGATTTGGCAATGGCCTTTTACAAAGAGATCGGTTTATCCAACACCCAGATTGACACATTTAAAATATTAAAAGGTGAATATTTTAAAGAGATGAGGCCTATTTGGAGCGAGATACGTGGAATGAAGGACAGTCTGTACAGGAACATGGGTAAATTGAGCAATGACAGTGCTGCAATCAAATTGATTTTCCTAATCAACCAGAAAAATACCATTGCAGATATCAAAACATTCGATCACTTCATTGTACTCCGCAACAAACTGGATACCGGATCGCAGATCAAATTTGATACTTCTATCGCCAAAATGATGAACCGCCCCTGGGGCAGCAGAAATCGCAACTAATTTTCTTCTTAAAATTTACGCCATCAATATCCATTTCAAAATCGGATAAAATACAGAGGGACACAAGATAGCAGCTATGCCTGTGTAAAAAGTTGCCGTCAATGCCCCGTATGGAACCAACTTGGGATTGATAGAAGCAAGTGCAGCAGAAACACCGCTGACTGTTCCCATGACCCCTCCAAATACCATTGCAGATGTCTTTGATTCAATCCCAATCAACCGTTTGAAAAGGGGCGTTGCTACAGATACAATAAGAACTTTCACCACTCCTGCTGCTATGCTCAATGTGATGATTTCTGAACTGGCACCAACTGCATTGCCCGTTATGGGTCCGACAATGAACGTACAAGTTCCTGATGCGAGTGTTGCGATGTCACCCGGATTAGAATAACCAAAAAGAATTGCAAAAGCAACACCTACTATGAAATTAAAAAAGACACCCACAAACAAAGAGATGACTCCAACCCAACCCGCTTTCTTGATCTCAACCATGCTTGCACCATATGCCGTTGAAACAATTGCAAAATCACGCAACATGCTCCCGCCCAATAAAGCCATCCCGGAAAACAACGGTATATCCGCAATTCCGGTCTTGCCGCCAAATGAGGCAAGGATCAATCCCAGAGCAATGGCCAACGCAACACCTGGAATTTTATTTCGCAGTATTTTTTGAGAAATGAATTGGGTCACCAGCATGATCACGCCAACAACCAAAAATGACAAAACAAATCCGTTTTTCAGGAACATCTGATAGACTGCGTCCATGATCACTCCCCCTCTTGTTTTAGCAAAGAAATTAAGAACCGAATCAATACAAATGATAAAACGGTTGCCACTGTTCCAGATACCAGCGCAACAGCGCCACTGTTGATCGCAGCATTCACATTTTGAATGGAAGCCATTGCTATGACAATGGGAATATACAAGGATGTCCAGAAAGAAATCCCCGCTGCATATTCATCTGTGATCTTATTCTTTTTGTTCATCCAGTCTGTCAGTAGGATAAAGAACAACATCGCAAAACCTACACCACCCAGATTGCCTTTTACACCAAACAGACTACCCAGCAGCTCTCCAATGATCAATCCCGCAAAATAACATGCCGCGAGGATGGCAACGCCGTATATCTTCATGTATTTATTTTTTTACTTTTTGGATAGCAGCCTCAACCAATGGTTCCAAAACCTTGTACCCTTCAACAGTTGGATGGACGCCGTCACTTGCATACTCCTTTTTCATTCCTTTGTTTTCGTCAACCACCGAAGCATACAGATCCAGGTAATAAAAGGATTCTTCATCTGCAAATTGTTTGATAGCTGCATTCAATGCAATGACCTTGTCGGCAGGTTCCAAACCTGGTCGCCATTTAAAATCGCTCGCAGGAAGAACGGAACAGAGAATCACCTTGATTTTGTTTGCACGGGCAAGCTGGGCAATGGCCTTGATGTTGTTGATGGTTTTTTGGGCATCATACGGACCCGTATTTTGAGCGATGTCATTGATACCGCATTTCAAAACCAACACATCGGGATTTAACGCAAGGACATCATCATAAAATCTCAGCAACATTTGAGGAGTTGTTTGTCCACTGATACCCCTGTCGTAGTATGGTTTTCCAGCAAAGAATTCAGGTCGCATACGAAGCCACCCCTCAAAAATCGAATTTCCAAGAAAGACTACCCTGCGCTCTCCTTTCGCCTTGACAGGCACTGATTTATTTTGATCTGCATACTTTTTGAAATTGGCCCAGTCGGCCCAATTATCATTGATTTTTTGTTGTGCGTTGACCGTGATAAATGAAAACAATAAAATTGAAAAGAATACATGTTTCATGGTGCTGTATTTTATCCGTATAATTCAAAATGAATGGACTTTTTATCTACCCCCAGGGCTTGAATACGCTGTCTGGCCTCTGTGATCATATCCTTCCATCCACACAAATAAAATTCAGACATTTCTTTTTTCCCTTGAAGCAACTGTTCGTAAACGCCATGTACATAACCCATGCAATGTCCATCAGGAACATTTTGCTCACGGGAAAAAGTAGGGAAATAATGAAAACTGGGAAGCTTTGTTTTTAAATCAAACAATTCCTCCAGGTACAATGCGTCTGAGCATTTTCTTGTTCCATAGATAAGATAAATCTCTTTGTGTGGTATGTTGTTGTGATGGATGTGCTGAATCATGGATCGAAAAGGTGCAATACCTGTACCTGTACAAATCATGAAAATATCTGTGGTGATAGGATCTCCAAGAATGAAATGTCCCTGTGGACCTCTTACAGGAAATGTTGTTCCCACCTTTGCCTCGTTGAATAGATAGGTAGTACCTAATCCGCCTTCCATCAAAACGATGATCAGTTCGAAAACATTGGTGCCATTGGGAGGTGAAGCAATGGAATAGCTTCTCCATCTTTTGTTGGGCTGTTCATGAATAGGCAAATCCAATGTAACAAACTGCCCGGGGATGAAGTCAAAACGTTCCAACTCAGGAATCTGGATCCAGAATTTCTTGGTTGTAGAAGTCTCATCTTCTATCCTGATAATTTTTCCGGTTCTCCAAGGTTGTTGTGCCATGTTTTGTGAGATTTTATCTTGTTATTCCTTGATATTCACCATCACCAGTCCAAAAACCATCATTCCCATTCCTGTATATAAATTGATATCAAAATGCAAGGCGGATGAAAGAAAATAGCCGGCAATGAGTATCAATGCAACGGTGATGAAAAAAACTCCAATTACAAAACTCAGCTGATTTAATTTTTCAAACATGTTCTTGATTTAAAAGAAAATAATATTCAGGGCAATGGTTATGATCAAGAGTATCAGCGCCAAAGGACCAGCACGCAAGTACCATTTTGCTTCCCTTGCATACACTTTTTCAGTCAAGGAATATACCAATCCTTTCAACTCTTCATCAGGCTTTGGCTTTGTAAAGAGGCTCACAATGATGGTTGAAAAGAAATTGGCGATCCAGGAAAAAGCTGCAACGATGAATGCCTGTCCCATGCCGGAGCTGATCTCGTACATCGGCGCAATCCAACCTCCTTTTCCTTCAGCAATGGTGAGTCCGTGTGTTGCCGCAGCTGCCAGTGTTCCAATCATCAATCCCCAAAATGCCCCGTGCCCCGTTGTTCTTTTCCAGAACATTCCCAACAGAAAAGTTGCAAAAAGCGGACCATTCACAAAACTGAACACCAATTGTAGAAAGTCATTGATGTTGTTAAAGCTGGCGGCTATGTATGCTGTTGCAATTGAAAACAGGATACCAAACAATGTGATCAGTTTACCAACTGTAAGGTAATGTTGGTCTGATTTATTTTTTACAAAATAGGATTGATAGATATCATAAGTAAACACAGAATTGAATGCAGTCACGTTGCCTGCCATTCCACTCATAAATGATGCAATCAAGGCAGTGATGCCTACACCCAATAATCCGGTTGGATAATAATGTGCAATCAAGGAAGGAAGTGTCATGGTGTAATTGATGCCTCCATTTTCATCCAATGGTATGGCATATCCTTTTGATTGAAGTGCAGGCTGCATCAATGCAATTGCAATCACTCCGGGCAGCACAACAATCAGGGGCATGAACATTTTTGGAATGGCTGCAATGATGGGTGTTCGCTGGGCTTCGCTCATGTTTTTGGCGATCATGGCTCTTTGTACTACCAGAAAATCTGTACACCAATATCCGAAAGACATGACAAACCCCAATCCAAATATCAATGACATGAAATTCACTCCCAATGGATTGTTTTCTGCCTTGTCCATGTATTTCCAAGCATGTGTCAATTCAGGCTGCAGATTGGCCTGAATATTGCTCCAGCCGCCTGCATCGTGCAATGCAACGATGACCAAAGGCGAGAGTCCCAATACTATCAAAAAAAACTGCAGCACCTCATTGTATACCGCACTTGTCAACCCACCTAAAAATGTATATACCATTACGATGCCTGCTGCCACCCAAATGCATAAATCGAAGTTCCAATGCAAAATAACCTCCAACAGTTTTGCAAGTGCGTAGAGAGAAATACCCGAAGAAAAAACGGTCATGACTGCGAAAGTGATTGCATTCAATGCCCTTGTTTTTTCATCAAAACGCATGGAGAGATATTCCGGAACACTTCTTGCCTTGCTTCCATAGTAAAAGGGCATCATGAATACGCCCAGAAAAACCATTGCAAAAATGGCTCCGACCCAGTAGAAGTGGACTGTCATGATTCCATACTTAGCGCCGGATGCAACCATACCCAAGACTTCCTGGGCGCCGAGATTGGCAGAAATAAACGCGAGACTGGTGATCCACAAAGGAATACTTCTGTTGCTGTTTAGAAAATCATTGCTTGACTTGATCCTTTTTTTGATGATGAATCCCACCGCAATGACAAATAAAAAATAAACAAAAATGATAAGATAATCCGCTAGATGTAGACGCATGGCAATCGTTGGGTTGATTCCTTTAAAATAAAGCATTTTTGGTTCTCATGGTTTCAAAACATTGATTTTTACCCGGATTGTGAAAAAATCAACAAAAAATGTCTTTAACTTAGTCATATAAACCCGTTGACCATGTCAAACAAAGAATTCACATCCAAAGAAATCAATCCACTTGGGAGCCTAGACGAATGGGAAGATGATCTGCTGGAGAGATATCCCGATCCTGAAAAAATTGCTACCTCCAAAACAACAGAGGCCTATCGAAATTATGAAGAACCTGCAAGGGATACCGTGAGGGAGTTTTACAGACTCAACCATACTTATCAGACCTATGACTTTGTGATGGAAAAGCACAGACAATATTTATCATTCGACAAAAAAGAAATGGCTGTCTGGGATGCTTTTGAATTTTTAAATCAACTCGTGGATGATTCGGACCCTGATACCGATTTGGATCAATTCCAACATTTGCTGCAAACATCTGAAGCCATTAGAAGAGATGGACACCCTGACTGGATGGTGCTTACAGGATTGATGCATGACATGGGAAAGGTACTTTGCCTCTTCGGTGAACCACAGTGGGCAGTTGTGGGCGATACATTCCCTGTTGGATGTGCTTATTCAGATAAAATCATTTATCCTGAATTCTTCAAAGAAAATCCTGACTACAACAATCCCAAATACAATACCCAATACGGTGTGTATGAACCCAACTGCGGTCTCCGCAATGTTCACATGAGTTGGGGTCATGATGAGTATATTTATCAGATGATGAAAAATCATTTGCCGGAGGAAGGATTGTACATGTTGCGTTTCCACTCCTTTTATGCTTGGCACAGAGAGGGCGCTTATGACCATTTGTGTGATGATCATGATAGGGCAATGCTGAAGTGGGTAAAGCTTTTTAATCCTTACGATCTGTATTCAAAAAATCCAGAACCACCAGATTGGTCAAAGCTCAAATCATATTACACAGATTTGATTGAAAAATTTCTTCCCAAGACGCTGAAATTCTAATCATAAAAAAAGGCTTCAAATGAAGCCTTTTTTATTTCCAATACTGATTGATTTTTTTCCTGACAAATGCCACACTTCTGGCGAGTTGATCCATCCCATCTACACCATCTTCAATACTGATCCATCCATCAAAGTTTACCCTTTTGAGTTCAGTAAAAATGGCATCATAATCATTCAACCCCTTTCCAATTTCACCATGACTCAATCGCTTGGCATATCCTGCCGCACCCCCCTCCTCTCTTCTCAAATCTTCGATGGTTCCTTCCAAAAGATACCGATCACTTGCATGCATGGTAACAACTCGATTTGAAATACGATACAATAGTTCGAGTGGCTCTTCTCCCGCCAAAAATGTATTGCTGGGATCGTAATTGACACCAAAGTTGGGATGGTGAATCATATCAACGAGCATGCAAAACACATCCATCTTTTGGGCGAATTCAGGGTATAACCAAAAATCATCTTTGTAATGATTCTCAATGATCAGCGTGATTCCCCGTTCCTGTGCATAAGGCAAACATGATTGAATAGCATCTGCGGCAAGTTTTACACCTTCGTCTATTGAAAGTTCAGGCCTCTTTTGTCCAGACAATACCCTGCAATACTTTCCACCCAACGCATGGGTCATTTCAATCCATTCTTTTTGTTTTTTGATTTCATTGTCCCTGAATGATTTTTCGGGATGTGTAAAATCAGGTGAGCAACACATCATGGGTATTTGCTTTCCATTGTCCTCCACTTGCTGTCGAAATTTTTTCCAATTTTTACTGTCCTGCATTTCAATAAATCCCGCATACCATTCGAGTCCATTGATATCCAGTTCACAAGCCAATCTTATCCATTCCTCCAATTTCATGGTTCCATCTTTGCAAAGTGCATGCATGAAAGCTTTGGGAAATACTGCTAGCTGTGGCATCTTTATTTTCTTGAAGGTATTGTAGTTGTGTCTTTGGGTGGATTTCTGCCAATGAATGGATGCTGTTCTATGTCTACTACTTGTCCGCTGACTGGACCGCTTTCATCGGAAAGCCAATAAATGGCAGCTGCTGCTATTTCTTCCGGCCATAAAATTCTTCCTGCAGGAGCATATACACGGGGCAAGTCCTTGTACCAATCCTCCGGGAGTCCATGATCCTTTTTCCTTTTCTTTTCAGTTTCGGTAAGCACCCACCCCGGATTGATTTGATTGACACGTACCCCATTTTCGCGGTGCAGGGTATCGCCCAAATTTCTTGTCATGGTCATCAGCGCCCCTTTGGACATGCTGTATGCAAGCAGGTTGGGTTCACCGCTGTATGCATTGACTGAACCGATATTGAGGACCGCCCCTTTTGATGATGTCAAATACGGAAGCGCATGTTTGACAAGCATGAAAGGAGAGAAAGTGTTGACATTGAATACTCTTTCCAAAAAATCAAGATCAGTAGATGAAATATTGGATGATACTACTTTTGCAGCATTGTTGACAACAGCATCAATTTTTCCAAATGTTTTTACAGTTGATTCAACCAAACGTTCACATGCACCTTCGTTGGAAAGATCTTCAATATATATAGATCCATTTTCCTTTCCGATTTCTTCCAATACCTCATGCGCCCATTCAAGTTCGAGTCCGTGTACCATGACTTTAGCACCTTCGTTTACACATCGCTTAGCTATTGCTTTTCCTATTCCGGTTGTACTTCCGGTTACGATGATTATTTTATTGTTCAGTCGCATGTATCATGAAGGTTTTAAAACACTTTTAACCACCTCACCTTTGTGCATCTTTTCAAAGGCAGTATGCCATTCATCCAATGTCCACACACCACCAATGATGGACTGTACATCCAACAAGCCTGTTGAAAGCAATCCAATTACTTTTTCCCAAATCGGCCAGTTGTGACTGAAGCTGCCTTGGAGTGTAACATTTTTTTGGACAAGCGGGTCAAGAGAAAAATTCAGTGGCTGCGGACCCCAACCAACTTTTATGATCTGGCCCTTGGGCCTGACAAGTTGTAATGCAATTTTTAACGTTTGACTGATACCAGCTGCATCGATGATCACATCTGCACCCATGCCATCTGTTGCAGTGGCCCATTCGGTTGCATCACCGATGATGGTATCACAACCATAGTGTTTTGCAATGTTTAAGCGTGACCGATCAGCTTCCAATCCCACAATCGCAACATGTGCCCCACAAAGCTTTGCAACAGCTGCACACAATATTCCTATGGTACCTGGTCCCAGGACAAGAACCCTGTCGCCAGGCTTGATTTGAGCGTTTACTGCTACAGCATTGTATGCGACACAGCATGGTTCTGTCAGGCAAGCCTGCTCAAAAGAGAGATTAGAGGGAACATGATGAAGGCAGCGTGAGGGCACTTTTACAAATTGTGTCATTGCACCATTGACACCATATCCAAAACCTTTGCGATTTGGGTCTAAATTGTATAGACCAGCTTTTGTCATCGGACTCTCTGGATTGATGATAGCAGCAGTTTCACTCACAACCCTGTCACCCTCTTTCCAATGATGTACATTTTTACCAAGTTTTGCTATGACTCCTCCAAATTCATGTCCCAATACTACAGGATAATTCACCTGCCAGCTGTGGTCTGCCGTCCATTGATGCAAATCACTTCCACAAACGCCTACATTTTCAACTTTGAGCAATACATCATTCTCTCCTATTTCAGGAATATCCAATTCACGTAGTTCCACTGATCCTTTTTCTGGAGCATAGTTGACAACAGCTATCATTTTTTTCATTGGTACCGGTAATGAGTGTTAAACAATATCTCCGTAAGCATGAATTTTTTCGCATATCATACGAAGGGAAGCTTCCAGATTTCCGTCAGCAGTTTTAAAAGCATCTGCATCAATCGTCAGTGGTGCACCAAGCACAACCAAGGGTGCGCCGTAAGCGGGACATTGAATGGCTTGTTCCAGCGATAATCCACCAACTGCCTGAACCGGAACGCTGACAGCATTGACAACCTCTTTCAATTGATCAAGTGGACTTGGCATTCTCATGCCCATGGAAGCGATACCTCTTCGTTCATCATATCCAATATGATGAACAATGAAATCGCAGCCAAGATCTTCCAATTCTTTTGCAGCCAGTACCATATCCGGACAACCCAAATTATCTCCCATGACTTTTGCTCCAAAATCTTTTCCTGCTTTTACAACACATTTGATTGTTTCAGGATGTGCTCTTGCCATCACTACAACATGTGTTGCACCTGCTTTTGCCATCATCTCTGCTTCCAAATAACCACCATCCATGGTCTTTAAGTCAGCTACAATAGGAATCAGTGGAAATGCCTCACGCAGTTTTTTAACTCCGTGCAGTCCCTCTGCCAAAATGAGTGGCGTTCCGGCTTCCAACCAATCAACACCAGCACGCAAAGCCATGGCTGCAGTTTCCAATGCTTCATCAATATTGGTGAGATCAAGTGAGATTTGAACAACAGGTTTCACATTGCATGTTTTATGAACAGTAAATTATGAAACTTTGATCAATAAAGAAAAGAGATCCTGATTAAAAACCTTCTATCATTTCAAGGTCCTCTTCTGCAACCAAGGCGGCTGAGGCTGCTTTATCCATTTTCCTTTCACCCAAGATGAAAATAATAAATCCAATGACAGTACTGGAGGTCATGATCATGGCCATTGCCATCAAGGATCCCTCTTGAAATATACCCATCATGACGGAGGAAGCAGCGCCGGTCATCATTTGTAAAAATCCCAACATCGCTGATGCAGAACCTGCATTTTTTTCAAAAGGAGCCATTGCAAAAGCAGAAGCATTGGGAAATATAAAACCCTGACAGAAAATGAAACAAATGATTATTCCTATGGCACTATACATATCGAGCAGGTCAGCGATAGCCAACAAAACTAAAATGACTCCAATTCCAATTTGAATGGAAAAGGCAGTTTTCAAAATTTTTTTACTTGGAAATCTATTCAATGCTATGCTGTTCAGTTGAGAAGAAATAATCAAACCGGCGGCAACAATGGCAAATATCCAACCATATGTCTTTTCACTTGCATGAAATTTATCCATGAATACATGTGGGGAACCGGTTATATATGTATACACCACTGAATATGAAATAGCCCCTGTGAGTGCGTAAGAAATGAATTGTACATTGACGACAACTTCTTTGTATTTCTGGAGTATGGGCAGTGGTCTCAATGAAAAATGCGGATCAGGATTTCTTGTTTGAGGCAACATGAAATAAACTGCCAAAAAAATGAGAGACACCAATATGAAAAGAAAAACAAATACAAAATGCCATCCAAGAGAAGCTGTTACATACCCTCCGAAAGTTGGTGCAAGAATCGGAGATACAGCAACAATCAACATCAAAGAAGAAAATATTTTTGCGAATTCATGAGGAGGAAACATATCACGGACCATCGCCCTGGCTGCTACCATGCCAACACAACCGCCAATAGCCTGGAAAAATCTCATGGCTATCAGCATTTCCACGCTGAATGCAAAAATACAACCTGTGCATGCGAGTAAATAAATAACCAGTCCAGCATAGATCGGCTTTTTCCTTCCAAAACGTTCGAGCAAGGGTCCATAAATAAGTTGACCAAATGAGATGCCAATAAAATAGGTTGAGAGGGAATACATCACATTCGAGATGGATGTATTCAAATCCACTGCGATGCGATTAAAAGCTGGTAAATACATGTCAACTGAAAAGGGACCAACAGAGGTTAAAAGTCCCAAGACAAAAATCAACTTAAGCTTCTTTTGTTTTTCCACCATACTCCGCTTGATTCAAATAATCCTGCAAAACTACTGCATTTGATTCAGCTTAGAGAGGATGAATTTGCCTGCACTTTACAATATCAGTAGGTACAGGATGACCATTCCAGTGTTCATGCATGACAACTGCAGCACCCATGGAAGAAGCATGCGGTACAGTTGCGGCATAAACCCGGTATGCGGAGAGTCTATTTGACAACATATTCATGTAAACATCATTTACACTGAACCCCCCGTCCACATAGATGCTTTTCACATTTGTATTTTGAATGACCAGTTGTATGCTGTGTACTTGCAGAGAGACCAAATCCAATATCAATTGATGATATGCCTCTTTAAAAGTGGAAAACTCCTGCAAATTGCGCGAAGAAAAAATGAAATGCTGCGGATTAAAATCATTTACCTCACTCGAATTATTTGAATCAAGTTTTTCATTGATATGCTGATCAAATTGTATCGATTGATAGGAATCCTCATCAACCTGAAAGTAGGCAGTCAATCTCTTTGTTTGGATATCATGTTCATGCCCTGCAAAAAGTCTTGAAGCCTTTACTTTCTTCCCTTGATATGAAAAATAAAACAGGCAGTCTTTTTTCAATTCCGATGCTGTTAGGGGCTGGTCATTGTATGGATTCAAAGAGATACACCATGTTCCGGTTGAAACAAGAACAAAGGGCTCGTTGATTGTTTTGAGATAAGGGATCAATGCTGCTGAGCTGTCGTGCAAACCAACTCCTACTGAGATATTTGATGCTGCATTGATTGTACATGCATCAGAAGCTTGAATGGGCTGCAACTTTTCTGCAATATTTTCTCTGGCAACCCAATCGTGGTATTGGTTCCTGGTGAAGTCCCACAAAGCTGTATGACATCCAATACTGGTTATATCTGAAGCCATTTTCTGCGAGATCAGATAACTGATGTATTGGGGCAGGTGCAAAGCATATTTTACATTTTCAAAATCAAATGGTTTTTGCCTTGATAATCTATACAGTTGGAGTCCGGCGTTTAAATTACCCAGTACTGGAGATGCTGTTTCCAACGCGAATTTTTCCTCGCCGCCATATTGTTTATAAAAAGATTGATGCAATTCTTCCGGAAAAGGTTTCAGATAATTATAAAGTGGTAGGCACGGTTTTCCTTCCTCATCCAACAAAACAAAACTGGCACCATATGCAGAGAAATTAACAGCGGAAATTTGGTATGTATCGCTATGGATCCAGTGCTGATACCTGTTCAACACCCAATTGGAAAGCAGCTCAATGTTTTCGCAAGGAAAACCATCTTCATCAACGGTTTCTTCAAGTTGTACGTTTTCTTCATGCAGGATTTTGTATTGTTGACTGAACAACAATAATTTTTTATTGGTCTTTCCGATATCAAAAATGAGTATGACCGGGACTTTATTCATCACAAACCTGTTGCCTTGTTGTTGGCTCCCCGTTCATTGATCAGTGATTGCCTGATTCCATGCTCACGATAAAAACGAATTGGATCTAAAGCTCCGCCAGCACGTATTCTTGCCTCGGCAACCACGGAACGGAGATCAGTGCGAAAAGTATCTTGTAAAAGCTCTTGGGCAGAGACAACATCGTTTGAGGCTTGGGCATGGTTCAGTTTTTTTCTATCCACCATCAATGCCTGAGCATATGCAAGCATGATTGCTTCGACAGATTGCAGCAAATCTTCCAGTGGATCTTTTACATTGTGGCTCGCATCAATCATCCATCCCAGATCGGTAGCATGATTCAGTCCGCGGGCATCCATTCCTTCTACCAGTTCATTAAAAATCAAAAACAATTGATAGGGTTTGATACTCCCAACAGTTAGGTCATCATCCCCATATTTGCTGTCATTGAAATGAAAGCCTGCTAATTTTCCTTCCATTAATAGCAACGCCACGATCTGCTCAATATTGGCATTGGGAAGATGATGCCCCAGATCTACCAATGAAAAAGCCTTAGGTCCCAGCTTGTTTGCATAAAGCAGTGATTGACCCCAGTCGCCCACTGTCATGGAATAAAAATTGGGTTCAAATGCTTTGTACTCAACAAATATTTTCCAATCAGCTGGCAGTGCTGAATAAATTTCCTGAAGGCTTTCCAATGTATGCTGGAATGCTTTCCTGAAGTTCAATTGTCCAGGGAAAGAGCTTCCGTCACTGAGCCATACTGTCAGGGCTTTGGAACCCAACTCAATTCCATGATTGATCACCTCCTTGTTGTGTGCAATGGCTTGTTTTCGAACATGTTTGTCAACATGTTGCAGTGATCCAAACTTATACGAAAATTGTTGATCAGATTGATCCTGAAAGGTATTTGAATTGACTGCATCAAAACGAATTCCCAATGAAGCAGCATGTTGCAATATAGATTGATAATCATGGGGGATGTCCCATGGTATATGCAGTGAAATCGCTCCGCTTGATTGATTCAATGCATGCAGGAGTCCCACGTCGTCTATTTTTTCCTCCAGGCTTCTGGGTTCTCCACCGCCGGGAAATCTTCCAAATCTTGTACCTCCTGTTCCCAGGGCCCAACTGGGAATAGCCACATTGAATGCAATCAATTTTTGTATGATTGATTCTACATGTGGAATCTCTGCGGCAATGAAATCAAACTTTCTTTTGTGTGATGAAAAAAGTTTTTCATTGTGCAGATCGATTGTTTGTTGTGAGATTCTCATTTCAGTTGGTTTGATTGCAAATCATCGAACGAATGACGCAGCGATGCCACCGTCAACATTCAAAACATTGCCGGTTGATTTGTTGAGCAGTCCACTGACATATACAAAACATGCATTGGCTATGTCTTCAGGAAGAATCACTTCACCCAAAAGGGTCCTGGCTGCATAATAAGCAGGCAGTTCCTCAACCGTGACTCCATAAGCTTTGGCGCGACCTTCTGCCCAACCTCCGCTCCAGATATTGCTTCCGGCAATGACCGCATCCGGATTGACAACATTGACCCTTATTTTGTCTTTACCCAGTTCAGCTGCATTCAGTCTTGCCAAATGCAATTGAGCTGCTTTGGCTGAGCCATATCCTGCATTGTTCGGACCACTTACAAGTGCATTTTTGCTTACAATATTCAAGACATCTCCTCCGAATCCCTGTTTGCGCATGTGCACAATTGCCTGCTGGGTAACAAGAAATTGTCCTTTTACCAAAATATCATAAAGTAGATCCCAATCACCTGCTGTATGATCCTCCAAAGGTTTTGATATAGAAATACCTGCATTATTGACTACGATGTCAATCCCTCCAAAGGAAAGAGCAACATGTTGCAAGCTTTTTTCAATGGTGTCTATTTTTGTTACATCCATGAGTACACTGGTAATTTGATCTGCACCAAATTGCTGTACAAATTGTTCTTTTGCTTCCAGCAATCTATCCTGGTGGTTATCAGAGAGTACAATGCAGGCTCCTTCTTCTGCAAATTTTTTGGCAATTGCTTTACCGATTCCTCCCCCACTGCCTGTCACAAGAGCGACCTTCCCGCTCAATGGTTTTGCTTTGGGCATGCGCTGAAGTTTAGCCTCTTCGAGCAACCAATATTCAATAATGAAGGCCTCTTGTTTGGGAAGTGATGCGTATGAAGAGGCAGCCTCGGCACCTCGCATTACATTGATCGCATTGATGTAAAACTCAGATGCCACTCTTGCAGTTTGTTTATCCTTTGCGAATGTGAACATACCAATACCGGGATAGAGAATGACAACCGGATTGGGATCTCGCATGGCCGGACTGTTGACATGCTTGCATGCATGATAATATTCCTTGTACATGATGCGATATGCATCAAACAGGGGGGAAATTTTTTCTTTGACCTGTTGAATGTCATCAAGATTTTCCTCTGGAGACAAGGTCAAAACGAGGGGAGAGATTTTTGTTCTCAAAAAGTGATCCGGACAACTGGTACCCATGGGTGCAAGTCGATCAAGGTCATTTGAATTGATAAACTCCATGACTCTTTCATCATCTGTAAAATGTCCAATGACTCTTTGATGAGAAGATGCCAATCCCCTGAGCACCGGAGCAATTTTTGATGCCTGGTTTTTTCTAGTTGAAGCGTCTATTGATTGGAGCTTTATTCCTCCAAATACATTTCCTTTTTCAAGGATTTTTTCATCGAGGTATGCAGCACATTTTTCTACCACCTCCAAAGTGTTGAGATAACTTTCGTGGGCAGTTTCACCCCAAGTAAAGAGTCCGTGTGACCCCAGCATGATTCCTTTGATTCCAGGATTGGCATCCAGACATGCCTTCAGTTTCAAACCCAGATCGAATCCAGGTCGTTGCCAATCCACCCATCCAATTTTTCCTTCAAACAATGTTTCTGTAATTTTTTTCCCATCCTTTGAAGCGGCGATGGCGATGGCAGCATCCGGATGAAGATGGTCAATATGTTTAAAAGGAAGAAATCCATGCAAGGGAGTATCGATGGATGGCGCCTTTGATTGAAGGTCATATATACAATGATTGAAGAGTTCAACCATTTCATCTTCATGTTCAACTCCTTTGTATACATGTTGCAGACTGCGCAATCGATCTATGTACAATGCCGCAAGTCCATTGCGGTTCATGGTTCCAAGATCTCCACCGCTGCCTTTCACCCACATTACTTCCACTTCATTTCCAGTGAGCGGGTCTTTTGATGTTGATTTGCAAGAAGTATTTCCTCCTCCGTAGTTGGTCAGTCGCAGATCTGCTCCCAGCAGATTGGAACGATAAACCAACAATGCTACTTCATCACCAGCCATGGTGGAAGCCTTTGCATCATCCCACAAATAACTGACATACTTAAATGTTTTATCCTTATTCATTTGATCTATACTTAAACGTTGAGTGAGTTTCCATAACCAACAATGATCACCGACAACAGTATTGTTGCGATGCCGATTCCAATGGTGAATTTTGTTCTGATGCTTGTCCCTTTCCATTCATTCAACATGATGCCCCACACATTTGCCACCAGGATGATGAAGGCCATGTGAAGAATCCATGAGCTGGCGCCATTGCCCAACCTGCTCTCACCCATGCCGTAAAAAAAGAATTGCATGAACCAGATGGTTCCTGCCAATGCAGCAAAAAAATAATTCCATTTCAATGGAGTAGATTTATTCGTATAATCTACAAAAGACTTATTTCTAAAATTCAACAACATGCACCAAATAAAATTAGTTGTAAGTCCACCCCAAAGAAGAACAATATAAATCACATTGTTTTGATATAGAAATTCACCGGTGGCAGCAGGATTTGCTGCCTTCCATATTTCATTGGCTTTTTCTGCCATTGGAGTTCCAGCTTCAATGCCATAATTGAAGCATGCACTTAAGATGCCCGAAAGGGTACAAACAACAAGTCCTTTCACCAGATTGAATTCCTTTACAGATTCTTTTTTCTTTTCTTCCGGTAATTCTTTTTCCTTCATGATACCTGCTTTACCGCAGATGATGATACCCATCAGGCAGAGAGCAATTCCAATCAGAACAATTGTTCCCCAATCGGTTGAAACAAGATCAGTAAAGGTTGTTTTTCCTGCTGAGGGAACCATGTTATAGTAAATCGAGGGGACGAGCGCACCAAAAGCGGATGTGAATCCGAGCAAGACCGAATTGCCCAGTGACATGCCCAGGTACCGCATGCCAAGACCATATGTCAATCCCCCAATCCCCCATAAAATTCCCCAGAAAAATGTCCATTTCAACACACCGATTTCTGTTGATGATATGATTTCACTGAAATGCGGAATCGTTAGCCATGCTGCAAAGGGAGGCACAATCAACCATGAAAACAATCCGCCAACAATCCAGTAACTCTCCCATGACCAACCTTTTACTTTGCTATAAGGAACATAAAAGCTTCCTGAAGCAAACCCGCCAATAAAATGAAAAATGATGCCGAATATTACCTGCATGCAATTGATTTTTTTACTTGATCAATGATTGCAATACTTCGTATCGCTGTGCAAATGGATCTTGCTTAGATGCACTTGTTACATCAATGTACATTACAGGCGAAGGCTTTGATGTTTTGGTTGCAGGCCAATTGGGCAATGACTTTCCGTTGGGATTACCTGTTTTTATAAAGTTGGCAAAGAAGTCCTGCATGGTCTCAGATACTTTATAATCGTCTTTTGTCCAGGCATACACCTTGTTATAATGAAGATTGCCCATGCAATATTCAATTTCGGCTGAGTGCACTGCACCTTTCGGTATCGGTGGCTTGGGGGCACCGGTATTTCTCTGAACACCGCCAGCCAATCCGGCTACAGCATCACCCATTTCCGGCGTCATAGGTGGACGTGGTTTGGTATAATAATACCTGTAAACGGGCATACCTTTTCCGGTTTTTTCATGCATATCGGCCCATCGCCATGTACTAAAACTGATGAAACGATCTCCTGCAAGTTCGGTAGCGACTTTTTCTACTTCTTCATCATTGGATGTTGTGTACACATTTAATATGGCCTGGCTGTTGTCGCCATAAAGTCTCTTGACTGCTTGCTGAAAATTTTGAACTGTAAAGGAATCTCTTCCCATGACTGCCCTGGCACCGGATTCTTCTGAATTCCATCCAACCAAAAGCGGGACCTGCGCCTGTTCACCTGACTTGAAAATGGAAAGAGGATCCTTAGGAAAGAAATAACCATCCAGTGTCGTGGGAAATCTGAAAGGCCCATGTTTGGTTGCAGCATTCAAAATTGAATCAGAGGAAAGTTTTCTTAGTTCAGCCAAAGATGAAACGCCAGTTTTCTTTGCAAATTCCAATCCATTTTTTTCTGCATCCGCCAAGGGAACGGGTGGAAGGGCACCAAGCAGTGAACCGCTCTCCCCAATAGCCCCTGCGATCAAGTGCCTTGAGAGTGGTGAAACCATTTGTGCACTCACAGAAACAGATCCGGCAGATTCACCTGCGATGGTGATTTTATTGGGATCACCACCGAAGTTGGTGATGTTTTCTTTTACCCATTTCAATGCAGCAGCCTGATCCAGCAATCCATAATTTCCAGAAGCCTGATGGGGTGACTCTTTACTGAGTTCAGGATGAGCAAGGGATCCAAAAACTCCCAACCTGTAATTTACTGTGATGGTTACAATTCCTTTTGTAGCCATGCGCTCGCCATCGTAACGACCTTCGGAGCCATCTCCTGCGACAAAACCTCCACCATAGAAATAAACCAACACCGGCAATCTACCGTTTGTTTGAGGTGTCCACACGTTCAGATAAAGACAATCCTCGCTCATACCGTTGGATCTAAAATTCATATCACCGAATATGGGAGCCTGCATCGCTCTGGGTCCGAATTGTTTTGTTTGAAGCACTCCTTCCCATTTTTTCAATGGTTGTGGTTCCCTCCACCTAAAATCACCAACAGGTGGTGCTGCAAATGGAATTCCCTTGAAAGAGAGAATGCCGCTTTTTTCTTTTATACCCTCCACTAATCCGAAATTGGTATTGGCCTGCAGTGATTTGGATTGACCAATAGCAATACCAGATAGCAAGAGGCAAGACGTCAGACACATCAAAGTAAAAGTTAGTTTCATACAGAAAGTTTGGCTATGGACTTAATGAGTTAAAAGATACATCATCTTTTTAGATGTCCATAAGCTTTGCAGTCTTTTGTTTGCATAAAAAAAGGTCTCATCTGAGACCTTTGTAGCGAGATCGGGAGTTGAACCCGAGACCTTCGGGTTATGAATCCGACGCTCTAACCACCTGAGCTACCTCGCCTTGGCGGGCTGCAAAATTAACCAATTAGAAGATGAATTCAAAATATGGCTACCTGAGCCGAAAAATATGATTTTATAAAAATTTTGTAATGTTTTCATAGGTATTGGGGGGCGGTATCATTAAACAATTAATATTGCATTATCTGGTTGGTAGCAAGCACATCCTTTTTTTAACTTTTAAACCGCTTACCCATGACCAGAATTACATCCTACTGTCAGACCTGCACAGTAAAAAATTGCATCATGCTGAAATCATTCGGCGAAGATCACGCAGTTTACAAGCCTTTTAAACACCACTATGAATTCAAAAAAGGCGAATTGATTTTTAGAGAAGGTGATGAAATCAATGGCATCTACTTCATTCAAACCGGCGTCATCAAATTAGAGATGAACGCAGACTCACAAAGGCCTTTCATTTTGAGACTTATCGGACCCGGACAAACCATGGGACACCGATTCCTCAGCTACACTGGCTTGCAACCCTACACTGCAACAGCTGTAGAGGACAGCAGAATTTGCTTCATAGAGCTTGGTTTTTTCAAAAACCTTTATCAAAAAAACGAATTGCTCCAAGAAGAAATCAGAAAAATATTTCTAAAAGAAATCAGAACAACAGAGGTAAAACTTTTGCAAATCGCACAACAAACGGTGAGAGAAAAAGTGGCTGGCATTCTTGTTCACCTTGCGGACACTTACAATTACAAGCAAACAGGACTTGGCATCCGTGTTCACATCGACAGACAAGAAATGGCTGACTTGGCTGGAACCACCAAAGAACAGGTTTCAAGAATCCTGGCGGATTTTGAAAAAGAGCAGTTGATCAGATTCCGGGCCAAGCATTTTAAATTCATTTCAGTCGACAAACTCCGTCACCTTGCGGAAAAACAAACTGCACTGGTGGAAGAGAGTCATCATATGGAGGCATAATACCTACCCATAACCATTGTAAAATTGACCAGCAGTCTGTACCTTTGCAGCCTTAAAATTACCTTATGGCAGCAAAAATCAAAGTATTGAATCCAGTGGTTGAATTGGATGGCGATGAGATGACAAGAATCATTTGGAAGTTTATCAAGGATAAATTGATTCTTCCCTACCTGGATCTTGATATCAAATATTATGATCTTGGTGTAGAATACCGTGATCAAACCAATGACCAAGTAACTGTTGATGCTGCCAATGCTATCAAACAATATGGCGTGGGAATCAAATGCGCTACCATTACTCCAGATGAAGCACGTGTGAAAGAATTCAACCTCAAACAAATGTGGAAGAGTCCCAATGGAACCATTCGAAACATTCTGGATGGAACCGTATTCAGGGAGCCGATTGTTATCAAAAATATACCGCGACTGGTTACCAATTGGGACAGCCCGATTATTGTCGGCCGTCATGCATTTGGTGATCAATACCGCGCAACTGATTTCACAGTGCCTGGGAAAGGAAAACTCACCATCAAATTTGAAGGTGAAGATGGTCAAATCATTGAACACGAGGTATATCAATTCAAGGGAGCTGGGGTTGCCATGAGCATGTACAACACCGATGAGAGCATCAAAGGATTCGCCAGAAGCTGTTTCAACATGGCACTTCAGAAGGGCTGGCCCCTTTACATGAGCACAAAGAATACCATCCTGAAAAAATACGATGGACGTTTCAAGGATATCTTCCAGGATATCTATGAAAATGAATTCAAATCATCTTACGAAGCTGCGGGCATTACTTATGAACACAGATTGATTGATGACATGGTTGCAAGTGCCTTGAAATGGAATGGCAAATTTGTATGGGCATGCAAAAACTACGACGGTGATGTACAAAGCGATACGGTTGCGCAGGGATTTGGATCTCTGGGACTCATGACATCAGTTTTGGTTACTCCAGATGGAAAAACCATGGAGTCAGAAGCTGCTCACGGAACCGTTACACGACACTACCGCGATCATCAAAAAGGCAAATCAACCAGCACCAATCCGATTGCTTCGATTTTTGCCTGGACCCGCGGATTGGCATTCAGAGGTAAACTGGACAACAACCAGGAACTGATTAAATTTGCAGATGCACTGGAAGCTGTTTGTATCGAGACAGTCGAAGAAGGTAAAATGACAAAAGATCTGGCAGTTTGTATCCATGGAAACAAGGTAAACCATGGTGAACATTTCCTCTATACTGAGGAATTCCTCGATGCCATAGATGCGAATCTCAAAAAGAAAATGGGATTGTAATATCAGCAGAATACTTCTAGAAACCCTGGTCTATCCAGGGTTTTTTATTTAAGATCAAACATCCTGGTCCACAATATTTTTGCAGATCGTACATTGAGTGCCGCGAATCGTCCTCGCTGCACCACCAAATCATTGTTGGCGGGATGCGATAAAAAATAATGAAAAGCAAACTTACTGGATGGATTTTCCCAACCATTGATTTGGCCAAACCTCAAATCATTAAAGACCAGCGTATCATTCCATTTTTCAAGTGTATAGAACCCCTGTGAAAACACTTTAAGGTCCATCACTTCCTGGTGATCATGTATGCTATCCAAGTAAGTTTCATGTTGCTCAAATCTTGTGAATACAAATTCGTTTTTACTAAAAATAGATTTATAACCGACTTGAAAACCAGTGCTGTCTTGAATAACGGCGGTCCACAGAAAATTATTCAACAATGTTGGGGCTGTAAAATATTTTGATGAATGGGTTACATGCTTGGCAATACTTTTTTCGATATTGAATTTATTCAACAGAGCAAAACAGCAATAAAAAACTGGAGCCAGTATTCCTATCCTCGCCCATTTGATCCGGTGCAAATGATCCATTTTTGAAAACAACAAGAATAAGAAAACAAACAACGGAATAATTGTAAACAATGGATCGGCAACATACAGGATGTTGAATGCAATTCTCTCAGTTGAGAAAGGCTCCAACAATCCGGTGCCATAATTATTCAAAGAATCCAGCAACAAGTGAATCAATACTTCAATCAGAAAAAATGAAAACCATTTTGACGTACTGATTGCGTCCTTTTTATGCCATTTGCTGGCAACCAAAGCAAGAAAAAGGGAGACAACAAATGCAAACAGGAAGGAGTGTGTGATGCCCCTGTGTGCCATCAACTCTTTTGTGAGCGGCATCCATGCCCCGTTGATAAAGTCAATGTCGGGTACACTCTGTGCCAGCGCTCCCCAAAGCATGGCTTTTTTGCCAGCTTTTTTGTCCATTACAACTTCACCAACACATGCACCCAGTACTATGTGTGTGACAGAATCCATTAGAATCGAACATCCCTCATTTGTCCACCGCCAGGGCCACCCATGTTGGAAGAAGGCTGTTGCCCTTTGTATTTGTTGAATCTGTAAATGAAGCTCATCATGAAATATCTTGTGAGACGGTTCACTCTGGTATCAACGATGTTATTTCCATTGACTGTTCTGGCGATTGCTTTATTCTGGTTTAAAATATCAAATCCTGATATCCTGAAAATTCCGTTCTTCTTTTTGAAGAGGGTCTTTTCAAAATTCGCATTCAATAAAGCAATGTTTTGATTCACAGCAGATGACAATCCTCTGTTGATGATGTATTCTAAATCATGTCTGAAAACCCAGCCACCTGGAAAATCAATACGGGAATTGTTGGTCAGGGTCCAACTGTGGTAATTGACATTGGGCTGACCTGCAAGTGTATATTTTGTATTGTTTACACCATACCTTCCTCCTACATCAAATTCCAACCATTCTTTCCAGTTGATTTCAAATTTAGCTCCTTGCGCAAACAACAATGTCTTTCCAAAATTCTGGATATTATCAATGAAAGTGATGCTGTTGTTATAGGCGGCAGAACCATTGAAGGATACTATGTAAGTACGGTTGCTCCAGGGTTTGCTGAAATTGTAAAATCCGCTTGCAGAATAAGCGCCATTCACATTTTCGTAAGTAGTCAGCTGCGCCCCATTGTTTCCTACCCTGCTGGTATTGTTTACAATCTGGTTGTTGGTGAAATTAAAGTTGGTTCCAATGAAAAATGTTTGTCCAGTCAGAAAATTCAAATTGTTGAATGACAAACTGAAAATATGTGCCAGCTCTGGTTTCAAGAGTGGGTTGCCCTGGATCTGGTACTGCGGATTGGATACGTCTTTCACAGGTTGTAATTGTGAAAACGTAGGTTGATTTGCATTTCCATTGTAAAAGAATCGCAAGGTTTTATTGCGTGTGAAGTTGTATGCAAAATTGGCTGAAGGAAGCAAATTGATTCTCTTGATTGGTGTGTAAGCAGAATCTTTGGAGATGGAGTACCCTCTCTGATACACAGGCTGCGAGCTCGCTCCGAAAGTATAATTGTATTTTTTGCGAACCGTTCTGATATTGGCACCAATGCGCTGACGAATGAAATCAGTTTCGAAAGCATTGCTCAACAAATCAGAAAACACGGCATTTCCAAGTGCATCTTCCACAAATGTGGCACGGTCATTGTTTACATAAGACTGACTGTAAGAATAAATCAAGTCAAGGTATCTGCCCTGCATAATGGGCTCAGAGAAGTTGAAGCGAATATTGAAATTATCAGACTGATTGTTGGTATTCACATTTTGCTTCAGAATTACACTATCAATCTTATTCAGAAGATAATTGCGTGTCAGGTTGTTTTTATCACTCTCCCCATCTGTGCTGTTGTATCCACCAGTGATATTTACTGAGAGATTTCTACCACGCTTTTGAAACTTGTGATTGAAAATCAGGTTGCCGTTGAAGCTGGGCGAAAAGGATTTTGAAAAATCGTTGTTCTTGCCAAAACTGGTTGTATCGGTATCATTTTTCAAGTAATCAAATACACTTGCTGTTGTGGAGTTGTTTTCCCTTGCAAAAAACTCCGGAATAAACTTTACATAATTGAACGAGTCGATGTTCCACTCAAAATTCAAAGAAGCCCTGTGTGTATATACATTGGATGTGGAATTAACGACCTGGTGATTGAGAAACTTGGTGTTCTGGAAAAAGTTTTGTGATGCGATATCTCTTTCGATTTCTGTTTTGCGTGAGGAGTAGCTGTAATTACCATACACAGACCCTTTTTTATTTTCCAAATCGTTCCTGAAATTGAATCCCAGTGAATTGGTTGTGCTCAACCCTTCTTGTCCGCCGATTCCACTCTGGTTGTTTCCACCAATATTGATCTGGAATCCACGTCCCCCGCCACCTCCGCCTTGTCCACCGAACCCTCCTCCACCGCTGCTGTTGAAATCAAATGTGCTTGAGTTGTTGTTGTTTGCTCCCCCGAAAACAGAGAGCTGCTTATTGTTGTTGAAAAAATTCACGTTGGTGGTTGCAGCGTACCTGTCATTTGTTCCTGCACCCACAGTTGTCCTGCTGAAGACACCCCTGTTGCGGTCTTTCTTCAATTGCAAATTGATGACTTTGTCTGGCTCTCCGTCTTTGATGCCCGATGCATTGGCCAGGTCTCCATAATCATCCACGACCTGCACTTTGTCAATCATGTCAGCTGACAATTGCTGGGTTGCAGCTTTGGGATCGCCGCTAAAGAAATCCTTGCCATTGACCCTGACCTTGGTGACTGTTTTTCCTTGTGCAGTAATGTTTCCGTTTTTATCAACCTCAATACCAGGCATTTTTTTCAGCAGGTCCTCCACCATTGCGTTGGGTTTCAGACGAAAGGAATCTGCCTTGTATTCAACCGTATCCTCTTTTACGATGATCGGCGGGACGGAAACGATGATTTCCTGCATGGAGCTGTAAGATGGAAGCAATTTGATTTCCTCCAGTTTAAGAACCTCCTCGTCAACTGGAATGGTATACGCTTTCAGGGTGGTGCCGTATCCCAAACTGGATATCATCAATACAAATTTTCTCTCGGGAATGCCCTTTATCAAAAAGAATCCCACGTTGTTGGTGATGGTCTTGATCGTGTCTTTTCCCCCGGCAATATATACTCCCACAGTTGCCCTGGAAATGGGATTTCCAAGTGTGTCAACCAAGCGGCCGTTTACTTGAAATCCATCCTGTGAAAAAGACCCAAAACTTGTTAATAAAACAATAAACAGTGCGTAAAATCCTCTTTTCATACTAATATATTCGCGAATTGGATGTCAAAGGTAATGCTTTGCCTTCGGTGAAACCCGCCTTTCAGCATAAATGAACTAAATTTGACCCCTTAGAAAGAACCGAAGGTTATGTTTACATTTTTAACGAAGATACTTGGAGGCAGCAAGTCAGAGAAAGACGTAAAACTCATCTATCCGATCGTAGATAAAATCAATGCGCATTTTTCATCATATGCCAGTCTGACAAACGACCAGCTGAGGTCAAAAACCACCGAATTCAAATCAAGGATCCAAGATCACCTGAAAGAAATCAACCAATCCATCACCGACCTTGAACAGGCGGCCGAACAATTGCCTGCTGAAGATATTTTGGGCAAGGATGATTTCTACAAACAAGTGGATGAGCTGAAGAAGAAGCGCGATGGACAAATCGAAGAAATATTGAATGATCTGCTGCCTGAGGCATTTGCAGTCGTAAAAGAAGCAGGCAGAAGATTCAAAGAGAATGAAGAACTCACAGCTACTGCGACTGATTTAGATCGTGACCTGAGCGTAAGAAAAGATTATGTTACCATCAAAGGAAACGAATCTGTGTTCAAAACAAGCTGGATGGCTGCGGGCAATCTGGTAAACTGGAACATGGTGCACTACGACGTGCAGCTGATTGGAGGAACTGTTCTGCACCAAGGTAAAATATCAGAGATGGCAACAGGGGAAGGAAAGACATTGGTCTCCACGCTGCCTGCTTATCTCAATGCATTGGCAGGAGAAGGTGTTCACATCGTTACCGTGAATGATTATTTGGCAAAACGTGACTCTGAGTGGAACGGGACGCTCTTCGAATGGCTGGGACTCACTGTGGATTGCATCGACAAACACCAGCCACATTCAGATGCAAGAAGAAAAGCTTATCAGGCAGACATTACATACGGGACCAACAATGAATTCGGCTTTGACTATTTGAGAGACAACATGGTTCATTCTCCAGATGAAATGGTGCAAAGAAAACACCACTTTGCCATGGTGGATGAGGTTGATAGTGTCTTGATCGATGATGCGAGAACACCTCTGATCATATCCGGACCCGTTGCTAAAGGCGATGATCAGCAATATCATGTTCACAAGCCACGCATTCAACAATTGGTGGAAGTTCAAAAACAAATTGTTGCCAAATCTCTGCAGGATGCAAAAAAAATGATCGCTGAAGGCAAAGATGGTCCGCAAGAAGGTGGATTGCATTTGATGCGCGCCTACAGGGGATTGCCCAAAAACTCTGCATTGATCAAATTCCTGAGTGAGCCAGGTATCAAAGTTAAATTGCAGAGAGCAGAGAACTTTTATCTGGCTGAACAGCAAAAACAAATGCCGACAGTTGACGAAGAACTTTACTTCCACATCGACGAAAAAAACAACCAGGTTGAACTGACTGACAAAGGTTTGCATTACATCACCAAAGCAGGTGAGGATCCTAATCTCTTTGTACTGCCTGATCTCTCCATCGAATTGGCTGATATTGAAAAAAGCAATGGAAGCATAGATGAAAAAATCAGCCGAAAGGAATCACTGTTGCAGGAATATTCTCAAAAAGCCGATCGCATTCATACCATACAGCAGTTGCTGAAAGCATACACAGTTTTTGAAAAAGACATCGAATATGTGGTGCTGGATGGAATGGTCAAAATTGTTGACGAGCAAACCGGCAGGATCATGGAGGGAAGGAGATACAGTGACGGTCTCCATCAGGCCATTGAAGCCAAAGAAAATGTCAAAATCGAAGCAGCTACCCAAACCTACGCCACCGTTACACTGCAGAATTACTTCAGGATGTATCACAAGCTGGCAGGTATGACAGGTACTGCAGAAACAGAGGCGGCTGAGCTTTGGAACATCTATAAATTAGATGTAGTATCCATTCCAACCAATTTGAATCTGATCAGAAAAGACCAGGAAGATCTTGTATACAAAACAAAAAGAGAAAAGTTCAAGGCGGTCATCGACGAAGTGGAACAACTCAGGAATGCGGGACGTCCTATACTCGTGGGTACAACTTCCGTTGAAGTATCTGAGCTGCTTTCCAGAATGCTGCAACAGAAAAAAATACCACACAATGTGTTGAATGCAAAACAACACTCAAGAGAAGCACAGGTGGTTGCAGAAGCAGGATTGGCTGGAAATGTAACCATCGCCACCAACATGGCTGGACGAGGTACGGATATTAAATTGGGACCAGGGGTGAAGGAAGCAGGTGGACTCGCCATCATAGGCACAGAGCGACATGAGAGCAGACGTGTTGACCGACAATTGAGAGGTCGTGCTGGCCGACAGGGCGATCCTGGATCATCGCAGTTCTATGTTTCGCTGGAGGATGACCTGATGAGAATGTTTGGAAGCGACAGAATTGCTTCTTTGATGGACAGGATGGGTTACAAAGAAGGCGAAGTCATCCAACACAGCATGATCACCAAGAGCATTGAAAGAGCTCAGAAAAAAGTGGAGGAAAACAACTTTGGCATCAGAAAAAGATTGTTGGAGTATGATGATGTCATGAACAAACAAAGAAATGTTGTGTATAGCAAAAGACAACATGCCTTGTTTGGAGAGCGACTTGCACTCGACCTGGACAATGCATTCTATTCAGTCGCATCAGGACTGATCAATCAATATGCAGGAACTGCAGACCATGAGGGATTCTCCCTGAACACCATCATGCAACTTGGGGTCAATACTGCTATCAATCCTGCTGAACTGGAAAAAGGAAATCCACAAGAGCTGAGCGAGAAGCTTTATCAGGAAGCCATCCAACACTATCAATTCAGAAAGCAGTCGATTGCCAAACAGGCATTGCCCATTTTTCAGAATGTAAAACTCACACAAGGAAACCACATCACCAATGTTTTTGTTCCATTTACAGATGGCAAAAAAACAGCCAATGTATTGACCAATCTTGATAAAACTATTCAGTCCAAGGGAATGGAGCTTCTCTCCTCTCTTGAGAAATCCATCACACTGTCGATCATAGACGACAGCTGGAAGGAACATCTAAGAGCCATGGATGATTTAAAGCAGAGTGTACAAACAGCAGTTTACGAGCAAAAAGATCCCTTGGTTATTTATAAACAATCAGCATTTGAACTTTTTTCAAACATGGATGCTGAAATCAACAAAGAAATTGTTTCATACCTCTGTCACGCCGCCCTTCCAGCTGAAAACACTACCCAGTCATTGAGAGAAGGGAAAGAGTCCAAAACAGATATGAGCAAGATGAAAGAGAGAAAAGATGAATTCAGCTCAGCTCCATCCAATGAAATCTTGGAAGGTGGCAATGAATACCATGATCCGTCTCAAATTTCAAAATCAGAACCTGTGAGGGTAGGTCCAAAAGTTGGACGAAACGATCCATGTCCTTGTGGTAGCGGAAAAAAATACAAGGCTTGCCATGGCAGAGAACAAGGCGAATGATTGATTGATAATATGTAAGAACATGCTGAAAGACAAAATTGAATTGCTTTCCAAGACTTATTTTGAAACATACAGAAATGTGCGACATCATTTGCATGCCAATCCTGAATTGAGCTACAAAGAATTCAAAACATCATTATTTATACAGGATCACTTGCAATCGTTGGGTATTCCGTTCAAAGTGATGGCAGAAACGGGTGTCGTTGCGTTGGTAGAAGGTAAAAAATCAAGCAGGGTTATAGCCCTTAGGGCAGATATCGATGCGCTTCCTATACAAGAAGAAAACAAAACAACATATACCTCCACAGTTCCGGGTGTCATGCATGCATGCGGACACGATGTGCATACCAGCATTTTACTCGGTGCAGCAAAAATTCTGCATGAAACAAAACAGGACTGGGAAGGAACAGTGAAATTGATCTTTCAGCCTGGAGAAGAAAAGAATCCGGGTGGTGCAAGTATATTGATCAAAGAAGGTGTACTCGAAAATCCCGCTCCTACCGCGATCGTTGGATTGCATGTTCATCCCATCCTTGAAACAGGAAAACTGAGTTTCAGGAGCGGAAAAGCGATGGCCAGTGCAGATGAAATATATGTAACGGTGAAAGGCAAAGGCGGACATGCTGCTACTCCTCATTTAACGGCCGACACTGTACTGGCGGCATCTGAGCTGGTGGTCGCATTGCAGAAGGTGGTCAGCCGTGACAAGGATCCGCTCTCCCCCTCCGTACTTTCCATGTGTGCCATCAATGGCGGTTTCACTACGAATGTCATTCCCTCTGAAGTAAAACTCATGGGCACTTTCAGGGCGATGGATGAAAGCTGGAGGTTCAATGCACACAAAAGAATGCAGGATGTGGCTGAGGGAATAGCAAAGTCATCCGGTGCTGAGATTGATTTTAAGATCGATGTGGGTTACCCTACCGTTTACAATGACCCTGTCATTACCGAAAGAGCAAAATCTATCGCAGTTTCCACTGTTGGAGAGAACAATGTAGAAGATGGGGAATTGAGAATGGGCGCAGAAGACTTCGGTTATTATTCACAAAAAATTGCCGGTTGTTTTTTCAGACTCGGCACTGGCAACAAACAAAAAAATATTACTTCAGGTGTTCACACACCTACGTTTGATATCGATGAAGATGCAATTGAAATTGGCATGAGGATGATGGCAACCTTTGGGGCTACCCTCTAACCAATTGAACGATTAAAACAGCCATATGCAACAAAAACTAAGGAAAGAACAAGCATTGGAATACCATGCCAAAGGAAGGCCTGGTAAAATTGAAGTGATCCCTACAAAAGAGGCCAAGACCCAGAGAGATTTATCGCTTGCCTATTCGCCAGGAGTAGCAGAACCTTGTAAAGAAATATTTGAAGACATTGAAAATGTGTACAAGTACACTGCAAAGGGGAACCTTGTTGCCGTCATCAGCAATGGTACTGCAGTTTTGGGATTGGGCGATATTGGTCCGGAGGCCGGAAAACCCGTCATGGAGGGAAAGGGAGTATTGTTCAAGATTTTTGCTGACATTGATGTGTTTGACATTGAGATTGCAGAGAAAGATCCTGAAAAATTTGTTGAGATCGTGAAGGCTCTCCAGCCAACTTTTGGCGGTGTCAATTTGGAAGATATCAAAGCACCTGAATGCTTTTACATTGAACAGAGATTGAAAGAGGAGATGAACATTCCGGTGATGCATGATGATCAGCACGGTACAGCGATCATCAGCTCAGCTGCTTTGCTCAATGCACTTGAATTACAGGGTAAAGATATTTCAAAGATATTGTTTGTGGTAAACGGTGCAGGTGCAGCAGCGATGGCCTGCGTGGAGCTTTACATCGCACTTGGCGCAAAAAAAGAAAATGTATTGATGTTCGATTCAAAAGGACTCATACATACAAAAAGAGAGGACCTGGATCAGAGAAAACAATTCTTTGCAGTCGACAAAAAAGAGATCACACTCGAGCAAGCATTCAAAGGTGCAGATGTATTCATTGGATTGAGCAAAGGCAACGTGGTTACAAAAAGTATGGTGCAATCGATGGCAAAAAACCCGATTGTATTTGCCATGGCCAATCCTGATCCTGAAATCAGTTGGGAAGATGCAACCTCTTGCAGAGAAGACATCATCATGGCTACCGGAAGATCAGATTATCCAAACCAAGTGAACAATGTATTGGGATTCCCATACATATTCAGAGGTGCACTGGATGTGAGGGCTACCCAAATCAATCAGGCCATGCAGCTTGCAGCCGTCAAGGCATTGGCAGAGTTGACAAAGGGACCTGTTCCTGATATTGTAAACATGGCATACAATGAATCCACCATTGCATTTGGACCTAATTATATCATACCCAAACCAATGGATCCGCGACTCATCAGCACCGTTTCTCCTGCTGTTGCAAAAGCTGCAATGGATTCAGGTGTTGCAAAAAAACCTATCTCCAATTGGAACGCTTATGAAATAGAACTGAACAAGAGATTGGGCATAGACAACCAGCTCGTTCGTGCATTGGGAGCCAAAGCAAGAAGAGATCCCAAACGGGTAGTATTTGCAGATGCAGAAAACACCAATGTGTTGAAAGCTGCTCAGATTGCATTGGATGAGGGAATAGCCATTCCTATTTTACTGGGTACACCAGAAATCATAAAATCACTCTGCGAGGAGCACAACATCAACATAGAGGGCATTCAAATCATCAATCCCAAAAGTCAGGATGAAAAGGAAGTCAGGAAAAAATACGGTGAAGTTTTCTTCAAGAAACGTCAGCGCAGAGGTGTCAACAGCCAAGAGGTAGACAAGTTGATGAGAGACAGAAACCATTTTGGTTGTATGATGGTTGAAATGGGAGATGCTGATGCCATGATTTCAGGATTGAGCAGAAGTTATCCAGACACCATTCGTCCGGCTATTCAAATCATTGGCAAGGAAGAAGGCGTCTCCAAGATTGCCGGCATGTACATCATGCTCACCAAGAAGGGTCCACTGTTTCTTGCAGACACCACTGTCAATTTCAACCCCACAGCCGAAGAGCTGGCTGATATCACCTTGCTTGTTGCAAAAGAGGTTAGAACCTTTGGCATCACACCGCGTATTGCCATGTTGAGCTATTCCAATTTCGGAAGCAGTGATACCCCTGAGGCCATGACGGTCAGGAATGCCAGAGCAATTGTCAAACAAAAAAATCCTTCTTTGATCGTGGATGGGGAAATGCAGGGCATTGTTGCATTTAACAAGGAAGTGATGCGCGAGAGCTATCCTTTTTCGGAATTGATTGATGCTGGAGAAGTAAATACATTGATTTTCCCGAACTTGAGTGCTGGGAACATTGCATACAATTTATTGCAGGAGGTTGGAGGGGCAGATGCGATTGGTCCAGTATTGCTGGGATTGAAAAAACCAGTGCACGTACTTCAAATCGGATCTTCAACCAGAAGTATTTTGAACATGGTTGTCATTGCAGTAATTGATGCGCAATATAAAATGAGGAAAGCCGATAAAGGATGAACATCTTCACAAGATTAGGTGAATTTCTGCTGATGATCAAGGGCATGTTTACCAAGCCCGAACATTGGCGCATGTACTGGAAGGAACTCATGCATCAGTGTGTTGAATTGGGAATTGGCTCATTGGGCATCGTATCCATCATTTCACTTTTTATCGGTGCTGTTTCAACCCTTCAAACTGCCTATCAATTTGTGAGTCCCATTATCCCCCGATCTGTCATTGCACAAATTGTGCGCGACAGTGTAATCTTGGAATTCGCACCTACCATCACATGCATTGTACTTGCAGGTGTGGTTGGAAGCAAAATATCATCCGAACTGGGAAATATGCGGGTGAGCGAACAAATCGATGCATTGGAAATCATGGGTATCAATACAAAAGCTTTTCTCATCCTGCCAAAAATCATCGCAGCGCTGATAACCATCCCATTGTTGGTGATCATTGCGATGACATTGGGCATTTGGGGTGGACGAATGATTGGAGATTTCACTGGAATATTGCCACATGAAATTTATGACAGAGGTTTACTGGATTCATTTGTTCCCTACAATGTAACCTTTGCGTTAACCAAGGCATATACTTTTGCATTCATCATTACGGCGATTCCAGCATATTTTGGTTACAACGTAAGAGGGGGTGCATTGGAAATCGGCAGGGCGAGTACAACTGCAGTTGTTACCAGCTGTATCATGATATTGTTGGCTGATTATTTGCTGGCAGCGATACTTTTATAAAAAAGCAATGATTGTCGTAGAAAATATAAAAAAAGGATTTGCAAACAAGACTGTGATCGAGGATGTCAGCGCATCTTTTGATACCGGCAAGTGCAACCTGATCATTGGTGCCAGCGGCAGTGGAAAAACAGTATTGATGAAATGCCTGGTTGGCTTGCTCGAGCCTGATGCCGGAAACATCATGTACGATGGAGTCAATTTTACGCAGCTGAACACTGACCAGAAAAAAATAATGCGCAGAAAGATCGGAATGCTTTTTCAAGGATCTGCTTTATTTGACAGCATGACCGTAGAGCAAAACATCATGTTCCCCTTGGATATGTTCACCCATCAAACCAAAGCTGAAAAGCAAAAAAGGGTTGATGAAGTGTTGGACCGTGTCAATCTCGGTGAAGCACATAAAAAATCACCTGCAGAATTGAGCGGTGGCATGAAAAAAAGAGTGGGTATTGCCAGAGCGATCGTCCTGAATCCTCAATACCTTTTTTGTGACGAACCCAACTCTGGACTGGACCCTCAAACTTCTCTGGTGATCGACAAACTCATCAAGGAAATCACGCAGGAATTCAATATCACCACTGTGGTGAATACCCACGACATGAACAGTGTAATGGAAATTGGCGACAAGATCATCTACATGTACCAGGGCAGAAAAGAGTGGGAAGGCAGCAACAAAGAAATCATCTTCAGTAAGAATGAGAGGCTCAACAATTTCATCTTTGCCTCTGAATTCCTGAAAGACGCCAAAGACATGAGAATGCTTGAAGTGAAGGGTAAAATTCAGAATGACCGCGACATGGATAAACTTTTAAATTCCTAGTCGAGCCCCCTCTCCTTTTTTTATTATCTTCGCGACACAAAATAACGATACTACCATGTCTGTTTTAGTGAACAAATCATCCAAAATCATTGTACAGGGTTTTACAGGAACTGAGGGCACTTTTCACGCAACCCAAATGATCGAATACGGAACCCAAGTAGTGGGTGGTGTTACACCCGGCAAGGGCGGAAGCAAACACCTGGATCGTCCCGTTTTCAATACTGTAGCAGATGCTGTCAACCATACTGGAGCTGATGTCAGCATCATTTTTGTACCCCCAGCATTCGCGGCTGATGCCATCATTGAGGCTGCTGAGGCAGGCATTGCACTCGTAGTATGCATTACAGAAGGTATTCCGGTACAAGACATGGTAAAAGTGAAGCATTATCTCGAAGGGAAGCAAACAAGGCTCATCGGACCCAATTGTCCGGGTGTGATCACAGCAGAGGAATGCAAAGTGGGTATCATGCCAGGATTTATTTTCAAAAAAGGAAACATTGGAATCGTATCAAAATCAGGCACCCTGACATATGAAGCAGCCGACCAGATTGCAAAAGCTGGTTTGGGTGTAACCACTGCCATCGGTATTGGCGGCGACCCCATCATCGGAACTCCCACAAGAGATGCAGTTGAATTGCTGATGAATGATCCAGCAACCAAAGGGATTGTCATGATTGGAGAGATTGGTGGAGGTATGGAAGCAGAAGCAGCAAGATGGATCAAAGAACACGGCACAAAGCCGGTCGTCGGATTCATTGCTGGACAAACTGCTCCTCCCGGCAGAAGAATGGGACATGCAGGAGCCATCATTGGCGGATCAGATGATACTGCAGCTGCAAAAATGAAAATCATGCGTGAATGCGGCATTCATGTAGTTGATAGTCCCGCTGATATTGGAAAGATCATGGCAGCTGCCATGTCCGCGAAATAAAACCGCCATTTGTTGATGAAGGAGCAAAAAGTCTACCATATTCCTTATAAATACCGTAAGGTAGAAAACCTTCACATTTTGCTGTGGCTGATCAAAGACATCTGCTGGGCTGTAAATCTTAAATACCCTGCATTGATCATGATCATTCCCACCCTCACAGTAGCTGTATTGATCACTTATCAAACCAGGAAAATAACCAGTGAATTGATTCACAACCTGGCGATTGATTTCTGGATCACAGCCAATTGCACCTGGATGGTTGGCGAGTTCTTTCATTGGGATGAAAATCTCATTGGTGCTTACGGACTGAGACAGTTTTCGATCATTCCATTTGGAATTGGACTCCTGATCCTTGCTTATTATTATCTCTACTTCATGCATCGGCCTGATTTTACTGAAAAAACCGAGAGACAAACTGAATCCCTGATCAGGGAACAAGAGCAGAGGCTTGGGAACTAATCTTGCCCAAAACCCATCCTTGAGCTATCTTTGGACCCTTTCAAAGCATCCAATTTTATACCATGTTCAGATCACATACTTGTGGAGAATTGAGGATGAGCCATGTTGGTTCAGTAGTTACCCTTGCCGGTTGGATCCAAACCATCCGAAAATTTGGAGCCATCACATTTGTTGACCTGCGCGACAGATATGGAATTACCCAGTTGGTTTTCAACGAATCACTTGCTGGTCAACTTGATCAGCATCCCCTTGGTCGTGAATTTGTACTACAGGTGAACGGAAAGGTGATTGAAAGGAGCAATAAAAATGCAACCATAGCAACAGGTGAGATAGAAATTGAAATTCAAAATTTTTCCATCCTGAACAAATCTGTTACTCCCCCATTTACCATACAAGACGACACCGATGGTGGAGATGACCTGAGAATGAAATTCAGGTATTTGGACTTGCGTAGAAACCCAGTCAAGAAAAATCTTGAATTGAGATATGCTGTCAACCGTTCTGCAAGAAACTATCTCCATGAGCATCAATTCATGGACATTGAAACGCCATTCTTGATCAAGTCAACCCCTGAAGGTGCAAGAGACTTTGTAGTTCCCTCCAGAATGAATGCAGGGCAATTTTATGCACTGCCACAGTCACCACAAACATTCAAACAACTGTTGATGGTGAGTGGGTACGACAGGTACTATCAAGTCGTAAAGTGTTTCAGAGATGAAGATCTCCGCGCAGACAGGCAACCTGAGTTTACACAAATCGACTGCGAAATGTCTTTTGTTGAACAGGAAGACATCCTGGAAATGTTTGAGGGATTGATCAAGCGAATATTCAAAGATGTAAAAGGCATTGATTATGCCGATAAGGTTGAGCGCATGACTTGGGAGGATGCCATGTGGCAGTATGGTAATGACAAGCCGGACATTCGCTTTGGCATGAAAATTCATACACTCAAAAAACCTGCTTCGGTTTATCTCAACAAATCAGATCAATCAGCGTTGATCAATGATGCAGGTTTTGCCGTCTTTGATGGCGCTGAGTCTGTGCTGGCGATTACAGTCCCATCAGGAGCCGCCTACACCAGGAAACAATTGGACGAACTTACTGAATGGGTCAAACGTCCTCAAATTGGAATGAAAGGACTGGCTTATATCCGTCACAATGAAGATGGAACAGTCAAAAGCAGCATTGATAAATTTTACAGTGAAGAAAGGCTGAAAAAAATTGCAGATGCAACAGAAGCCAACAAAGGTGATATCATCTTGATTTTGGCAGGTGCTGAAGAAAGAACAAGAAAAGCCATGAGTGAACTCAGGCTTGAATTGGGAGAACAGCTCGGCCTCAGAAAGAAAGATGAGTTTAAATTACTGTGGGTATTAGACTTCCCGCTCTTTGAATACAGTGAAGATGACAACAGATGGGTTGCAAGACATCATCCATTTACTTCACCCAAACCATCTCAGATCGGCACCATGATCGAGAACGATCCTGCAATCAAAGATGCAGCCAATTATTTGTCGCACCCATATGCACAAATCAAAGCGAATGCATATGACATGGTATTGAACGGAAATGAAATTGGTGGTGGATCTATCAGGATTTACCAGCGTGAGCTGCAGGAAAAAATGTTTGAGGCACTTGGCATGAGCAAAGAAGAAGCATTGCACAAGTTTGGGTTTCTATTGGGGGCGTTTGAATACGGAGCTCCTCCTCATGGTGGGATAGCATTTGGCTTTGATAGACTTTGTGCTATTCTGGGCGGAAGCGAAAGCATCAGAGACTTTATTGCATTCCCAAAAAACAATTCAGGAAGAGATGTCATGCTGGATGCACCCTCATCCATTGATGATGTTCAACTGAATGAGTTGAATCTCAGGATCCATTTGTCCTAGCTTCTATTTTTTCTTGACTGAAGTCAGATCCTTGATCCTGATGTGCTTGAAACGTACAACATCTCCGTGTCCCAAAAATCCGATATGTCCGGATTTATTTTTTAATCCAGGGTGATCTCTTTTATCCGCTGTTCCATTTGCGGAGGCTTCATTGATATTCCCATCAAGAATCACTTGTCCATTCAATATGACTTTTATCTGCTCTCCCTTCAGTATGACCGTTTGATCGTTCCACTCACCTGTTGGCTTCAAATATCCCCGCAATGCAGGAATGACGCCATAAACAGACCCATGGTATTGATAAGGATTTAATTTTGCATAAACAGGAGATTCGTTGTCTAATATCTGAAGTTCCATGCCAACATATGCAGCATCCCCCGTGAGTGGAGCCCTGACGCCGAGTCCGTTGTTTGCACCTGGAGTCAATTGAAATTGAAACCGCAATTCAAAATCAGCATACTCTTTTTCTGTATACAAATTCCCTCCACTTCCGCCTGTTGGATCAACTTCAATAGCACCATCCTTGACAACATAACTGGTCTTGCTTCCCACCCACTTATCAAGATGGCTCCCGTTGAAAAGGGATTCAAAACCCTGGTTGATTTCTTCAGGGGAAAGGGCAGTTGTCAGGTCATCTGCCGGTAGTTCCCTGATATATAAATTGCGATAGGCTACATAGGTCCCGTGTGCCTGAAGCTCAATTTGCTCCTTGCTGAAAATGGGCAAATTACGGTCCCAGTAATTTTCCAATACCACCTGATCTGTTACTTTTATGCCATTTAGAAAAACAGTCACTTTATCCCCTTTCATGATAATGTGAAAATGGTTCCACTGATTGATCGCATTATCCGCAACTGCAGTTGGTTTGCTCTGATGCGTTTTATTGTTGTAGAGTCCACCGGAACCTACCTGGGCTCCAACTTCCCTTCTGCTTGTATCCCAAATTTGTACTTGGGGACTTCCTCTCAGATAAATACCTGCATCTCCTTTTTCTGTTATCTTCCAATCCACATACATTTCAAAATCTCCATATTTCTTGACTGTACAGAGATTGTCGCCATGCCCTGTGAACACGAGTAATCCATTTTGAACGATCCAATCACTCTTTGCTTTTGCATTGGCATCTGCCTCGGCCCTCAGCAATTCCTCTTCAGACATCTTAGCTCTGCCAATAGGGTTGCCAACCAATCCCTTCCAGCCTGACAAATCCTTGCCATTGAACATGCTTTCAAATCCATAATCATAAGGGATCGATTTGAGTCGGGCTCTGAGCTGTTTCGTGAGCACTTCTGCATCTACACCTGCAATCAGTGGCAATGCTTTTTCCAGCACATCACGAACTGCTTTGCCTCTGAGTGAAAGATCTGCAAGGGCCAATCTTGCAGCAATCAGTGCAGCTTGTCTTTTCAATTGTTCATCCTCAAGAAATTTTCCGACAAACATGAGCGAGGTGAATCCTGGAATAAATTCTACTTCGCGCAGGGTGCTGAGTTTTTCAATGGGATTTTTTGCTGCCATCATGCGGTCTTCCAACTGTAAAAGCAGTTGGACTTTGTTACCAATTGCATTCTTTTTGGTTACAGATACAGCGGTATTGGGCAGCACAAATTTTGCATGATTGATGGCTGCTTGAATATGTTCTTTTTGGGTCTCCTTTGACTTTGGAAGTGCTGTTTCCAGTGCAGCCAAGGCTGACTTGGATTGTATGGTCGCCAAAGCCCTTGCCGCTGCTTGTCCGATGAATGTTTGATCCTTCAGCAATGAAGACAATTTTTTGACTGCAGCATCGTTGCCGAGCACGCCCAGGTGTTGGATGATAAAGTTTTTGGCATAGAAAGATTTCACTTTTGCATAGCCTGATAACAATATTGTAGCAGCGGCTGAGGCATTGTTACCGGATGTTGCTGCATCATGAACAAAGGAAGACAAGGCATATGCAGGAGCGGTGCGCAATGAATCATCATCCAATTTTGAAAACATTTCCTTCCATTCAGAGGACTGCATTGTATACATTTCAGCGATGAGTGGCTGAGCATCTGCAATGCGTTGATATGGAAAAGCAGACAGGATTTTCTCGACTTTATTTTGTGCATTCAGGCCGAGGGAGATAAAACATATGATAAAGAATATAATTGACTTTTTCATTGATTCAATTTTGATATTAAATATTCCACGGAGCACGCATGGGGGGATAGATCATCCTGTTTGCCTCGTCATCATTGATGAATGTTTGCGAGACAGGATCAAAGTTGAGTGTCCGGCCAAGCTGCAGTGCAATCTTTCCCAGATTGACGATGGTGCATGAACGATGCCCATTGCTTTCATTCAAAGCAAATGGCGTTCTGTATTTTACCGAATCAAGAAAGTTGGTCACCTGTGGTTCTGGGTCTGGCATCATGGCCAGTTTTTCTTGCAGGTTTGGAATATCGGATTTAAATCCATTGAACAATTTGCCTTTGGGTCCCTCGATATAGGCAACATTCGGATCCTTTGCCTCTCCGTCCAGAATGATTTTACATCCATCTGCATAGGTATAGGTGATTTTTCTGAAGGTGCCGCAGGCGTCGTAGTGCTGTTGCTCTGCATCAACTTCAACTTTAACCGGACTCGTTTCGTCCTTGCCCAGGAAATATTGAATCGGATCGAGGTAATGCTGACCCATGTCTCCCAATCCTCCACCATCATAATCCCAGTATCCACGAAATGTTTGGTGGGTCCTGTGCAGGTGATAAGGTTTGAAAGGTGCGGGCCCCAGCCATCGATCATAATCGAGTGTATCCGGCACCCGTTGAGGTTCCAGTTGATTTTTACCGACCCAATAAAACTTCCAGTCAAATCCGGTATGCTTGCTGACCGTTACAGTAAGAGGCCAACCCAGCAGTCCGGAATCGACCAATTTCTTGATCGGCTTTACGGTGGTTTTCATGCCGTAGAAATTATCTTCAAACCTGAACCATGTATTGAGTCTGAACATGCGGCCATATTGCTTTACAGCTTCCACCACGCGTTTGCCCTCTCCGATGGTTCTGGTCATTGGTTTTTCGCACCAAATATCTTTTCCGGCCTTGGCAGCTTCGATCGCCATGATGCCATGCCAATGAGGAGGTGTTGCAATGTGTACGATGTCTACTTCGGGAAGTGCGATCAATTCACGGTGATCGTGGAAGGTTTTGACCCCTCCCCCTATCATTTCAGCTGCTTCTTTCAGGTGCAGTGAATCAACATCACAAATGGCAACCACCCTGGTTCCAGCATATTTTATATGTCCTCGTCCCATGCCTCCCACACCGATGATACCTTTTGTGATTTGATCGCTGGGAGGAATATACCCCTTGCCCAGTACATGTCTTGGCACAATAAAAAATCCGGCTGCAATTGCAGCGCTGTTTTTCAAAAATTGCCTTCTTCCTTTGTTCGAAAAAGTTGTCATATGAAAGCGAGTTGAATCTGTTTTAAAGATAAAGAATCTACGCCTATGACAAGTATTTTATATGTCTGATTCAGTTTGAATTCGATTTTTTAGAACAATGTAGGAGGATGATTGTTTTACATGAATGAGCAACACAAAAACCTATATTTTGGCCGGCAGCAACAGTGCCATGGCCAAAGAAACCGCACAACAACTCAGAGCTGAGAGCCATAAAGTAATTGAAATCAGCCGGTCCGCCCCGGAAAATGATCAACAAATACAGGTTGAAAATTACACGATGGGAAGTTTTCCGAAAATGGAGGAAAAGATCAACGGACTGGTATACTTCCCCGGCACGATCAATTTAAAATCATTTGGTCAACTCAGCATGCAGGACTTTGAAAATGACTTCTCTATACATGTGCTGGGAGCTGTAGCTTTTGTGAAATCCTATTTGAATCAACTTGAAAAAGATGGCAAATCATCCATTGTTTTCATCAGCAGTGTTGCAGGAAGTGTAGGCATGCCTTTTCACAGTTCAGTATCAGTATCAAAAGCTGCTTTAGAGGGGCTTACAAAATCGTTGGCAGCAGAACTGGCACCCCATGTCCGTGTCAACGCCATTGCTCCCTCCCTGGTAAATACCCCCATGGGAGAGAGATTTATCAATACTCCTGAAAAATGGAGTGCCATTGAAAAGAGAAACCCATTGAGAAAAGTAGGCAGTACCCTTGACATTGCCCATGCCATTCATTTCTTACTGTCAGAACAAAGCAGTTGGATCACCGGTCAGGTATTGGCTGTTGATGGGGGCATGAACAATATCAAACTCTGACCATGGAAATATTTCTGCATGGAGAGGAAGTCCTTCAGCTTGAAAAGCTAGAGAGAGCAGCATTGATCAACTCAATTACTGGATTCAAAAGTCTCAATCTCATTGGAACATCCAATAAAAACGGTCATACAAATCTTGCCGTTTTCAATTCTGTCATTCACCTGGGTGCCAATCCACCGTTGATGGGATTGATTGTACGACCTGATTCCGTTGAGCGGCATACCCTGAGCAATATATTAGAAACCGGATTTTTTACTGTCAATCATGTAAACAGAGATATATACAAGCAAGCGCACCAAACTTCTGCAAGATATCCCGCTGAACAATCAGAGTTTGATACATGCGGACTCACTTCTTGTTATAAAAATGAATTCTTTGCACCATATGTCAAAGAGAGTTCAATTCAAATAGGTCTTGCATTTGCGGATAAAATAAATATTGGCATCAATGGTACCATAATGGTCATTGGCGAAATCAGACAATTGTATTTTCCCAAAGATGCATGGTGTGTTGATGGATACGTAGACATTGAAAAAGCCGGAACGATTGCATGCACCGGACTGGATAGCTATCATGAAACAAAAAGAATAGCGAGGCTCTCATACGCCAAGCCCGATCGCGTCGCACTTGAAGTAGACTTGACCTACAAAAACTGAGCGTTAAATCTGTTTTCTGTTCCTTAGAAACAGCTTCTATTCCACACCCTTGTAAATGGAAGCACGCATTTGATCTCCAAAATAAAATCCATAAGGATTGGGGTTTCCTACTGAGGCGACCTGCGTCATGAAAACGCCGATCAATTTCTTGGAGGGGTTTACAAAAAAGTAAGTTGAATTGGCACCGCTCCAAAAAAATTCACCCTTGGTTGCTGCTGTTCTCCTTGCACTGACTGGATCTTGTACAATTGCAAGTCCGAGGCCAAACTGGTAACCCGGCTCCAGGTTCAGTGTGCCCAGTGAATCGGTAACGATGCCATTTCCCAGTCTTACATACTGCGATGAAGTATCTAACCTGTATTTGATTCCACCCGTATGGTCAGACGCCATCAAATCAACCGTTTCAGGCTTGAGTATGCGTTTTCCATTGAGCTCACCCCTGTTCAGCAACATGGTTGCGAAGGTGAGATAATCTTTTGCGCTGCTGAATAGTGCATTCACGCCGGAGTAAATGGTATTGCCAGACATACTGGGCTGTGGATCCATTCTGCGCAACGAAGAATCTGGATTGAATCCATATACAACCATGACCCTTTTTTGCTGGTCTTCTGTAAGATTGTATCCAGTCTCTTTCATCCCAAGTGGATCGAAGATTTTTTCCTGTAAATAAGCAGATAAATTCTTACCTGATATTACTTCTACCAATCTCCCAACGATATCTGGTGTAAATGAATAATTCCATTTGCTACCAGGTTCCCACATGAGGGGTAGCTTGGACAATGCGGTGACTCTTTCACCAAGGGTTTTTATGTTTGGATTTAAAATCAATGCATTCCAGATTTCTTTGTCGTATGCTATGGGGGCAATTCCATGGGTCATTCCAGCTGTATGACTCAATGCCTGACGAATGGTTACAGGTGAGGCAGCAGGATAGGTGCCAGATGAACTGCCAATGGTTGGATCTTTAACGATTTGCAGACTTGAAAACTCGGGTAAATATTTTGAAACCGGATCATCCAATTGAAACTTTCCCTCATCGTATAAGGTCATCAAGGCGGCAGAGACGATGGGTTTGGTCATCGATTGAATGAAGTACAACTCATTGCCATTCATGCTGTCACCCGATTCACGATCTCGGAGTCCGTATGACTTATCGTAGATCAGCTTGCCATCTTGGAAAACCACTCCCTGAACTCCAACCAATCTGCCCTCTTTTACTTCATTCGACAAATAGCTGTCGTATGCTGAAAAATTTGGCTGAACAGATTCCTTTGTTTGTTGGCAACTCACCAATATCAAGGTGAGAGAGAATAAGTAGAGTAATTTTTTCATGTGCAATCATTTGTTGTGCAAATAAATGTACTAAAAAGCAGGAACTGCTTCAAAAAATCACCGGGTTATTTTCCGATGCAAAATTTAGAAAAAATGTAATCCAGTTGGTCTTCGTTGGTGATGGTACCTGTAATTTCTCCCAAATGATAGAGACATTGCCGAATGTCAATGGCGAGCAGGTCACCTGGAATATGATCAGTCATTCCTTTTTTGATTGCCATGATGGCATCAGAGATTTTTTGCAGCGATTGAAAATGACGTGCATTTGTAACAAGCGTCTGTTCTGAATGAACGTCTCCTTGTACAACAGCCTTCGAGAGTTTTCTTTTCAATGCTTCAATATTGATATCGTTTTTGGCTGATATGTACATGCGTTGTTGCGAACTGGATGTATTCAGTTGATGAAGAGATGAAGAATCATCGATTTTATTTCCAACCAGGAGATAGTGCTTTGACAAACGTTTTAATTCACTTTCGACTTCAATCAGTTCATCCTCTTGTGTCGTATTTGCATCATACAAATAGACAACAATGTCGGCTGACTTCATTTTCTCTTTGCTTTTCTCCACCCCTATTGATTCAATTTCATCCATGCTCTCCCGCATGCCGGCAGTATCGATCAATCTAAATAAAATACCTTCAATGTTCAATACCTCCTCGATGGTATCCCGGGTTGTACCGGCGATGGCACTTACAATGGCTCTGTTTTCTTTGAGCAAAGTATTGAGCAGGGTAGATTTACCTGCATTGGGTTTACCGATGATGGCAACACTCACTCCGTTTTTGATGACATTTCCCAGTTGAAATGATTCAAGCAATGCATGGACCGTTTTATCCAAATGGTCGAGCAGGTTTTTCAACCTGGTTCGGTCTGCAAACTCAACATCTTCCTGAGAAAAATCAAGCTCCAATTCTATCAGTGCAGAAAAGGAAATCAGCTCCTCTCTCAAATTATACAATACATGTGAAAATCCGCCTCTTACCTGGTTCAGTGCTGTTTCCTGAGCAGCTTTTGTGCCTGAAGCAATCAGATCTGCCACTGCCTCTGCCTGCACCAAATCCATTTTACCATTGAGAAATGCACGCATGGTAAACTCTCCCGGTTTGGCAAGACGTGCGCCATTTTTGATACAGAGCTCGATGAGTTGCTGGATGATATAATTCGATCCATGGCAGGATATCTCCACGATGTCTTCGCCGGTATATGATTTGGGAGATTTAAAGATGGATACCACTGCTTCATCCAATTTCGTTTCGCCATCAACGATCAACCCAACATGTATGGTATTGGCTGGCTGTTTGAGCAATTGTTTGGAAGGGAAAACCCCATCCACCAATTCAATGCAACCCTTCCCAGAGAGGCGCACGACACCGATGGCTCCAATGCCTTGGGGGGTTGCCAATGCCACGATGATATCATTCCATTGCGTCGACACAGCGGTAAAATTACGATCAAGTGAGAGAATAAATAAAAAAGGCCGTTTGGTAACCCAAACGGCCTTCTATGGTTAAAACTTGTTCTATTCAGAGAGCTGGAATGTAACAGGCTGACGGCGGTATGCTTTTACATTTCTACCGTTCTGGATGGCAGGCTTCCACTTGGGACCCTTCCTGATCGCATTGACAGCGATTTCAGCAAGTTTTGAACTGGGTGGCAAACAGTTTCCTACACCTGCCTCATTGCAAGGCAATGCGCGGACTTCACTCACCACACCTTCTTTGTCCACAATGAAGAGCACAACAACAGTTCCTGAACGACCGTCATCTTGCAGATCATCGATGTTTCTTTCGATTTCACGGGTTACATAGCGGGTCCAGCCAGATGTACCACCTGGAAACTCAGCATCGATTTCCACTTTCTGGAAGATTTTGTTTTCATCATCTTCTTTCGGTGCTTCAACAACTGTGCTTTCCACAGGAGGGGCAACGATTCCTTCGTCTTTAACACCCTCTTGATTGACGGTACCAATCTTGGTTTCCTCCAATTTTTCAATTTCTGGTGGCTTCTCGTCTTCCTTCACCTCTTCGTCTTTCACAACTTTAGGAGGTGTAAACTTGGCCATTTCCACTTTTGGCGGCTCTGGTGGTTTGGGAGGCGGAGGAGGTGGTGGCTCATTGGGCTCATCCTGTTTGATTTCTTCCAATTGTACTTCTTTGATCTCAACCTTGCCTTTTTTATTTCCGGTGGTGAGAGAAGACAAAAAAGAACCCAACAGCAACATCAACGCAATTGAGGCAGTGATCACAAGTGAATTCCTCAAACGCTTGTTGTATTGTGTACGGAGCTCATAAGCACCATAGCTCTTGTTTCTACCCTCAAATACCAGGTCGATTAGATCAGTGCTTAAAATTTTATTTGCATCCATTGTAATGCGTTTTTTCTTTTTTCTTCTTTATTTGATTCCAGCTGCAGATTCCGTGATTTTGATCAACTCATATTCAACCGGTGAAATATCCACCATTGCATATCGTTTGATCTCATTGATGGTCATCTCATCTAAAATATCAACCGTGTTCTTGTAGGTAGCATCAATGGTTGGCTTGATGATCACTACAAGGTCTTCGGGATTGGTATTTTGTTTTTTGCGGATGATCTCATCTCTGATGGTCTTGAAAGTTGCAGTCTTGATTTGTGTGGGGTCCATTCCCTCATAATAATACACCACGTCTTGTTTACCAAGCATGATGTGGAAGGCACCGGATTCTTTTACCTTGTTTTGCTCTTCGGGCTTGTCAACATCCTTCGGCATGTACAAATTCATAGCCGTTGGTTGAGACATAGTGGTTGTGAAGATGAAGAAGGTAATCAACAAGAATCCCAGATCCACCATTGGAGTCATGTCTACGCGGGTAGATAGCTTTTTGGCTTTTTTAACGCCTGGACCTTTTTTGTGTCCACCGTCTCCACCCCCTGAATCTATACTTGCCATATTTGACTTTTTAGTTGATCAATTAATTACTTTCCGCTTTGGATTTGCTTTTGACGGGTAACATACAAAGCAGTTCCTGCAGGTGCGTCTTCAGGCGAGGTTACAAGAAGAAATTTGTTTTGATCGTTCTTCTTGAATGCGTTGAGGACGTTTTTGAACTGAGGATACTTGGCATTGTTGTCGGCCTTGATCAGCAGGTTCAGTTTTTTTCCAGAGTATGCAGACAATGCATCTCTGACCCAATAATACAATTCACCGCCTGTAGTATCTGAACAAGGAATACCTGGTTGTTTTTTGAAAACTTCCTTGGTGGATGGCTCTTCAGGATCCAACGATAAGAGTCCTTTCAGCTGGCTGAAGGGAACTCCAACACTTGGCGCGTTGATGAAATTTTTAATTTCTGCGGGACCCAGTCCGAGATTCCTGGTCTGATTCATGTTCTCAATCAATAACTGACGAGACTGTGGATTGTCCATGGAAACGAAAACCCTGCCACCTTGATCGATCGATATCATCAATGCATCCTTTTCTGGCAATGCCTGTGAAGAAACAGAATTGGGTGTAGTCACCTCAACAGGTTCTTCCGGCTTGAACTTGGTTGCCAACATGAAAAACGACAGGATCAAGAACGCCACGTCTACGAAGGGCGTCATGTCGTTTTCGGGTGCATGTTTTTTTATTTTGACACTTGGCATGTTTACATTTTTTTAAATGAAGCTATCTAATTTCCATTCTTGTGAACAGAAACAATTACTTGTACTGAGAAGCAAAGCTCTGAGTGAGGGTAAATCCAGACTCATCAATACCGTAAGTGATAGCATCAATTCTTGTGGTAAACACGTTGTACATCATCAAGGCAACGGAAGAAGTACCGATACCCAATGCTGTATTGTAAAGTGCTTCAGAGATACCAACCGCCAATTCAGCAGCAGCACCTGATCCACCTTCTTCACCAAGAGAAGAGAATGATTTGATCATACCCAATACCGTACCCAACAAGGCAACCAATGTACCAAGTGAGGTCAAAGTAGAAAGGAATACCAAGTTCTTTTGCAACATGGGAAGCTCAAGCGCAGTTGCTTCTTCCACTTCTTTTTGAATGGCAAGCACTTTCTGCTCTGTATTCAAAGCACTGTCAGAGATCATCTCTTTGTATTTTTTCAAACCTGCTTTCATTACGTTTCCTACACTTCCCTTTTGCTTATCACATTCTGCAAGGGCAGCATCAACATTTTTGTTGGCAAGATGAAATTGCACTTTGCGTACAAACTCATCGTTGTTTCCTGTACCGCTTGCTTTCTTAATAGTAAGGAAGCGCTCGATAGAAAACACTACTACCATCAGGAAGGCACCGATCAACAATGGTACGATGATACCACCTTCGTACATTCTGTTCCAAGCACCCTTGGGACCTTTATGGGATGGCCAGAAACCACCTAACTCATCGGGCTTGGTAAAGCCGTCAGGATTTCCCAAAATGAATCTCCAGATACAATATCCGGCAATGATGCAAATGATTGGAGCCAGATAAGAAATTGCGTTACCACCACCTTTTTTGGGTTGTGCTGATGTGGTTGACTTAGCAGCCGCTGTTGGTTTTGTTTCAGCCATGACTTACGTTTTTTGGTTAAAGATTTCGTTGGTTTTAAAATGTTTACAAGAACCTCTAAAATAACCTTTTGTATTCAAGAAAACAAAAGTTTAAATGGAGGGCAGAGCAAGATAATAAAATTGATTAAAAAATGCAACGGGGTGAAAAAAAATTAAAAAAAATCCAACACGGCACAATTTTTTTCACCAAAAATCATCCAGGTGTAAATAAGAATTAAAAGGAAGATAATGCCCGCGAAACACTATATTTACCCACTCTAAAATCCACAAAAATGAACATTTTTTCAACCAAGGCTTTATTCCTGACATGTAGCATGTTATTGGGAATGGAATCCATGCAGGCACAGAACCGCAGAGACCAACCCCCTACTGCTCCCCCTGCTGCACCAGCTGCAGCACCTGCTGCTCCTGCAGCACCCCCTGCTCCCAGAACGGGACCAAGATCATACAAAGAGCTGATCACTCCAAAAGCAAAGACCAGCAAGGGACTTTTCAACGTACACAAAATTGATGACAAATTCTATTTCGAAATCAAAGAGTCGCTTTTTGGAAGAGAAATCATGGCCATTACAAGATTTTCCAAAGTAGCCGGCGGCGGCGGTGTGTATGGTGGTGAACTTGCCAATCAACAGGTAGTGAGATTTGAAAAAGGTCCTGATAACAAAGTATTCATGAGAGTTGTCACTGTCATCAGCGTTGCCGATTCTTCTCAACCAATATATAAAGCAGTAAAAAATTCCAATCTGGATCCCATAGCTGCTTCATTTGATGTCAAAGCATTTGGTCCTGATTCAACAGGTGCTATTATTGATGTGACAGATTATTTCAAAGGAGACAACCAAGCGGTTTCCATGAGTCCATCTGCCAAAAGAAGATTGAACCTCACTGCCATTCAATCTGACAAATCTTATATCGAATCCATCAAAAGCTTTCCCATCAACACCGAAGTAAGATCTGTGAAAACTTTTGGTGCCAGTGCAGCCATGCCTGGCATGGGCGCTGCACCATCTCCTTTCCCCAGCGCTTCCCTGCCTGCGGCCAATGCAGCGGGTGTGGTAACACTTGAAATCAACAACTCTTTCATTCTGTTGCCGGAAAAACCCATGCAGAAAAGATTGAACGATATCAGAACAGGTTATTTTGTTGATGATTACACTGTATACAGCGATGATCAACAAAAAACAGAAGAATCATCTTTTATTGTTCGCTGGAAATTGCAACCCAAAAAAGAAGATCTGGAAAAATGGAAAAAGGGTGAATTGGTTGAACCAGAAAAACCCATTGTATATTATATAGATCCTGCCACCCCTAAAAAATGGAGACCTTATCTTATCCAGGGTGTGAACGACTGGCAAGCAGCCTTTGAAAAAGCAGGATTCAAAAATGCCATCATGGGTAAGGAATGGCCTGAGGGCGATTCAACCATGAGCCTGGAGGATGCACGCTACTCTGTGATCAGATACTTTGCATCGGATATACAAAATGCGTATGGTCCAAATGTACACGACCCCAGAAGCGGTGAAATTCTTGAAAGCCATATTGGCTGGTATCACAATGTGATGAGCCTCTTGCATGATTGGTATTTTGTTCAAACAGCAGCGGTTGATCCTGAAGCACGCAAAATGAAATTTGACGATGACCTCATGGGCAATCTCATCAGATTTGTTTCTTCACATGAAGTGGGACATACACTGGGACTCAGACACAACATGGGATCCAGCAGCAAAACACCTGTTGAGAAACTGCGTGACAAGGCTTGGGTTGAAGCAAACGGACATACTGCCTCTATCATGGACTATGCTCGCTTCAATTATGTGGCACAACCTGAAGACAAAATAGGCAGGGCTGGTCTATTCCCCCGCATTGGCGATTATGACAAATGGGCGATTGAATGGGGATATGGATTTGGTGCAGACAATGAGGAAGATGACAAAAAACAAAGAAACAAATTGTACAACGAGCGACTCGCTAAGAATCCCCGTGTTTGGTTTGGCACTTATGAATATGGCAATCTCTCCGACCCAAGAACACAAAGTGAAGATTTGGGTGACAACGCCATGAAAGCAAGCGACTATGGAGTCAAAAACCTGAAAAGGATCATGGCCAAATTGCCTGAGTGGACAAAAGAGGAAGGCGACAGGTATCAAAACCTGCAACAGATGTACGGACAGGTTGTATCGCAATTCAACAGATACCTCGGACATGTTTCTAGAAACATTGGAGGATATTATGAAACGCCGAAATCGGTAGAACAATCAGGTGATGTGTTTGAGGTTACACCAAAAGCGATTCAAAAAGAAGCTGTTGCTTTTGTAAATAACCACCTTTTCACTACCCCTGAATGGATGTTGAATTATGAGATCTTGAATAAGATCAACAGCCCTGTAAGTGATCAACTCAGTACCATTCAAGACAATGTGCTGGGAAGTATTTTGTCTGCGTCGAGGTTGACAAAAATGGCGGTACATGCAAACAGATTTCCAAATGCCTATACCGTTGATGAGTTGCTGACCGACATGGAGAAAAATATTCTGAGTGAATGGATTGCCAAAAAAGCAATCGATGGCCGCAGAAGAAATCTGCAGAAAAGCTATGTTGAGAGAATGATTGCATTGCTTGGAACCGGTACAGCATCTCCTGCATTGGGCGGATTCACTGTGAGCATGTCAGTTGACAGCAAAAAGACAGATGTTTACTCTGTAGTAAGAGGACATTTGAACGCAATGAAAAATGCTTCACAGGCTGCAGCTTCCGTTGCAACAGACAACATGACCAAATATCATTTACAGGATATAACTGAAAGAATCAAGAGGGCTTTGGAGCCTAAGTAATTAAATATTCAGTTGACAGTTGACGGTTATCAGTTAACTGTCAACTGTTAACTGTAATTTCTACTCATATCTCAACGCAACTATAGGATCCAATCTGGATGCCTTCATGGCAGGATAAATGCCGGCAATCAATCCAACTGCTGAGCAGATCAAGATTCCAACACCAATGATTCCCCATGGAATAAAAAATGCTGTATTCATGAGGCTTCCAACGAGGTTGCCGATGATAACACCCAGCAAAATACCAATGGCAGCTCCCATGAGACTGATCAATGTTGATTCAAATAAGAATTGTGCGCGAATAGAGTTTCGCTTCCCTCCCAATGCCTTGATCAATCCCACTTCTTTGGTTCGTTCTGTAACTGCCACCAACATAATGTTCATCAAGCCAATGGCTGCTCCGATGAGGGTGATGAATCCAATGGCTCCTGCGGCTGCAGAAATAGTACCCAGCAGTTTGATAAAAGTTTCTGCTATACTGTCGCTCTTGTCAATGTAAAAATTATTGTCCTCTGTCGTTGTCAGTCCTCTTACATTTCTGAAATACCCCTCGGCTTCACCAATAGCAGGTTGCAATCGATTGATGTCGTCTACCATCACAGCAAGTTGATAAGATTGATTTTTATTGGCATACCGTTGTTTGACATTGGTATAGGTCGCAAAAATCACATTGTCGGCCTGTAAAAAAGCACTGGCCCCTTTCTCCTTGGTGACACCTATTACTCTGTATTTGTTTGCGCCTACACGAATGACTTTATCCAGGGCCCTGTCGCTTCTGGAGCCAAAAAGTTTGGTTGCAACGTCCTTTCCTATGATACAAATATCTTGTCCGCTTTCAATTTCATTTCGATTGAAATTTCTTCCAAATGCAATTTCGTAGCCGTTCAATTTGAGGTAGTTGTCATCACCCCCATTCAATGAAACAGTTGGATTTGTTTTTTTATTTTCATACGTCACCACCTGGCTTCTCGGACCGTTGATTCCAATACTGACGGCAGATGGGAACTCATACCCTTCCTTGAATTGCTTGGCTTGTTGATAGGTGATAATTTGACCTGTGCTGGATTTCTTTACCCTCCGCTGTGAACCAACTTTTGATTGAGTAACATCCGCACGATCTCCTCCTCCCATCATCATCCTCCGCTCTCTGAACCTGATGCTGAATGCATTGGCACCCATCGTTGAGAAACTGTCGCGCAGGCTGTTGTTCATGGCCTGAATGGCTGTAATAATGCCAACAAGCGCCATGATTCCAAATGCAATAATGGCAACAGTAATTCCAGTGCGAAGTTTGTTGGCTCTTACTGTTCTCCAGGCAAGAGAAAGGTTATCAGCTAATTTCATGAAGTAAAATTAGTGAAAGACGGAGAAGCGGTTCAAAAAGATTGATGAACGGATGTCAAAGCATGATAAAAAACAGCTTTCTGTCTAGATAAGGCTCAAAATCAGGTCGGGGTGAATGCCCAACACAATGATCAAGACAGCATTCATGAACATCATCCATTTGAAATAAGGAGAAAATGCTGTAGGATTACCCGCTGCTGCTTCCTTGAAATACATCGCCTGAATGACCCTGAAATAGTAGTAGACACTCACTGCAGCACAGAGTACCGCTGCAATGACCAACCACAACATGCCGCCTTCTCTGATCACCGCCAACAGCATGTAATACTTGGCGAAAAATCCTGCCGTGAGTGGAATACCTGCCAAAGAGAGCAAAGAAATCAGCAATGAAAGTGCTATGATGGGATTCGACTTTGCGAGTCCGTTGAATGAATCAATGGAGTGGTCTTTCATTTTTGAAAGCACCGCAAATATTCCCAATGTGGCAAAACTGTATCCGGCGAAATAAAGCAACAAGCCCTGTTTGGCAAATGTATTGATGGCAAAAATCGATAACATCATAAATCCTGCTTGTGCAATGGAAGAATAAGCCAACATTCTTTTCACACTCTGCTGAAATACAGCAGTGATATTTCCAATCAACAGTGTTGCCAACGCAATGATGGCCACCAATATTTTCCATTGTTCATGCAACTTGCCAAATGCATGATCGAACAGTGTGAGAAAAGCAAAAAATGCAACGGATTTTACGATGGTTGCCATGAATGATGTGAAAACTGTAGGTGATCCATCGTATACATCAGGTGTCCAGAAATGAAATGGTGCAGCAGAAACCTTGAATGACATGGAAGCGAGGATGAGCAACATGCCTGCAGCTTTCATGGGTGTCATCACACCAAATCCAGCCCTGATCGCATCGAGATAAAAAGAACCTGTATCGCCATATATCAGGGCGATGCCCATGAGCATCAATCCGGTCGAAAAAGATCCCATCAAGAAATACTTCAGTGCAGCTTCATTGCTTTTCAGGTTGGATTTATCGCTGCCTGCCAACACATAGAGTGGTATGGATACAATTTCAATTCCCAAAAACAACATCAACAATGATCTGAAACCTGCAACAACAGCGATTCCTGTCAATATGAAGAAAACCAAAGCATACAGGTCTGAAGCAGATTTTCCAGAAGCATGAATATCATTTCCTGAGAGGATGAAATAAACGAGTGTACTTATCAAAATGATCATGAGAAATGCCAAACCATAACTGGTATACTGCAGCATTCCTTTGGTGTCGATGGTGACAAATGGAATTCCGCTCAGAAATTCATAAGCAGTAGCCCCAATGATCAAACAAATACCTGCTATGGCCATCAGATGGATGCTGCGCCTTGATTGTAGAAAGAAGCCCGCATACATCATCAGAACTCCCCAAACAGCTGAAATTATTATAGCATTCATAATGGTATGTATCGGTTTATGAATTGTAACGATTTAAAATCAATCCCATTGCGTCTGAAAACATCTGAAAGAATGGTTGGGGATAAATACCAACAACCAAAATCAAGACAGTGAGTATGATAAAGATCACAACTTGTGCCCCTTTGATGTCTGTCATAAGAGCCGCCGCCTCGCTTTCTGTGCCGTAAAAAACATTCTTTACCATATTGAGTGAGTAAACTGCGCTGAATATGATGCTCAATCCGGTGAAAGCTGCGAGCAGTTTATTGACCTGATAGATGCCATTGAAGATCATGAATTCACCAATGAATGCATTGGTAAGAGGCAAGGCTACATTGGCAAGTACTGCTATTAACATGAAGATGGACAAAACAGGTGCCTTCTTGGCGAGTCCACCTAGTTGTGAAATGGTTAAGATGCCTGTTTGTTTCTCTATCAGATATGCAACAATCCACAATGCCAAAATATTGACGCCGTGATTGAACATTTGAATCAATGCTCCAGATATGGCCACCTCTTTGAGTGTAAGGATGCCCATTGCCATGAGACCGATATGGGCGATGGATGAATAAGCGATGAGCCTTTTGATGTTGTCTTGATAGATCGCAACCAAGGAGGCGTATACCACACCAATTGCAATCAATATCAACAAGGCATTATTGAATTGCTTTACTGCCAATGGAAACAGAGGCAAGATCCATCGCAACAATCCAAACAGTCCCATTTTCACCATCACACTGCTCAATACCATGGTAACAGGTGCAGGGGATTGTTCGTATGCTTCAGGCTGCCATGTATGCAGTGGGAAAAGGGGCATCTTGATGGCAAAAGCAACGAAGAAAGCCGAGAACAACCAGTACTGCTCAGTTGCAGTAATGGTGAGGTTAAAAAACGCTGAGAGTCCGAATGATGTTGCATTTGTTTTATTGTACATGTACAGTATAGCGACCAACATCAGAAGAGATCCTATGAATGTGTAAATGAAGAATTTGAAGGTTGCCCTGATCCGTTTTTCACCTCCCCAAATAGAAGCGAGGAAATAAACCGGAATCAATGCAAGTTCCCAAAAGAGGTAAAATACCAATGCATCGGTTGCCATGAAAACCCCTACCAGTCCGCATTGAGTAAGCAACATGAGTCCATAGAACCTGTTCGCGTCTTTGTATTGGTCAAAGGGAACCAAGACAAATACAAGCAGGAAAACGATGGCAGTGAGCAATGACATGGTCCTTGTCAATCCGTCGAGTATCAATCCAAAATTGCTCCCGATGGAAGAAAGCCATTCATAGCTGACCTGATTCAGCTGCATGCTTTCTTTGCCTGAGAAATTCATGCTGACCATCAGCACCAGCAGGGATGAGGCAGCAAAAACAATGGCACTTGATTTTGCTTGTTTGGCATCTTTCAAAAAGAAGCTGAACAATCCTCCGAGAAGAGGAATCCAAATCAGCAGTGCGGGAAAATTATCAACGGCAGCGAACATAATGTAATCAGTGTTTTAAATTTTCCAGAACATCTGGAAGATGAAAAATAGGATGATGGAAACAACCATGATCAATACATAAGATCCAACCTGTCCACTTTGTATCAACCGCATCTGTCTAGCACTGAAGTGAATGAGTTTGCCCACTCCATTTACCATTCCATCAATTATTTTATTATCGATGATTCTTGCAAAAAATGAAGAGATGTGGTTGACTGGTTGAACAATCATCACATCATACAGCTCGTCGATGTACCATTTGTTTGCAAGGATTTTTCCAAAAGCTGACGAACGTTCCTCCGTGATGTTTTCTTTTGAGAACATCCTGCTGGCTGAAAAAATGGCTGTGATGATCAACAACAGCAATACGCCCATCATAATCAGCTCTGTGGCATGAGATAAGTGCAACTGACTTTCCGGATGAGAGAGCGCAAAAACAGGACTGAGAAAATCCGACAAACGATGTGCATTTTCTATAAATACAGCAGGAATACCAATCCACCCCCCTATTACCGAGAGTGATGCAAGTATGATCAGCGGCCAAGTCATGGCAGCTGGTGATTCATGCATATGATGGTATTGCTCCTCCGTTCCCCTGAAATTTCCTTGGAAAGTGAGGAAATACATTCTGAACATGTAGAAGGCAGTCATCAATGAAGTAATGACACCTAAAACATAATAGATAATATGCTTGCCAAGTGCTGCTGTTAATATTTCATCCTTGGAAAAAAATCCCGCAAAAGGTGGAATACCTGCAATGGCCAAACAACCAATTAAAAAAGTAAAATGTGTAACGGGAAGCTTCTTTTTCAATCCACCCATTTTATAGATGTCCTGCTCATGGTGCATGGCATGAATCACACTTCCTGCACCTAAGAAAAGCAATGCTTTGAAAAAAGCGTGTGTCATGACGTGGAATACACCTGCGGTATAGGCTCCGACACCCAATGCCAAGAACATCAGTCCCAATTGACTGACAGTTGAATAAGCCAGTACTTTCTTGATATCATTTTGTTTCAATGCAATGGTCGCAGCAAGCAATGCAGTGGTGATGCCTACAATGGCAACAAGATTTTGTGAGATCGGCGCAAGTGAATACATCACATTGCTTCTCGCGATCATGTATATACCTGCTGTAACCATGGTTGCTGCGTGGATCAGTGCGGATACAGGTGTGGGACCAGCCATGGCATCCGGCAACCAGGTGTAAAGGGGAATTTGGGCTGATTTTCCCATGGCACCTACAAACATCAAAAGTGTTATCCCGGTAATCACCGAAACGGGGACGCTGGCTGCCTTTGCGAATACCCCTGTGTATGTAATTGTACCAAATTGTGCAAGCATCCAAAAAATTGCCAAGAGAAAGCCCAGGTCACCAATCCTATTCATCACAAATGCTTTTTTCGCTGCATTGTTGTAATTGTTGTTCGTGAACCAGAATCCTATCAGCAAATATGAACTCAGTCCAACACCCTCCCATCCTATAAACATGGTCACATAGCTTGAGCCGAGCACCAGAATGAGCATGAAGAATACGAAGAGGTTCAAATATGAGAAATACCTCGCGAAATGGGGACTTGCCTCTTCGTGCATGTATGCAGTAGAGTAAATATGAATGAGAGATCCAATACCGGTGATGACAAGCAGAAACAAAGTGCTCAGCTGATCAAACTGCAAAGCAAATGGGATATCCAATCCAGCGGTTTTGATAAAATCAAACAAGAACAAAACCTCCGTCTTAAACCCTTCAGCTGAAACCTGATTGAAAACCAAGAGGCTCATAAAAAAGGCCAGCACCATCACTCCTGAGCCAATCCATCCAACCATTTTCTTTGAAAGAAAATTTCTCCCCAGTCCATTGATCAGAAAACCAATCAGTGGGAGCAATGGAATCAGGTAGCCGTATGTTATCATACCATTCATTGATATTATTTTTATCTCAGTGCTTCAATCGATTTAAAAAATTGATATCCACTGAATGAATATTTCTATAGAGCATCACAATGATTGCCAATCCCACTGTAACCTCAGCTGCAGCAACCACCATGATAAAAAATACAAAAATTTGAGCCTCGGCTCCTGCCATCGACGCGGCATCGAGTGTCTGTGCTGCAGCATGGTGCATGCGAGAAAAAGCAACGAGCAGCAAATTAACTGCATTCAGCATCAACTCAATGCACATGAATATGACAATTGCATTCCTGCGTGTGAGCACTCCAATTATACCAATGCAAAAAAGGCAAACGGATAAAAATATGTAATAGTTGATGGGCATCTTTATTGTTTTGGAACGTTGGTTTCAATAATTTCTTTTTCTTTCTTTCCCAAAATGATTGCACCAACCATGGCACTCAGAAAGAGTACGCTGCTGATTTCAAATGGTACAACATATTCACTGAAAAGCGTGCGGCCCAACTGTTGGATCAATCCAATTCCAGCATCTTGACCGCCAGCAATAGCAGTACTGTTTTTCAAGCCTGCTACCAGTATCAACATCAGACTCCCACCGGAAACAACACCTGCCATTTTCATCCACTTGCTTTTGTTGGGTTCCTGGTCGGCATTCATATTCATGAGCATGATCACAAAAAGAAACAACACCATGATAGCGCCTGCATAAACAATCATGTTTACGATTGCAAGGAATTGTGCATTGAGCAATACATAATGTCCGGAGATTGCAAAGAATACCACAATCAACCACAGCACACTGTGCACCGGGTTCTTGCTGAATATCACCATCAATGCTGCGAGAATCGCAACGGATGACAATGCCCAAAATATGGTTTCGGTGATTGGCATGTTTTATTTGTTTTTGATTTGTTGTTCCCGCTGACCTTTTGCAAGCTCATAATTCTCTTTGTCCTTTACAGGATGCGGAATGAGCAAGTTTTCTTTGCCATATATGAATCCTTTTCTTGTAAAATCAGATGGAGCAAATGTTTCAGAGAGATAGATGGCATCCTTTGGACAAGCCTCTTCACACAATCCGCAGAAAATACAACGCAGCATGTTGATTTCATATTTTGCTGCGTATTTCTCTTCACGGTACAAGTTTTCTTCACCAGGCTGGCGTTCTGCAGCTTCCATGGTGATGGCTTCAGCCGGACAAGCAACAGCACACAATCCGCAGGCCGTGCAATTCTCTCTTCCTTCCTGATCACGGTTGAGCACGTGGAGTCCTCTGAACACCGGACTAAAAGGCCTTTTTTGTTCAGGATAATTGATGGTGGGCTTCTTTTTAAACATATGGCCGAATGTGATGGCCATCCCTTTAAAAATAGCAGGCAGGTACAAGCTTTCCCAGAAGGTAAGCGGCTTCTGCTCCAATGTTTTTGATCTATTTGTCAATTGTCCCATATCATTATTTATTGAGCGCCAATATCACGACTGCTGTTATCAAAAGATTAGCGAGTGCAAGCGGAATCAATTTCTTCCAACCCAAGTCCATGAGTTGATCATACCGGAATCTCGGGATGGTCCATCGCACCCAAATGAATAAGAAAAGAAAGAAAGCAATCTTTGCGAAGAAGGTCAGGAATCCAAGCAGTGCAACCAGGTTGACACCAATGTTTGACGCCAGTGCCGCCTCATCTACAAATGGTATGTCGTATCCTCCAAAGAACAATGTTGAAACAACCGCACTTGAAATGAACATGTTGACATACTCAGAAAAAAGGTACAATCCCAGCTTCATGGAAGAGTACTCCTGATGATACCCAAAGTTCAATTCGTTTTCCGCTTCAGGCAAATCAAATGGCGTTCTGTTGCACTCAGCAAAAACACAAATCAAGAAAATCAAAAAGGCCAGCGGTTGGTACAAAATATTCCAACCCAACAGACCTCCCCAACCTCCTTGCATTTGCTGCTCAACGATGGTCTTTAAACTGAGTGACCCTGTCATCAACAGCAGAGAGATAAGCGACAAACCCATCGCCAATTCATATGAAATGATTTGTGATGCACCGCGCACTGCAGCCAACAGTGAAAATTTATTGTTGGAGGACCAGCCACCGATCATGATGCCATATACACCAAGACTTACCACACCGAACACATAGAGGATTCCAATATTTACATCAGCAACTTGCAGACTCACCGTTCTACCTGCAATCTCAATTTGATTCCCCCAGGGAATCACAGCACTGGTCAACATGGCTGTCAACATCGCCAATGCAGGTCCAAGTACAAACAAACCTTTGTTGGATGTAAGCGGGATGATTTCTTCTTTGAAAAATAGTTTGAGACCATCAGCAAGCGGCTGAAGGATTCCAAAAGGACCCGCACGATTGGGACCCCTGCGGTCTTGCATGAATCCTGCAATTTTTCTTTCTGCAAAAGTTGTGT
>JACCDG011007014.1_pt1 | contig 67657 bp, 58 predicted proteins | sample 7442471 | NCBI WGS metagenome assembly JACCDG01 (sample SAMN15323444, study PRJNA562643) | freshwater metagenome | isolation source: river surface water | place: USA:Blue River Watershed | collected 2017-08-17 | reverse complement strand
GAGTCATTTGCCACCTAAATTTTTAGTTGTCAGAGACAAAAAATTTATATGGTTTTATCTCTTATGGCAAGAAAATCCATCCACAGCTAATTATCTTCGTCCGGTTACGGTTACGCAAACGGTTACGACTCTCGAGACCGCATTCTACGATGCGGGAATCTTAAAGGGCAGCTGCTGCGCGCTGAGCTATTTATTAAATCGATTTATGCAACAAGGCCATTAAGAATTGAAGATATAAATGAATAGATGGATATCGAAGAGCTGTAAAGCAAATGGGATTAATATCCACTATCTCCGAACTGGCGGCGACAAGCCGCCTATTGTTTTGCTACATGGACTAATGACAAGTGGAGCGTGTTGGACTCTTTTAGCTCGGACACTAGAAGAAAAATACGATGTTATCATGCCAGATGCCAGAGGGCACGGAAACTCCAGCGCTCCAAGCCAAGGATACTCTTATGATAACCTTGCTACCGATGCCTTGAGCCTTATCGCTGCTCTTGAACTTGATAACCCAGTACTCATTGGTCACTCTATGGGAGGCATGACAGCTGCTGTGATCGCCAAACAAAATCCGAAACGACTTCGAGGGCTTGTTTTAGCCGATCCGACCTTCCTGACACCACAACGTCAGCGTGAAGTTCACGAGAGTGATGTTGCAGCTCAACATCAGCGTATTCTCAATCAACCAAAAGAGGATTTCTTAGCTGAAATTCAAATTCGACACAATCACCGCCCAAGGGAACTTATCGAACTATTCGCAGAAGCAAGATTTCAAACTAGCATTCGTGCCTTTGAAGTATTGAGGCCACCAAATCCCAACTACATACAGCTAATCAAGTCTCTTAACATTCCAAGTTTGCTCGTCATCGGTGATATTGGTTCACTAATCTCTTCAGAAATGGCCACAAAACTCGTTGAGCTCAATGACCACTTGGAGGTTGTACAGATCAAGGAAGCGGGTCACGGAGTTCCTTATGACCAGCCCGATCGGTTTTCAACCGTTGTCCAAAACTTTTTACGCTCGTTGAATACTTAACTGGGCTCTACATGACTGCATACCCGGTTCGAATCACGGTTCGAATCACTACATGACTGCATACCCGGTTCGAATCATACCCGGTTCGAATCACTGTTGTTAGAAAGCGTCCATAAAACTTCGCTATTAATGATTACATAATCTTAATTTTTCTAAACCATAACAAATTAATAACAAGTAGCATGCTGTGCATATGACCTCAATACACTCTTGACTTTTTCGCTTCATTCTTAAATAATTGAACCCCTATGTTAACACTTATGTTTAAAAAAGCTCACGCATACAACAACGATGTCATTTTCTATTTTGATGACTATGACCATAAGTATGTTGCACAAAATGGAAGTTTAGCTTGGCGGCTAAATAATCCAGGGCTTCTTCATGTCAGAAGTTTAAAAGAACATTCAAATATAGGCTCGTGCGACACATACGCGATTTTTTCATTTCCTGAAATTGGTCTTCGCATGTTAAAAAAATGGCTAAAATCAAAAAAATCTTTAACTGCAATAGCCAAGTATTACGAGTCATTACCTGGTAAGGATTTTTTAAATGAGCTTTGTGAAGCAACAAAATTACAACCTTCTACAAAGATAAAAAATCTCTCAAATGAGAAATTTCTTCTTTTAGTAAAAAGCATAGTAAAATTATGCAATTCAAGTTTTGAGGGATCTTTTGCTTTATTGCCAAAAATTTCCGCTCGCTACTATGCAGAAAAGCCAGAATTTATAGAACTCTATCTTACTGACAATCAGAACTTATTATCAAAAGAAGAATCTATCAAATGGATTGAATCGCATCGCCTTGATGCTGTAATTGTGCATAAAAATAACGGAACGTTATATCTTCGATCAAGACCTGGTCATCATTTAAATAAAATTCATTTTCTTAGCGAAGAATGTGAGCCTGAAATTAAATTTGAAAATGTTATTGAAACTCTCGGAGACCAAAAACCTGGGCAACCAATTTGGGGATTTATTAATGGCATTTGGAATGATGAAAAGCAAATAAAAAAATCTCTATCATCTATTGTATCTGCAACAGATGGTGAGCAAGTCTGGGCACTTACTAATGTAACTAAATCAAAACCAAAAGATCTCCTAGAGATTCTAAATCAAAAATTTAAAATTGATACACCGATTGTCAATATTGCCGCAAAGTTTTTTGAATTGCTAATAGACTTTTCACTCAAACAGTCCAATGCGCCTCCAATAATTATTTTTACACATAGTCAAGGTGCTATCATTGCCGATCTAGCCCTTAACAAGCTCGAGAATTCTGAAAGGAAAAAACTACGAATCTTTACTCTAGGCGGCGTCTCCCTAATCTCTCCTGGTAAAGCACATCCTGAATCCCACAACTATGTTAGTGTAGCGGATGTTATTCCTAGACTCATATCTCTTGGACGAACACTAACAAATCTTGCCCTTAGACGTTATGAAAGTCAAAAAAATGGATTAACCCTGGATAAACTCATTAACACATTGATTGAAGAAGATATTGATACCGAATTAGAAACGCTAAATCCTAAAACGATCCTGACATTTAGCCTTCAGCGCAGAAACTATTATCTAGCTGAGTTTGAGAAAATTTCAAATGTAACTATTCTCGACCCGAGTGAAGATGCTACCTTTCATCGATATGAGCATGAATTAGCAAGCCCCTGCTATCAAAGGATAATCCATGAAATTATTAAAAAATATCATCCTATTTTTTGTTAGACTTACCAAATTTTTTCTTATAGTCTGCACTATATTTTTAGCTCTTATTTTTGGTTTTTATTTTCTATTTCTTTCTGAAAGCACTATAGATCTAAAAAATGAACCCAATATAAAAGTTTGGGTAGGAAAAAAATTCACCATTAAACAAGGTGTTTTTATCTATCAATTTTATAGAGAGAAGAAAAACAGATATTACATAGAATCTCTCCCAAATTATGTAATTCCTCCTTTAACCCTTCAAGAATTTTTAGAAAATTCTGAAAGATGGGATTTTTTTAATAGTTCTTGGCGGCGACCATTAATGCCCGGCACAGAATTTAAAATTACCAAAATCTATTTACATAGAGTTCCGCTCGTAGGTAGATTTATAATCATTGAAGCTATCCTGTTAAATGGAGATTATAAAAATCAAAAAGTTCTAGCAGACTTTCTCTTTAAATACAAAAATGAACCCTATAGCATCACTGGCTTTGATCGTAACATTGTTGCCATAGAATAGCCAATTTCCATGGACCATTTGTGGACCACTCGCTTGCAAAAAAGTGCGATAAATCACAACACTTCAAAGTTGCTAAAAAGTCTCATTGTCCTCTATAATATCAAGAAGTTAGCTGCTGTTTAGAGGGAGGGGCGCTGCGGACTCATAACCCGCTGGTCGCTGGTTCGGGGTCCTGGTTGCCCCATTCACTCCTTCAATAGTTTACGTTTATTGCACGAGCCCTTTCACCTCAAGCGCCAATAAATGTCAAAATATCAGGTCTGACAATTGAGAGCCTGTCCTAAAACCTAAGCAAAAATGCTCATCAAGGATTTAGAATCTGTAATGTTAGTAATACTACTTAGACAAAAAAAATTCCCTTAAGACCTCATGAAGGAAGATTTTTTTGGAAAACGAAGAACCAAATACATAAAGAAAGAGAAGGATTTTTTATTTCATTTATGTTATGAGTTGTGGGCAAATTATGGGTTTTAGTACAGCTTCTAAGACAATATATCGAGAAAGGAATATCCCTTATGGCTAAAAAAGATCGTCCACAAATCTCCATCTACATAGCAATGAGCATTGATGGATACATCGCCAGAAAAAACGGAGGTCTCGATTGGCTCGAGTATGGTCATACAGGTGATGAGGACTATGGATTTAAGAAATTTATTAATAGTGTTGATGCGTTAGTTCTCGGCAGGAATACCTATGAGGTAGTTTCTGGGTTTGATAAATGGCCCTATGAGGGTAAGAAAGTCATTGTTCTTAGCAATTCATTAAACACCGTTAGGAATGAAGCAGAGCTTTATTGTGGGCACCTGACTGAACTTGTCTCTTTACTTCATTCCGAAGGGATCAAACGTGTATGGGTGGACGGAGGAATAACTGTATCCAGATTTTTAGAGGCTGGATTAGTCGATGACATCACCATATCAGTAATTGCTATGGTCCTAGGCTCTGGCATTCCTCTTTTTAGTACCATGAATCGAGAGCATAAGTGCCGCTTAATCTCTAACCAATCTTACCCAAGCGGATTAGTGCAGTTAAAGTACGAGGTTTCTAATGACAATTAGAACAAAAAGATTGATTTTACGTCCTTGGCAAGAAAGTGATCTAGAGCCTTTTGCAAGACTCAATGCTGACCCCCGAGTTAGGGAATTCTTCCCAGGAATTCAGAGCCGTGAAGAAAGTGACCATTCGGTAAAACTCGTGTCAGATCACATCGCAAGATGTGGATGGGGATTTTGGGCTGTCTCTTTGATCGAAACTAATGAGTTTATCGGTTTCATTGGCCTAGAAGATGTCTATTTTCAAGCGCATTTTACACCCGCTGTTGAAATCGGATGGAGACTGGCTTTTGACCATTGGGGAAAAGGTTATGCAACAGAAGGTGCAAAGGCCGCTTTAAAATATGGATTTGAAACTCTTAGATTAGATCAGATTGTTTCCTTCACAACTGTGAGTAATATGCGTTCTAGGCATGTTATGGAAAAAATTGGCATGCATCACAGTGCTCAGGATGATTTCGATCATCCCAAATTAGCCGAAGGCCATCCTTTAAAAAGACATGTTCTTTATCGCATGAGTTCTCATGATTGGTTTAGTCTCTTTCAAAAAGATCAAAAGATGGAACTTCATGACGAAAATGCATAAAAATGAATTCCATATAGATGAAGCTCTTGTCTATCAACTCATTATAACACAATTCCCTAAATGGACTAACCTTCCATTAAAATCGGTTCCTTCTGCGGGTACTGATAATGCTTTGTATCGATTGGGTAATGATATGCTCGTACGTCTACCACGTATTGACTGGGCTGTAGAAAATGTAGACAAAGAGTTTGCCTGGCTTCCTAAGATAGCACCCTTTTTACCTGTATCTATTCCTACTCCAATTGCAAAAGGCAATCCCTCTAAAGAGTATCCCTATCCATGGTCAGTATATAGATGGATTGAGGGTAGCAATCCAATAGTAGGTGAGGTTTCTAAACCCTTTATCCAGGACCTCATTGCATTCATCCAAGCATTACACACAATTGATCTACCTAACGGTCCCCTATGTAACCGCGGCATTCCGTTAGAGCAAAGAGATGCAGAAACAAGAGAAGCGATAAGCTCGCTAGAAGGGCTAATCGATACACAAACAGTAATATCTATTTGGGAAGAGGTATTGAAAGCTTCTAAATGGACAGGGCCGCCAGTCTGGATGCATGGCGATCTTTCCCCTGGAAATCTGCTTGTTAAAAATGGACATTTAAGCGCTGTCATTGATTTTGGCAATCTTGGAATAGGTGATCCTGCCTGCGATCTAATCATTGCTTGGAATCTGCTACCTGCTCATATGAGGGATGCTTTCCGTTATGGGCTTGGAGTAGATAAAGCTACTTGGGAAAGAGGACGTGGGTGGGCGCTATCAATAGCTCTTATCCAACTGCCTTATTACAAAGATACAAATCCAACCTTAGCCACTAGTGCAAGACATGTGATTCGTGAACTTATTCAAGACTATCAGAATTCACCTATGTTTCGCTTTGCACACGCTAAACCCTCTCAAAAAGAGTTGCTTTATCATTGGTTTGAACAAAAACACATCAAAGAATGGATGCATGGTTTCGGATTACAAAGTACACTCAATGGCTTAGAAAAGTTCTTTGAAGGTAAATCTGACACAACATACTGGATTGGTTACGAAAAAGATACCCCTTTTGCTTTTTTGATCACCTCTCCAGAGGGAAATGATGCGACCACTTTGGACTTATTCATTTGCGATCTCAATTATCTGGGAAAAGGAATAGCAGTGCCTATGGTTTGTAAATTTCTATTAGACCATTTTTCACACTTAAAAAAAGTATTAACAGACCCTGAGGTCTCAAATAAACGCGCCATACACGTTTATAAAAAGATAGGTTTTAAAATTATCCACGAATTCGTTGCAAGCTGGCACCCAGTTCCGCACTACCAGATGGAACTCAATATGGAGGAACTATGTACAAAATAGTCGTCGATTATATGCCTAGCGAAACTGATAATGCCGTTGTAAGAGAAGGAATTATCGCATTTAATGAAAAGATATTAGGTGAGCGAGACAAAACATTTTCCATTTTTTTGAAAGATCCTCTTGGAAACGTTTTTGGCGGAATACAAGCATTTATGGGCACGGAATCAATCTACATCGATGTACTCTGGGTTGAAAGTGATCTCCAAAAACAAGGATATGGCACAAAATTGTTAAATGCAGCAGAACAAGAAGCCATCAAAAATGGATGTATTTTTTCTTTAGTGGATACCTGGGACTTTCAGGCGGAAACGTTTTATTTGAAAAAGAACTATGAACGGATAGGAGAACTTAAGAATTACTGGCATGGCCATTCAAAAATATTCTTAAGAAAAAATCTATGAACCAAACACTAAACAAGGAGCGCTCTCTTTGCAGATTTTCTTCTGAGTTCAAATAAAATTGCTTCTCGCTGGCTCATACTTATCTCATCATTTATCTTCAAGCTTTCAATGCATGCTTCAAATAACTCTCTACGCATACGATTATATTTAGCAAGAGACATTGTATTTTTAAGATAGGCAAATATCCATTCGATAGCGCAGTTCTCCCCTTTTTGACTTGTTTGCCAAACTATAAATTTCGAGTCTATCTCTACTGTCTTAGCTCCTGGAAGATTTCTTATCATTTGATAAGCCTGATCTGCATTTTGAAACTCATTATATCCAGTACAAAGTTGCTCAATCACTTTTTGAGTGATCTCATCTTTTGGTATTTTTATAGATAACTTAGTTTGAAATTTTCTAGGGATTTCTGGATGTAGCATATGGTATTCATTTAAACCTTCTCCCGAATTAAAAATTTCAAAAATGACAGATTGAGAACTTACATCGGGCATAAGATTTAATCCCATTGAATGCTCCTTATAACCATAATATAACAGGCAGCTTTTTTTCATTAAATCTTCGTAAATTTTATTTGACTCTAATTTTAATTCCTCATCTGAAGATTGCATTATCCGAATCGCTGATTGTAAAGCTACCCCCTCCATCAAATAATGATTTTTTATTAAATAATCGGAAATAATGCCCAAACAATATGAGGAGAATATCCCTTCAAGCAGATTTATCCCACTTACATATTTCAAAAACCGGGTTGTTCTCATATCAGAAATATTCGTCTGCAAAAGCCCATTAACAAAATCGCCTTCGTACCTATCTCCATTTATTAAGGTAAATATTCCTTTTCCTGTCAGTACACCTTTAATAAAATCACCTTCGTATCTATCGCCATCAACCCAGGTATATATTCCTTTCCCTGTCTGTGCACCTTTAACAAAATCACCTTCATATCTATCTCCATTCACCCAGATAAGTATTCCTTTCCCTGTCTGTTCTCCTTTAACAAAATCACCTTCGTATCTATCTCCATCTACCCAGGTATATATTCCTTTCCCTGTCGGTAGACCATTGACTAAATCGCCTTCGTATCTACCTTCATCTACCCAAGTATATTTTCGCTGGTTAAGTTTGTTTAAACTACCCACAAATTTATCTATAGAGAACAGCTTTGATTTAAAACCTCCTGGCATACAACCTACATCCGCCAATGAAACAACTCTATGTCCTCCTAAATTACCTGACCTGTGAGGAATTTCTCCCAATACAATTTGGGGATTCCCAGAAAAACATACATTCCACCTACACATAGTTATAAAACCTCCTCTATTGCTCGCATCAATTATACTTTCCTGATTTGTTTTAGTACACAAACATAAATATGCTATTATTATCCAGATATTTATACTGAGAATGATTCAAAAATTAGGAATTTTCAAGTTAGAAATAGCCAGATTTGAATTAGGCGAAGCCGCTACTGAGGGCGAGTGCTATTCGCACTAGATAAGCCCGAGGTAAATTTAAATATGGGCATTTACAACGAAGAAAAAACCAAGTTTTGAATCACGAGCAGTATAAAGCGAAGGAATCAGTTCTGATTCTTTTATGACCCCTTCCTTGCCGAACATCTAATGGATGATGGGGAAGACCCCAAGACATTCCTAAACAGTGGGAAGGATTTTACCATTTTGGGTTTTACGCCGATAGTGATATGGAAATCATACTCTTGTTTTGGCAATCCATATTTTTCTCTGATCTTATCAAGCTGCGGAGCATCCACAACAATGAAATACACTTCATCAATTTCTTTCCATCTGGGAGGATGAACTACCTGACATTTTTTAGGAACAAAGAAAACCATCTCTCCACACTCCTTCATATCCTTAATGCCATATTTTGCTGTCTCCTCAGGATACATAACGGTTATATGGGCACCAACTAAACCGGCATCTCCAAAGTAGGGAGGTTCTTGAAATCCGTCTTGTTGAATGAATGTGATCAGCGCGTGGACGTATTCATCATCTAGGTCAACGTACACAAATCCATTAGACCTTTTTAAAATTCCATAATTGGGTAAATTTTTATCTATGTAATTTAAAATTACAGGGCAAGAAGGAGCTGGAATTTCTTGAGCAAAAGAAGTCGCAAAAAGTATAATTAAAAAAAATTGCATGTATCCAAAAAAACGCATGTGCCCACCTTTAGCTTAGAGCCTTTATAATACCTATGATTGAGATGATTTGTTTGCTATACATTATTATTTGACCCTGATTGATTCCTTATCAGGGCACCGAAAATTAAAAAATAAAATTTAATAGTTAATTCCTTGACAATTGCTTTAAACTGCTTGAATTATTTTCTTGACTTATCTAATATTTTTGATTGCTAATAGCCTGTTTAATATCTCTGACCCTATGATTTGTTTGCTAAAATCCGCTAGAAATTCGTGAAAATTCTTCGTAATATTAAATAATATTGTGAAAAATTTTCACGATTTTATAGCGAATTTATAGCAGCAAAGCATCTCAATCATAGGTATTATACAGGCTCTAAGAAAAAATCAAACCTCAAAGAGTTTCCGTAAAATTTTGGCGCAAAAAAAGTTGATAGTAAGCCAAATAATAAAAATTTATATCAACCTATTTAAATTAAGAGTTTTTTATGCTTTCTCCATATGGTTCGACTGATGCCTCTCGGCTTGACCCCCCTAAATCTGGTCTAGTTCATTTAAAACATTTTGGTAAACTTGACTTAAAATTCAGTCTTTTTGATTCTAGAGAAATCCCAATGCGGGTATTAGAAATAGCTGCTTTTGCTTTTGACTGGTTTTGTCAACCCTCTTGCTTTCAAAAAATTTATCTTTCTGACCCTGGGTTTGTTGCATGCGCAAAAAATGGACCTGTAGAGCCACAAGACCTGCCTAAACAAGAACTTCCCCACTCCATCAGAAAGTTAAATTCATCCTCCTTCATTCTTACACTAGACAGAAAAGACCCAACCACACTGATAGGAGAAGGTGTTTATAAAAAAGTTAAAAAGGGATGGCTCATACATCTTGATGCAAGCTACCGAATATCCACCAAGAAAATTGGTTGCGCGAAGGATAAACATGATAAAACAAGCCGTTTTTTTATAAATTACCTTGATCTTCTACCTAAAGAGTTAAGAGGAATTGAATCTCAAAGTATATATTTTCATGAAACAAGCAAAGGAACCTATAAAAAATTCCACCATGCTCCCTTAGCTCTCTGCGATGCTTCCCAACTTCCACGTCTTCATAAAACACCCAGTTTCACTCAACTAGCTTTGCTTTTTTTGGATTTAACAACAGGGGCGATGAATCTTTTAAACTATAGCCTCCTTCATGGTGATTTAAAACCAGACAACATACTTATTTATCATCAAGATGGGAAATATTTTGCGAAGTTTTGCGATCTTAGTAGTGTTGGCAAAATTGGAGATCACATCAAAGAGCAAAATTTCAAATACCTTTCCTCTCTGCACAGATATATTTTATTTCGAAAAATCCTAGAAACGCATACAAATCCGTCAATTGAAGAAATCAAAGAAGCTTACTCAAGACACCTAGAATCAGCAGCTTTCACATCATCTTATGAGGCTATTCTACAAAGCTTAGGACTTGTTTTTGCAGATATTGCGCTTTCGTTACCAAAATCAAAAGGTAGCCCAGAAGAAATGGAATTGTTTTGGAGCATGATCTTTGAACTTACAGGGTTTAGAGCAGATTCCGAAAGTTTTACAAGCAGTGATTTTCATCAAAAAATGCATGAAAAAATTCTGAAATTAGCAGCGGAAGAAACCCCTCCTCCCCTGCCAAAAACATGTTTAATAGGAGTAAAGCGAAAATTAACTGATTTAGTATCAAAAAAACGCCCTATTCAGATTTCATTAGAAAAAACGTATGAAACAACTAGAGGTTTTTCAATGAGAATAGAAGGGGGAAGATACCCAAAAAAAGCCTTAGAGTTTGAATATATTCTTGCGCAGATCCTCAAACTTTTTAAACATGCAACCCTTGCTTCTACCAAAAAGATTTATTTTAATGATTCAGCAGCTTACATAAAACAGGCATCCGGATTAGATAACCCCTCCTGTCCCAATTCAATTAAGTGCCTCAGTGAAGGGAGATGGATTGTTATACTTAACAGAAAGTCTAAAACAACTTTAGAAGTGCAAGACTCTTTTATAAAGAAGAAATATGGATGGGAAATAACCTCTTCACGCCCTAATCAATTTATAGCTCAGCAAGTGGTTATTTGCACAGACATGCGTTCAAAAATGGAATCATGTGACAGATGGGCTATGGAACGATTGCGTGATTTAACCTGTGTCGAATGCCCAGGAGAGCGATTCTCATTTCAAACAAGTGATAATCATATTAAAGAGCTCCATATTGCACCTCCGGCAGGAATTAACGGTTTTGATTTTGCTCAAAGTCATGACAAAATAACATTTCCTCAATTTTTACAAATTTGCTCTGACACTTTAACAGGAATTGCAGAACTTCATGAAAATGACTTAATCTATGGAAATTTAAAGCCAAACAAAATTGTTATTTTCAATAATCCCATATCAGGAGATTATTCTGCAAAAATCAGCGCTTCTTCTACCTGCATGCCCTTGGGTAATATATGCTCCAAAGCAACACTAGATTACCTTTCCCCAAGAATTAGGCATTTAATAAATTCAGAAGTATCTACGAGCATTCCTGATCCAACATATGAGCAAATTCAGGATAAATATTATGAAAACCCCCTTTCTTTTAATATAATTATTACTCCAGAAGATGAAACAGCAACAGCTGGAATAATTCTTTCCGAATTAGCAGTTATAATGAAAAACACACTTTCCTCTACAACTTCAGAAAACCGAGATCATTTTTGGCGGATTATATCTAGTCTTATAGGGAGCATAATCGCTCCCACCTCATTTTCAACTGGGATGACTTTTTTTCAAAATCTAAATATACAAATTGCAAATACCTTCCGCACAGGGCCACCCCGAACCCCAACAATCTCATTAAGAGGAGCAGCCTCTGAAATTAAATCGATTTGCATTTAAAAAGCAGGCTTATAATTAGATAGTTATTAAGGGCTTTCTCCAGTGCCCGGGCCACCTGCACCTGCTGCTCCTCCACCGCCTGAGTGCCCTGCACCTGCTGCTCCTCCACCGCCAGCGCCGCCTTCGGCATGAGCTACTTTATCATCAGGAGAATCACATATGTTTTCAATCTCCCAAGATACCTGCTCAAGAAATTCCTCGGTAACATCAGAAGGATTACTATACGCTGCTAAGGGAATGACTTGTCCTAATTGATTATAAACCTTTTGGTCTCTTTTGCGAGACTCTCCTTCCTTCGCAAACTGCCTAGGAGTATAAATTCTATCAATTGTTAGATACCCTTCACTTCTCATAGTCCTATCTGTTCCTAAAAATGAGACAAAACAACAGCCCCCTTGAAAGTGTTTAAAAGCCAATCCACTGATTTTTAAAACCTGTCTTACTATAGATGTTGCTCCATAATTTGTAAGATTCCCATGATCTACCCCAAGATCAACATCAATACATTCACATAATTCTAAATAAGCATGTATATAGATTTTATGAATTAATTCAACAAATCTACGATAATTAATCTCATTTAAGCCCCATCCAATTTTTTCTTTAGGCTTCATATTCACGGTAAGACGAAGAATCCCATGTTTTTCATTATTAACTTTCATAGGGCCCGTAAAGATGGCAGAATACTTAGCAGCAAGCTGTCTATTAGCAAGATACAGTCCTTCTCCGCAAAGATATGGATTTGCTTTATCTTTTTTGAAAAATGAGATAATATCAGGGTCTTTTCTAGAAATACCCTCTCGAATTTTATCTAAACTTCGTGTGCCATGGAAGGGCCTAAATAACCCATCCTCAACAAGTGGAGTAAATCCATATTCTGGATCACTTACTAAATCTTCAAAGTTAATAATTTCAATTGCGCGAATTCCTGCAGAATTATCCCATCCAAAAATTGGCATTCTACCTAAAAAATCAAAGACTTTATCGCCCCAAACATCCTTAAGTCTTTTCTCAATTGCGCTAATTACGAAAGGAAAAATAAATGGCGTTCCTACGTATTTCTCTAAAGACATGTAATCTTTTTTATGAGAGCTCTGAAAAAAAATTTTTCCACTAGTTGTCCATCTAATTTTTTCAAGATCTTCAATCTTGTGAAAAAATTCGTTTATGATATCAATAGTTGGCATTAGTGTCTTATCTACAACACAAATCTTATCATAAATTAACTCAAACAGTAGCGCCAATACAAAAGGAAGTGGCATTTCTATTTCAGGGCCCTCTTTTTGCATGGCTTTAATTTCCTTAAGAATTTTAGGGTATTCCGATTCAAATATAGCCAATTCGTCTGCTTTATCACGCCGTTTAAGCCACTGCATAAAATATGCTGAACGTGTAAATTCTTCTTTTGGAATATTGAATCCTAGCCTTCTTGAAACAAACCGAAAAAAAAGAGCCTGAATTTTATCATCTAGAACACCACCAGGTTTATTTTGATTTTTACAAAAATTAAAAGCTAGTAAGTTTAATTGATCCTGAAAATGATAAACATACTTTGTTCCAATATTACTTATTAGAAGCTGAACTACTGTCTTTAAATACAAGTTGGTATTAAAAAACCTGTTGTATATACCTCCACCTTCGAAATATGAGCTTGAAAACCTGCTGCTAACTACTTCCATAAACCACCATTTTTACACTGACTATAAGTTAACTATGAATATTTACCAAAAAATTCACCACATTAAGTTCGAGAAAACCTGACCCTAATGGCTATTATACTTTCCCTTCGGAAGCCCCCCCTTGCCAATAAATAAAAGGTTTAGCTTGAATGCGATTTCCAATGAATCTTAAAGAAACTCCTATAGGAGTTCCTAGTAGCGCTAAAGCGGCAAGAATAATCGATTTTATTAATAAGAGTAGATTACGACCATTATTTATAGCCCAGCTTGAGTCAACGTGCATCTGTTTTGTAACGGATGTAAGTTTATAGTATTCATGGGCCTTGCAAAGGGGATCTGTCATAAGGGAAGCAACTCGAAAGCAAGCAGATGTAAAAGTTGTGACTGACATCATATTTAATTCATCCAGGATATTAAACACTAATTATACACAATTTCTACACAACAGTCTATTAATGAATAGGATAAATATTTTTCTTTACATCATAATAAACCTAACAGTTTTATTATGAGTAATTTACATAGACGCAGATTTCAAAATAATCATTATTATGAACTGACTCTAATCTAGACTCTGTATGGGCTAGACTTAAAGGGAGTCTTCAAGTCTAGCCATAAAGTATCATTAAGCAACTTTTAAACGGCGTTGTTCAAGAACAAGTTTATCTCGTCTAATCTGCAGAAGAACTAGAAATGCCATGTTTTCCTGGCAATCTGGCTTAACAGTACTTATTAATGCATCAAGTGCTACAATTTGATCTCTATAGGAATTATCCTGTACTACTCGGGCCAAAGGTTTTTCCAGAATTGATTGAATTTCTATGAAATCTGCCTCGTTTAGGAGATTTCGAGAACCTCTTGCAAGCCCGAGTGCATTTTTACCATCAACATATACCTCCAGCTTGCAATCTGGCCTAGCGACTAGTACACGGAGAATCTTTGGATAAAGATTCTGAGCGGCAATATGCAAAGGCGCATAACCTCCATTGTCAAGTATATTGATATCAGCACCTTTTTCGATCAATAATTCCATGCACAAAGAGTCTCCCTGCGTCACAAGTTTTCCACCTGAAGCTGCAAAGTGAGCAGATGTGCACAGATAATCATCCGGTTGGTTTAATGCATCCACAAGATTGACTTTTGTTGCTTGCTCAAAATTTTCAAAAAGCCACTCTAGAACCTTTGACTGTCTTGCTGCGCAAGCAGACATAAAAACATTGCGACCATCCTCATCAACCCTATCAAGATATGATGCAAATCTAGTTAAAGTGCCAATATCCCCACGTCTAGCTGCTGAGGCTAAATAATCTCCTATAGGAACATCGACACCTATAGCAGAATCTTTCTTCTTTCTTAAAGTTATATAAAGTTTGGGACCTTCTATTTTAGACCCAAACACAAGAGTTGGAACACTTGGGTCTATAACACTTCTAAGTTCATCTAGATTAATAGGCACATCAACAGCTGGTGGCAGACCTTTAAGCGCATTATTAAACGAATTTTTTATTAAAGAAGACGTAGTTTCAAGACGTACTAGATCATATGCAGTTTGACCCTCTTTATTTCCAATTGAAAATAAATAAGATCTAAGAGTTGGAGGAAGGCTACAAAGTAATGCTACAATATCTACAGCGTCTGATAGAAGCGCTAAATGAAGAGCTGTATTACCATCTGTATTTTTTAACTTTATGTCAGCACCCGCAAGTAGCAAAAGCTGCACGCACAAAACTCTTTGCGATTTATCAGAGCCTGCTGCTCCAGCCTTGCATGCCATCATAAGTGCAGTTTCATTAAGTTTGCGCTCTGTCTTATCAATTCCTCTTCTGCCGATTCCATGTTGGATGCACCACTTAAGGCTTTCAGCCAAGCCTTTTTGAGCTGCAATCTGTAAGCCGTTAAATCCTTTCTTTGATGTTATATGAGGGCTTCCAATAAAAGAATCAAGTTTATCAATACGATTTGACCTAATAGCAACAAAAAATTTTTTTAAAGATTCATGGGGTGATTCAAATTGCACTTCACCTACTTCTCTTTTAAAAGTTCCTGCTGCTGCTCCTGCGCACACACCCGCTCCTCCCGCTCCTCCCGCTCCTCCTGCTCCTCCTGCTCCTCCTGCTCCTCCTGCGCACGCTCCTGCTCCTCCTACGCACGCTCCTGCTCCGCCTGAAAACTCAAGATCTAAAGAAAGGACAGCTTGCATCGTGCACAAAGTAAGCGCCTGCATTCTAGATGAACCTACTGATTCCATAAACAACTCCTGTCATAATTTTAATTTTGTAAGTATCTTACTAATAACTTGATAAATTTACAATAGATTTTTCCTTATTGCATATACATGGAGAAAGATTCAAAAAATAACTAATCCTTTTAGATTTTGGCTGCTTAGGATCTTGGCTCAATCCAGCGGCCGTGTTTTTTTATAAGCTCAACGAGACGGTCATCAGCATCAGCAAAGTTAATGTCTTTTTCAACACAAACTTTACCCACATAAAGATCGATCATACCGGGTTTAGACCCAACATAGCCAAAGTCTGCATCTGCCATTTCACCGGGGCCATTTACAATACAACCCATGATAGCAATTTTTACTCCTGGAAGATGAGAGGTTCGCAAGCGAATTTTTTTAGAAACTTCTTGAAGATCAAACAACGTACGTCCGCAACTAGGACAAGAAATAAAATCTGTTTTTGAGGTTCTCATTCTGGCTGCCTGCAAAATATTGAAACTTAAGTTGCGAAGGAATTCAATATCATAAGGCCCCTCAATCAAAATGCCATCCCCAAGTCCATCACAGAAAAGGGCTCCATATTCAGCAGCAGCTTGAATAATTAAATCCTCTTTTGTACATTCGTACGCAAAGTTTAGAATCACAGGAATTTGAATCTTTCTTTTTTGAAGCCATTCGAAAAACTGCCTAGAATAATGCAGTCTGTTTGTGGTTGGAGAGAGAAATATAAGGGTTGGTTTAATCTCCTCTATACAATTCCACTGATTGCAGAGTTCATCTTTTATAATTACTGCGACTTGTGATTTTTTCATTAAAAAAGTAGCAAAGCGATCGTGATTACATTGTTGAATGTGCGTTAACAAAGCTTTCTCTAGCGGCAGTAAAGGCATCTCATTGGCTTCTGGATCCTTTGATAAAATACCAACTCCTAGATCTTTTAAGTCTTTTATCGTTTGGATGATTTGCGGCGAACTAAATTTTTCAGAAAGGACAATACAATCTGCAGTGGATGTTTTAAGTTTAGGGTGACCCATTTGCGTGTCGCACCCCAATTTCTTATAAAAATCAGGGTCTTTAAGATCATTTGATGAAGCGCCTGACATTACAGTACCATCACGATGCATAGAAAAGTTTTTTGGCAAAATCACTGAGCGCCGCTCAATTGCTTCAATATTGCGGTAATCTTCTATGAATGGCTCTACTCCTTGCCCCTCATAACATTTTGCGAAAGCAATTAGGCGCTTACAAGGATCAATTTCATTCCATGCATCTTCTGTTAAGGAAACCCGAATCGTGTCACCTATACCATCAAGAAGAAGAGAACCTATTCCCATAGCTGATTTGATTCGTCCATCCTCCCCCTCCCCGGCTTCGGTTACACCCAAATGAAGTGGATAGTCCCAACCAAGTGCCATCATTTCTGCTACCAAAAGCCTGTAAGCTAGAATCATGACTTGAGGGTTAGACGACTTCATAGAAAATATAAAATCGTGATAATCATTTTGACGGCAAACTCTAGCAAATTCCAAAGCTGATTCTACCATCCCTCTTGGAGTGTCCCCATAACGATTCATAATGCGATCGGAAAGAGAGCCGTGGTTAGTACCAATCCTCATGGAGCGCTTGAGCTTTTTGCACTTTTCTACTAAAGGAGTAAATTTTTCTTTAATTTTTTCTACTTCTTTTGCATAGGAATCCTCATCATACTCAATTGTTTTAAATGAGGCTCTTTTATCAACAAAATTGCCTGGATTCACCCGAACTTTATCGACAAAATCAACGACGCTCATAGCAGCTGCAGGAAAAAAATGTATATCAGCAACAAGAGGAATTGTATATCCCCGCTGAAGCAATCCATTTTTAATACCTTCGCAAGCAAGAGCCTCTTTGATTCCCTGGACAGTAACTCTGGCAATTTCACACCCAGCATCCGCGAGTCTAATAATCTGCTCGATCGTAGCTTCAATATCCCGGGTGTTTGATGTTGTCATTGATTGGATGCGGATAGGATTGTTTCCTCCAACCCCAATATTCCCCACCATGACTTCTCTTGTTTTCCAACGTTTGGTTTTATAGACAGAAGCACAGTATTTAATCATCAAAAACCTTTATTATTCACCTAATTTAGACGCTATCTTTGCATAAACTACACACAAATGATTAATTTAAAGCCTTTTAAATTCGCATCGATAACACTAACGCTTATGCAAATAAAAAGTGTCTCTACAGCTAAACCTATTAATTCAAAATTAATGAAGTATAAAATACCAATTATAACCTTTGTGCCTGTTTAATATCTATGATTACGAAGAATTTCCGTCATAAATTCAGTAATCAAAATTATAAAGTTTTTTACTTACCGATAGAGTGTTAAAAATAATTTAGGGTCTTAATCATACAAGAGATAAGTGGTTTGTAATTTACTTTCTTCGATGTCGATTTCTCATGTATAAGCATAGGAGCGCAACACCAGTGATTCCAATAATTGCTTGAGTCTGAAGCAGTCTAGCCTCTTCTCTCAAAGCAACTTCATTCAATTCATGACTGATTCCCCTTAAGTAGGAATGTAATTCATAATCTACGGGCAACCGCTTTTCACTTGAAATAAGGACATATCCATGGGTAGCATCCGACTTCAATTGATGAGTGGCCCTCAATCGAGGATACTCAACATCAATAACCCCTCTAACAGTATCTTTTCCAACATATTCCATATAGGGACTTTTATGAAAGAAACGCACTATACTTTTTTGGTTTCCCCTGACTGCTTCTGAAAATGCTTCTGAAAAAACATTTGCTGATTTGCTATGAACTACGTCTGAAATTCTTTTATCCGCTAGCAGTAGTTTTAGAAGATCCTCGTGACCATGAAAAGCAGCAGTTTTAATAGCGTGATCAATATGTCTAATTTCCGGGCATTTAAGAAGAAGCGGGACAATTTTTTGATGACCGTGCTCTGTCGCAATATTGATAGCATACTCAAGCATGACTTTGCCAGAAGCGTCTTTTTCTTTATTGCTGAGACGGTGTGGAATTAATTGTTCATCAAATAAGAGGAAATTAATGATATTCTCATTTCCCATAGCAATAGCCATTTTTAAAGCGATTCGCCATTCACTCGATGGGTCGCTACCCGGACCTAAAAGCAACAATTTTAGCTTTAGTAAGTCCCCATTAAATACGGCTGTTCTAATATCAGCTGCTCTCTTAAAAATCTCCTCACGCGTTAATCGCTTTCTACGAGGGCAAATTTCAGTTGCTTTAGCAACAAATTGATTGGCAGTTACATCCATAGAGATATCTGAATACGGCTCAAATAATCCTGGAAAGCATTCGCTTGAATCATCCCTAAGAGGATTTCTGAAGTATCTGCCTTCCTCTGTAAAAATTTCAGGTTGTCTTTGAGCGGGCGTAAATGCACCTCCAAAGATGGCTGCTGCAAGAAATGCCGCATTTGATTTGCTCGGCCCCCGATTATAACGCCCACTTTTGTGTCTCATTGGATCAGAAGTGAGTCCATGACGTCTATTATTATCAACGCGATGCATATATTGAATCCCTTTTTTTAACAAAAAATATAAAGAAATTGTGAATATATAGATAGTGATATTTTTACATACTCAATTGACTAACGGCTGCAACACAGATGAAGTACGAGAGACTTTAAGTTATCTCTTTTTTTTAAAATTTTTATAGAATATATTAAATATCGGTAAAGAAAATACGAGGTTTTACTCATGCTTTTAGTTGCTATTGATCGGTTTGATGGGATCATATATCCACTAGCGATTGCTGCATCAAAAATAATTTATTTGAATAATATAATCGTGTCAATTGTAGCAAAAGTCCTAGCATGCATTACTTCAATTTTTCGGACAAAAGCCCCACCTTCGCGTAAACAAATTGAAAGTAAATTGAGCACCCAGATCAATAAACCTAGAATCGCTAGAATATTAAGGAGCTTTACAATCAGTGTTGTACAATCTCAAATCAACTCTTGCGTTGAAATACTTCCTCTTATAAAAACGTACCAAACATTTAGAGATCAACTAAATCACCTGCAAAAAGAACAGACCTCATTAGCTTCAAAGTTTTATGGACCCAAAAGAAAAAAACGAAACAAACAATTAAGCGAAACATATACAACCGCTTTAGAGCGTTTAAAGTTAACATCGCTGGAACTTAAAAGTGATATTGATCTTGAGAAAGCTGATGAAGAGGCTATAAGAGTGACTGCAAAAATTGCTAATTTAAAAGAGAGACTACAAAAATTTACTTCGATCCCCTTAAGTAACCAAGAGAGCCCAGAAAGCCTTATGCTTAATCACATAACTATTCATGGAAATAAATTTTTGTCAGCTCTTTTTGCCGGTTTATTAAATAGTTTTCCTGGTTCTTTACTTGATTGGACCTGCAGTAGCAAATCTTACGAATTTACAGCAAGAATGAAAGGCGAACTAAAATTTAATGCACCAAAAACAGAAGGTGATGGCACTGTCAGCGGCTCCATTTTAAGAATTGGGCCTGTATTAAAAGGAAAACTTGTAAAAGCAGAAGGTGCTATCCATATCGAAACCGGATTTAAAGCAGACTGCATTTCATCACTTTTAAAAAGACCTATAAGCGCTTCCGTTTCAAAACTAAAATACATTGCCGTGAGTCATGAATTAGAGGTGACTGCAGGTGTGACAATTAGGCTTGGCCTAATCAATAAAACTTTTGGCGCTGCAAAAGCAAGGCCATTTGATTCAATAGTTGAAATTTGGAGCAATCCTGCAAATGTGATCAAAGATCCCTGCTAACAACCCACTTGACTCAGCAAATACCGAGATTAAGATAGAATGATTTGCGCAAAATAAAGAATTTAGGTATACAAGATAGATGCTTCAACAAATACTAGATCAAGCAGGAGAAGATGGTCACAAGCCAAAACCTTGCAAGATTCCAAGGCAGTGGTTTCCTGGCTTTTTTAGATGGCCACTAAGGGCTTTCTTGCTTCCCTTTGTTTTACTTGATGTGTTTACTCAATTTATTGCAAAAAAAATCATCAGACCACCTTATAAAAGGGTTGGTCACTGTAAAAAGCGGGGCAACTGTTGCAACTATATTCTGATTAAAAAATCTCGCGGGTTTTCATCAAAACTCGATCTTTTTTGGCATACTCAGATTAATGGTTTTTATCGAAGGGATGACAAACTTCATGAAATTGATGGGATGAAAATCTACGTCATGGGTTGTAGGTATCTAAAAAAAGACGGTACATGTGGCTCTTATCTCCTTCGCCCTATGATTTGTAGATCATGGCCGCGTATTGAGTATTTTGGGAAACCTCAAATTTTAAAAGGTTGCGGCTTTAAGGCTGAGCTGAAAAAATAATAATGAAGAACCGTTACTTGAATCTACTTTTGAGTTGTTTATCCTTGTTTTGCATTTCTTTGAATGCATCAGGGATTTCCTATCAATACACAAGTGATAAGAATTCAACTTCTATTCACATTCTTGTGGTAAATCCTCTAGAACATCTTATCATTCCGGTTAGAGCCTCAGGTGAGGATATTCAAAGAGAAACAGTTGAGACACTTGCTAAAAGATATGGGGCAATTGCTGCAATTAATGGGGGGTTTTGGAAAATTAATGGAAGTCCAGCAGGTGCATTAAAAATTAACAATGAATGGATGGGAACACCTGTTAAGCCAAGAGGCGCAATAGGTTGGTCAAGTGCAAATCAAAATATATTGATTGATAGAGTATTAACCAATTATCAAATGAATACATGTCCACCTGATTGCAGAATCGAGGTAATTCCCGCATTTAGTCCACCTTATACCAATGCTGAAGATTGGAACGGTCTTGAACATATTGTTGGAGGCACTCCTGTCTTGTTACAAAACAGACATCCGATTAAAGATTTTACTCAAGAACAAACAGTAGCTTCTTTTCTGATTAACAGACACGCAAGAACAGCTGTCGGATTTAGAGATAACGGTGATTGGGTATTCGTAGTTGTTGATTCAAAAATTTCAGGCGGAATGGATATAAATGAGTTATCAGAACTCATGCTTAGTTTAGGGTGCATTGAAGCATTAAATCTCGATGGGGGCGGCTCTTCAACTATGGTAATTGAGGGAGAGGTAGTCAATCAACCATGCGGCACAACTAAGCAGGATGGAAAATTCATCGAAGCTGTATCAGACGCTATTATAATTTTTTGAATATATAATTAAATAACAAATAAGTGAATTAAATAAGCTATTTATTTATAATAGACATCAACATGTTGCTAATAACAATAGGATCTATTATGAAAAAAAATATTAAAATTATCTCTATAATAAGCGCACTATTAGTTTCTTTGATTTTAGGGTTAAGTTTCACCTCTCTTCCCATTTTTAAAAATAAAGATGTAGTGGTTCGCGCAGCTGTTGATATAGGTTCTGGCGCCACAAAACTAAAAGTAGTTAAAATTAATTTGAAGACACAGAAAATTGAAAAAGTCCTTATAGACGAATCTTTCGCTGTCCAGTATCAAGAAAAACTTGAGAAATCAAAGGACAATACTTTTAGTGAAGAAGTTATGAAGGAAGGACTTGACGCTCTTAAGAAAAGTAAAGAAATTGCACAAAAATGGGGTGCTGAAAAAGTAGTTGCAGTTGCAACAGCATCGTTTAGAAAAGCTGCAAACGCAAAGGAATTTATTGAAGCAATTGATAAGGAAACAGGGATTAAAATTATTATTGTTGATCAAAATCTTGAAGGGACTTTAGGATTTGAAGCGACTGCAGCGCAAGTAGATGTATCTCCAGAGGATCTTATTGTTTGGGATATTGGTGGCGGAAGCTATCAATTCACAACATTAGATCAATCAGGAAAATTGGTCGTTCATCGAGGTCTTGATGCATCTGTTCCTTTTAAAAACAGAATAATCAAACACATAAAGCAAGAAAATCCGAATAAAATTCAAACGCCTAATCCCCTCACTCTCCCCCAAATTAAACATGCAGAATCACATGCTATCGAAATTTCAAAAAAAGTGAGCAATTTCTTTAAGGAAAAAATAGCGAATCCAAATACAAAAGTTATTGGTATCGGTAATATATTTGCCTACAGAATTTACCCTCTTCTTGACAAGCAAGACAAATTCACAAAAACTGAACTATCAGAGAAGGTTTACGCTCTTGACGGACTAAAAGATTCTGATTTAGGTAAAGGCGATTACACAAATGTTGCTGTAACAAATCCCATTCTTGTTTTAGGTTTTATGAATCAACTTGGGATTGATAAAATGCATGTAATGAATATTAACAATGCTGACGGAGCACTCCTTTACACCCCGTTTTGGGAAGAGGAAGCTCAGCCAATTTTAAATGCATAATTAAATACAATTTTTCAGAATTACATCTTCTGAGATGTATAAAATTCTGGTCCAGAGCGTATTGCGTTACTTGAACACACCTTAAGTAGGTGGAACAAAAAATTGCAATACGCTCTCTCTTAAAATATTAAAGAAATCAATCAATATTATATCAAAACCTCAAATTAAATTTTTCTATTGAACAAATATTGTTGCTTTTGGTAACACTTTACCATGCAAAAAATATTATTCAATCTTAAAGCCTATTATTTTATCCCCGCTTTCTTTCTACTACTGCTCTTACCTCCTTCATGGGGATCTTGTGAGGGCCTACCTCTTTACTACTGGCAACAGAAAGATTTTGTCAATTTTGGTGACTATCTTTCTGTAAAAATTGTAGAGCGCATTCTTGGAGATCCTGTCACAATTTATAAAAAATCAGAAAAACCAATGCCAAAATTTCTTGCTTTGGGGTCTCTTCTATATTTTGCTAAAACAGGAGATCTTCTTTGGGGCACAGGCTCAAATCATAAGCAAACGGAAAAAAAGGACTATTCATTTACTGATCTTGATGTACGGGCAGTAAGAGGGCCTTTAACAAGAAACTTTATCCAAGATAACTTTGGAATTGAATGCCCTGAAGTGTATGGTGATCCGGCACTACTATTTCCTTATTTATTTCCGGAATTTAAAAAAAGGAAAAAGCCCAAAAGAGATTTTATTTTTATCCCACACATTTATGAAAGACATCTATTTTCTAAGGAAGAAATACCCTTTGTAGTCCATCCAACAGAACCCTGGGATGACGTTATTAAAAAAATTCTCGACAGCAAATGTGTTTTTTCAAGTTCTCTACATGGAATTATTTTAGCAGAGGCATATGGCATTCCGGCAAAGTATGTTCGGCTATCTGAAAAAGAACCGCTTTTTAAATATGAAGATTATTATTCTTCAACTGGCCGACCAAATTTTACGTTTGCTACGTCTTTAGATGAAGCGTTATCGATGAATTGTGAGCCTCCCATTCAATTTGATCCAGAGCCTTTATATGATTCATTCCCATTTGAATTTTGGCCGAATAATGAATTTCAAAGACCCTCATTTATTCTTCAGGAGCTAGATGATTAAACTGCTTTTTCTTGCATGTACATTGCAACTATATGCAAATAAACTAGAGAATTTAGATGAGAAAGCTCAAGACTTTATTCTCGAAGAAAAGCAAATTCATATTCCAGGCTATCCCCACGCCTTCAATCCTTCGATTGTTCGCTTCGAAAATGGCAGGCTTTTATTAAGTTTTAGAGCGCGCGATCCCCTAACCAAAACACCAAACATCATCGGATTTGTATGGTTAAATGAAGATTTTGAACCAGAAGATGAACCCACCTTGCTTACAATTTATGGTGGACGTCATTTAAAAGTGTCCAGAGCTCAAGACCCACGACTAATAAAAATTGGTGACTCATTTTATATCGCATATAACAATATTCTTAATGATACAGATTTAGACAAAAGAAGAATGCTTATTTCTAAGCTTCATTACAATGAAGGGAAATTCTATATCTTTAATCCAGAGCCAATACTAAGTTTTTCAGGAGACCCAAAAAACTGGATTGAAAAGAATTGGGCTCCTTTTGATTATAAAGGTGATATACATTTTTCCTATAGCCTTAATCCACACAGAGTTTTTAAGTTATCTCCTGATAGTACATCCTGTGAAACTCTATCCATTCATCATGCAAACATTGACTGGAAATGGGGAGAATTACGTGGAGGTACGCCAGCTCTTCTTGATGGAAAGAGCTACCTTGGTTTTTTTCATTCTTTTCTTGATATGAAAAGTGTCCAATCAAAAGGACAAAAAATTTCCCATTATTTTATGGGAGCCTATCGATTTCAACCTAACTACCCGTTTGCTTTGACTCATATTAGTAGGGAGCCTATCATTGGCACAACATTTTATAATCCACCAGAGTATCCAACATGGAAACCGCTAAGAGCAATTTTTCCAGGCGGACTCATCTTTGACGATCAATATATATGGGTTGTGTATGGAAGACAGGATCATGAATGTTTTGTTGTAAAAATCGACAAAGAACGATTAATGAATAGTTTAGTACCGGTGAACCCATGAAATTTCTGATAGCTTTATGTCTTATAGTTTTTCTAAATGCTGATATTATTCATCTTGAAGAGTCTTCAGATCCTTTTGTTCTTGAATTAAAGCAAATCCATATTCCAGGACATCCAAATGCGTTTAATCCGTCTATAATCAGATGGCAAGGAAAGCTATTACTAAGTTTCAGAAATATCTCAAATCACAAAGACCCCTATAATTCATCTCAAATAGGATTAATTTGGCTAGATGAAAATTTCAATCCTGAAACTCCACCACAAATTTTAGTAATTTGCGAACATGATTCTATGAAATGCAAAAGAGCTGAAGATGCAAGGTTAATTGAAGTCGATGGCCATCTTTATATGGTATACTCTAACAATGAAGAGGAAGTAATTGCCAAAAGAAATTTTAGAGTATTTATAGCAGAGTTAAAAGAAGAAAATGGCCTTTTCTATCTAGTTAATAAAGACAAATTATCACAGTATGAAGGGGAAAATCAAAATTTACGTGAAAAAAACTGGACCCCTTTTACCTATCAAAATAACCTCCTTCTATCCTATAGCTTGAATCCACATCTCGTATTTAAGCCACTAATTGGAACCGAGAAATGTGAAACCATTAGTTCTTCTTATAAAACTCTTCCTGAATGGAAATGGGGGGAATTGCGCGGTGGAACGCAATCACTACAAATAGAAGATCAATATTTAACACTATTTCACACAGCGATTCGTATGTCTTCAGTCGAGTCTAGCGGAAAAGAGATGCTCCATTACTTTATGGGGGCTGCTACATATAAAACAAAGCCTCCTTTTGAAATGACAGCTATTTCTCCCACGCCAATTATTGGTAAAGGTTTTTTCAGCGGGAAAATATATCCACCTTTGTTTGGATCCTGGAGGGGAATTTTTCCTGGGGGCTTTGTTTTTGATAATAATTATATTTATGTTGTTTATGGGAGACAAAATTATGAACTTTGGATCGCTAAATTGGATAAAAAAGGCTTGCTTGATAGCCTTATTCCTACTGAAGAATGACTTATGCGGAATCGATCTAGAAAAAAGAGCACAAGATTTTGTTCTAAAAACAAAACAAATTGAAATTCCCGGCCACCCTTTTGCCTTTAATGCTTCAATTGTCCACTGGAGAGGTCATATTCTTCTTAGCTTTAGAGATTTTCCCACATGTTCAGAAGAACTTTTCTCTGATGTGCAATCTTCTAGCTTTTCGTGTGTAGGACTTGTCTTTCTGAATGATGATCTCACACTTGACGGCGACCCCCATATACTAGATCTCCCAGGCGCAACATTTGAAAGAGAAATTCTTGCGAGATCAGAAGATGCAAGACTTATCAATATTGATGAACGCCTCTATATTGTATACAGCGATAATCAGAATAAAGTGATAACTGAAGGAGGCTTTCGAATGCAAGTCGGGGAACTTGACTTTGATGGCAAAAGATTCAGCTTGAACAAAATCGAATCACTAACAGATTTTCCTGGACAGTCCCAAAAAAGACGAGAGAAAAACTGGGTTCCATTTGAATATAAGGGCAACTTACTCCTATCATATAGCTTACTCCCACATAAAGTATTAAGGCCCCTATTAGACGGATCAGAGTCATGTGATCTTGTTGCAACAACAAGGTCTAATATTTCCTGGAAATGGGGAGAATTACGCGGAGGGACGCCGGCACTTAAAATAGGATCTGAGTATCTTGCATTTTTTCATTCCTCAATCAATGTTGCAACAGATCATTCCGATGGAAAAACAATGCCCCACTACTTTATCGGAGCCTACACATTCGAAAAAGAGCCCCCTTTTCAAATTACTAAAATCAGCCCCGAGCCTATAATAGGAAAAAACTTCTATCATGGACGCAAATACCTGCCCTATTGGCATCCCGTTCGCGTGGTCTTTCCCTGTGGTTACATCTTTTATGAGGACCACATACTATTAGCTTATGGCAGACAAGACCACGAAATATGGATTGCTAAACTTGATAAAAAGGCCCTTCTAAAAAGTCTTCTCCCGCTCAATTAACAAGTGCTTTTCAAGTTTACCTGGTAAATCCTCACTGCTAATGCTAAAAACCTTTCTTACGTGTTCGCTATAATTTCTTGGGTCAATTGATTTTGGTGATAAAAAGCCTACAGCCTCACCAAAAATTTTACGAATTACATGAGTTTTTATAAGTAAATCTTCACCCATCTCTTCAGAGATGGCTTGTTTACTCGAATCAATTACCGTGATTATAACCCTTCTAACAAGTTGACCCCCTTGCAAAACACCCTTACTAATATGCTCATTAGCTAATGCTAGAAGCATCCAAATTGTTTTTTCATAAGCTTCTCTTTTGGTAAGCCCTATACTCTCTAAGACTTTCTTATCTGCAGTTATGAAATCGCCAATTTGCACTTCCGCAGGCCCTTTACCGTCTAGCGTTTCGTCTATTGGTGCTGCCTGATATGCTCCAATAGTATCATCTTTTGGAAAATATCCTTGCCCTATAGCCCCTCGTCCTAAAACCAAATCACCTGAAGCAATAACATAACCTGTATAATCTAACCGTCGAATATCTCTCTCTACAAGATGAGCAACTTCATCCAGACTCTTTCGAAAGCCACTTTCATATCCTTGGAAATTTAGCTCATTTGAAAACAAAGCATGAATTGCTGGAATATCCTCCATCCTCATCCTTCTAAGCGACAATTCGTCATACGCTACAAGAGGAGAATGCTCCCCACAACCTAACTTGACTAATTCAATTGCTCCTGATGTCATACCCATTCCCCCGTGCTAAAAATTGTTTGTAAAGATATCTTAAATAAACAAAACAAAAACTGCAAAGGAATTTTTTACAAGAAAGAACACTTTCTCTCACAACATTGCTCTATATCCTCACTATAGAGTCAGTTGCCCTTAATTTACTTTATAGCTAATATCACCACCCTGTAAATCAAGTTCGAGATCACATGCGCCGGGAATTTTTCCCGCCAAAATTTCTTTGGAAAGAAGTGTCACAACTGAGTGTTGGATAAGACGCTTGAGAGGCCTTGCTCCAAATAAAGGGTCATACCCTTCTTTTGCCAGGTGCGCAAGCACATTTTTCTTCCAGGAAAGATGGATGTGTCTCGATGTAAGTCTTTTTGCTATAAGGCGTAACTGGATCTCGACAATTGATTCCATCACTTCTTCTTTTAGGGGCATAAAGGGGAGGATTTCATCTAGACGATTGAGGAATTCAGGTCTAAAATGTCTGCGTAAAATAGGGTCGATTGTAGCAATAATATCTTCTTTTGTGGTGTGCTTGCTATTTTGGAGCTCTTCAGAGCCGATGTTTGACGTCATAATAAAAAGAGCGTTCTTACAGTTTACTTTTCTCCCTTTACTATCTGTTAGGCGGCCCTCATCAAAGACCTGAAGAAGGATATTAAACACATCGTGATCGGCTTTTTCAATTTCATCGAGTAACACAACTGTATAGGGCCTTCTTCGAATAGATTCTGTTAACTGTCCACCTTCATCATAGCCCACATATCCAGGTGGTGAGCCAATCAGTTTGGAAACGGAATGTTTTTCCATATACTCAGACATATCTAACCTGATCATCGCATCTTCTTGATCAAAGAGTTGCTCAGCTAGAGCCTTTGCAAGCTCTGTCTTACCAACGCCTGTTGGACCCACAAATAAGAAAACGCCAATTGGGCGCATGGGATCATTAAGACCTGCACGGGAAGCTCTGATTGCATCAGAAACAGATTTAATTGCGAAGGGCTGACCTACAACGCGCTTTGCAATCTCGTTTTCCAATGTAAGTAGCTTCTCTGCCTCGGAGGCAAGCATTCTCTGCACAGGAATTCCGGTCCATTTAGAGACAATCTGAGCAATTAAGTTTTCATCGACTTCTTCTTGTAAGAGCCTACCATCTTTTGAACTGAGCAGCAGTTGGGCATCTTGGATCTCTTTTTCAAGGGCAGGTATTTTTCCATAACGGAATTCAGCAACTTTATTGTAATCAGAAAATCTTTCGGCTTGTTCTTCTTGAAAACGCATCTTCTCCAAGGCATCTTTTTTATCCTTTAAAGAAAGAAGGAGTTTTTTCTCATTTTCCCATCTTGCATTTAACTTCCCTAATTCCTCTTTAATAAGAGCAATTTCCTTCTCACGTTTTTTCATCTCTTCTTCTGAGCTCGGACTTTTTTCTCTTTTAAGCCCCTCTACTTCAACAATCAAAGAAGATAACTCACGCTCTTTAATATCAATTGGAAGAGGCCTACTACCTAGCTGCATACGAATCAAACTCGCAGCCTCATCAATTAAATCAATTGCCTTATCTGGAAGATTTCTATCCGTAATATACCGAGTCGATAATGTCACCGCAGCATGAATTGCATCCTCAGTAATCTGCACGCCGTGATAAATCTCATATTTTTCACGAAGTCCACGTAAAATGGCAATTGAGTCCTCTTCCGTTGGTTCTCCGATAAAAATAGGCTGAAACCGCCTCTCGAGTGCAGCATCTTTTTCAATATACTTTTGAAATTCATTTAGCGTGGTAGCGCCAATACAGTGAAGCGATCCTCTTGCAAGGGCTGGCTTTAATAAATTTGCCGCGTCCATTGCGCCTTCCGTTGCACCGGCTCCGACAAGGGTATGAATCTCATCAATAAATAAAATGATGTCACCTTCTGCTTTTTCAACTTCAGACAAAACACCCTTCAAACGCTCTTCAAACTCACCACGATACTTAGCACCGGCAATCAGCCCCCCCATATCAAGGACCATCACCTGCTTACCTTTGAGTGCTTCTGGAATATCTTCTTGGATAATTCGCTGCGCTAAACCCTCAACAATTGCCGTTTTTCCAACTCCGGGCTCCCCAATAATCATCGGATTATTTTTCGTCCGTCTTAAGAGCACCTGAATCACCCTTCGAATCTCATCATCACGACCAATAACAGGATCAAGCTTCCCATCTCTGGCAAGTTTTGTATAGTTTTTGCAATACTTATCTAAAACCTTAACATTTTGCTCTGCAGTTTGGGAATCCATAGTTTGATCTCCTCTTAATCGTATAATTGTTTGTTCTAGCTGACTCTCAGAAATTTTAGATTTTTCCTTCCACCCCTTAAATGGCTCCCCACCTTTTCTCCAAAAAGCAAGAAGCACATGATCGCCACTAATATATGTATCTTTCCACTTTTTACAAATTGATTCAGCCTCATGAAGAATGGAACCAAGGGAGCCTCCAACTTTTGTTTCACCGGAATTTTCAAAGGTTGGCAGTCGCTTAATAGCAATTTCGACATCTCCCATTAAAGACAAAACATCAAAATTTATCTCTTTCAAAAGCACACGAAAATATCCATTCTCATCCTTGAGTAGCTCGATTAGAAAATGATTTTCGTCAACCTCAACTTGATTTCCACTCTTTGCATTACGCAAAGCAAGCTGCAAGGCATTCATCACCGATTCAGAAAAATTTTCCATATCACCTTCTTAAAAAATCACACCCATGATACCATTTTTTTCTATGTTTGTGTATTCCAAAAAAATATTCCAATTTCTTTCAGAAATTCAAGCAGTCATAAAGGAGGTTCTCCAAAAGGAAATTGGACTAAAAGTCCATGGGGAAAGGTTTTATGACAGCAAGAGGAGAAACTCCTACCCAATAAAGGTTGTTGTTTATAATCAAAAAAAAACTTTAGGCTATTTTGATCCTTATTTTTATGAGCTCGGATTTAATGAATGCTTGATGCTTGCAAGTAAGCAAACTCTCTATAACACAATTAAGCACGAACTCGCTCACTATATAACGTATATTACTCATGGCCCAAATGTTAGTTCACATGGCTCTGAATTTCATACACTTTGCAGCAAAATGCATTGGGGAAAAGAAATTTCAGCAGCAACTGCATGCCTCGAAAATGAAGAGGGGCATCTTCTTTCTGAAGAGAGCGCAATCTTTAGAAAGGTGCAAAAACTGATGGCACTCTCCTCGAGTAGCAATAAACATGAAGCTGAGAGCGCCCTCATAAAATCTAGACAGCTTTTATTAAAACATAATATGGATGTTACTTATATTGAAAACAGTAACGAAGAAAAAATGGTCGTAAAGCGCATTCTAAAAAGCAAACGAATCAATGCCAAGATGAGCGCGATTGGAAATATACTAGGAACCTTCTTTGTCTCTGCTCTATATAACAAATCGACTGAATTTACCTATCTAGAAATTCTCGGAACTCCCACTAATGTCGAAATTGCTAGCTATGTTGCAACCATATTGGAAACAGAATTAGAAAAACTTTGGGAGCAAACCAACCTTTCGGGAATCACACAAAAAAACTCATTTTTCCTAGGTGTTTCACACGGCTACTGCGACAAAATCGGAGCGCTTAAAAAAACTTATTCAATGGAAGACTCCAAGGCGTTAATGATCCTTGAAAATCAATTACTTGACGCTCAAGATAGGATCTACAATAATATTCGCAAAACAAAAAGCCAAAGCAGGTACTGCGCAGCGTCAGCAGCGGTTGGAGAGAAGATGGGATCAAACCTAAACATTAGACCTGGTGTACAGAATTCATCAAATGCCTCTGTCAAATTAATTCATTAGTGAGCTATATTGGGCCTATGCCACAAAAAAATTTAACTATTGGTATTGCCTTAGCAATTGGCGCCTGCTTTGTTTGGGGCCTGATTTTTATTGTCCCTTATTTTATGCCCGAATATTCTACACTCGAAATTGTCATTGGGAGATACTTATTTTATGGAACAGCTTCTCTCCTCATGTTTTGGCGTGCAAAATCGAGCGGGTATGGCAACTTCCCTAAAAGAATTTGGATCAAAGCCCTCTATTTTTGTTTAATTGCAACAATTGGTTACTATACTTTTTTGGTTCTAGCGGTAAGGTATTCGTCTCCAGCTATTTGCGCTCTAATTTTAGGTATTAGCCCCATAGCAATCGCATTTTATGGCAACTGGAAAAATAGAGAAACTACCTTTAAAAGCCTTATTCTCCCATCACTTCTTATACTACTCGGTCTTATCATCATTAACTATCCCGAATTTATAGAAAGCCCATCACCTATCTCCTACTCAATTGGGCTTACATGCAGCTTTGCATCACTTCTTGCCTGGAGCTGGTACGTAGTTGCAAACTCTAAATTTCTAAACAAACACGCAGAAGTCAGATCTAGTGATTGGGCAACCCTCATCGGCGTTTCCTCACTCTTTTGGGCCTTCATCCTAATGCTTGCATTGGCCCCATTTATTGAAACCCCTGTGGAATTGACCAAATACTTCATGCCAAAATTCCTACTTGGGAGCGCAACTCTCGGACTCCTTTGTTCATGGGTTGGGGCCTTCCTCTGGAATAAGGCAAGCCTTCACCTCCCCGTCTCCCTCGCAGGTCAGCTCACCATCTTTGAAACAATCTTTGGAGTCCTCTTCTTTTATCTTCTTACTATGACCCTCCCCTCCACAATTGAAGTTATTGGCATCATCATTCTCTTAGCCGCCATCATCTATGGCATCCGAAAATTTGCCCGTCGCAAATCCTTCACCGATCAAATCAAACCGCACTAATACCCCATATAGACATTTCGTCTTCTATACAATTAATTGCATTTTTTATAGCGATCGAGCAAAATTAAGGTATGAGATGTTTTGGCGAAGGACTAGGAAAGGAACTTTATGCAGAGTATCATGACTCTGAATGGGGTATTCCGGTGCATGATGATGTAAAGCTTTTTGAGATGCTTATTTTGGAAGGTGCACAGGCGGGACTTTCTTGGGAGACGATTTTAAAAAGGCGCGAAGGATATCGCAAGGCATTTCATCATTTTGATCCTAAAAAAGTTGCATTGATGACAGATGCCGAGTTAAATGGACTTATGCATGATGCAGGAATTATTCGAAATCGCCTGAAGATCTTTGCTGCCAGGCGAAATGCCATTGCTTTTTTAGATATTCAAGCTGAGTTTGGATCGTTTGATAGCTATTTGTGGCATTTTGTTAATAACACTCCCCTATTTAGCAAGTGCGCTTCTTTAAAAGAGCTTCCTGTAGAAACAAAAGAAAGCATCGCTCTTTCTAAAGACCTAAAAAAGCGGGGGATGACATTTGTCGGACCAACCATCATGTATGCCTATATGCAAGCTGTCGGCCTTGTAAACGACCACCTCACCTTTTGCCCTCTACACAAAACGGGCGTCCTAAGAGCCCGTTTAATACATACTTAGAACGCCCGAATTTATTTATGAGAAGTTTCGCTCTGCAAAAACTCCCATTGCTTGAAAGATGTATTCAGGCAGTTCAGAATTCATTTCAAACATAAACAGATTCGCATTCTTATCTTTAATGAAATCTCTTGATCGCAAATATTCTTCCTTTGTCGGCTCCTTGAGGTACAAATTAAATGTGTCCTTGGTTAGCCTTTGTACTTCAACACTATCATGAGCTAACCCTTTGTTCATTGCCTCCATCATTGCAAATAAATTTTGCTTTGTTTTTGCAACATAAACCAATCTATCTTCCTCACTCATAGAAGTTAATGTATTTATAGTAGATTCCATTAATTCCTTAGAAACCCTTTCCTCTACGTATTTTTTTGCAGCATCTGCTTTTTTCTTAAAATTTTCAAAATTATCAACGATTTGTTTATTAGTCATTTTTAAACCCTTATAATGATTTATTGTTATATCCACTGATTTTAATAATTTTTTATATCTATCAACTTCTTTTATTATTAATTGCTTTTGTGATGACAAAACTTCAACTTTACTCAAATTTTTTGAATCAATAATTGCTTGAATTTTCTTCAAACTTAATCCGATTTCCTTAAAATATAATATTTCCTGAAGCCTTAACATCTCCTCCATCCCATAAATTCTCCGGCCATTACCAACTCTCATCAAAGGAATCAGAAGTCCGATTTCATCATAATAATGAAGAGTCCGGACACTTACACCCGAAAGCTCCGCTAATTTTTCGACACTATATTCCAAAAAACACCTCACAATTTAAAAGTACCATCAGTATACAACCTAACGTAACGTTAGGTAAAAGAAAAAAACACGGCGATTAATTAAAATAAAAACTATTACAAAGTCTGGCTCTGTTTCCTAATTCCTAAGAATTTTTAGATAAATTTATGCTTAAAAAAAAGCGTCCGGGGAGAACCCCAGTCGCCCCCCCAAGGCCGATTCTAGCTTTGGCAAATCACATTTTGCTCGGGTTCGCGTAGAAAATACAGCCTCACCTCTGGCGATCCTTCGGACTCGCAAACTGTGATTTTCCTTTGCCATAATCAGCCGTAGGGCTACGGGCACATTTAAAAGTGCCCGTAGAAATAATCAAAGGGACCCAAACTTCGTTTGTGAAGAATAGTTTTTCATTTTGATGTTCATAGATGCCAATCTTTTAACCTGCCGATTGCAGGTTTTCAAGATCAGGGAAGGAGGGAGAGCCGTAGGCGAAAAGAAAAGATGATTAAATTCTTAAGTTGATAAAAAAAAAGACCCACAGGTAAAATTTTAAGTCGCCAAACAAAAATACAACCTGTGGGTGATTACATGAAATGTAACTGGTCTGAGTATAACAAAGCTCTAGAAAATCGCGGAAGTATTAATTTTTGGTTCTCTTCCGAGGCTATAAAAAAATGGCGAGCAGCGCCTAGCAGCAAAGCCGGAAGGCCTTTTAAATTTTCAGATGATGCGATTCTTCCACTCTTGATTTTGAAGTTCGTCTATCATCTTCCGTTTAGGCAGCTTGTGGGATTTTCAAAGTCTCTTATCGAAATGCTCCATCTTTCTATCGAAATTCCCCATTATAGCTGCATCAATAAACGAATGAAAAAACTTCAGATTCCTACTTATATCCTTTCTAAACGTGGCGTTCCAGATATTGTTTTTGATACAAGCGGGGTACGAATTTATCAATCAGGCGAATGGAAAAAAGAAAAATATGGCGGACGGCGCAGATGGAAAAAAATTCATCTCGGAATCAATCTTGAAACAAAAGAGATTATCTTTGCTAAAGCAACAAATGAACATACTCATGATCTTAGACATGTTAAGGATGTTCTGGATCGTGGTAATAGAAGAAAAGGCAAATTACTTATCGACGGCATAGCAGATACTCACGGTTTATATGACCTAGCAGCTGAGCACCAAAAAGATTTACTAACTCCACCTCGCAAGGGTGCTTGTCCTTTTACTGGAGCAAAATCAAGGCGTGAGCATATAAATTTGATTCGCCTCTTAGGCGGGGACGATGAGGCTAGAAGTATATGGGCTAAACTTACTGGATACAACCAAAGATCTCATGTAGAAGGAGCCTTTTCTAGATGGAAGCGAACTTTTGGTGAAAATCTAGGTTCGAGAGCGGATGCGACTATCAATTCTGAAGTTTATGTTAAGTCTTTAATATTAAACAAAATGATGAAACAGAATTATTCAAAATAAAAGGTTAGTTATAGATAGCAACAATGATTTTCTCCGAAAATCACGCTGCGACTTGATTATTTTGAATTAGGAAACAGAGTCACAAAGTCTTATCTTGGAACCTTGGGGGGTCAGGCACCGACTCATTTATAATTATAGAGTTATGTTATAATCGGCTATTTGATAATATTTTTATTATAAAATCAATTAGAACAAAAAGGGGAATTTATAATATGAGCGTAACATTGAACGTAAATAATAACAGTAGCCAATGGATAGGAATTGGTTTTGATAATATTGCTAATGGATGGCTTTTTGACTCTTTAACTTTTAATCCTAAGCCTTCGAATGATTTAAACATGCCACTGTGTTATAACTTAGCGCCGAACACAAATTATACTATTACTATTTCGCAAAATCTGCCACCAGATAACTGTTATTTTTATCAAATTCCTAATAATACGCAATCGCTTAATAGAGGTAGTATGACCAATCATATAAACCTTGTTCCTCCCTTTTCTGATGCTTTCTGGAGTGGTTCGATGACTTCTTGGCAAAGTGTGGTAATTCCGGGTCTTTATTTTACGGTTAAAGAAGGCTATAACGAATTGACTCTTACCATTAGTCCTTGCCCTAATGGGGAAATCAGCTTGCCTCATTCTCCCGGAGCAGGAATTGTATGTTGTCCAGAAGGTAACGCATGCGGTACTATCTGTTGCCCAGATGGTACAACCTGCTTCCAGCCTGGAAATTGCTTATAGGCAACTTGCCGAGAGAGTGCTTGGGACCTAATTTCTAGTTGGGGCTTTACTAATATAAAGCTCCACTCTATATAGAGGTCATGGATGAACTGGAAAAGATGGATGCTTACTGGCGGGCGGCAAATTATTTGTCGGTTGGGCAAATTTATCTACTCGATAATCCATTATTAAAAAGACCTTTGTTACAGTCTGATATTAAGCCAAGGTTACTTGGACACTGGGGAACCACTCCAGGCCTGAATTTTTTATATGTCCATTTAAACCGTGTGATTAAGAAGTTTAATCTGAATATGATTTTTATAGCGGGTCCGGGGCATGGGGCGCCGGGTGTTGTCGCGAATACGTATTTGGAAGGGACTTATTCGGAAGTTTATCCAAAAATTAGTGAAAATGAGACAGGACTTAAGGCGCTTTTTAGGCAATTTTCTTTTCCCGGGGGAATTCCGAGTCATACAGCGCCTCATACGCCGGGATCGATTCATGAGGGGGGCGAGCTTGCTTACTCTCTTGCTCATGCATATGGAGCTGTGTTTGACAATCCGGATTTGATTGTTGCATGTGCTATAGGTGATGGTGAGGCAGAAACAGGTCCACTAGCAGCTAGCTGGCACTCAAATAAATTTCTAAATCCTGTCCATGATGGGGCGGTACTACCGATTCTTCATTTAAATGGGTACAAGATAGCAGAGCCCACAGTTCTTGCACGGATCAGTCATGAAGAATTGGAAGATCTTTTCATCGGCTATGGTTATAAGCCGTATTTTGTTGAGGGTGATGTTCCCGAAAAGGTTCATGCACAACTGGCAAAAACTTTAGATAAGATCATTCTTGAAATTGAAGAGATCCAAAAAAATGCGAGAATTCATGGTTTTACCAAAAGACCCATGTGGCCGATGATCATTTTTAAAACACCAAAAGGGTGGACTTGTCCAAAAGAAGTAAATGGAGTTCCGATTGAAGGAACTTGGAGGGCTCATCAAGTTCCGGTAACCGATTTAGAGATCCTAGAAAAGTGGCTAAAAAGTTATAAACCTGAAGAACTATTTGATAATGAAGGCTCTTTAATCCCTGAATTAAAAAATCTTGCCCCAATTGGCGAGATGAGGATGAGCGCTAATTCGTATGCCAATGGCGGTCTTCTCCTTGAAGATCTAAAACTTCCTCCTTTCCAAGATTATGCAATATCTGTCAGTAAACCAGGCAGCATTTTAGCAGAACCAACAACCATAATGGGAAATTTTTTACGTGATGTTATGCTCTCAAGCACAAAGTCACGTAACTTCCGCGTTTTTGGCCCTGATGAGACAGCCTCCAATCGCTTAACTCCCCTATTCGAAGTAACAGATCGGACATCAACTGCAAAGATTTTACCAACTGACGACCACATCTCACCAGATGGACGCGTGATGGAAATTTTAAGCGAGCACCTTTGTGAAGGATGGCTCGAAGGGTATTTATTAACAGGACGGCACGGGCTTTTCTCTTGCTATGAAGCGTTTATTCATATTATCGATTCGATGTTTAATCAACACGCTAAATGGCTAAAAATGTGTAGAGACATTCCCTGGAGAAAGCCCATTGCCTCTCTCAACTATCTTCTCACCTCTCACGTTTGGCGCCAAGATCACAACGGATTTAGTCATCAAGACCCAGGCTTTATCGATCTTGTCCTCAATAAGAATGCGAATACTGTTAGAGTTTATCTTCCACCAGATGCCAATACTCTTCTTTCCGTCACAGATCACTGCTTACAAAGTCGCAACTACATAAATGTAATTGTAATCGGAAAACAACCTCAGCTGCAATGGCTCTCCATGGAAGCAGCAATCAAGCATTGTCAAAAAGGTCTTGGCATTTGGGATTTTGCAAGCAGCGATAAAGGCGAAATTCCCGATCTTATCATGGCTTCTGCAGGAGACATCCCCACACTAGAATCTCTTGCTGCCACAAAAATACTTCAAAATGAGTTCCCAGACTTAAAAATTCGGGTGGTAAACGTTGTCGATCTTATGACTCTTCAAACTTCAGGAGAGCATCCACACAGCCTTAGCGACAAAGAATATAATGAAATATTTCCCCCGCAAACTCCTGTAATATTTGCCTACCACGGCTACCCAACACTCATTCATAGACTCACCTACAAAAGAGCCAATTCAAATCAAATGCATGTTCATGGATTCAAAGAAGAAGGCACAACCACCACGCCTTTTGACATGGTTGTATTAAATGAACTTGATCGATTTCATTTGAGTTTAAATGCGTTAAAAAGGCTTCCAAAGATAGACGGACGGAGACTTTCTAACCATCTAAAAGAAAAGTTATTAGAACACAAAACCTATATTTATGAGCATGGTGAAGATATGCCAGAAATTAAAAACTGGAAATGGCAACCATGAAAATTCTTGTGCTCAATCAAGGCTCAAGCTCGCTCAAAACTGCCTTATTTGAAAATCTCAAACTCCCCTCTCTAGAAAATTTTGACCCCTTTACAAAAACCTTCCAGGGAATTGATGTCATTGGCCATCGAATTGTTCATGGCGGCAGTCAGCTTCAGAAAAGCGTAGTGATTACCCCTGAAATAAAAAAAGAGCTATCCTCTCTTTCCAAACTGGCTCCCCTCCATAATAAAAAAGAGCTCGATGACATTGAAAAACTAGAAAAACTCTATCCGGGCATCCCTCAAGTCGGTGTCTTTGATACAGCCTTTCATAGCACCCTGCCTGAATCTGCCTATATCTATCCACTACCCTATAAATACTTCCAGCAAGGAATACGAAAATTTGGCTTTCATGGCATCAGCTTTAGCTACTGCACAAAAAAAGCTGCTGAAATTCTAAAAGGCATGCCCCAAAAAATGGTTATCTGCCATCTAGGCTCCGGGAGCTCTTTATGCGCAGTTAGAGATGGAGAAAGCATCGACACAACAATGGGCTTTACCCCACTCGAAGGGCTAATGATGGACACAAGATCTGGCACAATCGATCCCGGAATTCTTCTTCATCTTCAAGAAACCAAAACAGCCAAAGAACTTAAGGACATCCTCTATCACCAATCAGGGATATTTGGACTCTCTGAATCAGCTCGCAATATGCAAGAGCTGCTAAAAGAAAATTCACCTAGGTCAAGACTTGTTTTTGATATCTACATGCACAGACTAAATTCTCTTATCGGATCCATGATCGCATCACTTGGTGGACTTGACACACTTGTCTTTACAGGCGGCATTGGAGAAAACTGCGATCTAATCAAAAATCTCGTCACAAAAAACTTCTCCTTCATAAGCAATCTAAAGATTCTTACGATTCCTACCAATGAAGCGGTCGAAATAGCACATGAATGTCAAAACAAAGTAGAGAAGGATAAATCCAACTAGCCATCCGCCTAAAATATCACTTGGAAAATGAACGCCTAAATAAACCCTGGAAAATGAAATCAGAACAAAAAATGAGATCCCTACCACCCATCGCCACTTATTTTTCCAGTATTTGACTAAGAGCCCCGATAATAAGGCCGCCGTCTGGGCAGCTCCGCTCGGAAACCCAAATCCACCAACATGAATCAAACCCAGAGACGGATCTAAGTTAAAGGGTCTTGGCGATTCAAAAAAAATTTTTAGCTCATAATTAACAAACCGGCTTATACACAAAATAATAAAGAGCTTCAATCCAACGCGCCATCCATAAAAAATCCCAATCAATGGCACAAGTATTACAAAAAATGGAAACGTATCTAAATGATTGAGAAACTTGAAAAATTCATCCAATATCGGAGTTCTAATAGCTTGAATGAGCCTAACAAACTCTAGTTCAATTGCATGCATACAATTCCAAATATCTAAAGATTTATTTATCATATAGTCGAATCTTTTCTGATACAACAAAAAACAAATTGGGTATAATTTCATTCATGAAATCTTGCCCACATTTAATTTTGGCCCCCATGGAAGGGGTTGGTGATAGAACGTTTAGAAAAGCGATGGCTTCTGTTGGGGGCTTTGATGAAGCGGTTATGGATTTTTTGTCAGTCCCAAGAAATGCGCATGTGGGGAGCCTTGCAAAAAAATATGAATCAGATGAGCTGGGAGCAATTCCGATGGCAGCTCAGCTTATGGGATCTGATCCTCTTTTAATGGCTGCAATGGCAAAAGAAATGGAGAGGCGGGGCGCTAAGCGGATTGATCTTAATTGCGGCTGCCCTTCCAATACAGTGACCGGAAATGGCGCGGGATCAAGCCTTTTGAAAGATCCTAATCTACTGCATACTATTGCTAAGGCAATGGTAGATGCCGTAAATGTCCCAGTCACAGTCAAAATGCGCTCTGGATACCTAGACACCTCTTTATTTAAAGAAAATTTGAAAGCAGCTGAAGAAAGCGGTATCAAGTTTTTAACGCTTCACCCACGAACAAAGCTTGATGGTTATGGACCGCCTGCAAAATGGGAGCTAATTGCAGAGGCGAAATCCATCCTAAAAATTCCAGTCGTAGGTAATGGCGATATATTAACAGTTGAAGATGCCACTAACATGCTTATGCAAACAGGTTGTGACTACCTAATGATTGGTCGGGGTAGCGTTGCAAACCCGTTCATCTTCCACCAAATCAAGGCACACTTTGAAGGAAAAGATTACTCACCTACCTGGGAAGATCTACACACTTATATCCAAGTCTTTGTGTCCGAACTTCCTCCTGAAATGGCGATGCGCGGCAAAATCAACAAGATGAAACAGCTCTTTGGCTTTATTTTCACTTCCAAGCCCGCCCTCAAAGAGCTTAGAAAGACAATGCTTACTTTTTCTCCGTCAAATCTAACAGAATTTCTGGGCTTTGCTCTTCCCCTTCTTAAGTCAGGATTTATTGTAAAATAAGGCGGACCCACCCTTTTTCAAGGTGATAATAGCTGCCGGCAACATCGAGATCACCCTTTTTAAGGGCGTCTTGAATAAATGATTCCTTTTTCAAACCATTAACAACAAACTTTACATTAGCTTCAATGGCATTTTGCAGTTTATTACCCTGCTCGCAGTCACAGCTTTTAATCGCTGGTTTAATAAGCGCTGCAATTTCAGGGATAAGACTGTCTTGATTGTTTAATACAGCTTCGACAGCGCCGCAGTTTTCATGACCCATAACGAGAATTAAGGGAGCTTTTAGCTGAGTGACTGCATAATGAATGCTTTCCAGTTCAAGAGGACCGACTACATTGCCAGCTACTCTGACAACAAAGAGATCACCTATTCCCTGGTCAAACAAAATTTCCGGGCTTACACGAGAATCCGAGCAGGCTACAATAATAGCAAAGGGCTCTTGTTTTACAAGAAGTGCTTGCAACTTACTCTCTTTAAAATGGTTCGGATGTTCAACCCTTTCTTCAATAGCTCTACGATTACCTTCAATTAATTTGTGTAGAGCCTCAGAAGGAGTTGGTCTATTAGAAGGCTCGTCAGAAAAAAGAGCAGTTAGCGCAAAAAAAAGTAAAAATTGTCTCATACTTTTTACCATACTATAGATAAATAAAATTTACCTTGTTTTATTTAGGCTAGCTAGTTTTTGTAAAATAAGGTATTATTTACCTCCAAAAGGAAAAAAACTGAGGTTTTAGTGAAAAAAAGTTCTATGTTATGGAAAGTACTAATAGCGATCATATTAGCTGTTATTGTCGGCAATCTAACAGGCACAACCGCAGGCCTTTTCGGAGTTACTTTCTATCAGCTCTTTGATCTTCTTGGCCAGCTTTTTTTAAATTCATTAACATTACTGGTTGTCCCCCTAATTGCTTCTGCTATTATTAGTGGCCTTGGCCAAATGAGTGGCGAACAATCATTTAAGAGTCTTGGACTAAAGACATTCTCTTTTTATGTACTCACAATCGGTCTAGCAGTACTCGTTGGTATGATTCTTGTTAACGTAATACAACCAGGTTCATTTCATAAAGAGCTTTCAACAGGAGTTACTGAAGCTGTCCAGATGGTTATTACAAGCCCTAAAGAAGTCTTCACACAAGTCCTCTTCAAACTAATACCGACCAATATTTTTGAAGCAGCCGTTCAAATGAACATGCTTGGCATCATTTTTTTTAGCCTTCTCTTTGGTTTTGCCATGATGCGTATCGAGAAATCTGTGCACGCTACGCTCTTAAGTTTTTGGAAAGGAACCTTTGCAACACTTATGCGAATGACTCATTTTGTTATGCTCGCAATGCCGCTTGGCGTATTTTGCTTAGTTGCAAAAGTAGTTGCTTCTCAAGGAATTCAGTCTATCACTAACCTTGCTTACTTTTTTTTAACAGTATTTGGCGGACTTGTCATCTTTTGTGGAATTGTTTTACCCCTCCTTTTAAAATTCTTTGGCATAAGCCCCCTTGCACATGTAAAAGCAGTTATGCCGGCACTGTTTACAGCATTCTCTACAAGTTCTTCAGCCGCAACACTCCCCATTACAATTGAATGCGTGGAAAAAAATGCAGGCGTTTCAAATAGAATCTGCAGCTTTGTGATTCCGCTTGGTACATCGATGAATATGGCAGGCTCAGCCCTCTATGAGTGCATTGCAGTCCTATTTATTGCACAAGTCTACGGAATAGAGCTAACAATGGCACACCAAGCACTCATTGCAATTCTATCCCTCATCACTTCAATGGGAGTAGCTGGCATACCATCAGGAAGTTTAGTCGCTATTATCATAGTCCTTCACTCACTCGGCCTTCCTGCAGAAGGAATTGCCCTCATTCTCCCTGTTGACAGACTCCTTGATATGTTAAGAACCACAGCTAACGTCTTCAGCGACACCACCTGCGCAGTTCTAGTTGCGAAATCCGAAGGCGAAACAGTCCTCGCCCCATAGATACAACGCGAGTTGGTTTTCGCAACTCGCATTATTAATTTGAATCACTCCTCCACGAATGGAGGAGTTTCTCCTACCAATAAGATACTGCGCCCTTGCTGGTTCATTTTTGGAATGTGCAACTGCCATTAGGTTCACTTTCACAACCGCCCCAACAACACATATTTGTATAACCACAATTCTTTTTTATAGGACAACAAGCGTTAATAATATCGCTGGAAGGACCATTAGAACAAAATGAAACACCGGGTTTACAGCATTGATTTCCGCAAACATTTTCTACAGCACAAGGAACATTATCAATACACGAAAAATCACTAGGATCAATACACGTGGTTCCACATAGTTGATCACCAATTGAGCAAAGTACACCATCAATACAAATTTGAGCGCTTGTATTGAAAAGAACGCCATTACATACCATATCTTTTTCATAAATTTTTCCGTTTAGGCACGCATAAGCTGAAGTATTATAACACACCTCTCCACATTGCTCGTTTCCAGATGGGTATGTCGGACAAGATGGATAAAAATTTACAGGAATTATATAATTATTAGCAGCATCAGTTGAGCATTCTCCTATTACATAACCATCTGAACCTTGAGTGCCTGAAGCATTACTTGATCCATCACAACTCCAGGATAATAAGATACTTCCTTCCTTAGAAACTACACATGCAGATTGATTTTTTGATGTCGGAACAAATTGCAGAGACATTCCAACTCCTAAAACTGTGTCCACACCGGTACAATTAGTATCCGATATACCAACTAATACACCTTCTGGCAATGCACCATTCTGAGCATAAGGTATAGTTATTCCAGTATTTATAAATGTTACAATAGGGGGCATAGTTCCTTCTCCAATTTTTTATTTAATTATAGAATAAACACACAACTTAAATAACTTATTCTAAACTAGATGTTTACAGATTCACTAATTGAAGGATTTGAGCCAGCGGCCAGTGTAGTAGCGCCAAAAGTAGCTCAGAAAACTTAAGAGGCTCATGAAGGTAATAATACTCCACGCAACATCTGCGCCTTGTTTCTGAATACCGATTAGAAAAAAAGTGGGAAGGACATAAGCTAACCATTGAACGATGAGGCTTACAAAAAGAACAAACCGAGTATCGCCAGATGCTGTTAAAAAGCCCATTAAGATCCATGCCCAACCGTCAAAAAGGAAGTAGAGACCCATAAAAAGAAGGGCTGTCATGAATGTTGTAATAAATTCAGGCGTAATCAGAATTTCTCTATGACTAGCATGAATAAAAAGATTAATCACATCATCTGAGAAAAACCAAATCAAAGCTGTAAGTATTGCAAAATACATGAAATGAAGTGTGTAGGCAGATTTTAGAACTTTTCCAATTGGCTCCATTTTTTCAGCTCCAAGGAGGTTTGCGACAATAGCTGCAGCTCCTTTTGACTGAGCATCAATGACAAAGGAAATTAATATGTAAAGGCTTTGAACAATTGCTACAACCGTCATTTGCGCAAAACCAACGGAAATGACAATTCGGAAAAAGAGAAAATGAGCAATTGTCTCTACGCAGTGACCCAGTCCAAGCGGCACCCCAATTTTAAGACCTTTCATTAACTGTCTTTTATTTAATGAAAATTTTTCTGTTTGATACTTTTCTCTATTTTTCTTACGTAGAAAGAGATAAATCAAAAATCCCACCTGGGCAACTTGAGAAAGCCCTGTTGCTGCAGCAGCTCCAATCACCCCAAAAGCCGGAATAATACCTACGCCAAAAATCAATAACGAATCAAGCAAAATGTTTAAGACATTCCCAAGAATTGCAGTCCAAGTGACAATCCGAACACGACCAATGCCAATAAAAAAACCTGCTGCAGCAATCATAATGCACTGGACAGGAGCAAAAGACATCATTGTGCAAAAAAAACTGGTTTCATGAACTTCATTGCCAGTTCCCATGAATATGTAGCAAGGCAGAAACAAAGCTATTAACCAAAAAATAGGGGCAAGCATTGCGCCAAACCAAATCATCTGCCATGCAGCTGATCCTATCTCATGAAAGCGCTCTTTTCCATGAAGCCGTCCTACAAGCACTTCTGAAACAGAAACAATAGCCATCGGCACAACCAAGAACACCATATATGCCATTCCACCAGAAGCTGCTGCATTCAAAGCGTTTGGATCAAATCTAGCAAGGAAAAGCCTATCCACAAACATCATAAATGTAGTCGACATCATCCCTAGCATCAAAGGCCAAGTGAGGGTCCAAAACTCTCGTTTTGACCCCACTGGATACTTAGTTAACCGGTAAGATTCCGCCATAATCCTACCTTACCCATGAAGGTATTTTTCACTTAGAGAATTCGTCTGTGGCCCGTATGAGGGCATCTAAAATTCCTGGCTCTGATGCAGAGTGACCTGCGGCAGGAATGATTTCAAGTTTTGCATGAGGCATAGCCTTAGAAAGATCCCATGCATTTTTTACAGGGCAAATCACATCATACCGACCGTGAATGATAGTCGTTGGAATATTTTTTAATACGTGTGCATTCTCTAAGAGCCAACCATCTGTTTTAAAGAACCCTTTATTGACAAAGTAATGGCATTCAATTCTCGCAACAGCTTCTGCATGATCATCTTCAGTAAAATATTTAACAAACTCATCATCAGTTTCTAAACGTACAGTCATCCCCTCCCATCTCGACCAGGCGTAAGCTGCAGATTTTCTTTTCGGAGACATAAGCTTTTTATAATAAGCAGCCACCAAATCACCTCGTTCATTTTGAGGGATCTCTGCAATAAACTTCTCCCACTCATCAGGAAAAAGAAAATGAGCCCCAAATTGATAAAACCACCTGATCTCCTCTTCCCTACAAAGAAAAATTCCTCGGACAATCAAACCGGAAACTCTATTTGGATGCGTCTCTGCATAGCTAAGCGCTAAGGCACTTCCCCATGAGCCACCAAAAAGGGCCCACTTATCAATACCGAGATTTTCTCTTAAGGTCTCAAGATCAGAAACTAAATCCCATGTGGTATTCTTATCTAAACTTGCATGAGGTCTACTCTTCCCGCACCCTCTCTGGTCGATTAGAATAATTCGATATTTTTCCGGATTGAAAAATCTTCTATGCTTTTCATTCGTCCCTGCACCGGGCCCGCCATGAAGAAATAGCACAGGTAGTCCTTTTAGATTTCCGCTCTCTTCAAAATAAATCTCATGGCCATCGACTTGTAAATACCCTATTCTTGTAGGATCAATTTCTGGATACAAGCCTCTCATATATTAACTCCTTTACATTCTGAAAGTAAAACAATATACTATTTCAGATTTAATTTAATTTAAAGGAATAAATATGAGCAATTCGGTAACTCCTACATTTTTATCATCAGCAACTGTCTCACCGGATTGCTATAATGATTTTGCTAGTAATTCTCCAAATAGTTTTTCAAGAAAAAATTCTTTTTCACTTCCTGAGGAGATCGAATTAGCATTAGATGCCTTAATGCGATCATTAGAACCAATCGGTGCGCTTACTACTCTTCCCCAAAGGCAACTTGAGCTAACAAGAACAACCACTACAAGAGATCTCACAAAGATTTCCTCTCTATCCACACATATTAACACTGAAAGCGGCCGTGATGCTCCTTGTCCTGAGCTAGATTCCGGGTCTCGTTCTTGCTCTCCTGTATCAGAACCTGATGAAGATCCCCCCTCCTTTTAATTTATTAACATAACTGATACAATACAAATATGAATCCCCGCCATTTGCTTTTAGCTTTATTGGTTGTCTTTGTATGGGGACTGAACTTTGTCGCAATTAGACTGGGTCTCAACGGTGTACCTCCTCTTTTCCTAGTTTTTATTAGATTTTTTCTAACAAGTATTCCAGCTGTCTTTTTTATTAAAAAACCAGCGATCCCTTTCCGCTCTCTTGCAATCTACAGCCTCATTACCTTTGTTCTACAATTTAGCTTTCTCTTCATTGGCATTTCACTCGGTGTTGCTCCAGGCCTTGCTTCCCTCATCACTCAAACTCAAATTTTCTTTACGATTATTTTAGGTATCGTTTTCATGAATGAGCGGCCCCATCGCTTTCAATACATTGGTTGCTCCATAGCACTCATCGGTCTCTCAATTGTTGCTATGCATATGAATGGAACAGTCACTCTAAAAGGATTTATTTTTCTTCTCGGTGCTGCACTTTTTTGGAGCATCGGCAACCTCCTTTCTAAGCAAATGGGAAAGGTCAGCAACCTCTCACTTGTTACCTGGAGCAGCTTTATTGCATGGCCGCCACTCCTTGCGCTCTCGCTATCAATGGAAGGCTATGAGCAAATACTCTATACGCTAACCCATCTCACCTGGCTCTCCACAGCAGCGGCCCTCTACATCACTTATTTCTCAACACTCCTTGGCTACGGACTCTGGAGCTATCTTACTACAGAGCTCCCCCTCTCCACAATCGCCTCCTTTACAATCCTCATCCCAATTGTCGCTATGCTTACATCCATCCTCCTCCTTGGTGAGCCCCTCCAATCCTGGAAAATCGCAGCAGCAACGCTAGTGCTCTCAGGCCTTGCTATCAATCTGTTTGCCAAAAAACTCTTCTCTCTTCTTAGAGCCAGAATTTGAAGCGCTTAATGAAGAAGTGTTTGACAATTTGGGTAGCCAAGCAATAAGCAAAGACAATCGGAAAGAGGTAGAGAAAATATGTTAAAGGCGGAGGTGTCATGCCTACATATTTACCAAGTCTTGTGTAAGGAATTGAAAGGCCAATCATGATAATTGTGAGAGTTGCAAAAAATAGAGATTTGGATGGCCTACTTTGAATGAAAGGAATTTTGGATGTGCGGATCATATGAACGATGAGAGTTTGAGAAAAAAGTCCTTCCATAAACCAGCCGGATTGAAAGAGGGCTTGCGTGCCTATTGTGCTAGCACCAAAAACAAACCAAAGTATTCCAAATGTTACGTAGTCAAAGACTGAACTGATAGGACCAATGAAGAGCATGAATTTTGTGATCCCAGAGCTATTCCATTGTCTAGGTTTTAAGAGATATTCTTTATCAACATGATCAAATGGGATTGCTACTTGGGAGAAATCATAAAGAAGGTTCTGGAGAAGAAGTTGTAGCGGCAACATCGGGAGGAAGGGAAGAAATAGACTTGCTCCAAGAATACTAAAGACATTACCGAAATTAGAACTGATTGCCATCTTAATGTATTTTAGTATATTAGCAAAGGTTTTGCGTCCTTCTAAAACTCCTTTTCTTAGAAATAAGAGATTTTTCTCAAGCATGATAATGTCTGAGGACTCCTTGGCTATATCCACTGCTGTATCAACTGATATTCCGATATCTGCCTCTCTTAATGCAGGAGCGTCATTAATGCCATCACCGATAAATCCAACCGTGTGACCAGCCTCTTTTATTTCCCTGATAATTTCTGCTTTTTGCAAAGGGCTTACTTTTACAAATATTGTGGCCTTTTCAATTCTTTCTTTTTTCTCTTTCGGATCCATTATTTCAAGGTCATGTCCCGTGATCACTCCGTTAATGGAGAGCCCTACCCACTCACAAACTTTCTCGGTGATAAATCGGTCATCACCAGTAATGACTTTGACAGTGATCCCAGCACTTTGTAACTCTTGAATTGCTTGGGCAGCAGAAGCCTTTGGAGGATCCAAAAAGACCAGAAATCCAAGAAAGATCAGATCACTTTCATCACTTGTATGATAGAGATTTGTTTTATCATAAGGGACTTCCTTTTTAGCAATACCAAGAACTCTAAGACCTTTCTTATTTAAATCATCATAGAGCTCCTTTGCTTTTGGAGTGACTCCCCTAGAAACAGCAGCAACCATCTCAAAAGACCCCTTACAAATAAGCAATCTTTTACCATCCAATTGATTTACTACAACAGACATCCTTTTTCTTTCAAAATCAAACGGGATCTCATCCACTTTTTCCATTTGACTAATCTTTTCTTTGCATTCTGTCCTTTCTAATATGGCTGTATCGAGAAGATTTTTTAGCCCTGATTGGAAATAACTATTAGCATATGCATCATAAAGAATATCAGTACTTTCCTTTCCATCCAGGTCGAGATATTGCTGTAGAACCACTTTATCCTCAGTCAGCGTTCCTGTTTTGTCCGTACAAAGAACATCCATGGCGCCAAAATTCTGAATACTATTGAGCTGTTTTACAATCACCTTGTCCTTAGCCATATTGAGAGCGCCACGAGCTAAGTTTGTGGTAACAATCATCGGTAGCATCTCCGGAGTAAGACCAACTGCTACAGACAAAGCAAATAAGAGCGACTCAAACCATTCCCCTTTGCCAATCCCATTGATCAAGAATACAACAGGGATCATAACGAGCATCAAGCGGATAAGCAGGAAGCTCACCTTGTTTATTCCTATATCAAAGCTAGTTATTGGTCTCTCTGCAGTAATTGCATGTGCAATTGAACCAAAATAGGTCCTTTTTCCCGTTCCAATAACCACTGCTTTACCGATCCCACTAACGACATTAGTACCCATGAAGCAAATGTTTTTTAGCTGGAGAGTTGTCTCTTCTTTAGAAATACCCTCAAACTTTTCAACAGGTCTTGATTCACCAGTTAGTGATGATTGACTGATAAACAAATCATGAGCAGACAAAACACGCAGGTCTGCTGGAATCATATCACCAGCTGATAACGAAATCACATCGCCAGGGACTAAGTACTTAAAGGAAATCTCTTCCTTCTCGCCTCTGATCACAGTTGCCATTGTGCTTACAAGCGCCTTTAATTTTGCTGCCGCTAAATTGGAACGGAATTCTTGAAAAAATCGAATAGCTACGCCCACAAAAACCATGATGAGAATAATGATTAGTCCCGGTATGTTACCAAGTACCCAAGAAAGAAGACTAAGTCCTAAAAGAAGAAGGACAAAAGGATTCGTTATATTATGAAAAAGAACCTCGTACCAAGTGGGCGGCTTTTCAGATATTATTTCATTAAGCCCCTCTTTTTTAAGTCGCATCTCTGCAACATGACTACTTAATCCAAGTTCACTGGAACTAAGCTCTTTTAATACATCCTGAGAAGTCTTCAAAGCAATCCCAATAAGATGAGCGCTAATATCTTCAGGAATTTTTGGAGCAGTTTTACTACGATGTAAGAAAAAAAGACGATGAAGTAAAGACTTTGTATGGTGACGCTCTTTAACTTTTCTTAGCATTTGCTTCTATCCTCATATCGTAACTTAATGCTATACTTTATTGCAAAAAAAGGAGAACTAAAATGACCGTAGCAACAGATAATTTATTGACACCGTTTGAAAGCAAAAGCTTTGCATACGGATTTATCATAAACACACTACTCTCTGGTCTAAATCCAGTACATGGTGTAATTGGAGGATCTGTTAATGTCCTTGCATCAAGAATTGATACTCTCATAAAACCCTACCTAAATGATATCTTTAATCAAACAATTGACGCTAATTGTCCAGAGCATTACAGGGGCCACTTAAAATTTGCATCCAAATCAATTATTGTTTTAAGTCTTTGCAACTTTATCCTGGGAGGCCTAGCACCCGTCATTGGAACAACGCTAAAAATAAATGTATTAGTTTCTGCCTGTTACAAACACTTCTTTTATTACCGTACAGGCGCAAACCCAGATGTATGGAGCATAAATTCCACCGGGCAATCATACGCTAGCTATGTGAAGGCACTCTAATAAAAAAGCCTCACTTTTTAGGTGAGGCTTTTTTTTCACTACTTATTTTGAGGAAGGCCCTCTTGGACCGAAAGTACTTCGTCCACGGGGCTTTGCAGCTCTGTCAGATGAAAAGGCGCCTCTAGAGCGCGGCTTGTCACTGAAGCCTTCTTTTCTTGGAGGTCTTGAATCAGATCCTTCTCTGCGAGGAGGTCTATCAGAATAACCACCTTCTTTACGTGGAGGTCTGTCACCAAAGCTAGATCTGCGAGGACCTCTACTTTCATAACCACCTTCTCTTCGAGGTCTATCATTATAACCACCCTCTCTACGAGGAGATCTTGATGAAGAAGCGAATTTCTCTTCTTCTTGCTCTACAAGCTTTTCTTTATCGATGAGATAAGAAAGAAGAAGAACTACTAGTTCTTGTGAATCAACTTTTCCAGAGAGTCTATCTAAAACATCATTTACAGCAGCTCTGATAGGCTGCTTAGCAATTGTATCAGTAAACGCTTCTACTTGTTTGACATACATCTCTTTTGAAGATGGAATCGGGTGAATTGTAATTTCATTTGTTCTAGGACCTAACATACGACCAAGCTTTCTTAGTTCGTTTGCAGTACCCAGAGTAATTGCAATTCCTTTATTTCCAGCACGTCCAGTTCTTCCCGCTCTATGAACATACTCTTCAGGACCAAATGGAATTTGGTAGTTAAAAATATGAGATACATCGGAAATATCAAGACCTCTTGCAGCTACGTCTGTAGCAATAAGGAATTTAATATCACCTTTCTTGAATGAATTAGTTACTTGCTGTCTTGTGCTTTGCTGGATATCTCCATGCAAACATCTTACTGGAAAGCCCATTTTTGTAAGAACAACAGTCAGATCATCAACGTCTTTTTTTGTTCTACAAAAGACAATTGCTTTTGTCGGATTGTTAGCAAGCAGTACTCTAAAAAACGCATTTTCTCTTTTGTAATCTTTTAAATCATAAAACATATGTTGAATGTCTACATGACTAAATCCTGACGTACCCACTTTAACAAATAAAGGATCTTTCAAAATACCTCGGATCAATCTTTGAATTGGGTCTGAGAGAGTTGCAGAAAAAAGGAGCGTCTGTCTTTCTTTTGGCAAGAATTCAAAAATTTTCTGAACATCTTCCAAAAATCCCATATTGAGCATTTCATCAGCTTCGTCTAAAACGACAATTGAAGGCTCGAAATTTCTTAAACGCTTTGATTCTAGTAAATCTAACAATCTGCCAGGAGTTGCAACAATTACATTTGCTCCCCTTTGAATTGCTTCGATTTGTCTTGATGCGCTGTCGCCACCGAAAACGGCAACTGTCTTAATTCCTGAGCTCTTACCGTATTTGGCAAGCTCTTCAGCTACCTGAACTGCAAGTTCTCTTGTTGGAGTTATGACAAGCATCCCTTCTTTTGCGGGCTTATTTAAAATAAGTTCTAGCGCAGGAAGACCAAAAGCGGCAGTTTTTCCTGTACCTGTCTGAGCTTGAGCAACTACGTCAAGTCCTGCTAAAATATGTGGTATTACTTCTGATTGAATTGGTGTCGGCTTAGTAAACCCACATTTTTCAACAGCTTCTTGAATTGAGTCACTTAGATCGAAATCTTTGAATGTACTCTCTATTTCTTGGTTTTTCACTTGTTATCCTCGTTGTGATGCCGGAATTATATCACGCCGATAAAGATAACCGCAACCTCTTTTTTTTAACCATTTAATTAAATTTAATGTATAGGTGATTTATGGATAATTATAATTCTCTAAACTCTTTTATATGGAAATACATTAAACCATATAGATGGGGCTTCTTAATTATATTCTTGAGTTCCTTTGTCTGGGCCTTAGAAACAACAGTTTGGCCGTATCTTTTTCAAATTGTAATTGATATACTAACGGCAAATAATTTAACACGTAGCACTTCATGGGCAGCGCTAGAAGTACCTATTTTTTTCGGCCTAGCTCTTTGGATAGGCATTGATGTAGGATATCGAATCCAAGGTTTTTTGCTGGCCTATTTCTTACCAAAAGTAGAAGCAAATATCAGAATGTCGATGTTTGATCATATTCAGCATCATTCACCTAAATATTTTAATGACAGATTTGCAGGAGGACTTGCAAATAAAATTTCTGATATGACATTTCACATAAGCTCAATTCTCCAGCTTATGCTAACAACTTTAATTCCAGGGATATCTGCCCTACTAATAAGTGTATTCTTCTTTGCAAACATCAACTTTTTTTTCTCCTTTATTCTGACAGTTTGGTTAAGCCTTTACTTACTAACCTGCTTTCTTTTTATAAAAAAGTGTACCCATTATGAACATATTTATAGTGAAGCTAGAACTGCACTTCTTGGAAAAATTGTCGATAGTTTGACGAATAATTTTGCGGTAAACCTTTTTCATAGATTTCATTATGAACGCTCCTTTCTCACACCCTTTCAAAAAGATGAGAAAGAAAAAAACAAAACAGCAAAGCAATATGTAGAAGTCATGCGACTTACACTCAGCTTGCTCACTATTATATTAGGCGGGATTGGCATCAATGGTTTCATGTTTTCCTACTGGATGAAAGGACTCATCACAACAGGAGAAGTTGTTCAAATTTTTAACACTACTCTCAACTTAGTTTTGATACTTACTTTTATCAACAATTCATTACCTCTTCTTTTTCAGTCTGTTGGTATCGCCAATCAAGCGCTTACAGTCATGAATGATCCAAAAGATGTCGTAGATTCAGTTGATGCTAGACCCTTATCTGTAATTTCAGGCGAAATCATCTTTGATAAAGTCTCCTTTCAATATGAGAAAAATCGAATCTTCCAAAACAAAGATGTCCGAATTCGAGGAGGAGAGAAAGTAGGACTTGTTGGGTATTCAGGGGCTGGAAAATCCACTTTTATTGGACTGATTTTACGCCTTTATGCACTTCAAAAAGGACGCATACTCATTGACAATCAAGATCTTTCAAAAATTACTCTTGAATCGCTAAGACGTCAAGTAGCGCTAATCCCCCAAGAACCCATTCTATTTCACAGGTCGATCAAAGAAAATATATTGTATGGAAAACCGGGTGCAACAGATGAAGAGCTCATTAGAGCGGCTGAACTTGCTCACTGCGATAAATTTATTAGAAAATTTCCAGATGGGTACAATACACATGTTGGTGAGCGAGGATCCAAGCTTTCCGGAGGAGAGCGGCAACGAATTGCAATTGCAAGAGCCATTTTAGCAAATGCTCCCATTCTCATCTTAGATGAAGCAACCTCAGCTCTTGATTCAGTGACTGAAAGATACATTCAAGACAGTCTAAAAAAGCTTATGAAAAATAGAACATCAATTGTTGTTGCTCATCGACTTGCAACACTTTCACAAATGGACCGAATCCTTGTATTTGAAAAAGGAAAAATTGTTGAAGAAGGCTCTCACGAGGCTCTTCTAAAGATGAACGGTCACTACACAAAACTGTGGGAAATGCAGGCTGGCGGTCTATTGCCTGAAATACCACAACGTGTTAAAACTACTTCAATCATCCAGGCATTAGAAAAACCCATAGAAAAACATGTTCCTTGAATTCTTTCTTAAAGGCGCAATCATTAGCTTTTCCATAGCAGCACCAGTTGGCCCTATCGGACTTATCTGCATGAAAAGAACCCTCAACTTTGGAAAACTCTCTGGCTTTATTTCAGGACTCGGAGCTGCAACTGCCCATGTTTTTTTTGCAAGCGTATTAGTATCTGGACTAACTCTTGTTTCCGACTGCCTCTTAAAAGCGCAATTTTGGCTCAGCCTAATTGGTGGTAGTTTCCTTATTTATTTAGGCATTAGAACCTATTTCTCAAAACTAGCCACGATCCCCAAAAAAGTAACACAAAAATCCTTACTGAAAGATTACGCATCCATTCTGATTCTCACACTAACAAATCCAATTACCATTATCGCCTATTTAGCTGCCTTTACAAGCTTTGGCCTTGCAGATCTTGAGAAAACCTTTATCAACTCCATACTGCTTGTTATAGGTATTTTCACAGGCGCAAGTACATGGTGGTACATTTTAAGCGAAATTGTTACAAAATTTAAAAAGAAAATAAACGACCGTTTTATGCTATGGGTAAACCGTATTGCCGGGTTCATTATTGGTGGATTTGGAGCTCTTGCCTGGATTTTTGCATTCTTTCGTTGATTCAATTTTTTTTCCGGTGTAAAAAAAGAGTTTTAAGGCTTTGAAAAATCTTATCCTGTGAGCGAAGCGGATCCTAATATCGCTGCGCTGATAGGATAACTAGAATAAAAAAAAACCAAAAATCTTAGTCTTCATAGAGAAATTGAAATATAAAAAAAGAGTTTTCAGGATTTAAAAAATCTTATCCTGTGAGCAAAGCGGATCCTAATATCGCTGCATTTTTTTCTTTTTTCACAAAAACCTTACTCTAACAATTTGCGCGTAAACCAAGTAAAAATAAGATTTATCAAAACTTAATCAAATGATATAATTCTTATCCAAAGTATTCTGAGGCAAATTGGATGACACAAGAAAAAGAACTATTGCATGCTGCATTATCACAAGAAATTTTAGCTTGTTGCTTTGCCGTATCAAACGAACTTGGATGTGGATTTCAAGAGAGCGTTTATAAAAATGCACTTTTTATTACAATGAAGCAAAAAGGTTTAAACGTCTTAACAGAACAAATCTATGAAGTAACATTTAGAAATCATAAAATTGGAAAATACATTGCAGATCTTGTTATAGAAAATTTAATTATAGTTGAACTTAAATGCTGCAAAACCTTACTTCCTGAACATCAAGCACAATTGATAAATTATCTAAAAGCATCTAATATTCCAATAGGCTTACTAGTGAATTTTGAACATCCACGAATTGAATACAGACGCTTACAGCACCCAGATAATTTTAACGCATCACCTGAAGAGACTGAAGATGATGCAGGACTACCATTTTAGCCTTTTTCTAATTTTATTCATTGGGAAAAAAGAAAGAGAAAAGGCAGCGATATTAGGATACCGCTGCGCTGATAGGATAACTAGAATAAAAAAAAACTTAGTCTTCATAGAGAAATTGAAATAGAAAAAAACTTTTAAGGCTTTGAAAAATCTTATCCTGTGAGCGAAGCGGATCCTAATATCGCTGCATTTTATTCTTTTTCTGACTAGTTGCATAGATTTCCATATTCTTTCGTTGATTCAAATTTTAACTATTTGTTATAGCTAAAAAATGTATAATAGAAAAAAATTGGATGCTGCTTTGAGATTTTTGTACCCACTTTCCCTTATTTGCTCCCTCCTTACCTGCAACATATGTGCAGAATTAGATAATGAAGAAGATTTAATACTTATCGCTGATGGAACAAAAGGAAAAAATCTCCGTCTATCGCGTCAAGATCAGATTCCTCAAGAAAGATTAAAAGAAGAGACTGCCTCCTATTTGGAAGGGTATATTCAAGCGCTCATCGATGCCAACTATCATGAGATGAATGTTCTTGCATATGTAAATAAAGATGGCGTTGTTTTTCTCTATAACCTACCGAAAGATGATCGTGTTCGAAATAGTATTGTTGAATTTGTCAAAGATCTACCTGATATTACAGAAGTTCGTGTTGCCGATCTTGACCCCGCTGCTAAACAACGCATTGAGGAAAGACAACCCATTCGCCAAGTAAAAGGGGTATGGTTTCCCGAATCAACAGTACTTTTTCAACCCTTAATAGCCAATCCTAGAGAGCCCATTTATTCCATTGCATACCGATATAATGATGTACTTGCAAAAAATCAAATTGCCATCTCTCTTGGCGATTTCTTTCCCATTTTTAGATGGTTTGATGTATTCAGATGGCATGGCGATCTCCAAATTGATATAGCCGCCTGCGTCTGGGGCGACTTTGATATCGCCCCCAAATGCCATCCTAATGGTGAATGGGCCGAACTTATTACAACCGACTACATTCTCATGATCCCTATCTCCTATGCAATTAATAAATGGTCTTATAGATTGCGCGCCTATCACATTTCCAGTCACTTAGGCGACGAGTTTATGGTCAATCACAAGGAAGTTGATAGAGTTAATCCAAGCTTTGAAGCAATTGACTTTTTTACCTCCTACCAAGCAACAAATGGCCTTCGCATTTATGCAGGACCCGGCTTTGTTGTCAATTCTGACACAAGCTTCAACATGAAAGTTTTCTACGCAGAATACGGCCTAGAGTGGCGCTTTATGGGTCTTCGTTACCACTACCACAGACTTTATGGAGCCCCCTTCTTTGCAGCCGATTTTCAAAACTGGCAAGTGAATAACTACAAAATTGATGCAACTCTTCAACTCGGCTACGAATGGTCTAAACTCCAAGGCGCCGGAAGAAAAGTTCGCCTCTTTGCTGAATATCACAACGGCTATAGCGAAGGTCAATTCTTCAAATGGCGTAGTGAATACATAGCTGCTCGTCTTTCCTGGGGCTTTTAGTAAATAACTTACGAAAAGGACTCCTTGTTATAATCTAATTAAAAAGGAGAAATTTAATGACAAACACACCAGCACCAAAAAAAACTAATCCAAAAAAACCTAAAAAAACTGGTTTTTTTACATCAATCATAACGTACATAGTTACTGTTATTAAGAATTTAATAAAATCTTTAAGCAAAAGCAAGAAAAAGTAATCTTCTCAGTAAGTGTTGTAGGAAATCCGTATTAGCTAGACAAAATGGCCGATAGCTGCGACCATTTTTCCTCATGCAAGCTTATAAATATCAAGAACTAGAATATCGCGCCCTCCACTCTGTTATTTTAGGGTTTTCCAACCGAGGACCACCAAATTTTTCAATATTCCGTAATGCTTTTGCATATAAATAAATATTATATTTTGAAATCTTTCGTTCATCAACTATAATATATCGATCCTGCTCGCGACCCAAAACCCATATTGTAGTTTCCGAACTTAAACGCTCTTCAGAAAATGCATTCAACCACTTGGGTAATAAGATTGAATATCTTTTGACTTTTGCAGATTCGATTGAATATCGTTCCCTAAACTCGCAAACAGTTCGAGGATGCTCACGCTTTTCGACTTTAGAGCTAAAATGTTCTCGAGAAACAAGCGCGCCTTCTAATGATCTACCTTTATGACTTATTTGATCAATATAATCCCATTCTAGCGGAAGCTCAACCATTTTATCTTCCGAAGAAAGAAATACATCTCTTAAATCCTTAATTTTTTTATGCTTTGTATCTAAAAGAGCATTTCGCAAAATCACCGTTGACTCCGTCCTACAAGAAAAATTATCAGCTTGCCTAACACCTTTTGAGCAAAAAACTTCAAATCCACAATCTGTAAAGTACTTTGCTATACCCGCATATTCATCTTTGCTTTCCTTAGCAGAATCAAGCAATAAAGCCTGACATATTTTCCTTTCAGCATCCAAATTTATTACCACTGGAGTGACATGGTGAAACCCCTCAACCCCAATTGTTAAAATTAACCCAACCGGACCAACCTTATCTGATAATACTCTTTCCTTAAGAGTTGTCGTTAGTTCTGCAAGTGACGTGATTATTATTTCAATTCCATACTTTTCCTTGTAGTAAGTAGCAATCTTTCTCAATAATTCATCTGTGAGCGCATAACCGCTATTCAAGCCATCTATGCTTTGAGTAATCCAACATTTTGACGAAGCAAAATGCTGAAGAACGGCATTTTTAATATCTTCATCGGTTTGATGAGGTTCTTTTAACCTCAAAGCGATTTCCAATACAGCTTTTTTTACGGGATGCCTCTCTTCAATACAGTCAGGAAATTCATCGCGGGAAAAATCAATCAGGGATTTATATAAAGCACTAGAAGAAGTTGCCATAATAGCCTCCTTAGTAAGGATTGTTATTGATTTAATAAATCGAGAATGACTTGAAAATTATAATTATAGCAGAACAATATGCATATCTACATCTATTATATACTATTTTCTTTAATTATTAAAGATAATTTAAAGATTATCATCATTTACGTTACAAAACTCGTATTTTTTATAATTAGGGATGCTTTATTTTATTAGTAAATAAGCTAGCAACTTAAAAAATTTATGGCGCCGAAGTACTTAAGCGCTTGGATGCGTGATGTTTACGAAGATTTAGAAAGAACAAAAGGTTATCACGGACAGCGTTGAAACGATTTAAACAACTGCACCCCACTCACTTACAATAACTAGATTAAATTTAGGCTATGCGGCGGACAGAAGATCAACATAAGGCGTGATATTGTCTACATGGTTATTGACAAAGGCTATAAGACGCTCAAAGTCCGCAGGGAGAAATTTCGGCATATCTAGTCCTAAAAAATAGCAAACGCCAGTTCCTACTATTATGTTTGTTTTCCCAGCAAGAATTGCTTTTATATTAAGTTCAAAGTCTTCAAGGCTATGCATATATTCTTTATTAAAGCCTCCCAGTTCATTATATAATTTTTTGCTAATCATAAGGACATCTCTAGATGAGCCGAGCACCCCTTTTACAACCTTGTTTTGGTATTTATAAGCGGATTGAAACCCTTGATAACCAAGACCGAGCTCGTAACCTTCATCCGTATAGGTAGATATGAGCTGAAGGCCAAAGTGGCGGATCATGTTATTTCTTGTATGCATCCGAATGCCAAGAGTACCGCAATTTTCAGGGTCTTCTTGATAAGTTTTAACCATACGGGAAATCACATCATTTAGGAAAATTACTTCAGCATTGCAGAAGAGAAACAGCTCAGTATCCGCAGAAACTGCGGTTTCCATAATCTCTTCATAAATTGTTGGCAGATGTTCATGCTTCATTTCAAGAAGAGTTGTATTAGGATGGATTTGAATAAAATCTCTGATTGAATTTAGATCATCTTCTTTAGATCCTAAATCAACCACATAAATCTCTAAGTTTTTGTAGAGAGTGTGTTCATATATTGACTCTAGGCAGGAGGCAAGCTCCACAGGCTTACCTTTAGAAGCAATAAAAAGAGCGACTTTCGGTGCAGATTCTACTTTTACCAGCGTATTAGTTAAAATAATTTCTGGTTTTAATCGAAGGGGCAAACTTGTCTCTTTTTTTATAAATGCATTTCGATTCAAAAGCCATTCATCATTTTGCGGATTTAACTGAAGTTTAAGGACCTTAATATCGAAAATAACTCCAATTTTGACCTTTTTTTGATAATTCGACACAAAAAAATCTAAGTCATAAAAAGAGTCCGAAATAAACTGCTCATCAAATCTCTCTTGAAGCCTTGCTCTATAAACAGCAAACAATGAATCATCTAAAGCAACTACTGGAATTATTTTTCCTGTGAAGTTTTCAGAAAACTTTTGTTCATGGTTTTTGTCAAACTCTTCATACCAAATGCGTCCAACCAAAGGCTCCTCTTTTTCCCAAACAAGCCCCGACATCGGAACAATAATAGAACCCACAACACCTAATATGCCAAAACCAGAAGTATTAAACCTTTCAAGCAGCTTTTCACCCCATCCAATAGCTGGTAATTCAACATCCTCACGAATAAAGACAATCACCTCATGCTTAGCCATTTTTAACGCTTTATTATACGCGACTGCAAATGAATCAAGCCCAGAAAAAAGCACCTCAACCCCTTTCAAACCAGAGGTTTCAACCCATCTCTTTTCCTTTTTTGGATCTCTTTTTGCACGGCAATAAACAATGGTCAACATGAGACAACTCCTCTTTAATCTTGTTGAAACACATTGCCCCATTTTAGCCAATAATTATATAATTAAAACTTCCAATCTTGCAATCTTGCGGGGTCAGGCACCACATTCTTGAGGGGTCAGGCACCATATTAATAGTTTAGGTCATGAAGAGCAAGTAAGGGATGTTTGACCGAAAGATTGTCTTCGTATTTACGAAAGATTCGACCATCGGGACCAATAAGATAAGAGATGAATTTACCACCCATAAGTCCCCTAGCTTTGTATTTTTTAATTGTTTCCTCTTCAGGATCCGATAGAAGGTCATACGTAAGGTTCATTTTTTTATGAAAATTAAGATGGGTTTTCATAAAGTCATTGCTAACCCCATATATGACAACGTTTTTTGATTTTAATTCAGAGTATCTTGCTTCAAATGCTTTTGTGAGCTGAGCGCTATGAAAGATAAAATCACGAGGATAAAAAAAGAGAAGAACAAATTGCCCTCGGTGTTCTTTTAAAGTATGTGTATACCCTTCTTGATCGAAGAGGGAAAATTCAGGCGCGTCATCACCAAAACCCAAAGCAGCAAGACTCGCTATGCTTAAAGAAATGTACATTGCAGCGCAAAAATGATACCATCGCATACCGGGAGAATACCAAAGGGATCCAATGATTATCAAGGTTAAAGTCACTCCAAATAGCAGGGAGGAAAAAGTAGTAGGAGAGGAAAATGGTATTTTAAAAGTTAAGGTTCATGCCTCACCGGAAGATGGAAAGGCAAATGCAGCTCTCATTGAAGTCTTATCAAAGCACTTTAAGCTGCCCAAAAGATGCATCATCATTCTATCAGGACACACGGCTCGTTTAAAGCTCGTCGAAATCGATCAGTAATCTATCCTGATCCTAGTATTATTGCTTGAGAATTTGAGCGAGATTGCGCTCAAGACGGAGCATTTCATCATCAATTTGCTTGATCACGCTTTCCATTTTATCAGCTTCTTCGAAAAGATGTTTGGAGACATCAAGATTATCACCCTGTAATTCATATCGCATTGCTCGTGTTCGATACCTTGACATCTTGAGCGAATAATACTCGCGCAAGTTTATAAGCGACTCAAGCTCATTATCGATAAGCTCTATTTCTTTTTGCTTGATATAGGGAGTTTTTGCTTGATTTTCTGTTGAGAGTGTTGACGCAAGAAATAAGGAAGGCTTTGCATCACTAAACATTGATGGGATAATTCCGGTTATTGCTAAAAGTGAAATAAGTAATGTTTTCATGACGCGTTTTTAAGCTCCTCAATTGCAATTAGGTGCTCTTCTATTTTTTTCGTATACTGAAATTTACGACTATTTGCTTGTCTCACCTCATTCATCATGTGCTTACTCAAATAAATTTTTGCGTTCGCATCTTCTTTAACTATCGCATCTTGAAATTTTCTAACTTGAGCTTCATGATAGGCTAACTGCTCCTCAAAACTCCCCTCAGGATCCATTCTTATGGTCCTTACTTCTGTATTTTTTTTCGCAACAACTGGAGCAGAGCGCCATGGAATAAATCCTAATGCGCTTATAGATAGTATGCTAAGTACAGCGATCCAAATTCTAAAGTTCATAACTACTCCTTCCTTATTTCTTACCCTGCATACCTCTTTAAAAAGATCAAGGAGTTTGGTATACTTTTCTTATGACACGTTTTTTGCTACCACTAACCATTTTTTTACTGACTTCATTAAACGCCTTATCCTTAAAAGAAAAGATGTCAGAAGGCAGAGTTGGTGACTATATAGTTACCGAACAAAATCATTTTTGTAGTCTTATACGAATCCAAAAAACGGAAACGCGAAAGTTAACTATTGAAGAAATTTCTTTCCCAGAAAACCTTCTTCCTAAAAATCTAGATGAATGGCTAAAGTCTGATGCTAAAGGACATACATCTTGGTCTCTAATGGAAATTGATCTTTCAACAAATAATTTAGTTTCTTGCTTTTCCTATACAAAAAACGCTTGGCTGATTCCCAATCGAGATGATTCATTTTTATTAAAAATACTAGACCTTCCCTTTACGCCGATACCCGATGAGGAACGAAGAAGGATAGGCCCATCTCCAAAGGATGGTCAAGATACAAGAAAAATTTGGAATCCCCCCCTCTTTTTTGAAGGAAAAAAAGAACCTCTATCAAAATTTTCTGCCTACAGATTAAATTATCCAAAAGATGGATCCCTACTTTCAGGCAAATTCATTGAACTTTTTTTTACTGATTCAATTGAGGGCTTCCCCTTCCCCCATTGGGGTCAGGTGACTGACGCCTCCGAGGCGGGAATTAAATTTCGAGTTATCGCTTCAGGGAGAAATCTCTCCTCCCCTAAAAAACCCCCTTTATGATACTATGGCCCCATGATGTTTCGGATGAAAAAAGCAGAAACCTTCTTAAAAGCCACTTGGAAAAACTACCAGAGAAATCAGCATAAATTTCCCGAGGAAGTAAAGAAAAAATTTCAATTTCTTCTAAATGAACTCTCAAAAGCCCTTATTAGCAAAGATAAGATTCAAGCAAAGGAACTTAATTCTGAACTTATCTCCTTCTCTAAACTACATTTAAAGAAATCTCCTATCAGAAGCTTCATTGACTTTGCAATTGGTCTCGTCTTCGCATTAGGCGTTGCTATTATCATAAGACAGTCCGCCTTCGAACTTTACGAAATCCCTTCTGGCTCTATGCGCCCCACCTTTAAAGAAATTGATAGACTTGTAGTGTCAAAAACACAATTTGGCCTAAATATTCCCCTTACAACGTCTCATTTATTATTTAATCCAAGTAGCGTTAAACGGATGGGTGTTTTCACATTTACAGGCGAAAATATGGACATTCCCAATGTAAAGACCAACTATTTTTATATTTTTCCCGGTTACAAACAATACATCAAGCGCATGATTGGATTGCCTGGAGACACCATTTATTTTTACGGCGGAAAACTCTACGGAATTGACAAAAACGGAAATGACATCACATCTTTGCTGCAACGGCCTGAGCTATCTTATCTAGAGCACATCCCCTTCATCCAGATTGAAGGAAAAGCAACAACACCAAGTCTCCCACCAAAAAATGGCGACCTTTACACATCAGCTACTATTAAACAGATGAATATCCCCCTTGCAAAACTTTATCTATCTGCAAATAAAGATGTTCATTATGACCTGATGATCCCTTCTCCAAAAGAAAATTTAGACATTCACAATCTATGGGGTATGGGCAACTTTGCATCAGTAAGAATCCTTCCAAAAAATCTTGTCCCCAGATCTAACCTTCCCTCTGACTACCCAAATACGGATTACTACCTTGAACTTACTCACCACGCTTCACTTGCAAAAGCAAAAATCGCAAGAGACTCCTACTACCGCTTAAGGCCAATGCTTCATACTGATAAGTCTTACTTACCTCTTACCGAATCTCATATTAAATCTCTTTGGGATCACATCTATACAGGCCGGATTATTTCAGAAAATAATCTCATTCGTAGGTATGGAGTGAGTGCAAATGACGCTCGAAAAAACCCTTATGCATTAAAAATCAAAGATATAAATATTCCTGATGGTGCATATGAATTTACAAATGGCAACTTGTATGAAGTAAAAACACAAGCCATCCCTTTTAAAACAAAGGAAAATCATCCCCTAGCAAAATTTGAACTAACAAAAGCTATTCTCCTCTTTAATATTGGCATCGAATGCGATACAAGATTCAGCCCATCCGCTAGAGATATGAATATCTCCCCTTCCAGATACGCCTATTTCCGCGACGGTGAGCTTTACCTAATGGGCGCCCCCATCTTTAAAAAAGAAGACCCCATTTTACAAAAATTCATTGCTGCAGAGCTAGAAAAGCAAATCCTTTCTACACGCTATACTCCCTTCATTGATCACGGAGCTCCCCTCAATACCGATGGCACTTTGAATACTGATTTCATAAAAACATATGGCATAAAAGTCCCCGAAAAACACTACCTTGCTCTAGGCGACAATCATGCAATGAGTAGCGACTGCAGAGATTTCGGATTCGTTCCCGAAGACAATATCCGCGGCGTACCCGCATTCTCCTTCTGGGCACCTGGCGGCAGATGGGGCTTTCAAAGCCACGGCATCTACTCCATAGCAACGCTACCACGAAGCATCGCATGGACACTCCTTTTCATCTCATTTGTCCTCTATAAATATAGAGCCCGCAAATCCCTAAGAGAAATGCTCCTCGACAACTCCTAAGACTCAGTCCTATTACAAACTCTCCGTAAAAAAACATTCCCTCCTTTTCCTCTTTCTTTCACTCCTTCATCACTTCATCCCTTTGAGTTAACTTGATTCCTTAGACTATTCTTCGGTGCCTGACCCCGCAAGATTGCAAGATTAAACCTTTTTCGGTGCCTGACCCCGCAAGATTGCAAGATTATCACTCTTTACAGATATTATTTAACACGATACTCTTAATCAAACTTTAATTTTGAGGTTGGAAATGGCTAGAAAAAGAAGGTATCATTTTCCGGGAATGTTTTATCATATTATGCTAAGAGGCAATGAAAAACGGGATATATTCTTTTCAGATGCAGATCGGAAAAGCATGGCATTTTTATTGATGGATGGTGTCAAGAAATTTGAACATAAAATTCATGCATTTTGTTTTATGAATAATCACATTCATCTTTTGCTTCAGGTTTGCGAGATTCCAGCATCAACAATCATGCATAATTTATCATCGCGATATTCACAAAAAATTAATCGAAAATACAAAAGAATAGGTCACCTATTTCAGGGACGATATAAGGCAATTTTAATTGAAGAAGACAAGTATTTTATGCGATTACTAAGATATATTCACTTAAATCCTGTTAGATCAAAGATAGTAACAAGACCAGAAGAATATAGTTGGTCTAGCCATAATTCATATCTTGGTAAAAATCATATAGATTGGCTAACTGTTGAATATGGTCTTTCTAAATTTAGTAAATCCGAACAGGAACGGTTAAAAGCTTATTCTGATTATATTGACTATGAGGAGTCGTCACATGAATTAGAAGAGTTTAGAAAAGGCTTTAACGACGGCCAGATACTTGGTTCGGAGGATTTCATTACTAGAATCAAAAACCTACAGAATCAATCAAAAAAGAAAAATCTTCAATTATCAAATATAGTACAAGCTACTTGTGAGCTTATTAAAGTGAACGAAGAACTCATTAAATCTTCACTTCAAATACGAGCACTTTCATTTGGAAGAGGTCTCATCTCCGTTATTGCAAAGATGGTAAAAATTCCAACACAAGAAATAGCAACATTTATGAACAGAGACACGAGCACCATTAGCACATTAGTCTTGAGATTTCATGCTTTACATGGGAACTCTGAAGAAACACAAGCTCTACTGAAAAAAATCATAGAAAAATCATCAGAACTTTCACTTTCAGAATTCTAAAAATAATCAATCTTGCAATCTTGCGGGGTCAGGCACCCAGCTTTTCTTAACTAAAGTTTAGGCTGATGGAGCCTGTAAGATTATAGTTATAAGTAAATTTTACTCCATTTAGCACGCTTGCCGGCAAGCTGACACTAATAGATGGTTGATCTGTGGAGTTCAAAATAGCGCTGCCACCACTAAATGTAGTACCGTAAAATGTTCCGCTTACAACGAGCGCTCCTGGTGGGGATAAAGGACCCGCAATATTCATCACAACCGTATTAATCCGATCTTTAATTGTAATATTGCTAGGATTCCCCTTCAGATCTGGGCCGACCTCTGATAAACCCACCCATGGTGCAGATAAAAGGGGTAGCGTAAACATAAATAATGTACCTGTAGAATCAACCCGCCCTACATTAAAATCAGGATTAAGCGTAAAGCTAGCTGCTGAAATTGAATTAAATGCATAAAACGGATAGAGATTAACCGGTATATTAAACGGTATCGTACATGAAGTTGAGCTTATTGGCGCTCCTAGACACATCGTAAATGGGTTTGTAACTTTGTTTATTTGATCATAAACTTGTCCAATCATAGATATATTTGCATTACTTGCAGTGGATACTTTAATAGAACCACTGGGAAGAGCGCTTATCGAAACATTGATATCTTTAAAATCTAATCCCGTGTATGGATTCACTCCGTTTGTCGAGATGAAATCTATATCAACGGAACCTGTAATACTAGAATTTAAAAAAGTTGACGCGTTAGTTAATGAGACCCGATTGTCGGTTGTTCCCAAGTTTGCTTGTGGGACAGTTGTTAAATTCACTAAGCTACCCACACTATCAGTAACCATTAACGAAACAGATAGCGGATAAAAGAGCATCAGCTCCCAATGTTGCAAATCATATATATTCTCACTAAAATTGAACTTTAGCCCCCCCGAAGGAGTTCCATAAATATAGTTATTCACATTTGTCATATCCTGGACCATTTGCGTCAAAGATCCAGTTAAATTTGCCTGAATTGATAAAGCAAACGCAATCGTAACTGAAAATCCTCCCCCATTTTCCAAAGGCGTGACGGCACTAACTTCATAACCTTGACCAATAGCCAACGCTTTCGGCGGATTTACACTAAAATCGATACTAAAAGCGCTCCCATTTTCATCATTAAACATAACAGGTTGACTCATAGACACAACATCACCGATTACACCACTAGCTGCTATATTAGGCCCCGCATTAATTGTACACGGAGGCTCTAAGCACTGCATTTTTGAAAGCTTTCCTGTAAAAGCATTTGCATCAGTTCCCTTAATCGTAAACGCTTTTGCCGAATTATTCACAAAGCTCATGATTGGCGCTGCAATTGTTGTAGTGAATCCTTTTGAAGTAACCGCAAAACTGCTTCCAGAAATTTCTGTAATCGTTGGCGTAGGCCCACTAAAATTACCTGTAAATATCTGTGTGCTACCCACCTGAAATGAAACTGTTCCTAATTTAGCAATATCACCGATTGTTCCACTCGCACAACTATTTGCATTGATTGTGCAACCAGTAGCTAAACATTGCATATTCGAAAGTGTTCCTATAAAGGATGTTGAATCTGTACCCGCAATTGTAATCGGATAGTAGGAGTTATTCTGAAATGTCATTATTGGT